>Ga0190265_10002035_pt1 | contig 13451 bp, 24 predicted proteins | sample Popmic124T_FD_133135 | JGI IMG/M metagenome (GOLD analysis project Ga0190265, IMG submission 133135) | Populus adjacent soil microbial communities from riparian zone of Indian Creek, Utah, USA - 124 T | ecosystem: Environmental > Terrestrial > Soil > Riparian zone | place: USA: Utah | collected... | reverse complement strand
TCTGCTCATCCATGCGCCGTCCTCGGCGCCAAAAACATCAGGAGCGGAGGACATGCTACCCAGCATGTCCGGAGCTCCCGTTGAGTACCAGCGGGCCAGCCTCGGTGATCGCCACCGAGAACTCGAAGTGGGCCGACAGCGAGCCGTCGGCGGTGCGCGCCGTCCAGCCGTCGGCGTCCATCTTCACTCCGCTACTCCCGGCGTTGACCATCGGCTCGATCGCCAGCACCATGCCGGGCTTGAGCTTGGGTCCCTTGCCGGGAGAGCCGAAGTTGGGCACCTGCGGGTCCTCGTGCAGCGAAGTCCCGATGCCATGCCCTGAAAACTCGCGCACCACCGAAAAGCCATGGCTCTCGGCGTGGCGCTGTACTGCGTGCCCGATGTCCGACAGCCTGCCACCGGGCCGCACCTGCTGTACGGCGAGACGCAAGGCCTCTTCCGTCACCTTGAGGAGCCGCTCGGCTCCTTCGTCGACGCTTCCGACGGCGAAGGTCCGCGCCGCGTCCCCGTAGTACCCTTTGTAGAGGACACCACAGTCGATCCCCACGATCTGCCCCTGCTTGAGCGGAATGTCGTTGGGGATCCCGTGAACGATCACGTCGTCGACCGAGATGCACAGCGTCGCAGGATAGCCCCGGTAGTGCAGGAACGCCGGCACTCCTCCCGCGCCACGAATGACGCGCTCGGCGAGCCGGTCGAGCTCTCGCGCCGTGACGCCGGGAGCGATCAGCTCGCCGACCTCCTCCAGCACCTGGTGGACGATCCGGTTGGCCTGGTCCATCAGCTCGATCTCGCCCGGGGTCTTGAGCACCATCACGGGCTCACCCCGAACAGACCGACCATCCTGGCCGTCACCTCTTCGATCGGGCGGTTGCCGTCGATCTCCCGCAGCAGACCGCGCTCCCTATAGTAACCGATCAGGGGCTCCGTTTTCTCGCGATAGACGCGGAGCCGCCCCCGGATCACGCTCTCCTTGTCGTCGCCACGCCCGCGCAGCAACGCCCGGCGCACCAGCTCGTCCTCCGGCACCTCGACCAGCAGCACCGCATCGAGCGACCGTGACGCGCTCTCGAGGATGCCGCGCAGCGTCTCCGCCTGCGGCAGGGTGCGCGGGTAGCCGTCGAGCAGGAAGCCCCTGGAGGCGTCCGGCTTGGCCAGCCGTTCGCGGACCACCTCCGCCATCGTGGCGTCGTCGACCAGCGCACCCGAAGCCATGATGCCGTCGACACGCTTGCCCAGCTCGGTGCCGTCGGCCACCGCCTCGCGCAGCATGTCGCCGGTCGAGATGGCAGGCACGCCCAGGTGCTGACAGAGCACCTGGGCCTGGGTGCCCTTGCCGGCCCCCGGGGGCCCCAAGAGCACCACGCGGGCGCCACCTTCCGCGGAAGCCGCGGAAGCGCCCGCCGTGGAGCCGTTCTCAGCCGCGCCGTCCACGGATCCGGCCTTTCTTCATGAAGCCCTCGTAGTTGCGCATCACGAGCTGGCTCTCGATCTGTTGGATCAAGTCCATCGCGACGCCGACCACGATCAGGAGCGACGTACCGCCGAAGTAGAAGTTGATCCCCAGACCCTCGGTGAACCAGGTCGGGAAGTACCCGGCGATGTTGTCGCCGATGATCGGGAGCCCCGCCACCTTGAAACCGGTCAGCAGGAACTCGGGAAGCACCGTCACCGCCGCCAGGTACACCGCGCCCACCAGGGTCAGCCGGGTGAGGATGCGGTCGATGTACTCCGCGGTCCGCTTGCCCGGGCGGATGCCGGGGATGAACCCGCCGTACTTCCGCATGTTCTCCGCCAAGTCGGCCGGGTTGAAGATGATCGAGACGTAGAAGTACGAGAAGAAGATGATCGCGGTGATCTGGAGCAGGTAGTAGACCGGCTGCCCCCAGGAGATCGCGCTGCCGATCTGGCGCAGCCACTCGTTCTCGAACATGCTGGAGATCACGCCGGGGACGGTCACCACGGAGCTCGCGAAGATCACCGGGATGACGCCGCCGGTGTTGACCCGCAGCGGCAGGTAGGTGCTCTGGCCGCCGTAGACCTTGCGGCCCACCACCCGCTTCGCGTACTGCACCGGGATGCGACGCTGCGCCCGCTCCATGTAGACGATGAACGCGACCACGAACGCCATGAAGACCAGCAGCACGAGCACCGAGATGATGCTCAGTTGGCCACGCCTGACGCTGTCGATCGTACCGACGACGGCGGGTACCAGGCCGACCACGATGCCGGCAAAGATGATGAGCGAGATCCCGTTGCCGATGCCTCGTTCGCTGATCTGCTCGCCCAGCCACATGACGAACGCCGTGCCGGTGGTCAGGGTGATCACCGTCATCGCCCGGAAGGCCCAGCCCGGCTGCGGCACCAGTTGCGCGCCGCCCGGCGTCGTCACGCTCTCCAGGAACAGGGCGATGCCCGTGCCCTGAACGAGCGAAATGAGCACCGTGCCGTAGCGCGTGTACTGGGTGATCTTGCGGCGGCCCAGCTCGCCTTCCTTGGACAGCTTCTCGAGATACGGCCAAACCACCGTCAGGAGCTGGAGGATGATCGACGCGGTGATGTAGGGCATGATGCCCAGCGCGAAGACCGCGATCTTCTCCAGGCTCCCGCCCGTGAAGGTGTTGACGAAGCCCAGGAAGCTCGTCTTGGCGACGTTCATGAACTCGATCAACGCCTGCGGATCGATGCCCGGGGTCGGGATCTGGCAGCCGATTCGATATACCGCCAGCAGGCCGAAAGTGAACAGCAGCCGCTTGCGCAGATCGGGGATCGCGAAGATGTTGCGAAAACTTTGGATCACGCCCTGAGCTCCTCACAACTGCCGCCCGCGGCCTCGATCTTGGCGCGGGCCGACTTGCTGAACTTGTCGGCGGTGACACGGAGCGGCTTGGCGATCTCGCCGTCTCCAAGGACCTTGATCTTGCGGCCCGAACGGACGAACCCGTGCTCGCGGAGGATCTCGGGCGTCACGTCCCCGTCGAGCTCTGAGAGCTGCGACAGGTTGACCACGGTGTACTCGGTCTTCCAGATATTGGTGAACCCGCGCTTGGGCACACGCCGGACGAGCGGCATCTGGCCGCCCTCGAAACCCGCGCGGGTGCTGGCGCCGGAGCGTGACTTCTGCCCCTTCTCGCCGCGCCCGGAGGTCTTGCCGATGCCGGAGCCAGGACCGCGCCCGATCCGCTTCTTGGAGTGCTTGCTCCCCTTGGCCGGGGACAGCTCGTGCAGCTTCATGATTTTTCCTCGACAATCTCCAGCAGGTACTGGATCTTGGCCACCATGCCGCGGACCGCCGGCGTATCCTGGCGCTCCACCTCGTGGCGGATCCTGCGCAGCCCGAGCCCCTTGAGCACCTCGCGGTGCTCCCGGCGCGAGCCGATGGCGCTCCGGACCTGCCGGATGCGGATCGTCTTGCCTTCAGAATTCGTTGCCATCTCGTGTCCCCTGCTCTCGAAAATCCGGCCGTTAGGCGCCGGCCTCATCCTGCGCAACCGCCGCGGGGGCGGCTGCCGGAGCGGCGGCGGCCGCCGCCTCCTGGGCCCGGCCGGTCAGGCCGCGCGCCCGCAGGACATCCTCCGCTTGGCGCAGTTGAAGCAGCGCGTCGAAGGTGGCCTTCACCACGTTGTGCGGGTTGGTCGTGCCCAGGGACTTGGTCAGGATGTCCTGGATGCCCGCGGTCTCCACCACGGCCCGCACCGGGCCGCCGGCGATCACACCGGTGCCTTCGGATGCAGGCTTCAATAACACGCGGCCGGCACCGAAAATGCCCAGCGCCTCGTGCGGGATGGAGGTCCCCTTGGTCGGCACCTGGATCATGTTCCGCTTGGCGATCTCGATGCCCTTGCGGATCGCCATGGGCACCTCCTTCGCCTTGCCGGCGCCGTAGCCCACGCGGCCATTGCCGTCACCGATCACCACCAGGGCGGAGAAACTGAAATTCTTGCCGCCCTTGACCACCTTGGTCACCCGGTTGATGTGTACAACCTGCTCAAAAAATTCGCTTTCGCGCTCAAAGTCCCTGGCCAAGCTCTTCTCCTTCACGGACTAAAATTGCAGACCCTTTTCGCGGGCACCCTCGGCGACCGCCTGGACCCTGCCGTGGTAGACGTAGCCACCGCGGTCGAAGACGACCTTCTCGATCCCCTTCTCCTTGGCGCGGGCCGCCACCACTTCACCGACGAGCTTCGCCGCCGCCTTGCTGGACGTCGACTTGCCCACCTGGCCGCGGATGTCCGGGTCCGCCGAGCTCGCCGCGGCGAGCGTGGCACCCTGATCGTCGTCGATCACCTGGGCGTAGATATACTTGAGGCTCTTATAGATCGACAGACGCGGACGCTCCGCGCTGCCGCGCACCCGGAGGCGAACCCGCCGGTGGGCGCGCTCGCGACGCTCCCGCTTCGCCTTCATCGCTTTCGTGACGTGCTCGGTCATGCCCGATCCCCTTACTTGCCGCCAGCCTTGCCGACCTTCCGGCGAAGGATCTCGTTGGTGTACTTGATGCCCTTGCCCTTGTAGGGGTCGGGCCGGCGGAGGCGGCGGATCTCGGCGGCCACCTGGCCGACCTTCTGACGGTCGGCACCGGTGACGGTGATCCGGTTGATTTTGGTTTCGATCTCGATCTTGATCCCCTCGGGGATGTCGTAGATCACCGGGTGGGAGTAGCCGAGCGCGAACTGCACCTGGGGGCCCTTCACCTCGGCGCGGTAGCCCACGCCGACGATGTCGAGCTGCTTGGTGAAGCCTGCCGACACACCCTGCACCGCGTTGGCGATCAACGCCCGCAGCAGGCCGTGCAGAGAGCGTTCGGGACCCGTGTCACCGGGACGCGAGACCTCCACGACGCCGTCTTTTACGTCGATCGGGAAGCCGGCGAAAACCGGCTGCTCGACCCTGCCCTTGGGGCCCTCGGCCACAAACATCCCGTCCCGGATCTCCACCGTGGTCCCGCTGGGGACCGGAACCGGCATTCTTCCAATGCGCGACATAGCGTCTCTCCTACCAGACCTCGCAGAGAATCTCGCCGCCGACCCGGCGCTCGCGCGCCTGGGCATCGGTCAGCAGGCCCTGCGACGTCGAGACGATCCCGATCCCGAGCCCATTGCGCACGGGCTGGACCTCCTCCGAACCGCGGTACACCCGCCGGCCCGGCTTGCTGATTCTCTCCAGGTGAGAGATCGCCGGCACACCCTCCGTGCTGTAGCGCAGGAAGATGCGCAGCTTGCCTACGGGCGTTCCCTCGAACTCCCGGAAATGCTTGATGAAGCCCTCTTCCTTGAGCAGCTTCACGACTTCCAACTTGAGCTTCGAGGCCGGCACGTCGAGCCGGTCGTGCTTGGCAAGCTGGGCGTTACGGATCCTGGTCAGAAGATCCGAGATGGGATCGGTCATGCTCATGCGTCTCGTCTCCTACTCACTTTGCGAACGGCATGCCGAGCTCGCGCAGCATATAGAGCGCGCGCTCGTCGTTGCCGGCGGTGGTCACGATGGTGATGTTCATCCCTTTCGGGCGCTCCACCCGGTTGAAGTCGATTTCCGGGAAGATCAGATGATCCCTGACGCCCATGGTGTAGTTGCCACGTCCGTCGAAGCTCTTCGCCGAGACGCCGCGGAAGTCGCGGACGCGCGGCAGCGCGATGGTGAGCAGCCGGTCGAGGAACTCCCACATCCGCACGCCGCGCAGCGTCACGCGGCAGCCGATCGGCATGCCTTCGCGCAGCTTGAAGGCGGCGATCGACTTCTGGGCCCGGGTCACCGTCGGGCGCTGCCCGGCGAGAGCCGTCATCTCCTCGACCGCGTCATCCAGGATCTTGATGTTCTGGATCGCCTCGCCCACCCCCATGTTGAGGGAGACCTTCTCGATCCGCGGCACCGCCATGATGTTGTCGATGCCAAACTCCGTCTTCAGCTTCGGCACGATCTCGTCCAGGTAACGCCGCCTGAGGCGCGGCTCATACCCTTCCGGAGTCTCGCGGGCCGGAGCGCTGCCGGCCGCCTTGGGCGCCGGCTTGGCGGCCTTGCCGCCCTTGGTCGTCTTCGTCTCGTTCTTCGCCATTGTCAGAGGGTCTCCACGCGCCCTAGGTGAAGGTAGCGCCGCAGTTCTTGCAAACCCGCGCGGCGCGACCGTCTTCCAGACGCTTGCGCCCGAGCCGCGAAGGCTTGCCGCACTCGGGGCAGATGACCATCAGGTTCGAGACCTGAATCGGCGCCTCGCGCTCCAGGATACCGCCCTGGATTCCGCGGTTCGGATTCGGCCGGGTATGCCGCTTCATCATGTTCACGCGCTCGACGATCGCCTTGCCTGTCGTGGCGATCACCCGCAGGACGCGTCCGCGGGCCCCCCGGTCTTTTCCGGTGGTGACGAGCACCTGGTCGTTCTTCTTCACGTTCAACTTTTGCATTTCAGAGGACCTCCGGCGCCAGGGAGACGATCTTCATGAACCGCTTCTCTCGCAGCTCACGGGCCACCGGACCGAAGACGCGCGTGCCGATCGGCTCGCCGGCGTCGTTGACCAGGACCGCGGAGTTGTTGTCGAAGCGGATATAACTCCCGTCTTTCCGCCGCTGTTCCTTGGCAGTTCGCACGATCACGGCCTTGACGACCTGCCCCTTCTTTACCGTACCGTCGGCCGAAGCTTCCTTGACCGAGGCGGTGATCACGTCACCCAGCCGGCCGTACTGGCCCGCCGAACCGCCGCGCATGTGGATGCAGGCGATCTTCTTCGCCCCAGAATTGTCCGCCACGTCGAGAATCGTTCCCATCTGGATCATCGCGTCGCTCTCCTTACTTCGCCCGCTTCACGATCTCGCGGACCCGCCAACGCTTGGTCTTGGAGAGCGGCCGGCTCGAGACGATCTCGACCTCGTCGCCGACGTTGCACTGGTTCTCTTCGTCGTGCGCGTGGAACTTGTTGGTCCGCTTGAGCTGCCGCAGATAGAGCCGGTTCGTGGTGGTGTTGACCACCTCCACGACGACCGTCTTGTCCATCTTGTTGCTCACCACGCGGCCCACCTTGACCTGCAGGCGCCCGCGCTCGGCCGTGGCCGTCGCGCCTGCGCCCTGATCCGTCGTCGCTTCCATGTCTGCCATGTCCTATGCTCCCTGCCTGCCTTGAGTCTGCACGCTCTTCTCCTGCAGGATGGTCATCACCCGCGCCAGATCCTTGCGGACCTGCCGCACCCGGGCCGGCTTCTCCAGTTGCCCGGTGACCTTCTGCAGGCGCAGGGCGAAGAGCTGCTCCGCGAGGTCCCGCTCCTTGTCCCGGAGCTCACCTACCGTCTGATCGCGCAATTCCTGAGCCTTCATGGTTACCTCAACTCCTCATGGCGGGAGACGAAGCGGGTCTTGATCCCGAACTTCTGCGCCGCCAGACGCATGGCCTGCTGCGCCACGTCGGTGGGCACCCCCTCCAGCTCGTAGAGGATGCGCGCCGGCTTCACCACGGCCACCCACTCCTCCGGGGGCCCCTTGCCCTTACCCATGCGGGTCTCGAGCGGCTTCTTGGTGATCGGCTTGTCGGGGAAGATGCGAATCCACAGCTTCCCGCCGCGCTTGATGTGGCGCGAGATGGCGATACGCGCCGCCTCGATCTGCCGCGCCGTCACCCAGCCCGTCTCCAGCGCCTGGAGAGCGTAGTCGCCGAAGGCTATGTACGTGCCCCCCTTGGCGATTCCCTTACGCCTCCCGCGCTGCTGCTTTCTGTACTTGACCTTCTTAGGCATCAACATGGCAGTTGCTCCCTCTCACCGCTACGCCGAAGCGCGGCGGCCCTTTTCCTTGAGGAGGTCGCCCTTGTACACCCACACCTTGACGCCGATCACCCCGTAGGTGGTGCGCGACTCGGCCAGACCGTAGTCGATGTCGGCCTTCAGCGTGTGGAGAGGCAGGCGGCCCTCCTGGTACCACTCGGAGCGCGCGATCTCAGCGCCCCCCAGGCGGCCACCAACCATGATCTTGACCCCCTTGGCCCCGAAGCGGAAGGCCGATTCCATGGCCTTCTTCATCGCGCGCCGGAAGGAGACGCGCCGCTCGAGCTGCCCGGCGATCGACTCGGCGACCAGTTGGGCATCCAGCTCCGGACGCTGGATCTCCTGGATGTTGATGTGCACCTCGCGGCCCATCTCCTTCTGGAGATCGTCGCGCAGCTTGTCCACCTCGGCGCCGCGGCGGCCGATGATGATGCCCGGGCGGGAGGTGTAGATGGTGACGCGGAGCTTGTCCGCGGCGCGCTCGATGTCGATCTCCGAGACCCCGGCATGGCCGAGACGGCTCTTCAGCCGGCGGCGCAGCTTCAGGTCCTCGTGCAGGGTGGCGGCGTAGTTCGCCTCACCGTACCAGCGCGAGTGCCAGGTCTTGTTGTAGACGAGCCGGAACCCGTAGGGGTGCGTTTTCTGACCCACGTTCGTATCCTCTCTTTACGCCTTGACGTCGCCCTTGCGGGTGTCGAGCTTGATCGTGAGATGGCTGTACCGCTTGAGGATCCGGAACGCCCGGCCCATCGGTGCGGGGCGGATCCTCTTCGCCATCGGGCCGCGGTCGACGAAGATCTCCTTGACGTAGAGCCGGTCGACGTCGACATGGTCCTCGCGATTCTCGGCGTTGGCGATCGCGGACTTCAGGCACTTCTGAATGTGCCGGGCCGCCACCTTGTTGGTGACGCCAAGAAGGTTGACCGCATCCTGCACGCCCTTGCCGCGAATCAGGTCGGCCACCAGCCGCACCTTCTGCGCCGAGCCCTGGAGATAGCGAAGTCTCGCTGTCACTTCCATCGTTCCATTCCTCTCTTGCGGTCCCCCCCGGGCTTACCGGGGACGGGCACCCTTCTCGACTTTTTTGCCGCTGTGCCCGCGAAACGTACGGGTCATCGCGAACTCGCCGAGCTTGTGCCCCACCATGTTCTCGGAGACGTATACCGGGATGAACTTCGCCCCATTGTGCACGGCGATCGTGTGACCGACCATCTCGGGGATGATCGTCGAGCGCCGCGACCAGGTCTTGATCACCCGCTTGTCGCCCCGGTCGTTCATCGCACCCACCTTGTCCAGCAGGTGATCGTCGATGAAATAACCCTTCTTGAGTGAACGTGCCATTTGTTCGGCTCCTTACTTCTGGTTCCGGCGACGGACGACCATCTTGTCCGTACGCTTGTTGTTGCGCGTCTTGTAGCCCTTGGTCGGCACACCCCACGGCGTCGTGGGATGGCGGCCGCCGGAGGTACGGCCCTCGCCGCCACCCATCGGATGGTCGACCGGGTTCATGGTGACGCCGCGGTTGTGCGAGCGCCAGCCGAGCCAGCGGTTGCGGCCCGCCTTGCCGATCGACACGTTCTCATGGTCGAGGTTGCCCACCTGGCCGACGGTCGCGAAGCACTCGACGTGCACGCGGCGCACCTCGCCCGAAGGCAGCTTGACCTGCGCCCAGTCACCGTCGCGCGCCATGAGCTGGGCGCCGGCGCCGGCACTGCGCACCATCTGGCCGCCCTTGCCGATCTTCAGCTCGATGTTGTGAACCACCGTACCGAGCGGGATCAGGCGCAGCGGCAAAGCGTTCCCCAGGTTGACCTCGGCCTTCTCGCCCGAGACCACCTCGGCGCCCACCTTGAGGCCGTCCGGCCACAGGATGTAACGCTTCTCGCCGTCGGCGTAGTGCAGCAGGGCGATGCGCGCCGAGCGGTTCGGGTCGTATTCGACCGAGGCCACCTTGGCCGGCACGCCGTGCTTGTCGCGCTTGAAGTCGATCACCCGGTAACGCTTCTTGTGACCGCCACCACGCCACCACGAGGTGAGCTGGCCGCGGTTGTTGCGTCCGCCGGTCTTGCTCTTGCCCTCGGTGAGAGCCTTCTCCGGCCGCGGGCGGGTGATCTCGTCGAACGTCAAGTAGGTCTGAAACCGGCTCGACGCGTTCGTCGGCTTTCTCTCTTTGATCGCCATCGTCTTACATCCCCTCGAAGAACTCGATCGGCTTCTCGCCCTCAGCCAACCTGACGTAGGCCTTCTTCCAGTCCGGCCGGCGCCCCGCGAACTTGCCCTGGCGGCGCACCTTGCCGTGAACCGTAACGATCCGGACCTCGGCGACCTTCACCTTGAACTGGATCTCGACAGCCTTCTTTACCTCGATCTTGTTGGTGCTTCGGTGCACCTCGAAGGCGATGATGTTGCGCTCGTCGCGCAGCACCGTCGACTTCTCGGTGATCAGCGGCCGGCGGATGATCTCCTGGACTCTCATTTCGTGAGCACCTCCACCAGGCGGTTCAGAGCGCCTTCGCTGACCACCAGGTACCCCCGGTCGACCACGTCGTAGACGTTGACCGCGAGAGCGTCCACCGTCTTCAGGGCCCGCTCGTTGCGCGACGCGAGGTTCAAGTTGTGATTGTCGAAGCTGTCGACCAGCAGCGCCTTGCCGTCGATCCCCAGACCGCCCAGGCGCTTGATCAGCTCGCGCGTCCGGTGGCTGTCGAGGTCGAGGCTCTCGAGCACGATGATCCGCTGCTCGCTCGCCTTCCTCGACAACGCCGACTTCAGCGCGTTCTTCTTCTCCCGCTTCGAGAGGTCCTTCTCGTGGCCGTGCGGCACGGGGCCGTGAACGATACCGCCCTTGCGCCACTTCGGGTTCCGGATGTCGCCCGTCCTGGCGCGGCCGGTTCCCTTCTGGCGCCAGAGCTTCTTGCCCGAGCCGGCAACCTCAGCGCGCGTCTTGGTCTTGTGCGTGCCGCGGCGCCGGCCGGCCAGGTAGGCCTGGACCGCCTCGTGGATCAGGTGCTCGTTGTACGGGTAGGAGAACACCGCATCCGGCACCTCGATCTCCCGCAGCGCTTTGTTGTCGAAATTCTTGACTGCAATCTTCATCGTATGGATCCCTTACGCGCCTTGGCGCTCAGCCCCGCTTGGCCCGATGGATCGAGAGATAGCCGGTCTTCGGGCCGGGCACGGCGCCGCGCAAATAGATCAGGTTCTGCTCGGCATCCACCTTGACGACCTGCAGGTTCTTCACCGTCACCCGCTCGCCGCCCATCCGGCCCGTCCCGCGCATGCCCTTCATCACTCGCGAAGGGTAGGCCGACTGGCCGATCGAACCCGGCGCGCGGTGGAACATCGAGCCGTGGGTGGCGCGGCCGCCCTTGAAGCCGTGACGCTTCATCACGCCCTGGAAGCCCTTGCCCTTGCTGGTGCCCACCACGTCGACCCACTCCTTCTCGGCGAAGATGGAGACCTTCACCTCGTCACCGGCGTTCAGGTCCTCGCCGTCGGTGATGGGGAACTCCTCCACCCGGCGCACCGGCGCCACGCCCGCCTTCTTGAAGTGGCCCGCCGTCGGCTGGTTCACCTTGGCCGGCTTGTCTTCGACCAGGCCGAGCTGAATCGCCTCGTAACCGTCGGTTCCGACCGTCTTCCTCTGCACCACCAGACAGGGACCGGCCTTGATCACCGTCACCGGGATGGCCGTGCCGTCCTCGACGTAGATCTGGGTCATTCCCAGCTTTCTTCCCAAGATGCCTTCCATCGCCGCTAATCTCCTTGGTACCAGCGCCTGTTGCCGGCGCTGCGTAGAATCGCTTCGTACCGGCTCCTACTTGCCGAACGCCTTGATCTCGACGTCCACACCGGCCGGCAGCTCCAGCTTCATCAGCGCGTCGACGGTCTGGCTGGTGGGCTCGAAGATGTCGAGCAACCGCTTGTGGGTGCGGATCTCGAACTGCTCCCGCGACTTCTTGTCCACGTGCGGCGAGCGGTTCACCGTGTACCTCGAGATGTGAGTGGGCAGAGGAATCGGCCCCACCACACGGGCGCCAGTGCGCCGCGCGGTGTCCAGGATCTCGTGCGTCGACGTGTCCAGGATACGGTAGTCGAACGCCTTCAAGCGGATTCGGATCTTCTCGTTGACCATGTTGACCTCTGCCCTTTATGCACCTGCAAGAAAAACTATTGAACGATCTCGGTGACGGTACCGGCGCCGACCGTGCGGCCGCCCTCGCGGATGGCGAAGCGCACGCCCTTCTCCATGGCGATCGGAGCGATCAGCTCGACCTCCAGGTTCACGTTGTCGCCCGGCATCACCATCTCGGTGCCCTCCGGCAGCTTCGCCACTCCCGTCACGTCCGTCGTGCGGAAGTAGAACTGCGGACGGTACCCGTTGAAGAACGGCGTGTGACGGCCGCCCTCCTCCTTGGTCAGGATGTAGACCTCACCCTTGAACTTCACGTGCGGCTTGATCGAGCCCGGCTTCGCCAGCACCTGACCGCGCTCCACGTCGTCCTTCTTCGTGCCGCGCAGCAGGACGCCGATGTTGTCGCCCGCCTGGCCCTGGTCGAGCAGCTTCTTGAACATCTCGACGCCGGTGACGATCGTCTTCGCCGTCGGACGGATGCCCACGATCTCGCACTCGTCGCCCACCTTGACGATGCCGCGCTCGACCCGCCCCGTCACCACCGTGCCACGGCCCGAGATCGAGAAGATGTCTTCGATCGGCATCAGGAACTCCTTGTCGATCAGCCGCTCCGGCACCGGGATGTAGCTGTCAACGGCAGCCATCAGCTCCATGATCTTCGAGCCCCACTCGCTCTCCGCGTCGCCGCTCTCCAGAGCCCGCAACGCCGAGCCGCGGATGATCGGAATGTCGTCGCCCGGGAAGTCGTAGGAGGAGAGCAGCTCGCGCAGCTCGAGCTCCACCAGGTCCAACAGCTCCGGGTCGTCGACCATGTCGCACTTGTTCATGAACACCACCATGTACGGCACGCCCACCTGGCGCGACAGCAGGATGTGCTCCCGCGTCTGCGGCATCGGGCCGTCCGCCGCCGACACCACCAGGATCGCGCCGTCCATCTGCGCCGCACCGGTGATCATGTTCTTCACGTAGTCGGCGTGACCCGGGCAGTCGACGTGCGCGTAGTGGCGGTTCACCGTCTGGTACTCCACGTGCGCCGTCGCGATGGTGATACCCCGCTCGCGCTCCTCCGGGGCCTTGTCGATCTGGTCGAAGGCCACGAAGTTCGCCAAGCCCTTGGACGCCAGAATCTTGGTGATCGCCGCCGTCAACGTGGTCTTGCCATGGTCGACGTGACCGATCGTCCCGATGTTGACGTGAGGCTTCGAACGCTGAAACTTTTCCTTGGCCATGATGTCTCCTAACTCACTCTCTTGATATCACCCGCGACGGAAGGCAGAGGGGCTTTCAGCCGGCGGCCTTGGCCACGATTTCCTCACTGACGCTCTTGGGGGCCTGCTCGTAGGCCGCGAACTGCATGCTGTAGTTGGCGCGGCCCTGCGACAGCGACCGCAGGTCGGTCGCGTAGCCGAACATCTCGCCGAGCGGCACGAAGGCATTGACCGCGAGCGCATTGCCGCGCTGCTCTTGGCCCTGAACCTTCCCGCGACGACGCGAGAGATCGCGGATGACGTCCCCGAGGATGTCCTCCGGAGTGACGACCTCGACGGCCATCACGGGCTCCAGCAGCACC
>Ga0190265_10002034_pt1 | contig 13458 bp, 11 predicted proteins | sample Popmic124T_FD_133135 | JGI IMG/M metagenome (GOLD analysis project Ga0190265, IMG submission 133135) | Populus adjacent soil microbial communities from riparian zone of Indian Creek, Utah, USA - 124 T | ecosystem: Environmental > Terrestrial > Soil > Riparian zone | place: USA: Utah | collected... | reverse complement strand
CCCGACGGACATCGCCGGCACACCCGGGGTGAACCCGTTCAACCGGACCAGAAGCTGGCCGTCCGGGAATCGGTGTCGGAACCGATGCGCCGCCTCGATCGCCAACCCGGTCTTGCCGACGCCAGGTGCGCCGCTCACCCACACCGCCCGGCCGCCACCCGCGGCCGAGACCGCCGCCTCGATCGCGGCGAGCTCCGCGGTGCGTCCGGTGAACGCGCCGGGCCGTGAAGGAGGAGAGCTCGGCGGCTCGCCGCGCTCGGCCCGCGCCGCATAGTTGCGTAGCACGGGACCCGGCTCGAGGCCGATCTCGGTGAGGGCGTCCCTGGTGCCGTGGAAGACCCGGATCGCGGCCACTCGATCACCACCCGCGAGCAGCGCGCGCATCAGCAGCTCGGCGTGCTTCTGGCGCGACGGGTCGGCCTGTACCACCGGGCGCAGCCGATCCCGGGCCGACCGATGGTCACCTGCGTCGAGCTCCAGCTCGGCCAGGTCGCCGACCGTGTCCGGGTGGCTGTTGGCCGGCGAGATCACCGCGGTGCCGCCGACCCGGTCGATGTCGATGTCCTCGAGGAACCGTCCGCGCCACAGGTCGACCGCGATGCGCAGCAGCTCGATCGCCCGGCGCGGATCATCGACGCGCACCGCCTCAGCCGCCGCCCGCAGCCGGTCGAACCGGACGGTGTCGATGTGGTCCTCGTCCACCCGCAGCAGGTAGCCGGTCGGGGTGGTCTCGATCCGCGCGTCGTCGGCGTCGCGGAAGGTGTCGCGCAACCTCTTGATATAGCTGCGAACGAGGTCGCGCCGCGCCGGGTTGTCACCCCAGACGATCTCGGTCAGCCTGGTGGTGGACACCGGCCGGTTCGCGTGCAGCAGGAGCACGACGAGGATGAACCGCTGCTGCTGATCCCCCAGCTGCACCGGAGCACCCAGGTGCCACGCCTCCAGCGGGCCCAGCATTCGAAATTCCACCCAAACCTCCCGGGTCGAACTTGCCGTCCGCAAATGACACCACGCAAATGGCGTTTCCGGTATGACCGGATCACTTCTCGTCCACGTTCGGTCAACACGCGCCGGGGACGCTCCACGGGTCAACCGGGTGCGAAGGAGGAGAAGCCGCATGGTGTCCGAGGTACTGCCGTGCTACGTGGTCTGCGATGTCTCGCTTTCGATGACCGACCACATCGACGAACTGCACACCGCGCTGCGGGAGTTCCGCGGCTGGGTGCGCGCCGATGCGTCGGTCGGCGAGCGGGTCCGCTGCTGCGTGGTCGGGTTCGCGGAGACGGCGCGGGTGCTGCAACCGCTGTACTCGGTGGCGGAGTTCACCGAGCCGTCCACGCTCGGGCCCGGCGCCGGCACCAACTTCGGCCTGGCGTTCACCTTGCTGCGCGACGCCATCGACCGTGATGTGCGAGCGCTCAAGGCGAACCGGCTGCGGGTGAACCGACCGATGGTGTTCTTCCTGTCCGACGGCCGGCCGACCGATCCGGCGACCTGGCCGACGGCGTTCGCCGCACTCACCGACCCGGTCTGGACCGCGCGACCGAACATGATCGCCTTCGGCCTCGGCGACGCCGACCATGACACGCTCGGCCGCATCGGCACCTGCCGCACGTTTCTGGGGCGGGACGGCGTGCGCATGGGCACCGCGCTGATCGCATCGGTGATGTCGGCGTCACCGCGGCCGGACCACGTCTAGGGCCGTGCACGTTCTGTCCACTTCTGGTCCACCGGACCGTCGCACGCTGTATCGGAAGGAGACACCATGGAGATCCACTAGGGAGACGGAGATGAGTGGACGCGCCGTACTGGTCGGGGAGCTCAAGTCGCTCCGCAAGGGGCGCGGACTGCTGGCGGGCCGGATCGAGGAACGGGTAGGTCCGGCCCTGCGCGCGGCATGCGAAGTGACCGAGGGTGACGGCCCGGTGGTCATCCGGCAGAAGGTGCACAACCGGCTGACCGAGCTGGCCGAACACCTGCCGGACGATCTGCGCCTGGCCACGATCGCGGCGTTCGCCATGCGCGCCGAGGTTCAGCTGCCGCTCTACCAGGACAGGGTGGACTGGGCGGCGGTAAAGCTGGACCGCGACCCGCGCACGGTGCGCCGCCGGGTGGACGATGCGATCGAGCAGCTCGCCGACCTGGCCGGCGGTGTGCCGCGTCGCTCCGTCGAGCAGCCGAACGGCTACTGGCACACCACGGAGCTGCGGGTGGCCGTGGCGCTGGACCGGGCTCAGCCAGAGGTTCTTGAGCAACGCCGGATCATCGCCGACCGCGACGACGTGCGCGAGCTGGACCTGGCGGTTTCCCTGCCGCCCGGGCAGCCCGACCTGGAGGTCACCGTGTTCTACGGCGGCACGTTGCTCGACCGAGGCATGGAGGCCAGCGACCGGTTCGGCTTCGCGTTGACCCTGCCGAGGCCGCTCGCCCGGGGCGAGTCACACAACTTCGCGGTGCGCTTCCGGCTGCCGAGCGCGAGCGCGATGCGGCCGTACATGGTGTGCGTGCCGAAACACCCGTGCGAGCTGTTCGACCTACGGGTGCGGTTCGGCCGGGACGAGCCGCACCCGCGGGTGTGGATGGTGGACGGCGCGTTCCAACGCGACGTGTCCGATCCGGCGTGCCCCGGCCACCAACACCCGGTGGACCGAGCCGGCGAGATCCACCTGCGATTCCGCCAGCTCGCCCCGGGGCTCGCCTATGGCGCGCGCTGGGACGCGGCGCCGCCGCACCCGGAAACGCGGTAGCCGAGGCGCCGCGAACCGGTGTGGCGCCGCTGATGTACCTGATCCTGTTCTGTGCCAGTGCGGTGTCGCCATTCGCTGCACCACCACCGCCTCGGTGCCGATGTTGCTGTTGGCCGCCTTGCTCGCCCCGGTGTCGGTGGTGGTGCGTTCTATCCGCTGTTCGCCAGCCTGATCCGGAAGTTCTTCGGCACGCTCATGGCCCGGTGGCTGGCGCGGCGCCGTTGGCACCCTTCTCCGAATCACCCGGTGCCGGCTTGTCTGCCGGCGCCGGCGCCGACTCCGCCTTGTCGGCGGTGGCCGTGACGGGCACATTTCCCTCCACCACGCGACCATTCTCGAGGGCGCCCTTGGTCTTTCGCTCGAGACGCTCGCGCATTGTCTCCTGGCCGCCGGAACCGGTCACGTTCCCACCGAAGAGATTGCCGAACGCGTTGCGGTGCACGTCGGCCATGTCCATGTCTTCCAGATTCCCACCCATGGCGATCTGCAGCGCCTTGAGTTTGATCTCGGCCTCGGCGTCGCGTTCGTTGGAGAGGAATGCCAGCACCTCGCGCACATCGCCGTTGTTCGTGGCGAGTATTTGTGCGAGCCGTTCTTCCAGGCTGCCGTGCGAGACTTCCTTCAGTTCCTTGCGTCGCAGCTCCTGAACGCCGAGCTCCTGCTTTGCCACGACAACACCCTGGGTGTCCATCGGCTCCACGGTGACCGAGTAACCACCGAGCTCCACGTCCGGGGACGGATGGGCCGAGCTCAGCCGTGCCTCGATCGCCGTTGCTGCCTCCGTGGGCCGCAGCATTTCGAACCGTGCTGCCGTGTTCCGGATCTCGCGGGCGAGCGAAGGCATCAGCGCCGCGGTCATGTCCTGGATGTTGTCGCGCGCGATGGTGAGCGGGTTGCGCACCCGGCACACCAGCTCGACGGCCACCGCGAAGGGGAACACCGGGTCCGCGCTCGCCGCTTTCAGCCTGAAGGCGATGCCATGGTTCGCGACGTCGATCACGTAGCGGCGGTGCTCGCCGAACTTGCCGGCCGGCAACGGCTGTCCGTGCCACACGACGACCGGCTCGGCTGCTTTGCGGATGAGCACATGCGCGGTGCCGAGCTCAGGGTCGGTAACCGACGATCCGAACCAGCGCCCGGCCACGTCCGTGCGCTCCAGGATGGGGTTGTAGGTCCGGGTCATGACACCTCTACTTCCGCCTCGTGCATCAGGTCGTAGAACGTCGCCGCGGCGACAGAAGGCTGGTAACGGTCCTGGGCCCACTGGCTCAGCGCGTGGAGCACCCGGTGCTTGTCGGCCGGGCTTTCATCCGAGATGTCCGCGATGAGGCCGAGAACCACCTCCCACGAGTCCAGGTCGTCGTCGGCGCGGCGTACCCAGGCACGCAGTCCATCGAGTGCGAGCGGTTGGACGACCCGGTTCGCCATCGCCCGGCTCCACAGCACCGACAGGTGTTTGCGATTCTCGTCAGCGGTGCGAACGAGCTGCGGCCAGCTCTCGTCGGTCTCGGGACGCACGACCCAGGTGAACACGAGGAGCGCCTTGACGAGGGCGTCCCGGTCGGCACCAGCTTCCGTCCACTCGCACAGGGCATCCAGGACATTGTCACCGCATCCGGCGCCGAGCAGGGCGCCCGCGCTGGCCGCCACCGACGGTAGTACCTCCCACTTGTCCTGGCAGGTAACGAACTCGCGTAGCACGCCGAGCGCGCGCTGCGGCTCCCGGACGCCGAGCTGGCCGCCCGCGGCGAGTGCGGCAGTGGTGCAGAGGTTCTCGGTGTTCTCGGAGTACGCGGCTTCAGCCCAGTCCTCGAGCACCGTCCAGGCCGCCCGGTCGTTGCCGAGGACGCCGGCCACGTTCAGACCCTGTGCCGCCGTTTGCCGAAGCAGCACGGAACCGTCCCGGCCCCATGGCTGTAGGTATGCGTACACGCTGTGTTGGAAGTCCTGCTGCGCCAGGATGCCGACGGCCTGCGCCGCGCCCGCCCGGATCTCGACATCGGGGTGCACGGCCAGATCCTTGAGCCACTCGAGGACTTTCCTGCGCGCACCGTCGTACTCGCACCACACGACCCCGAGCACCGCCGGCCGCACCCGCGCGTGGCGGAACCGCAAGGTGGGCGCATGACGTCGATCATCGGCGGGCACCAGGTGGATCCAGGAGTGCTCGGCCAGCAACTGCTGCGTGTACCTCAGGGATAGAGGTGCGCCGGTGCCGCCGGTCAGCCGCGTGTACAGCGAAACCGCCGCGTCGGCCACCTTGAGGTACCCGGCGTTGTCCAGGACCGCTGTCGCCAACACCAGCGAAAGGTCCTTCACCTCCGGGTCGCGGCCGAGCCATTCGTGCACCAGGCCGTCGGCGCTGCCGAGCTTCGTGGCGGTCTCCGCAAGGCTGCGGCCGGCCCGGTGACCTTCCAGGATCTCGGTCGCCGCGCGGACCGCGAACGCGGGGCTGTCCCGCTCGGCGAGCACCTCGGCCAGCTCGGTGTCCCACAGTTGTTCGATCAGGTCCTCGGCCTCGGACGGCACCGTGTCACGCAACCGGCGGTGGAAGATCTCCAGCGAGTCGGGCAGTTCCCAGTCCTCCAGCACGAACTCCGCGCGGTTGGGCGCGTCGGCAAGGGAACCGCTGACCGGACCGGTGACCACGACCAGGTAACTGTTCGCATCGAGAAGGCGACTCGCGGTCTTCTTCAGCCAGTCCTCACCGATCTTGGTGGCCGTGAAGGTGTCGTTCCTGCCCGGCACGTCGAACACGATGTATCCGGTGCCGTTGCGCGGAATCCGCCACGTCGAGTTGGCGAGCACAGATGCGGGAAGCTCTTCGACGATCTCGTCGAGCTCGGTCTCGTGCAGTGTCGTGCGGAGGAGTTGCAGCGCACGGGTTCGCTTGCCGGTGCGCGCCGGCCCGGCGAGCACGACCAGGTTCCGGTCCGCGAGCAGGTCCAGCTCGTTGCGGAAGGCGGGAGGCTCGATGAAGGAGGCTGTCTCTTCGTCGAGATCGCCTTCGGTGAAGCGGATCCTGCCGGGCCGGCGATCGGACCGTCCCACGAGCGGGTCGTCGGTGAACCCGTCCTCGTAGGCGCCCCCAAAGATGTTGATGGTCTGGGCGTTGAGCTGGCTGATCCCCCGGGTGACGTACTCGCCCATCTGGGCTTGGGCGAGCTCGGACGCCTCGCCCTGCAGGCTCCGCACCGCCGTGTCGCGGTCGGCGCCGCCGGGCGGAGTGGCCGACTTGTCGTCCGACTTCTCTCCGGCGTTGTCGGCCGCGTCGTTCTCGGCCTTCGCATCGGGCTTGTCGTCGGGCTTGGGCCCCGCGGGTTGTGCGGCGGCGGCCGGTGGTGGTGAAGCTGGCGTCGGGCCCTTCGGGGGCTGCGGTTTCTCGTCGGCCATGTCGGCGTCTCCCTGGCTCCAGGAAAGATGTGCGGTCGATCAGGTGCCGGAGGGTTCACCGCCGAAGAAGATGCCACCGATCTGCTGACGGCCTTGGACGACGTTTCCGTTGACCTGGCCGTGAAAGGTGTTGTGTGTGCTGTTGTCGACGCTCGGCCCACCGGCGGCGGACCCGTGCGGGAGCCCGTTTTCCCTGGCCGTACCAAGCGACGGAATCTGTTGACGTAGTCGGGTCACGAGCTTGGTGAGATCGGGCTTGCTGTTGCGGAACTGCACGACCGTGCTCTGCTTGTCGGCGAGTTTCCGCATCGCCTCGGGCAGCAGTTTCCGGTCGAGGATGTGGCGACGTTCGAGGTGTACGGGTATGACCTGCTTGCCGAGGTGAAGTGCCAGTTCAACCTCCCGCCGGACGAAATCCCGGGTGTTGTCCAAGCGCCGGTTCCCATCCTGGTCAGTCGCGGTCAGCCATCGCGGTCCGATGATCACCAGCACGGCGTCCGAAGTGGACACCGCGGTGAACATCGCGTCCTCCCAGTTGGCTCCGAGCTTGATCGACCGAGAGGCGAAGAACACCGCGTCGGGTCCGAGCTCATGGGACAGCACGTGATCGAAGAAGGCCGCCGCGAATGGCTCGTCGTCGGTGCGGTAGCTGAGGAAGACCTTAGTCACCGAGTGGTCTCTCCGATTCGGAAGTCGTGGCTTCATCGGTGGCAGGTCCGCACGGCACACCGGAAAGATCCTTGTCACGGTCCGCTGCCGGAAGCAATTTTTCTTCCCCGATCGGCTGCTTGACAAGAGGTCCAGAGGTCTTTTCTCTCCGCCGAGGTTATCTGTCCACTTTTTGTCACGGTATTTACCTAGGCCCCTCAACGACACCCGATTTTCAAATGGAGTACGTGCGTCACCGCGTCGCGAACCCGGCGTTCGGGTAGCTCACCGTCGCGGACAGCGCGTTCCAGCCGGTCCAGCACCGGCCCGGCCGGCGCCGGCGACGACCACAACGCGATGTCGGCGCCGGCCGCGATCGCCTTCGTCACGGCGTCCGGCAACGAGTACACGTCGGACACCGCGCGCATCGCGCCGAGGTCGTCGGTCATGGCCACACCGGTGAACCGGTAGTTCTCGCGCAACAGCCGGTACGCGGCCGGGCTCAGTGATGCGGGGACACCGTCGGTTAGCCCGGGGACGTCGAGATGACCAAGCATGACAACAGGTTCACCGCGAGAGAGGAGTGTGGTGTATGGCCGCAGGTCGGCGGCTTCGAGCGCGGCCAGCGGCGGGGTTCGCACGAGCCCGCGGTGCGAGTCGCCCGTTGCCCTGCCGTGCCCGGGGAAGTGTTTGAGCACCGGGATGACGCCCGCGTCGCGCAGCCCGCCGGCGTAGGCACCCGCATACGTGCTGACCTTGGCGGGGTCCCCGCTGAACGACCGGTCGCCGACGACGGTGTCCGCCGCGGCGGCGCTGACGTCCACGACCGGCGCGAGGTCCATCACCACGCCCCGTGCGAGCAGTTGCTCCCCGCGCTGCCGCGCGAGCTCGGTCACCTGCCGAGGGGTCATGGTGGCAGCGAGTGCCCGCGCGCTGGGCATGGAACCGTCGAGTGCGTCGATTCGTTGGACCCGGCCACCTTCCTCGTCCACCGCGGTGAGCAGTGGAAGTGCGGATTTCGTGCGCAGTGCGTCGAGGCGTCCGCCGGTGAGGAGGTGGGTCGCGTTGCCACCGATGAAGACAGCGCCGACCTTGTCGACCGCGACGGCGTGGTCGGCAGCGACCTCGTCAACGGGGTCGAGGCCCACCATCACGAGCTGGGCGAGCCGATCCCGCAGGCTCAGACCGGACACGACAGCGGCGCAGTCGTTGGCAGGGCGTGGTTTCGTCGCCGGGCGAGCCGTGGTGGACGCCGCCGACGCCGCCGACGCCGCCGACGCCGCCGCCGACGACGCCGCCGACGGATCGGCGGCGTTCAACGGGGTGGACGTCGGGGCGTTCGAAGGACTCAGTCCGGCCCAGCAGAGCGCGACTCCGGCGGCGACGGCCAGCAACAAGGCCCGTGTCCGAACCGATCCGCTGAACAGGTGTCGCTGAATTCGCACTCCTCGTCCAATTCGCAGGTAGGGCCGCTCATCATTGCCGGAGCAATGTGCTCTCGGCGTAGCCGTCGGTATGCGTGATGCGCTTCGCGTAGCAGTCGTCCTTGCCGATTCCCGCGCTGTCACACCAGCCGTTCGCGGCCTCGCCGCTGTCGTGGGACTGCGGGCTGATGGTGACCCAGAAGTTTGTGAGGCGGAAGCCGCTGTAGTCGCCGGACCACAGCAGCAGTGCCCCGGGATAGCTTTCCTGCAGGCTCATGAAGTCGGCCCAGATCGTCTGGTAGTCATAGGTGGTCCCGTTCGCCACAAGGCCGAGCCGCTTCGACGACAGCTGTGGCACCCAGTAGCCGGTGAGTGCTTCGACCTGTGAACGGTCGTTCTCGACCTGGTTCTCGAGCATTTGCCTGGCCGAGTTCTCGTCCGTCGGAGCGGGATTCGATGTCGGCTCGGTGGAGCCCGAATCTGGCTCGAAGAATTCGGTCGTGGCGCCGACCGGATTGTTGCCCGAGGATGCCGGGGGAGCGTCCTGCGCGTTCGTCACCAGCGCGACGGTCACGACTACGGCAACGACGACGGTGACTGCGCCAAGTACCGCGAAGATCTTCTTCTGTTGCGGGCGTCCCTGGTCCTGTTCCGCCGGGCTCGGTGCCGGATTCGCGGCCGGCGGCGGCGAACCGGGCATCAGCGTTGGTGCGGGCGCGCGTGACCGGGTGTCCGGCGTCAGCACGTCGATTTCGGGATGCACGGCGGGGAACTGCAGTGTCATCGACATGCCGCCCGACGGCGCGAGCCCGAACCCGCAGCCGTTGCAGGTAGGTGCGTCCGGCTGCACCGGCGCATCGCACCGGGGGCAGGTAACCGGCATGATCAGCTCACCTTTCAGAGTGTTCTACGCCATCCCACGACCGTGATGTCGTCCCTGCTTTCGTGACGTTACCGAACTACGTCATTGCGGGGAACTCTGCCGGCGGCAGTTCGATGTGGAGAATGGAAGTGGACAAATAGTTGATGAATTGTGGACAATCATCCGACGTGTGCCGACTACGTGATGAAGCCTTGGTTCGGTGGCAAGGAGGTAACGACGGTCCCTCCCAGCTGCCGGCTCTCGCACCTAGCGTGACGGCATGGGTATGTCTCTCACCTTGAACAACGGCGTCGAGATGCCTGCGCTTGGCTTCGGCGTCTTCCAGACGCCACCGGCGGAGACCGTCGAGGCAGTCGAGACCGCTCTTCGCACGGGCTATCGCCACATCGACACCGCGGCCGCGTACGGCAACGAGCGCGAGGTGGGTGCGGGGATCCGTGGTTCCGGTCTCGACCGGTCCGAGGTGTTCATCGAGACCAAGGTCTGGATCAGTGACTATGGCCATGACGCGACCTTGCACGCGTTCGACAAGAGCGCGGGCAAGCTCGGGCTCGACCGGATCGACCTGCTGATCCTGCACCAGGCGTTGCCAAGCCGGTTCGATCTCACGGTCGAGGCATACCGCGCACTGGAGACGTTGCTGGCCGATGGGCGGGTTCGAGCCATCGGCGTCAGCAACTTCATGCCCGATCACCTCGATGACCTGTTGCGGAGTTCGACGATCGTGCCAGCGGTGAACCAGATCGAGGTGCACCCGTACTTCTCGCAGCCGGAGGTGCGCGCGGCCAACGCCGCGCGGGGCATCCTCTCCCAGGCATGGTCGCCGATCGGTGGGATCACCTTCTACCGCGAGGGCGGTGGCGGCAGCACGCTCGACGACGAGACCATCGCCGGTATCGCGAAGGCGCACGGCAAGACGCCAGCGCAGGTCATGTTGCGCTGGCACCTGCAGCGGGGGCGTTCGGCGATCCCGAAGTCGACGCGACCGGCGCGGATCGCGGAGAACTTCGACGTGTTCGACTTCGTGCTCGCCGACGCGGAGCTCGCCGCGATCGACGGGCTTGATCAAGGTGTGCGTCGCGGACCCGATCCCGCCGCGATCACTCTGGAGTCCTTCGGGCGGGAGATTCCCGAGGCGTAGTCCGTCGATCCGGTCAGGTCAGGGCGACCCGTCGCAGCCACGCCGCGACGGCGTCGTCTGCCTGGCGGACTTCTTCGCCCCGGACGGCGAGGCCCTCGCCGATGGTCGCGCCGGGGCAGGCGTCGGCGTATTCGTCGGGTGCGTTGCCCAACCCGCTCACGGCGTAGGTGACGACCGGCAGCACTGTCTTGCCGGTGAAGTCGAAGCCGTCGGTGAAGGTCCGCATGATCATGGGTGGCCGGACGTTCCACAGGCCGCTGCCCAGCAGCACGACGTCGTAGCCGCCGAGGTCTGGGAGCCGGTTGGCGATCGCGGGTCGAGCGTCGGCTTCCTGTTCCCGGACGTTGCGGTCCACGGTGTCGTCATAGTCGTCGGAGTACGGTTCCGCGGCCTCGATGCGATGGACGTCGCAGGTGACCTGGTTGCTGATTATCTCGGCGAGGACTTCGGTGTTGCCGACCTCGAGGAACCTGCGGCCGCCGTAGTGGTAGTTCTCACCGGCGCGGGAGAAGTAGGCGATCAGGACACGAGCGTCGGCCGGAACTGTGCTTCGCGACGCCGAGGTCGAGCCCGCGTCGGTCTCATCCGGTTTCTCGCAGCCCACCAGCCAGGTGCCACCAACGGCGGCCCCACCACGGAGGAACCCACGTCGAGTCAGGCGCATGCGTCCAGTAGACGTCGGGCGGCGCGGGTGCGGGAGGTACTGGCCGTACCTCCTTCGCGCACAACACGATGCCTACTGTGGAGTCATGGGCCAGACCGACCACCGCGCAGAGGTCCGTGAGTTCCTCAGCTCGCGGCGAGCGCGCATCACCCCCGCGCAGGCTGGGCTGCCCGCATACGGCGGCAACCGGCGGGTGAAGGGTCTGCGCCGTGAGGAGGTCGCCATGTTGGCCGGCGTCTCCGTCGACTACTACGTCCGTATGGAGCGGGGGAACCTGTCGGGCGCCTCCGAGAGCGTCCTCGATGCGCTGGCCCGCGCGCTGCAGCTCGATGAGGCCGAGCGAGACCACCTGTTCGACCTGGCCAAGGCCGCGGAGCCAGGTCGTCACCGCCGGACCACCCCGCCGGCCACCGTGCGTCCCGCCGTGCAGCAGGTGCTCGACGCCATCGCCGACGCGCCGGCATGGGTGCGCAACGGCCGCCACGACATCCTGGCGATGAACCGGCTCGGTCGTGCCCTGTACGCCCCGGTCCTCGCCGACCCGCGCCGGCCGGCGAACACGACCCGGTTCGTCTACCTCGACCCGGCCGCCCGCGAGTTCTTCGTTGACTGGGACCGGATCGCCAACGACGCCGCCGCGATGCTGCGGCTCGAGGCGGGCCGCAGTCCGCACGACCGGAAGCTGATCGAGTTGGTGGGCGAGCTCTCCACACAGAGCGAGATCTTCCGAAAGCGCTGGGCGTCCCACGACGTGCAGTTCCACCGCAGCGGTCGCAAGCGGCTGCGGCACCCGGTCGTGGGACAGCTCGACCTGAACTTCGAGTCGATGGAGCTGCCCTCCGAGCCCGGGCTCACGCTGAACGTCTACACCGCGGCCGCGGGCTCGCCCGCCGCGGACGGGCTCAGGATGCTCGCCAGCTGGGCCGCCACCCAAGACCTTCCTGTCGGCGACCAGCGCGGCCGCGAGTAGCCCCCACCGATCAAGGAATTGGTGTCCATGAAGGCAACACTGATCTACGGCGCCGGCGACATTCGGGTTGAGTCCGTGCCCGACGCGAAACTGCGCGAACCCACCGACGCCGTGGTCCGGGTGCTGCGGTCCTGCATCTGCGGTAGCGATTTGTGGCCCTACGACAGCATGCCCGCCCACTCTCACGGGGACCGGATCGGTCACGAGTTCCTCGGTGTGGTCGAGGAAATCGGCGCCGACGTGTCCGGCCTGAAGGCGGGCGACGTGGTGGTGGCGCCGTTCGTCTGGGCGGACAACACCTGCGACTTCTGCCGGGAGGGTCTGCAGACCTCCTGCCGTCACGGCGGCCAATGGGGATCGTCCGATGTGGACGGTGGCCAGGGTGAGGCGGTGCGCGTGCCGCAGGCCGACGGCACCCTGGTGAAGCTGCCCGTGGCGGAGGACTCGACGCTGTTGTCGTCGCTGCTGAGCCTGTCGGATGTGTTCCCCACCGGCCATCACTGCGCGGTCACCGCCGGCGTGAACCCGCGCACCACGGTGACGGTGATCGGCGACGGTGCCGTCGGCCTGTCCGCGGTGCTGGCGGCCAAGCGGCTGGGTGCGGAGCGGATCATCCTCATGGGACGCCACACCGATCGCACCGACCTCGGCCGTGACTTCGGCGCCACCGACGTCGTGCCAGAGCGCGGCGAGGAGGGTGTCGAGCGGGTACGGGAGCTGACCGGCGGCGACGGCACCCACGTCGTGCTGGAATGCGTCGGCCTCAAGCCCGCGATCAAGACCGCGTTGGGGATCGCCCGCGACGGCGGCTCGATCAGCCGGGTCGGCGTGCCGCAGTACCGCGACGTGCCGCTGGACTTCAGCGTCTTCCTGCGCAACATCACCCTCACCGGCGGTGTCGCCCCGGCCCGCGCCTACATCGAGGACCTGCTGCCCGACATCCTCGACGGCCGCATCGAACCCGGCCGGGTGTTCGACCGCGCCATCGGCCTCGACGACGTACCGGCCGGCTACCGCGCCATGGCCGATGGCACCGCCCTCAAAGTCCTCATCCCCCCGTAATGTGAGTACCCGCCTGCCGATCTAGTGTGTCTTCATGGACGACTCCGCTGTCCGACACCGGCTGCCCGTGCGCAAGCTGTTCGCCGCGAGTGTTGGCAACGCGCTGGAGTGGTTCGACTGGACGGTCTACGCGACGTTCAGCATCTACTTCGCCACCGCGTTCTTCCCGCCGGGCAACGACGCGCTCGCCCAGATCAACACCTTCGCCACCTACGCGCTGGCGTTCTTCTTCCGACCGCTGGGCGGCATCCTGCTCGGCCGGTTCGCCGACCTGCGGGGGCGTAAGCCTGCCCTGGTGCTGACCATCGTGATGATGGCGGGCGGGTCGGTGCTGATCGGTGTGTTGCCGACGTTCGAACAGGTCGGCTGGCTCGCCCCGATCGGGCTGCTGCTGGCGCGGGTCGTGCAGGGACTCTCGCTCGGCGGCGAGGTGTCGAACGCCTCGGCGTACCTGGGTGAGATCGCCCCGAACGAGCGCCGCGGGCGGTACTCCGCGTTCTTCTACATCTCCACCGGCAGTGCCGTT
>Ga0190265_10002033_pt1 | contig 13459 bp, 10 predicted proteins | sample Popmic124T_FD_133135 | JGI IMG/M metagenome (GOLD analysis project Ga0190265, IMG submission 133135) | Populus adjacent soil microbial communities from riparian zone of Indian Creek, Utah, USA - 124 T | ecosystem: Environmental > Terrestrial > Soil > Riparian zone | place: USA: Utah | collected... | reverse complement strand
CGAGGACGACCTCGCCGTGCTGCGGCAGCTGCGTAACGCCCTGGCGGACCCTGGCCGCGCCGTGCTCGTCGAGCGCCTGCTCGCTCCGGCCGAGCTGCTGGGCCTCCTCGGCCGCTGCAGCACCATGCTCGCCATGCGCTTCCACGCCGCCCTCTTCGCCCTCCGCGCCGGGGTGGCACCGGTCGCCCTCGCCTACGATCCCAAGGCGGCGGCCCTCCTGGCGCGCGCCGGGCTCTCCGAGCTGGCCCTGCCGTCTTCGGGCTGGCAGGCCGGAGCCATCGCTGCGGCGCTCGCCGCTTCCCGCGAGCCGCGCCTGCGCCGGGGCCTCCCGGATTTCGTGGCGTCGATGCGGTCGCAGGCCCGGCGGAGCGCCGAGGTGGCCGTCGCGGTGCTCGAAGCCGGGTCGCTCAAGCGCTCCGCGGCGCGCGCCTTCCTGGACGAAGCGGCGCTCGCCAAGGCCTTCGAGGTGATCCGCCTCCACGAGGAAGTGGCGGCGCGCGACCTCCTCGACGCCGAACGCCGCACGGTGATCGAACGCCAGTGGGCCGATCTCGCGCAGTCGACCACCTGGCTGGAGTCGCTCCGCCAGGAGGTGGAGCAGAGGAACGCCGAGATCGCGGAGACCCGCGCCGCCCGCGACGAGGCCGTGGTGGCCAGGGAGCGCACCCGCGAGCAGCGCGACCTACTCCTCCGCGAGAGGAACGACGTGGCCCGCCGCCTCGCCGAGATCGAAGGCACCCTCGCCTACCGGCTGGTCTCCCGCTTCTGGGCCCTCATGCGGCGCCTCTTCCCCGAGGGCTCGAGCCGGCGCCGGGTCTACCGCGGCGTGCGCGGCCTCCTCGGCCGGGTGATCGGCGCGCCGTCCGCTCTGGACCTCGCGAGCCTCGCCTTCGAGCCCGGCGAGGAGGGACCGGACCCGCGCGGCGACCTGCTGCGCTTCGAGGAGCGGGTGCGGGAGAGCGGCGCGGACACCGTCGTCGCCATCCTCTCCGCCACCCATCTCCTCGAGAGCGAGGGGCAGCGCCCCACCCAGCTCGCCCTCACGCTCGCGCGGCGCGGCATCCCCGTCGTCTTCTTCTACTGGCGCTGGTGGCCGCACGAGTGGTGCCCCCAGGACCGCCTGGAAGAGGGCATCGTGCAGGTGCCGATCGACGTCGTGGTCGAGCGGCCCGAGCTGCTCGCGGGCGCCTTCGCCGGCCTACCCACCCGCATCGCCCTGTTCGAGTTCCCCTACCCGGGCTTCTTCGAGCTGCTGGCCGCCGCCAATGCCAACGGCTGGATCACCGTCTACGACGTGCTGGACGATTGGGACGAGTTCCACCGCGTGGGCCAGGCCATCTGGTACGACGAGCCCTTCGAGCGCCACCTGATCCACGCCGCGGACGCCACCTTCGCCATCAACGACTTCCTGGCCGGCCGCATCCGCGGGCTGGGAGGTCCCGGCGTCGGAGTGGTGGGCAACGGGCTCAAGCCGGGCCTGGAGGTGGTGCGCGACGACCGCCCGCTCGCCCGCGGCGAGGTCACCGTGGGCTACTTCGGCTACCTGGCCGGCGCCTGGTTCGACTGGGAGCTGATCGCCGAGGCCGCCCGCCGCCGCCCGGCCTGGCGCTTCTACCTCATCGGCTACGGCGGCAGCCCCGAGGGGGTCGAGCTGCCCGAAAACGTCCAACTGCTGGGCAAGAAGCCCCAGGGCGAGCTCGCCGCCTTCGCCGCCAACTGGGACGTCGCCGTAATCCCCTTCAAGCCGGACCGCCTGGCCGCGGGCGCCGACCCCATCAAGACCTACGAATACCTGGCCATGGGCCTCCCCGTGGTCGCGACCGGCGTCTACGCGCCGGCCGGCGGCGAGGCCTTCGTCACCCGCGCCGAAGGGGTGGAGGAGTTCCTCGACCGGCTCGCCGAGGCCGCTGCCCTGGGCGCTACCCACGCCGAGGCCCGCCGCGCCTTCGCCGCCACCTGCACCTGGGGCGCCAGGCTCGACTCGCTGCTCGGCTCGTTAGCGAACGGCGAGCAGCGGGTGGCCGAGAAGCGGGCGCTCTCGGGAGACAGCCCATGAAGGTGCTGTTCGTCTACAAGTACCTCACGCTGGGCGGCGTCGAAACCGTGCTCCGCGCCCGCCTCGACGGCCTCGAACGCCGCGGTATCGAGGCGCACGCCTGGTTCTTCCACGACTACGGCGGCCGCCCGGTCTTCGCCGGCCGGGAAGATCGGATCCGCGTCGGCGATCCCACCGCCTGCCTGGCCGCCGCCGCGGCCGAAGGCTTCGACCTCCTCTCGACCATCGACACCGAGGAGGTGCTCCCCGGCTTCGCCGAAGGCCGGCGCCTGCCGAAGCTCATCGTCGAATGCCATTCCAGCTACCCGGAGAGCCTGGAATACCTGCGCGGCCTCCCGGCCAGCCGGCCCGCGGCCGTGCTCGTCCCCTCCGAGCACCAGCGCCGGGTCGTCCGCGAAAGGGTGGGGGAGGGGATTCGGGTGGAAGTCGTACCCAACCCCCTGCGCCAGGCCTTCGTCGACGAGCCGGCCCCTTTCGCCGCCTCCCTGCCGCGGCCGGCCATCGCCTGGATCGGCCGTCTGGACGACCTGAAGAATTGGAAAGGTTTTCTCGACCTCGCCGGCATCCTCCGCCGCCGCCGTGTGGATGCTGAATTCTGGCTCGCCGGCAAACCCCTCGAAGCCTCCGGCGCCAAGGCTCTGCTGGAGCACGCTCGGGACGTGCGGGTGCTCGACCGCCTCCGCTGGTACCGCGCCCTGCCGCACGACCGCGTCCCCACCTTCCTCGACGCCGTGCGCGACTCCGGAGGCGTGATGGCGCTCACCTCGCGGGCCGAATCCTTCGGCATGACCCTCGCCGAAGCCATGGCCCGAGGCTGCGCCGTAGCCGCACCCGACCAGCCCCCCTTCACCGAATTCGTCACCGAAGCCCAAAGCGGCACCCTCTTCCGCCCCGGCTCCCCCGAATCCGCCGCCAATCAAATACAAAATCTTCTGGAGGATCGGGAGCTGCGCTCCCGCTGCGGCCGGAAAGCCCGGGAGACCGTGCTGGCCCGCTTCGCCCCGGAGCCGGCGCTCAAGGTCCTCGCCGAGACCCTCCAAAGCCTCAGCCTAAAGGCTGGAGATCCCGCCCCCTAGGGCGGTGTTCGGATAGCCCGGCGCGGAAGCGCTGGGCGGCGAAGGAGCCGGGTCGCCCCCCGCCCGCCCGGCGCTTCCGCACCGGGCTAATCGAACACCGCCCCGGAGGGGCGGCTTCACGGCGTAGACCTTGGTGACACCGCCCTCCGATCCGCAGCGGGCGCCACGGCGGCTTGCAACACGAGGCGTGGGGCCCGCCGCGGCCGGGGCCCCCGCAGACACCACACCGGAACCGGACGCAGCTCCCGACGCCGCCCCGTTGCGACACGAGCCCGACACGCACGCCATCCCCCCGGCGGTTTGCGACGCAGCCACCTCGGCATGCGTCAACGCCCCCGGGACTTGCGACACGTAGCTCGCGAGGGCTGTGTCTCAATTCGCGGGGGCTGTGTCGCAACCCGCGAGGGCTGTGTCTCAACTCGCGGGGGGAGCGTCGCAGTTCATGAGGGGAGTGTCGCAGTTCATGAGGGGAGTGTCGCAATCCGCGATGGGAGCGTCGCAGTTCGCGGTTTACGTGTCGCAATCCATGGCCGCTGTGTCGCCCCCCGCGGGGGGCGTGATGCAGCTCAAGGTCGCCGTGACGCCGCTCGCAAGGGCCGCGATGCAACCCGAGACCGCCGCTTCGCCCACACGTCCGTATAGCCCGCCCCGAGATCCTGCGCGAACGCCGCACGGTCCGCGATCAGGAACGGCTGCCCGTCGGCGCCGTCCAATCCCCAGGGCTCATAGCCAAGATCTTCCAGGATTTCCCAGAACGCCTCCGGGCTCGAGCCGGCGCCACGCAGATGGTCCGGGGAGAGCTCGATCAGCATCCAGAGGGGCCGGGTGCGGCGCAGGGTCTCCCGGGCTCCGGCGAGGACGGCGACCTCGGCTCCCTGGACGTCCATCTTCACGGCGTCGATGCGCTCGACGCCTTTCCCGGTGAGGAAGGCGTCCAGGGTGGTGAGCGTCACTTCCACCTCTTCGACGGGGGTTTCGTGGGAGGCGTGGACGCGGTTGTCGGCCCGGTTGGTGCGGCTGCAGTAGAGGGTGAGGCGGCCTTCGCGGTCGCCGAGCGCCACCTGGGCGGCAGAGACGTTGCCGTGGCGGCTGGCCTCAGCTCGCGGCGCGAGCAATCCGAAGCTCAAGGGGTCGGGCTCGAAGGCGTAGACCCGGCCGGCGGGGCCGACGAGGTCTCCCAGGAGCAGGGAGTAGAAGCCCACGTTGGCGCCGATGTCGAGCACCACCATGCCGGGCTGCACGTGTTCCTGGAAGAAGCGGCGCTCGCGCGGCTCGGCGAGGGTTTTTCCCAGAAGGTAGAGGTGCAGGTAGAGGCGGCGGGCGAGGGCGAAGCGGCGGACGGAGGGCGCCAGGAGGACGCGGGTTGCGGCGCGGCCGAGCTTGTGGACGAGCCGCTCGCTCAAGCCGCTCTCCTTTCGAGGACGATGTGGGCGAACATGGCGAGCCGCTCGCCGCGCGGGTCGACCATCCGCTCGACGCCGCGCCAGAGCCGGTGGGTCCAGGCCGGCATCAGCGAGCGCATGGAGACACCTCCCGAGAGGAGGTAGCGGAAGGGCATCATGGGCTCGATCGAGCGGATGCGCCACCACGGCACCTCGCGTTCGAAGACCTCGCGGTCGCGCGCGAAGAGGATCCACGGCAATGCGCCGTTGGCCCCGGAGAGGGGGCCTCCGGCGGGCGGTTCCCACTCGGGAGCGGCGGGCAGGAAGGGCTCGTGGTGCAGCCGCCCGTAGACCCACCGCGATCCGGGCGTGTTCCACGGCTCGATCATGGAGACGACTCCGCCGGGCACCACGCAGCGCGCCGCCTCGGCGAAGAAGCGGCGGGGCCGCGGCAGGTGGTGGAGCACGTTGGTCATCGCCACGGCGCGGAGAGACCGGTCGGCGAGGGGCAGCGCGAGACCGTCCAGCACCGCGTCCACCGCGCCACCGCCGCAGAGGAAGACCTCGGAGCGGATGAGCCCGGGCACGTGCTCGGCGAGGAAGCCGGCGCCGGAGCCGAGCTCCAAGACCGGCTCATTCCCGGCCGGGAGTGAGCGCGAGATGGCGCCGTACCACTCCTCGTAGATCCGCCGCAGGAAAGGTTTTTCTTCGAGGATGCGCCGCCGCAGTTGCGTCGTCGCCGGATCGTCGATGTCCAACCCTCGGGTGAGCGGATGCTCCAGGCAGCGCTTGAGGTAGGTCAAGCGGGAGCCTCAGATGAATTTGATCCGCCCGGCGGCGAAGACGCACATCTTGAGGAGTAGAAGGCCGTGCTTCCAGCGTTCGATGTTGGTGGTGCCGTAGGTGCGCTCGCGGTAGCGCACCGGCACCTCGACCATCTCCAGGGTGAGCTTGGCGGCGCCGAAGAGGAGGTCGAAGTCGCCGAAGGGGTCGAAGTCGCCGAAATAGGCGCGGTTGGCGGCGAGGCGCTCGTAGTCGGCGCGGCGCAGCACCTTGGTGCCGCACAGGGTGTCTTTGATCGGCTGGCCGAGGAGCCAGGAGAAGGCGAGGCTGAAGAACTTGTTGCCGAGGAGGTTGGCGAAGCGCATCGCCTCCTTCTCCATGGGGTAGACGAGCCGCACGCCGTTGACGAACTCGCCCTCGCCGGTGCGCAGCACGTCGTAGAAGCGCGGCAGGTCCTCGGGCGGCACGGTCAGGTCGGCGTCCAGGATCATCAGCACGTCGCCGGAGGCCTCGTTGAAGCCGAGACGCACGGCGTCCCCCTTGCCCTGGCCGGTCTGCTGGAAGGCCTTGCAGCGGAGGTGCGGGCGGGCCGCGACCTCGCGCTGGATGGCGCTCCAGGTGTCGTCCTTCGAATGCCCTTCGACGAAGAGGATCTCCGTGCCGGCGCCCATCTGCGGGATACGGTCCAGGATGGCCGGGATGTTGCCCTCTTCGTTTCGCGCCGGCACCACCACCGAGACGACCGGCTCCGCTCCCGCTGATATCGCCTGGGGCTCGGGGCGGGCCACCAGGAAGTTCGAGAGGGCGAGGTAGCGGAAGGGCCAGAGCTTGACGAGGATCCGGTTGAAGAGCGGCGCGAGCAGCGGGATGGGGAGGGGCAGCAGCACCTCCTCCCAGTGGCGCACCGTCTGGAAGCCGGCGAGGCGCAGCAGGTTCTTGACGTCCGAAACGGTCAGCCAGTTCTGGTAGAGGGTGCGCTTGGCGAGGCCCAGGCTCTGGGCCAGGGCGAGCGGCAGCTCCCAGAGACGGTTGTAGAAGTTGACGACGATCCGGGTGCGCGGGTGGGTGAGCGGGACGATCGCGGCGAGCAGCCGCTGCACGTCCCAGGCGTCGTTGATCAGGTCGGAGAGGACGACGACGTCGAACGTCTCGTTCAATAGGGAGACGTCGTGGGCGTCCGCTTCGAGGAAGCGCAGGCCGGGGTGGCGCGCCGCCGCCCGCCGCACCATCTCGCCGGAGAAGTCGACCCCCACGCCTACGGAGGGCTTCAGGGCGGCCAGCAGGTCGCCCGTGCCGCAGCCCACCTCGAGCACCTTGAGGCCCGGGGGCACCAGGAATCGGTAGACCCGCTCCAGCCGCCGGTGGTAGGCCCCGCCCAGGCCGCCCCAGCCGTCGGCGCGGGCAATCCCGTCCCAGTGCGCGACGCGCTCCTGCCGGTAGAGCTCCTCGGCCGGGTCGACGCGGTCCGCGGCGGCCGGGGAGGTGGGGCGGGGGCGGTCTGCCAGATTCATCCGTACTCCTTGACTTGAGCGTTCGCTTGATGCTCTCCTGACGCCGGCCAGACCCCCTCGAAGAGCACGGGAAGAGTACATGATGAGCGGCGAAAACCCGAGTTCTCAAAACAAAGGATGGATCGACCGCGTGCCGGACTTCCTGTCCGTCGCCGTCGGCCTCGTGCTCTGGCGCCTGTTCTTCCCGGGGTTCATGTCGGCCGACTCGATCGCCCAATACGAGCAGGCCGTGCTCGGGGACTATTCGGACTGGCACCCGCCGCTGATGTCCCTGGTCCTCCGGGCGGCCATGGGCGTAGGGGTGACGATCGGCCTGCTGATGCTCTTCCAGTGCCTGGCCGGCGTCTTCGGCATCCGCGCCCTGGCTTCGGGCGTGCTGAAACAGCTCTTCGGCGACCGCATCACGCCGCGCCGAGCCGCGTGGCTGTCGTTCCTCGTGCTGCTCGCGTTGCTGGTGCCGGTCACCCCGCTCGCCTTCTACCTGATGACCTTCTGGAAGGACGCCTGGGCCATGATCCTGCTCCTGTGGATCGGCGCCCTCTCGCTCGACCTCGACCAAAGGCCGGAGGGCTCGGGCCGGCGGATGCTTCTCCTCGTCGTCCTCGCGGCGGCGCTCGGCCTGGTGCGCCACAACGCGATCGTCACCCTCCCCCTGGTGGGGCTGGTGCTCTTCGTACGGTCCCGGCAGCTCGGCCGGCCCGCCGCCCTGGCGCTCGCGGCGGCTCCGCTCGTGCTCTGGTTTACGGCCGGAGCCGCGATCGACCGCGTCTTCCGGGTGGAGAAGATGAACCCGGACTCGCAGATCATGATGCTCGACCTGGTCGGCCTCTGCGCCGAGGGCCGGAAGGTCTGCCAGCAACTGCCCTGGACCCACCGCCACATCCTGGACGAGGCCTCGCTCGCCACCTACCGGCCCGGGGACCTGGGCTTCATCCTGTGGGACGAGCCGAAGCACATCGACCTCGCCTTCCGCGAATATCCCCCCCTGAAGGCCGAATACCGGCGGGCCGTGCTCAGGTTCCCGCATCTGCTCCTGAAGGTGAAGCTGGAGGCGTTCGCCACCATGCTCGGGCACGACCGCACCTTCTACTTCTTCCACAGCACGATCGTCGACAACCCCTACAAGCTGGGTTTGAACATGCGGTTCGAGCGCGAGAGGCAGTGGCTGAGCAGGATCACCGGAGCGGTCGGCGGTCACCCCCTGCTGCGCTGGATCTCGGGCGTCCACCTGGTGTGGATCGTGGTCAACGCGCTGTTGATCGCGGGGCTCCTGGTGAAGGCGCGGAGGAGCGGCGAGGAGCGCTTGCGTTTCCTCGCCCTGGTGCTGCTCGTTCCCCTGGCCTACTACTTCTCCTACGTGATGGCGACGCCCATCCACGACTTCCGGTTCATGTACCCCTCGACGCTCGTGGTTCAGTGCGTCGCCGGCGCCGGGGTGGTGGGGAGGTTGCTGCAGACGCCCGCAGGGCGGAAATCTGGTTGGACCCAGAGGAAGGACGGGGTCGTGCCCTGACTCACCGTTGGTTGGGGCGGTAATGCAGCCCCGCTCCGACGAGCGGCTCGCCGGAGCGGGGAGGAGCAGCGTTTCCGGACTTCAACCGCATTCCTCGGCGCACTCCATGATGCTGCCGCCGCCGCAACGGCAACAAGCGAAGCAGCCTCCCGTGTCCTCGCAGGCGCAGCACAAAGGGCCGCCGCAGGGCCCGAGCTCCGGAAGCTTTGCGGCCAAGAGCACACTCTCTTGCGTAGCGCAAGAACTATTGGAGGCCGACGGGCCCAAGATCGCGGCAAGAGCCTCCTCCGTGAGAGGTACCGGGCTTGGCGCCTGGGCGAAACCTGCGATCGAGACAAAGAAAAGGGCAGCTGCGACGATCAATCCTCTCTTCATGATCTCCTCCTTCGTGGTTGACGAAGTTTGCGCTTCTTGGCCATGCCTTAGCCTACTATATTTTAGCTTTTTCTTCTACCGTAAGATCCCCTACCCCTCGACGCTCGTGGTTCAGTGCGTCGCCGACGCCGGGGTGGTGGGGAGGTTGCTGCAGACGCCCGCAGGGCGCACGCCGAACTTGGCCAGGTTCTCCTGGTAGTGGGGCCTACGGGCGTGCCGGTAGAAGCGCAGGTAGAGCTCGCCGGCGAGCTCCGCGTGGCCGAGCACCGGCCCGAAGACCACGACGCTCTGAGCCGCGAGGGTGATCGCCAGCACGGCCCAGGCCGTCCGGCGTAGCGCGGCGGGGAGGAGCCGCGCGTGGAGGTAGAACGCGGCGAGCCCGGAGATCATCACCGCGAAGACGGGCTGGTAGAGCCGGGCCACCCACGAGCCGCGCATCGGCCAGCCCGGATAGGGGGGCGCCAGGTTGTTGAACAGGAAGAGAAGGACCGCCGCGGCCAGCAGGCACGCCTCGGCCGGAGGGAGGATGCGCGAGCCCCGCGGCAGCCGGCGCGCGAGCGCCAGGCACACCAGGAAGAGCACCGGCAGGAAGAGGAAGTTGCTGAAGAAATAGTTGTCCCAGACCGCCTGCGGGAACTGCCTCAGGAACACCCACCAGCCTTTGAGGTCGATCGGCGGGAAATAGCTTTTCAGGATCGCGAAGTAGGCCTCGGTGTTCGAGTTGCGGAACGGCACCTGGAAGAATTTCTGGAGGACCGCCGCCACGGCGATCGTGGGGATCAACTGGGCCACCCCGAAGACGAGCGTTGACACCCACAGCCGCCGGTAGAGGAGGAGGAGCACCCCCGCCGCGCCGAAGAACGGCAGCAGGTCGTACCCCGTGAAGAGCACCCCCATGGCGAGCCCGTAGGCGAGCGCCTGGCGCCACGAGGTGAGCGTTTCCATCTTCCAGAGGAGCACCAGGCAGAGCAGGCTGAAGGGCACGATCGTCGCGTAGGAGTAGGGGAGCCCGGCCCAGTACATCCACCCCGGGTAGGTGGCGAGCAGCCAGAGCACGGCGGGCGGCGCCTCGCCGCCCAGCCGGCGGCGTAGAGCGCTCCAGAAGACCGCGAGCGCCGCCACCGCGAGCAGCACGTTGACCACGAGGCCGCCGGCCCCGTAGCCGAGCCGTTTCATCACCGGGTAGGCGAGGAGCGGATAGAGCACCCGCCGCAGGGCGACGCTGAACTCCCACTGCTCGCGCGGCGCGCCGTCGAGCATCAGGTACGTGGCTTTGAAATGGTGGTGATCGATGTTGAAGAGGTACCCGCAGGCCTCCCAGACCATCGGTGTTTCGAGGGTCGCAGCGTAAGGGGCGAGCGTCCCCGAGTTGGCCCAGATCGCGAGAGCCAGCACGAGGGAGGCGCCCGCCAGGTGGAGCCGCCGCGGCCAGCTCACAGCTTTTCGAGGACCACGTAGCGCCGCTGCATCGCGGGCGACACCGTCTCGCGGAGGATGCGGAAGGGGCGGCCTTCGATCAGGCGTTCGACGTCTTCGAGGGAGTACTTGAAGGTCGCCGAGGGGTAGGCCTTCGAGAGCGCGTGATCGGGCGTGAAGACCACCGCCTGCTCGGCCTTGGGATCCGGCCAGTAGAAGTCGGTGTAGACGAGCCCCCCGGCTTTGAGGAAGTGCGCCAGGAACTCCAGGTTCCAGCCGGCGAGCTTGAAGTTCTGGTGGATCCAGAAGTAGCGGCCGATCACCGTGTCGATCGTGCCGAAGAAGGGCGCGAGCCCGGCGCGGTCCGCCACGTGGATGTAGGAGCAGTTGGCGGGGGAGACCAGCCGGGCGATCTTCAACGCCAGCGTGCTGTAGTCCGTCCCGAGGTACGACTCCGTGTAGCGGGAGATCAGCTTGCCGAGGTTGCCGCACCCGCACCCCATCTCCATCACCCGCCGGCCCGCGAGCGCCTCGCGGTCGCAGTAGAGAGCGATCGGCCAGCCGAACCCGAGCTGAAGCTTCAGCAGGTCGAGAGGGTCCGCCGGAAGGGGAGGCTTCGCGGGGTAGGTGGTGTACGGAGTGAGCTGATACTCCCACTCCCGCTTCAGGTACTCGATCCACTCGCCATTCCAGCGCTCGACCTCCCGCTCCGTGCACTCGAACGGCGGGGAAGCCTCGAGCTCGTCGCTCCCTCCGTTGGAAGACGCAGCTTCCGCGCTCCCCGGCACGGGGTGGGGGTCCGAATTGCGGAAGGCGCGCAGCAGGCGGCGTGAACCTATTTTCATCGAAATACCTCTTTAAAAAGCGCGCAGATCGTAGCATAGGGCCGGAAAGCGGGCCCCTCATCACCCCGGCCCTCTTCTCCCACCTCCCTCGCCCCCTTCCGGGAGAAGAGGGAGAACTGCAGAAGCAAAGTTTGTTTTCTTAAGCTCCCTCCTCTCCCGGGGGCTGGGAGGGAGGTGGGAGAGGAGGGTTGGGGAGGTGAGGGCCCCGAGGGTACGGCCTGCCTGCAGTTCGAGTTAGGTCGAGTTAAGATGCGCCGATGTCGACCACCCTGGCACCCGCCCTGGAGACGGCCCACGAGCCGGTAGAGCGACGGATCGTTCCCGCCGAGACTCTCGTCAACTGGTTCCTGGTGCTCGCCGGGCTGGTCGTCTGGCGGTTGTTCTACCCGGCCTTGATGTCGTACGACTCGATCATCCAGTACGACCAGGCCGTCACCCACCGGTTCGCGGACTGGCACCCGCCGCTGATGGCGATCGTGCTGCGCTTCACCCTGGGGTCCGGCGCGCAGATCGGCCTGCTGATGCTCGCCCAGTGCCTGGCCGGCCTCTTCGGCCTGCGCGCCCTGGTGGTCGCCGCGCTGGACTCCCTCTTCGGCGCCCGAATCTCAGCGGCCCGGGCGCAGGGGATCGCGGCCCTGGTGATCGGTTTCCTTCTGCTGCCGATCTCGCCGCTGCCGTTCTACCTGATGACCTTCTGGAAGGACTCCTGGTCCGCCGTGATCCTGCTCTGGATGTGCGCCGTCTCGCTGGGGCTCCTGCGCGAGTCTCCGGCGAGCCCCGGCGGGCGGCTGCCCTGGAGGCTCGTCCTCATCCTCCTCGCCCTTGCGGCCGCCCTCGGCATGGTGCGCCACAACGCCGTCGTCGTCCTCCCCTTCGTCGGCCTGGTGCTCTGGGCTGCCGCCCGGCGCGGCTCGCGGGCCCTGGCGCTGACTCTGGCCCTCGCTCCGTTCGCGGCCTTCCTGGGCAGCGAGGCGGCGGTCGACCGGATCTTCCACATCGAGAAGGTGCACCTCGAGCGGCACATGATGCTCTTCGACCTCATCGGGGTCTGCGCTCTGGACGAGAGGGCCTGCGACGCGCTGCCCTTCACCCGGAAATCGATCGTCGACCCGAAGTATGCCGAGCACTACGTGCCGGGCAACATGGCGCAGAGCTTCTGGGGCGCGACGCCGATGATCGACAACGGCGCCTTGTGGTACCCGGAAGAGCTGCGCGCCGAGTTCCAGCGCGCCGCCTGGAGGTTCCCGCTCCTCTTCGCGAGGGTCAAGATCGAGCCCTTCTGGCGCCTCCTGGGCTTCGGGGCGCCCCACATGTTCATGTACACCCGTCTGGACGAGAACAAGTTCGGCCTCTACCTGAACACCCGCTTCGCGGCGCCGCGCAACCGCCTGATCCAATGGGTGAGCGCCGCCGGGGAGAGCCGCATCCTGCGCTTCATCTCGGGCGTCCACCTCGTCTGGCTCACCGCCAACTTCGTCTGGATCGCCTGCCTCCTCGCCGCCAGCCGGGGAGGCAGGTCTCCGGGCCTGCGCTCCCTCGCGCTCGTGCTGCTCCTCCCCCTGACCTTCTATCTCTCCTACCTCCTCGCCGCCCCGGCGCACGACTACCGCTTCATGTATCCCGCAACGCTGGTGCTGCAGGCGGTCACCTTCGCCGGGCTCTGCGGACTGGCGATGCGGCGGCTGGCGCCGGGGCTCCCCGCTCCGACGAGTGGCCCGTAGAAGCGGGGGAGGAGCAGCGTTTTCAGACTAGCTGCCCGCTTCTAGCAGCACACCTGATGATTGGGGTCGCACCACGGGGCGTCGGAGCACTCGGGTCCCGGTGTGTAGCACCGGTTCAATTGGACGCAATTCACGAAGGCCGTCTGAATTCCGCTGTTGCTGATGCCTGTGCAGGAGATGAAGCGGTTGCCGACGACGGTGGTGTGGGCAGCGTCGCTGTAATAGATGCACAGAATCTGGAACTCCGGCATCGCAGTGGCTTCCCTGGGAGGCGAGACGACAAAGGCACAAGTAAGAAGAGCGGCGGCGAGGACAAGGTAGGTATAACGGCGGCGGGTCGACATGAACATCTCCTTTGGTCAGAGTTATATCTGGTGTCCAATTCTTTATGGCCTGCCGGCTACTTCTATTTCACTTCACGGAAACCGCCCTCGCCGCCGAGCCTGACCCCGACGAACCACCCCCTTCCCGCCTCTCCCTTTCCCGTCGATGTTTTTCAGTCCTCGCGCGATTCTTATAGCCGGCTCGCTTTAAAGCGAGAGGCGCACCTACGCTTATGCAAGTCAGAAGCAAACGCGAGGAGGAGCGGAATTGCTGCACTGGGGTGTTCGTCTTGGTCTAGGTTCTGCCGCGCGGCCACGGCTGGCTCTCGCCGTGATGGTTGCCATGGTGCTGGCCATGGCGCCGGGGCTGCTGCGCCTGGAGCTCAAGACGGACGGCCACTCGCTGGTGCCGCCGGACGACCCTGCGATCGCCATCGACCTCGAGGCCCGCCGGGCCT
>Ga0190265_10002032_pt1 | contig 13464 bp, 7 predicted proteins | sample Popmic124T_FD_133135 | JGI IMG/M metagenome (GOLD analysis project Ga0190265, IMG submission 133135) | Populus adjacent soil microbial communities from riparian zone of Indian Creek, Utah, USA - 124 T | ecosystem: Environmental > Terrestrial > Soil > Riparian zone | place: USA: Utah | collected... | reverse complement strand
GCGCCGGCCCCGTGAGCGAGGACGTAGAGCAGCCACGCGCCGGGCGGGCGGAGGAGGAGGGCGGAGACGGGGCCGTCGTCGGGGACGTGGATCGTGAGCGTATCCATCACTCGATCACGAACGAAACCAGTACTTCATCCCGAGCGAAGCGAGGGACCTGCTCCGCGAGTTCCCGGAGTGATGGATGCGCTCACCATCCACGTCCCCGACGCCGGCCCCGTCTCCGCCCTCCTCCTCCGCCCGCCCGGCGCGTGGCTGCTCTACGTCCTCGCTCACGGGGCCGGCGCCGGCATGCGCCACGCGTTCATGAACGACATCGCGGACGCGCTCGCGGGGCAGGGCATCGCCACGCTGCGCTACCAGTTTCCCTACGTCGAGACGGGCGGCGGACGCCCCGATTCACCCGCAGTAGCCGAAGCGACCGTACGTGCCGCCGTGGCCGCGGCCCGTTCGGCCGAGCCCGACCTGCCGCTGGTGGCCGGCGGGAAGTCGTTCGGCGGACGCATGACCTCGAACGCGATGGCCCACGGGCCGCTCGACGGCGTTCGCGGGATCGTCTTCCTCGGCTTTCCGCTCCACCCGCCCAAGCGTCCGGGCGTGAGCCGCGCGGAGCACCTCGGCCGGGTCGAGGTGCCCATGCTGTTTCTCCAGGGGACCCGCGACGAGCTGGCCACGCTCGAGCTGCTGACGCCCCTGGTCGCCGACCTCGGATCCAGAGCCACATTGCACATCGTCGAAGGCGCCGACCACGGCTTCGCCGTGCTCAAGCGGTCCGGCCGCTCCCACGCCGACGTGCTGGCCGAGCTGGCGGGCACGACCGCCGAATGGGCCCGACCCCTCTAGATTCCCGTCATGGCTACCGACCAACAAATCGCGTTTCCCGTCCTGACCCCCAGGGACATCGAAGCCTTGACCGCCCGCGGCACCGTGCGCGAGGTGCAAGCCGGCGAGCTGCTCTTCGCCGAGGGGGATACCCGCTACCCGTTCTTCCTCGTCCTCGACGGCGCCGTCGAGATCGTGGAGCATTCGCGCGGCACGCCGCACACGGTCGTCGTCCACCAGCCGGGCGAATTCACCGGCGACGTGGACCTGCTGTCCGGGCGCGCCGCCCTCGTCCTCGCACGCGCCATCGAGGACGGCCGCGTCGTGCAGCTCGACAGCGGCCAGCTGCGCCGGGCGGTGGACGAGCTGCCCGAGCTGGGCGAGACCATGATCAAGGCATTCCTCGCCCGCCGGCGGATGCTGCTCGAGGAGGGGTTCGAGGGCGTCCGCATCATCGGCTCGCGCTTTTCCCCCGAGGCGCATCGCTTGCGCGACTTCGCCAGCCGCAACGGCATTCCGTTCCGGTTCCTCGATCTCGAGACCGATCAGGAGGCGGAAGCCCTGCTGCGGGAGTTCAACGTCCCCGTCTCCGCCACGCCGATCGTGATGGACGGCGAAGGCACCTGGTACAGCAATCCCTCCCTGGGCGATATCGGCGCGTGCCTCGGCATGGTGTCGCGCTTCGAGGAAGGACACATCTACGACCTCGTGGTCGTGGGGGCGGGTCCCGCCGGCCTCGCGGCTTCGGTGTATGCGGCGTCCGAGGGGCTCGACGTGCTGACCGCCGAGTCCATCGCGCCGGGCGGGCAGGCGGGCACCAGCTCGCGGATCGAGAATTACCTCGGATTTCCGGCCGGGATCTCGGGGAATGACCTCATGCAGAACGCGCTGCTCCAGGCACAGAAGTTCGGCGCGCGAATCACGGTGCCGTGCACGGTGCGGTCGCTCGGCCTCGACGAGGGCGAGCGGGTCGTCACGCTCCACGATGGCACCCGGCTGCGCGCGCGCTGCGTCCTCGTCGCCACCGGCGTGTCCTACCGCAGGCTCGACCTCCCGAACTTCGCCGACTTCGAGGGCGCGGGCATCTACTACGCCGCCACCGAGATGGAGGCGCGTCTCTGCCGTGGTGAAGACGTGGTGGTCGTCGGCGGTGGCAACTCCGCGGGACAGGCGATCGTCTACCTCGCCAAGTACGCCCGCCGGGTCCACGTGCTGTGTCGCCGGAAGCTCGAGGTCACCATGTCGCGGTACCTGGTGGACCGGATCGAGAGCATGGCCAACGTTACCGTGCACAGCGCCTGCACGGTCACCGGGCTCGAAGGGAAAGAACAGCTGACCGGTGTCCGGGCCAGCAACGGCGGCGGGGAGTCGCTGCACTTCGAGACCAACTCGCTCTTCCTCTTCATCGGCGCCGACGCGAACACCGCGTGGCTCCGCGGCTGCGTGGAGCTGGACCGCCACGGCTTCGTGCTGACCGGAACCGAGCTGCCGCCGGGCACCGCCGAGAGCGAGCACTGGCGCGCCGCCGGGCGCGCCCCCTACCTCCTGGAGACGAGCCTGCCCGGCGTCTTCGCCGCCGGCGACGTACGCAGCAGCTCGGTCAAGCGCTGCTCGTCCGCCGTGGGCGAAGGCGCGATGGCCGTGAGCTTCGTCCACGCCCACATCGCGCGGCCGGCCTAGGCGCGAGGCGGTGTTCCGGCGGCTCGCGTTCGCTCTGTGCCTCGCCGGCGCCCGCGCCGAGGCGCAGCAGCGCCCCTGCGATCCACCCGCTCCCCTAGGGCCGAGCCGCGATCTCTACTGCATCGAGCTGGTGCCGGCCCCGGGGATCAGGGGGGCTTCCGGCACGGTGGAGCTCGGCCACGTGGCGGGTCCGTTCACCGTCGCGGTCACGCCCGAAGGCTTCCCTCGCCATCGTCTGATACTCTCCGCGGCCGGCCTCCCGTCTCCCGGGACACTGGGCCGCTTCCGCACCTTCGTCGCCTGGGCGGCGCCGCCCTCGATGCACCCCATGCGAAGACTCGGGACCGTGCACGAGGGTCGTAACGACCTGGGCGTCGTCGATCTGGAGAAGTTCGTGGTGCTGGTCACGGCGGAGACGGGCCCCCAGGTACGCGAGCCGAGCGACCGTCTGGTGCTGCGGGGACAATCGCCGAGCACGCGACTGTTCCCGCCCGACCTGCTGCAGTTCTCCATCGGCAGAATGGGAACCACGCCCAGCGGCGGGCACGAACACCATGGCGCACCGCAAGGCGAAGGGGACAGCCTGCGGTGGACTACGGTTCCGATGCCCCCGGGACTCACGATGCTGCCGGCGGAGATGGCGCTGCGTCCGGAGGTTCAACCGTTCCTGCCGTCGGGCGACGCGCCCGCCGCCCGACCGCGCGAGCTGGTGCGGCTTCAGGACGGCGACACCCTTCGGCTCGAGGCCGGACTGGTCACCCGGACACTCAAGGGCCGGAGTTACACGATGTTCGCGTTCAACGGCCAATATCCCGGGCCGCTGATCGAAGCGACGCGCGGTTCCGAGGTCACCGTCGTATTCACCAACCGCCTCCCGCATCCCACCACCGTGCACTGGCACGGCATCAGGCTCGACCACCGGAACGACGGCATCCCGGGCCTCTCGCAACCGCCCGTGCCGCCGGGGGGACAGTTCACCTATCGCCTCCGCTTTCCCGATGCCGGCATCTACTGGTATCACCCGCACGTCCGCGAGGACATCCAGCAGGAGCTCGGGCTGTACGGCAACCTGGTGATCCGGCCCGAGGCCGGTGAGAGCTACGGCCCGGTCCACCGGGAGCAGGTGCTGATGCTGGACGACATCCTGATCGGCGACGACGGGATGGTCCCGCTGGGCCTCGAGTCTCCCACCCACGCGCTCATGGGACGCTTCGGCAACACCATGCTGGTGAACGGCGAGCCCGGGTACCGGCTCGCGGTGCAGCGGGGCGAGGTGGTGCGGTTCTATCTGACGAACGCATCGAACACGCGGACGTTCAACCTGTCGCTCCCCGGCGCGATGATGAAGCTGGTCGGATCGGATGTAGGGCCGTACGCGCGGGAGGAATGGACCGAGAGCGTGGTGATCGCGCCGGCGGAGCGGTACGTCGTGCACGTAAGGTTCGACCGCTCCGGTCCCGTGCACCTGCTCAACCGCGTGCGCGGACTGGACCACCTCTACGGCAGGTTCTTCGCCGAAACCGACACGCTCGGCACCGTTCAGGTGTCAGCGGGGAGTGTCGCGAAGCCTCTCCGGGGGTTCGACCTGGTTCGCGTGGACAGCGCCGCTGCGGCCGACATGGAGGCGTTCCGCCGCCGCGCCGCCGCCGCGCCCGAGCAGGCGCTGGTGCTGACGCTGGAGACCCGGGACCTGCCACGCGTCACCCAGCGGCTGATGCAGCTCGACTCCATTTACTTCTCGCCCATGGAGTGGAGCGGCACGATGCCGATGATGAACTGGGCCGCGACCGGCCGGCAGGTGCGCTGGATCCTGCGCGACCCCGCCACGGGAAAAGAGAACATGGATGTGCAGTGGAACTTCCGCCGCGGCGAGCCCGTCCGGATCCGCCTGGTGAACGAGCGGCAGAGCTTCCACGCCATGCAGCATCCGATTCACCTGCATGGCCAGCGGTTCCTGGTGCTCGCCGTCAACGGGGTGCCGACCGATCGCTTCGTCTGGAAGGACACCGTATTGCTGCCGGCCGGGTCCGCGGTGGATATTCTGCTCGACCCGTCGAACCCCGGACGCTGGATGCTGCACTGCCACATCGCCGAGCATCTCTCGGCGGGGATGATGATGGGGTTCGCGGTGGAATAGGTGTCATCCCTCGCTGCGCTCGGGATGACATCAGTTATCAACTCACTTCGGGATTCCCAGATGCGCCTACCAGCCATCCTCCTCGCTCTCGCGACGTTCCTCTCCCCAACCGCCTTCGCCCAGCGCCCCGACTCCCTCTCCGAGGAAGTCCGCAAATACGTCGCCGTGGACACGGCGGTGGTGGCCCTCACCAACGTGTTCCTGGTGGACGGGACCGGCGGCGCACCGCGGCCGGGGCAGACGGTCGTCATTCGCGACGGCAAGATCGCCGAGGTGGGTCCCTCCGGCTCGGTGAAGGTTCCGGCCGGTGCCCACACCATGGATCTCGGCGGGCATACGGTGATTCCCGGCATCGTCGGCATGCACGACCACATGTTCTACACCGCGGCGGGCGGCAGGGCGGTGCAGATGTCGTACACCGGCCCCCGCCTCTACCTCGGCTCCGGCGTGACGACGATCCGGACCACCGGCGGCCGCGCGCCGTACGCGGAGATCAACACCCGGGAGAACATCGACAAGGGCTTCGTGCCCGGCCCGCGCATCCATCTCACCGCGCCCTACCTCACCGGCACGGAGGGCGGCGGGAGCATGGCCGTGGTGAACTCACCCGAGGCGGCTCGCCGGTTCGTGGCGTACTGGGCGTCCGAGGGCGCCACCTGGCTCAAGGCGTACACCGACATCCGCCGCTCAGAGCTGGGCGCCGCGATCAAGGAGGCGCACAAGCGCGGCGTGAAGGTGACGGGTCACCTCTGCTCGGTGAGTTTCCGGGAGGCAGTGGCGCTGGGTATCGACAACCTGGAGCACGGGATGCTGACGGCGTCCGACTTCGACCCCTCGAAGCAGCAGGACGTCTGCCCCATCGAACAGGTCGGCGAGATGGGTCAGGCGGATCCCGCGGGACAGACGGCGAAGGACGTGATCGCGACGCTGATCAAGCACAAGGTCTCGATGACCTCGACGCTCGCGGTGTACGAGCCGTTCGTCGCCAACCGGCCCACCAAAGACGAGCGGACCCTGAGCGCGATGGCGCCGGAGCTGCGCACCACGTACCTCCAGATCCGGCATCAGATCGACTCGTCGGGCTCAGGACCGGTCGCGGAGGACGGGCTGACGAAGGCGATGGCGTTCGAAAGGGCGTTCGTGCAGGCCGGCGGATTGCTCGCCTCGGGCGTGGATCCCACGGGCATCGGCGGCGCGCTGGCGGGCTACGGCGACCAGCGGAACTACGAGCTGTTCATCGAGGCGGGATTCACGCCGCAGCAAGCGATGCAGATCATGACCGCCAACGGCGCCAAAATTCTCGGCGTGGACAAGCAGCTCGGCACGGTGGAGCGCGGCAAGCTGGCGGATCTCGTCGTGCTCCAGGGGGATCTGGGCGCGGATCCGTCGGTGATTCGGAAGCCGACGGTGGTGTTCAAGGACGGCGTGGGATACGACCCGGCGAAGCTGATCGCGTCGGTGGAGGGGAGGGTGGGGATCGATTGACGCTGTCATCCCTCGCTTCGCTCGGGATGACACCTTGCTCCGGGTGCCTACCTTGCGCTGTCCGCCCCTGGATTGAAAGGCGAATACTCGACCACCCTACTCCCCTCCCCCAGCACCCCTCCGATCTCCACCACCTCCTCCACCTCCAGCTCCACCAACCGCTCCGCACCCGCGACCGCGCCGACCCGACCCGGCTCCCATTCGATGCTCGCCCGCCCGGTGAGCAGGAGCACGCCTCCGGAAGCGAAGGCGGGTACCAGCATGCCCGCGCGCGGGTGCACCGCGATGTTTCCCAGCGTGTTGTACATCATGTTGCCGGCGTAGTCGGGCCAGATCAGCCGATTCTCCTCCACCCGCACGAAGCCGGGCATGCCGCCGCGATGGGACGCGTCTGCGCCCTCATCAGGATTGACCGTCGCGAGGAAGAAGGTGTCCGCCCGGCGGATCCACTCGCGCTGCGGTTCTGTCAGCGAGCCTGAGCGCCCCACCGCCCGGGCTGGCTCCGGCGCCGGGCCGCGCTCGACGTCGCGCCGCTGGATGTACTTGGGGCAGTTGGAGTAGACCTGATCGAGCTCGATGAGGATCGGCTCACCGGGCGCGGACCGGAGCCGGCCGTTCGCGCGCATGCGCCGGCGGGTGGCGAGATCGATCGCCAGCAACCCCGCGAAGCTGCTCGTGGCCAGGGTATCCGACAGCGGATCGCCGGGGAGCGGCCTGGCATCGACGCGGATGGTGCGCGGATCGGGGACGGAGGTGAACCCCGGCGACCCCGTGAGCAGCGACGCCCAGGGGCGGCCGTCGGCTCCTGCCGTCGCCAGCACGACGAACCGGCGCTGAGCGAGGAACACCTCCGCCGCCGGCGGCAGCTCGTTGTGGATCGAGCCGCCGACGCGTGCGGCCTTGTCGCGCACGCCCGCCTGTTCCTGCACCTCGAGCTCACCGGCGTGGAACCGCTGGCTCATCGTGCGGCCCCCTTGCTCAGAAGAACCCGCAGGTGGGGCCGTGGGCGTATGGCGCGGCGCGCTGGCCGGCGCCGCTCGTGGTGAGAATCTCGAGGCGCACACCGTCCGGGTCCTCGAAGAAGAGGCCTCCGGAATCCACTCCCTCACGGTGCGGAACGATCCCGCCGTGGTGGATCCGCGCGCCGAGGACCTTGAGCCGCACTTCGGCCGCCTCCACCTGCTCGACCGAGTCCACCTCGAACGAGAGGTGGTGCAGCCCCGGCCGGTCGGTGGCCGCGGCGCCGCGGCTCTGAGGCCAGAGGGTGAGCACCAGCTTTCCATCCTGCGCCAGGAACACGTACTCCCGCCCCGCCTCGTCCGATTGACCCGCCACCTCGAACCCGAATACCTCGCGGTAAAACCGGGTGGAGCGGAGAAGATCGCTGACGTTGAGCCCTACGTGACCGGTGCTGAACCGGGTGTCGCCGCCGCCCATGCCGCCTCCAGGAAGGAGCCAACTGTATCACCGCCTAATACCATGATAGACGGTAAGGTTCCAGATCCCACCTGTCAAGCCAGGTTTTGATGGTGAGGGCGGGAGCGATATATTCGGCGTCATGAGCGATGCCGGATTCATCTTCGTCGGCAACCTGCCGTGGCTGGACTTCGTGAACACCGAGCCGGTGCGCGAGGGGGCGCGGGTCGACCTGCTCGGCGGCGCCGAGGGTCTGCTGCGCTGGCTGGAAGCGGCCGGCCTTCTCTCCGCGGGCGAGGCGCGCGCCGTGTCCCGCCGGTGGGGCCGGTCGAGGGAAGGACAGAAGGTCTATCGGGAAGCCGTGGCGCTGCGGCTCGCGCTGCGGGCCGGCGCGGAGCGGCTGGCGGGCGGACGCCTCCCCGAGGAGGAGACTGTGCGGGCGATCAACACGCTCCTCGCCTCGCGGCCGGCGGTGCCTCGTCTGGTGCGGACCGACGAAGGGTTCACGTCCCGGCTGGAGCCGGTCGGCAGGTCGCCGCTCCACCTGCTGGTACCGATCGCGGAGTCGGCGGCGGCGTTGCTGGAGCGGGGCGATGCTTCGCTGGTGCGGCGCTGCGAGGGGAACCAGTGCGTGCTCTTTTTCTACGATACGACTCGCAACCGGAGCCGGCGGTGGTGCAGCATGGAGGGATGTGGAGCGAGGGCGAAAGCGGCGGCGTATTACCGAAGAACAAGATTGTCATCCTGAACGAAAATTGTCATCCTGAGCGAAGCGAAGGAGCGGCGGCAGGGTGACGGTAAGATTTCACCACGAAGGCACGAAGGGCAGGAGGGACTCCTTGATCGGGAGCGATCATCTCATTCCGCCCAAGGCGGAATTCTCGTCGTGATTTGTTTGGTGGACCTTCGTGCCTTCGCGGTGAATCATTACCAAGCGGGCCGGTGCCCTTCGCTTCGCTCAGGATGACAATGGGCCCACTCCCACCAGCGGCACGTGGACCGTATGCGTCCGGCCATCGTCCACCAGGGGGATCTCATCTCCCGCCAGGGAAACGCCGTCCAGGACGATGGAGTGGGCCGCGGCCGCCCCCGCGTCCGACCGCTGGACCACGATGTCGTAGGTGCTCCTCCCGTACCGGTACGTGATGGAGAACCCGGGCCACGATTCCGGTAGGCATGGCCGGATCCGCAGCGTCTCCCCCCGCTTGGTGAAGCCGAGGATGGCTTCCACGGCTACCCGATACATCCAGCTCGCCGATCCGGTGTACCAGGTCCAGCCTCCGCGGCCCACCTGGCCGGCGGCGGAGTACACATCGGCGGCGACGACGTACGGCTCCGTCTGGTAGACCGCCACCTCTTCAGGCGTGCGGGTATGGGTAAGCGGGTTGATCATCTGATAGAGCTCGAACGCGCGGTCTCCGCTGCCCTGCATAGCGGTGGCCAGCACGGCCCAGAGCGCCGCGTGGGTGTACTGCGCCCCGTTCTCGCGGACGCCGGGCAGGTAGCCCTTGATGTATCCCGGATCCCTGGTCGTCTGGTCGAAGGGAGGCGCGAGCAGCAACAGCAGTCGTGCGTCCTCCCGCACCAGGTGCCGCTCCAGCGAATCCATCGCCTGCCGCCGGCGCGCGGGATCGCCTGCGCCCGAGATCACGCTCCAGCTCTGGGCGATGGAATCGATCCGGCATTCGTCGTTCTGCCGCGAGCCCAGCGGCGTGCCGTCGTCGAAGTAGGCCCGGAGGTACCACTCGCCGTCCCACCCGTGGGCTTCCACCGCGGCGGCGTAGTCGTCGGCCTTGCGCCGGAAGTCGGCGGCGACCGCGGCGTCGCCCCGGTCCGACGCGCGAACCGCAAAGGCCCGCAAGGTGGCGGCGAGGAACCAGGCGAGCCACACGCTCTCTCCCCGGCCTTCCAGCCCCACGCGGTTCATCCCGTCGTTCCAGTCACCGATGCCGATCAGGGGCAGCCCGTGGATACCGCTGGTGCAGGCGCGGCGCAGTGCGCGGAGGCAGTGCTCGTACACGCTGCCGGTTTCCTCGGCGACATGGGGCAGGTCGTAGACCTCGTGCTCCTCGGGCGTCAGCTCCCGCATCCGGAGGAACGGCGCTGACTCGTCGAGCACCGAAGCGTCGCCGGTGGTCGTGATGTAGTGATCCACGACGTAGGGCAGCCACACGAGATCGTCGGAGAACCGGGTCCGGACCCCGCTCCCGCTCGGCGGGTGCCACCAGTGCTGCACGTCGCCCTCGAGAAACTGCCGGCCCGCCGCCCGCAGAATGTGTTCTCGCGCCAGGGCGGGCTCGGCATACACCAAGGCCATCACGTCCTGGAGCTGGTCCCGGAACCCGTACGCGCCGCTGCTCTGGTACAGCGCCGAGCGACCCCAGATGCGGCAGGAAAGGGCCTGATAGAGGGTCCAGCGGTTGACCATCGCGTCGAAGGAGGGCTCGGGCGTCCGGACGGTGATGACGCCGAGCCGCTCGGTCCAGCGGGCGATGGTTCGGTCCACCGCGGCGCGCGCGCGAGTGACGTCGAGATATTCGGCCAGGAACCGGCGGGCGGAGACCTCGTCCTCGCCGGCACCGAGCACGATCGCGATCTCGCGGGTCTCGCCCGGCTCCAGCACCACTACGCACTGCAGCGCGGCACAGGGATCGATGCCCGCGCCGGTGATGCCGCCGAGCTGGCCCGCCGGCGTGAGGGCGGCGGGTGCCGACGCGGCTCCGTTGCGGCCGATGAACTCGTGGCGGCTCGCCGTCCAGGCGGTGACCGGCTCCGTCATCGCGTGGAAGGCCACCCACCCCGCGAACTGCGGGTCGTACGTGTTCCGGGCGAAGATCGCTCCCTGCTCACGATCGAACGAGGTGCGCACCTGGTGCTGGGTATGCTCCCGGAGCACGCCCACCGTCCATTCCACGTAGGTCGTCACTCGCAGCCGCCGCGTGCGCGCGCCGGCGTTCGTCAGCCGCAGCAACCCCAGCTTGACCGGCGCCTCGTCGGCCATGCCGATGGTGAGATGTGCGGCCAGTCGCTGGTGCCGGTGCTCGAACGAGGTCGCTCCCGGGCCGTGCCGCACGGTGTAGGCGATGTCGGTGCGGACCGGTCCGGGCGTGGCCGACCACAGATCGCCGGTCTCTTCGTCCTGCAGGTAGACCACCTCGCTCACCGTGTCGCTCACCGGGTCGTTGTGCCAGGGAGTAAGCCGGTAGAACTGGCTGTTGAGCGCCCAGGTGAATCCACCGCCGCGTTCGGTGATCAGACATCCGCCCTGGGCATTCGCGATGACGTTGGACCAGGGAGCCGGCGGCAGCCGATCCCCCTGCACCTGGATCACGTACCGGCCATCCTCGGCGAGGTCGCCGAAACCGTTCGCCGGCACGGCGGGCGCCGGCTCTCCTTCCGGCGTGCGCACATCGCCGGCGAGAGGGCCTGTGAGCGGCGCAATCAGCTCCGGCAGTCGCGAGCCGATGAGCTTGACCACGCGGACCACGCGAGAGCCGCTTCGCTCGGGCGGGCGGGCCTCGAACTCGGTGACGAGCTCCTCGTCCTCCGGCACCTGGTCCGGGCCGGCGGTCGCCAGAATGCGCCCGAGTGAGCGGCCGTCGCACGGGATATGGGCCCGGGCCGTCGCCCGCAGCATCAACAGCTCGTCGGGGCCTAGCCGGTCCCGGCCCCGCAGGAAGATGCCGCCGGGCCGGTCGAACAGACTGGAGTCGCTGATCGCGAAGACCGCGGCGGAGATCCGCTCGGCCAGGTCCTGGTGGTAATCGGAAGGGTTCGCATTGAGCACGACCAGGTCCACCGTCATGCCGTGCCGCCGCCAGTACCGGTGCGCCGCCAGCAACTGCCGGAGCGTCGGCAGTCCCTCGGCGGATTCGATCGTCGCCAGCAGAATCGGCCAGTCGCCCGAGATGCCGTGGGCCCAGAGGAGCGGCTGAGACCCGCGGTTCCGGCGGAGCTCCGCCTGAGGGGCGCGGAGTGCCGGATTGCCGTAGAACAGGAATCCCGCCAGCTCCTGGGCCACGGCGGAGTCGGTGGGACTGAGCCCGAGCTCTCGAAGCTCGATCTGGCTCGAGGTCCAGGCGAGGTCCAGCGCCCGCTGGGCCGCGTGGGGATCGCGGTAGCGGTCCGCGAGCTCGAAGGCGCGCTCGCTGGTGGTGGCGATCAGCGTGGTGAAGGCCACCGCCGCCGACTGACCCGGCCGGAGACGAACCCTCGCGCGCAGGGCGACGATCGGGTCGAGCACCGCGCCGGTCGTCCCCGACAGGGGACCATCCCGGTCCATCGCCGCGGGGTCGCGCGTCGAGCGGCCCCGGCCGACGAACCGGGCCCGGTCGGTCTCGCACGTCACCGGACCCACGAGCTCCTCGCCGGTGGCGACGACGTGGACGCACCACAACCTGGCTTCGGTGGCGGCCCGCGGCCGGCGCGTCGCCGTGATCGCGTTGCTCCACGCGTGCCACTCGGTCTCGACGAACAGGTTGCCGAACGCCGGATGGGCCCGGTCGGCCTCGGGCGGGGCGAGCACGATTTCGCCATAGCTGGTGATCTCGACGTCCCGCGCCCGGTCGCTGTTGTTGGTCACCGTGACCCGGCGTACCTCGGCGGAATCTTCCGGCACGACGGCGATCTCGGTGCTGGTCTCGATGACGCCGTCCGCCCGTCGAAAGGTGACCCGGTCGGTGGCCAGGTCGGCGTGATACCAGTCCGGCGGCGCGCAGACCGGCTGGTGGGCGGCGGACCAGACCCTGCCGGCGGACAAATCCTTCACGTACTGGAATTGACCGGTCGCGTCGCGACACCCGTCGGCCCGCCAGCGGGTCACCGCCAGCGAGTCGTAGCGGCTGTAGCCGCCTCCGCCCTGGCTCACCATGATCGTATAGGAAGGCTCGCCGAGGAGAGCGATATGGGGCTGGGGCGTGTCGGGCGTATCGAAGCGCCGGACCGCCGGCTGGTCCAGATCGGCCTCGGGCATCGCTTCATCGGGTCGGGTGCGCTGCGGCTCACGCAGCACCAGGCGGCGGGGGATACGCTCGTGCAGCAGCAGCTCGGCCGACCGCACCACCGGATCGGCGTGGAAGCGGCGCTGCCACACGCCGGCCGCCAGCACGTTGGTCAAGGCCACGAGACTCATCCCGATGTGGTGGGCCATGTAAGCGCCGACCACGGCGAAGGGCTGGCCCGTGGCCGGCCGGGTGTAGTCGATCGCGTCGCGAAAGCCATAGGGCCCGAGCGCGCCGAGCTGCTCGAGCTGCGTCAGGTTCGCGAGCGCCGCGCCGGGATTCACCATGGCGGCCATCACCGAGGCGTAGGGAGCCACCACCAGGTCCCGGCCCAGCCCGCGCTTGAGCGCGAGGTCGGGCACGCCGAAGGCCCGGTACTGGTAGGTGTGATGCCGGTCGCGCACGTTGTACGCGCTTTCGCTCACGCCCCAGGGCACCCGGCGCTCGGCGCCATAGGCGCGCTGCCGAACCACCGCGCCTTCGCAGGTCTGCGCCAGCATGGTGAAGGGAAACGGGCGCATGACCAGCAGCGGCATGAGGTACTCGAACATGCTTCCGCTCCACGAGACCAGCGCCGGTGCGCCCGCCGCGTGCGTCAGGGAGCGCGCCAGGTGGAACCAGTGCTCGAACGGCACGTCGTTCTTGGCGATGGCCATGAAGCTCGCCAAGCGCGCCTCGGACGCGAGCAGATCGTAGTACGAGCCGTCCAGGGAGTGCGTGGTCTGCTGGAAGCCGATGGTGAACAGCTTCCGCTCCTCGTTCATCAGGAAGCGGAAGTCCATCTCCAGGGCGTAGGTATACGCCCGTTCCGCGATCGCCCGCAGGCGCTCCATCAGTCGGGCCGCCTCCGCCGACTGTTCGGCGAATTCGCGGAGCGTGGCAGGGGGAACCTCGGGAAGGCTCGCCACCCATTCCAGATGCGAG
>Ga0190265_10002031_pt1 | contig 13467 bp, 14 predicted proteins | sample Popmic124T_FD_133135 | JGI IMG/M metagenome (GOLD analysis project Ga0190265, IMG submission 133135) | Populus adjacent soil microbial communities from riparian zone of Indian Creek, Utah, USA - 124 T | ecosystem: Environmental > Terrestrial > Soil > Riparian zone | place: USA: Utah | collected... | reverse complement strand
CGGGCGAGAAGGTCGAGTACGTCGAGCCGCAGGCGGTGATCAAACAGCAGGGCGCGGAGATCCTGCGGCTCTGGGCCGCGTACGAAGACTTCCGCGGTGACACGCGCTTCTCGCGCGATCATCTCAAGCAGGTCTCGGACGCGTACTTCAAGGTCCGCAATACGCTGCGCTTCCTGCTCGGCAATCTGCACGGCTACCAGCCTTGCAGCGGATCGCCGACGCCGCCCTCCGAGCTCAACCCACTCAACCCGCTCGATCCGCTCGACCGTTGGGCGATGGCTCGCCTCCGCAAGTACACGCGCGAGGTGGTGCGCGCGTACGAGCGCTACGACTTCCGCACCGTCTTCAATCGCACGGTCGAGCTGTGCGCGGGCGACTGGTCGGCGTTCTACCTCGACGTGGTCAAGGACCGCCTCTACTGCGAAGCCGAGAACGACCCGCGCCGGCGCTCGTGCCAGGCGACGTTGGATGCGATCGCGCGCGGCACGATCGCCGCGCTCGCGCCGATCATGTCGTTCACCGCCGACGAAGCCTTTCGCCACCTGCCCGGCGAAGCGGCCCACTCGGTGTTCACGCACGGCGCGCTGCGGCTCCCCGAAGCGCAGTCGGACGACGAACGCTGGCTCGACGCGGCCGCCGCGCTGGCCGAAGTGCGCGACGCCGTGAACCTCGCCCTCGAGCCGCAGGTGAAGCAGAAGACGATCGGCCACCGCCGCGAGGCCGCGGCCACGGTGCTGGTTCCGGCCGCGCTCCAGGCCCGGCTCGCTCCGCTCGGCGACGACCTGGCCGATCTGCTCGCCGTCGCCTCGGTCGATATCAGCCAAGCCCCCGCGCTCGCGGCCAGGGTGCAGCGCACCGGCGCTCAGCAGTGCAAGCGCTGCTGGCGGCACCGTCCCGAGGTCGGCGCGGGGCCCAAAACCGCCGAGTTGTGCCAGCGCTGTGCCGCGGTACTCTCCAACCCCAGGCAGTGAGGAACCAACCGATGCAACAGTCCCGCGGCATCCAAGCTCTGGCCCTGTGCGTGGTAGCGACCGTGTTCTTCACCGCGCTCGACCTGTGGACCAAGGACTGGGCGGTCGACAACCTGTCCAAGCCGCAACCGTTCGCGGTCCCGGCCGCCTGCACGCCCAACGAGCGCGGGCATCAGTATCCGCAACGCGCGCGCGGTGAATCGGTCGAGCTGGTCAGCAACTACCTGGAGCTGCGCTACGCCGAGAACTGCGGCGCCGCGTTCGGCCTGCTGGACGAAGCGCCGCGCTGGGTCCGGATCGGCGTGTTCATGAGCGCCGGGACGCTCGCGGTGGTCGCCCTGTTCGTGATGTTCGCGCGCGGCAGCGGCGGGCCACTGTTCGCGTGGAGCGTTCCGCTCGTGGTCTCCGGCGCGCTCGGCAACATGATCGACCGCGTGCGGCTCGGCTACGTCGTCGACTTCATCCATTTTCACGTCTACGACTCGTTCGAGTGGCCCACGTTCAACGTGGCCGACTCGACCATCACCGTGGGCGTCGCGCTGCTCTTGCTCGACGGAATGCGGCGCGTCGAGCCGACCCCGGCCAAAGGCAAGCCTGGACCAGAAGCGCAGGCGGAGTCGGGGCAGAGCACGCGCGCATGATCCCGACCTTCGGGCGGGTCTTCGGCGAACCGATCCCGGCCTATTTCGCGCTCCTCACCGTCGGCTTCGCGCTCGCGACCCTGCTGCTCGCGCGCTGGGCCAAGCGCCTGAGTCTAGACCACGACGTGATGATCGACCTCGGGCTGATCTCCGTCCTGGCCGGCGTGGCGGGAGCGCGGCTGCTGCACGTGATCGCGGACGGGTACTTCTGGGACTACGTGCACCTGTGCACCGACCCGACGCGCGTCGTGTGGCACACCGTGTCCAGCGTCGCGGAGTGCAAGGAGCTGCAGGGCGCATGGGACGCGCAGCAGGGACACTGTCACGCGGTCACGCGCGATTGCTTCGCGTGGGCGGCGTTCTGGAATGGCGGCCTGGCCTACTACGGCGGACTGGTGGCGGCGGTCGCGGTCGACATTTGGTTCCTGCGCCGCGAGCGCTTTCCGGTCGGCAAGGCGTGCGATGCGGCGGCCACCGTGATCCCGCTGGGGCTGTTCTTCGGCCGGCTCGGGTGCTTCTTCGGCGGTTGCTGTTTCGGAACGGTGAGCGACTCACGGCTCGCGCTCTCGTTTCCCGCGTACTCGGCCGCGAGCGAGAAGCATTTCCGCGACGGCCTGCTCGACAGCAAGGCCCTGCCGTCCTTGCCGGTGCATCCCACGCAGCTCTACGAGGCGGCCGGCTGCCTGGCGATCGCGGCCTTCTTGGCGCTGTATCTGCATCCGCGCAAGCGCTTCGACGGGCAGGTGCTGCTCGCTTTTCTGGCGCTCTACGCGGCGCTGCGCTTCGCGCTCGAGTACCTGCGCGACGACGACCGCGGCGCGCTGCTCGGCCTGTCCACCTCGCAGCTGATCGGCGTGCTGATCGTCGCCGCCGTGGCCGCCGCATGGCCGCGGCTCGCTGCCGCCAGCCGCAAACCTGCGGCCGTCAGCTGATCACGCCGGCGCGGGCGAAGGCTGCGCGCACGGCGTTGCCGAGCAGCATGGCGATGGTCATGGGGCCGACGCCGCCGGGGACCGGCGTGATGAAGCTGGCGCGCTCTTTGGCCGCAGCGAACTCCACGTCGCCGCACAGCTTGCCGGCATCGTTGCGGTTCGTGCCGACGTCGAGCACCACCGCGCCGGGCTTGATCCACTCGCCGCGGACCAGGTCGCGCTTGCCCGCGGCAGCGATCAGGATGTCTGCCTGCCCGACCAACCCAGCGAGATCTCGGCTGCGCGAGTGGGCCATGGTCACGGTGGCGTTGCGGGCCAGCAGCAGCTGTGCGACCGGCTTGCCGACCAGATTGCTCCGCCCGATCACCAGCGCGTGCTTGCCGCTCGGGTCGCAGCCGATCTCATCGAGCAGGCGAATGCAGCCCACCGGCGTACAGGGCTGGAGCATGGGCCGGCCGAGCGCGAGCAGACCGGCGGAGACGGCGGTCAGCCCGTCGACGTCCTTGCTGGCATCGATCTCGTCGATCACGGCGCTGGGATCGATCTGCTTGGGCAGCGGCAGCTGAACCAGGATGGCGTCCACCGTGGGGTCGCCGTTCAGCTGCCGGACGAGCTCGACCACCTTGGCCTGCGAGCTATCCGCGGGTAGCCGGTGGGCCAGGCCGCGCAAGCCGAGCGCCTGGCTCGTGCGCTCCTTGTTGCGCACGTACACGTGCGAGGCCTGGTCGTCGCCGACCAGGACCACTTCAAGCCCGACCTTGCGACCGAAACGGGTCTCGAACTCCGCCGCGCGCTGCTGCGTCTCTGCCTGGACGCGCGTGGCAATCGCTTTGCCGTCGATGAGCTGCGCCGTCATGCGCGCAGTGGTAGCACGGGGACGGAGTCCCCTTCAGTGGTTATTCGGTTCCAGGATTTCCAGGAGGCGGTCGAGCTCGTCGTAACTCGAGAAAGCCAGGGTCAGGTGGCCCTTGCCCTTGCGGTCGGCGACCGTGACGCGGGTCCCGAGCCGGCGCGTGAGGCGCTCCTCGAGATCGCGCGTGTTCGCCGACTTGGGCGCGGGCGCGCCGGCCGCAGTCTGGGTCTTTGCCTGCGCCACCCCGCGCGCGCGGCGCTCGGTCTCGCGCACGCTCCAGCCTTTTTCCACCGCCTCGCGCGCCAGGCGCACCATCGTCGTGACATCACCGGCGCCGAGCAGCGCGCGGCCGTGGCCTTCGGTCAGCTCGCGCGCCTCGATCTTGTCGATCACTTCGTCCGGGAGCTTGAGCAGGCGCAGCGCGTTCGACACCGTGGAGCGGTCCTTGCCGATCAGCTTGGCGATCGACTCCACGCTGTGCGCGTGCTCGTCGAGCAAGCGTTGATACGCGCGCGCGGTCTCGAGCGGGTTGAGATCCTCGCGCTGCAGGTTCTCGACCAGCGCGGCTTCGAACGCCTTGCCCTCGCTGAGCTCGCGCACGAACACCGGCACGTCGTGCAGGCCGGCGCGCTGCGCCGCGCGCCAGCGCCGCTCGCCGGCCACGATCTCGAGACCGCCCTCAGCGCGGCGTCGAACCAGGATCGGCTCGAGCATGCCGATCTCGGCGAGCGAAGCCGCCAGCTCGTTCACCGCCTGGTCGTCGAAGCGCGTGCGCGGCTGATTGCGGCTCGGGTGCAGGTCTTCGATCGGCGCGGAGAAGATCTCGCCGCTGCGCACGGGTGGCGCGCTCGCCGACGGCGGCGGCACGCTCGGCAGCAGCGCATCGAGACCCCTGCCCAGCGCGCGCCGTTTGCTCGGTTCGACCATCGGGTGCTTGCTGCGCTCAGGCCACGGCCGGGCGCTGCTCCAGGATCTCGCGCGCCAAGCTCAGATAGCCGTGCGAACCGCGCGAGCCTGCATCGTACAGGATCACCGGGCGGCCGTACGACGGGGCCTCGGCCAGGCGCACGTTGCGCGGGATGACCGTCTCGAACACGTGGAAGTGCTTGCGCACTTCGTCGGCGACCTGGTTCGAGAGGTTGTTGCGCGTGTCGTACATGGTCAGCAGCACGCCTTCGATCTGCAGCTTGGGGTTGATCGTCGCGCGCACCCGCTCGACCGTGCCGGCGAGGTCGGAGAGCCCCTCGAGCGCGTAGTACTCGGCCTGCATGGGCACCAGCACCACGTCGGCCGCGACCAGCGCGTTGACCGTCAGCACGCCGAGCGACGGCGGGCAGTCGAGGTACACGTAGTCGTACTCGTCGCGGATCCCCTGCAGCGCCTCGCGCAAGCGCAGCGCTCGGTCTTCGACCCCGGCCAGCTCGACCTCGACACCGGCCAGGTCGCGCGCCGCCGGAACGATCTCCAGGTACGGCAGCTCGGTGGCCTGCTTGACGTCGCGCAGCGTGGCTTCGCCGAACAGCACGGGATAGACCGAGTTCGGTCCGTTGCGCTCCCTGATACCCACCCCGCTCGACGCGTTGCCCTGGGGGTCGAGGTCGATCAGGAGCACACGCTGCTCGGCGACCGCCATGCTGGCCGCGAGATTGACAGCGGTCGTGGTCTTCCCGACCCCGCCCTTCTGATTCGAAATCGCGACCACCCGGCTCATGGCAACGCGCCGTCTTACCGCGCACTAGCCGCCGTTGTCACCCGCGGGGTGCGCGCGGCCCCGGCGGTGCACGAAATGCTTGCACGTTTTTTGGGCACTGTAATCCCGAGTGCTACTTTGTCGGCAGATGTAGGATATCCCTACTTTGGAGGCTGCCCACATGACACGCTTCAGCGGGCCCAAGAGCTACGGAACGTTTGCCGACTTCGAACGGGAAGTGCTGCGGCCCATGAACAAGCTGGGCTTCAGTGTCGATGACCTGGAGAGCGAGGCGCTCTACAAGGCCGGTTACGAGCAGCAGGACGTCGACAAAGAAGAGCTCGACTTCGGTTGAGCCCGAAGACTTGACGGCTCGATCGCCTGTTCGAGCCGCTTACGGCCCCCGCGGACGCCCCCGCTGGGGCCGTTTTTTTTGGAGCCGGGCTTCAGATCGACGCGATGAAGTAGATGAAGATGAGGCAGGCGCCGAGGAAGATGAAGCCGAGCTTGAGCAGGCGGGGGGTGTTCCAGTGCGCTTCTTCGCGGCTGATGCGGTCTTCGTCTGACTGTTTGAGCTTCGCGTTCACGGCCGTTCTCCCGCCCGCTTGATACCGGCTGACCCCGGCGGCGTCAATCGGCCGCAGCGAGTCGCCGCGCTGGTTTACGAGCAAACCCTTGCTGCCCGGAAGCTGCCGCTTTAGGGTTGCAGGCAGTCGTGTCCACAATCGAGATTATGGGGCCGGCGGCGCTCGCAGGAATGCGCGCCGCCTGCAAATTGGCCGCGGAAACGTTGAGCGCCGTGGGGCCGATGCTGCGACCCGGTATCACCACCGACGACATCAACGCGTTCGTGCATCAGTACACGATCGAGCGTGGAGCGTGGCCGTCACCGCTCAACTACAAGGGCTTTCCGAAGAGCGTGTGCACCAGCATCAACGAGGTGGTGTGCCACGGCATCCCGGGCAAGCAGGTGCTGCGCGACGGCGACATCATCAATGTCGACGTCACTAGCTACCTGCCCAAGGTCAACGGCTTTCATGGCGACACCAGCGCGACCTTCTTCGTCGGCCGACCCAGTCCCGAAGCCCGGCACGTGGTCGAGGTCTCGCGCCGCTCGCTCGAGCTCGGCATCGCCGAGGTGCGCTCGGGCGCCCGCATCGGCGACATCGGAGCCGCGATCCAGGAGTACGCCGAAGGCCAGGGCTGTTCGGTGGTCCAGGACTACGTCGGCCACGGCATCGGCCGGGAGTTCCACATGGCGCCGCAAGTGCCGCACTACGGGAAGCGCGGCAACGGCAAGCGCATGCGCGCCGGGATGATCTTCACGATCGAGCCGATGATCAACGTCGGAGACTTCCGCTGCGAAGTGCTCGACGACGACTGGACCGTGATCACGGCCGACGGCTCGCTCTCCGCGCAGTTCGAGCACACGGTGCTGGTCACGGAGACCGGATGCGAGGTGCTCACCGCGCGCTCGGAGCCGCTCGTGAACAGCGAAGACCTGCCCGCCCGCGACGACGTGCAGCGCGCCGCGGCTTCGGCGCCGTAGCTCAAAGTCGACGCGGCCGCGGAGAGGGGCGCGCGCCCCTCGCGTCACGGCACCAGGTACACGCGGCCGGCGTCGAGCTCGACGGCCAGCGCGACGAGCGCTTGGCCACCGCACGGCCCCTGCACGCAGACGCCGTCGCTGATGCGATAGAGCGCCCCGTGCGTGCGGCACAAGAAGTGGCGGCCGTCCGCTGCGAGCACGTTGCGGCTGCCGGCGTCGAGCGGGATCGGCAGATGCCGGCAGACGTTGAGAAACGCGCGAAAGCCGTGCGCGTCGGACAGCACGATTGCTTCGCGGCGTGGCAAACCGGGCGCCGGGGGGAGGGCTATGAGCCTCGGCGCCCCCGTCGCGTAGTCCGCGACGGTACCGGCGTCGATGCGCTGCGGCGCATCGCTCACGCGCCATCCTCGATCGGCTGGTACACGTGACGCGCCGGCACGGACACGATCCGGCGCTCGGGCAGTACGCACGCGGTGAGCTGGTTGCCGTATACGCAGCCGGTGTCGAGCCCGATCGCGAAGGGATGACGCTGCAGTCCCGCACTCGCGTGGTGACCGAATAGCACCAGCTCGGGGCCGGGCCACGAGCTGCCCCACAGCACGCCGTCGTCACGCCCACGCGAACCGCTGCCATCAGGCCGGATCGTGCGAATGTTCAGCAGCAGCTCGGGGTCCTGCGCTGCGAGCGGTTTGCCCGGCTCGAGCCCGGCGTGCACGACCAGAGCCTGATGCTCGGGCAGGCTCAGCCACAACGGCAGCGCGTCGAGGACCTGCCAGTCGCGGTCGTCGAGCTCTCGGACCAACCGCGCCGTGGCCGGCCGGATCGGGCGCGCCGGCTGCGGGCCGCCGCGCAGCAGCGCATTGCGCGCACGCAGCAGGTGCGCGTCGTGATTGCCGAGCACCGAGCGCGCGCCGAGCTCGCGGACCAGGGCGAGCACGCCGCGCGAGTCCGGGCCCTTCGCCACGAGATCGCCGACCAGCACCAGCTGGTCGCCCGCACCGTAGCGGCAAGCCGCGAGCAGGTCGGACAGCTCGTCGACGCAACCGTGCACGTCGCCGACGACGATCGTGCTCATCCCGGCGCTCCTCGGCGTTCGTCCATGTTGCAAGCGTAGCGGAGCAGGGCGGGGGAGGGGAGCGCGACATGCGGGCCGCGGGCCTTGACAGCGCGCGAGCCGGCGCGGCACGTCAGCCGCGGAGGTCGCACATGATCGAGGAAGGCAAGCGCGCGCCCGCGTTCAGGCTGGCGTCATCGGAAGGCGGGACGGTCTCGCTGTCCAGCTTCAAGGGCAAATACGTCGTGTTGTATTTCTACCCCAAGGACGACACGCCCGGCTGCACGATCGAAGCGCGCGAGTTCAGCGCCGCCGGCAAGAAGCTCGAGAAGCTCGACGCCGCCGTGGTCGGGATCAGCAAGGACAGCGTCGAGTCGCACTGCAAGTTCCGCGACAAGCACAAGCTGAAGGTGCCACTGCTCTCCGACCCGGACGGCAAGACGATCGAGGCCTACGGCGCGTGGGGCGAGAAGAACATGTACGGCAAGAAGTCGCTCGGGATCATCCGCACCACGGTGATCGTCGACCCCGACGGCAAGATCGCGAAGGTCTTCCCGAAGGTCCGCGTCGACGGCCACGTGGACAAGGTGCTGACCGCGATCGCGGAGCTGCGGCGCCACGAGGTGTGAAGGAAGAGCTCACAGGAAGGCGGGAAGTCGGGAAGCAAGAGCTTGAAATTCTTCCTTCCCGACTTCCCGCCTTCCTGTGAAAACTCGGTCTGCGCAGCGACTAGAAGCCGGCGTTCTCAGAACAGGATGGCGATCGCAAGGCTGAGGAAGAACAGCCCGCTGCCACCGAGCAGGATCATCATGCCGCGCTGAAACGCGGCGTGGTTGTACGACCCGGTCGCGACGCGCAGCAGCTCCTCGCTCGCGCGCTTTTGCTGGGCGCGCTCGCGCGCCTCGACCACGGCCATCGCCTGCGTCGCCACCAGCGGCTCGAGCCCGAGCTTGAACGCGGCGTTGGCGACCGATACCAGCGCCTGCTGCAACGCGCCGCGCGCGCTGCCCGAGGTCACGCGGTGAGTCTGTTGTGCGCGCTCGAGCGCGCTGGCCGCGGCCTGCTTCTCGCTCTGCACCACGCCGATCGCGCGCTGGTGCTGTGCGAGCTCCTTGCGCGCCAGCGCCAGGTCCTCGTGCAGCGGCCGCGTCTGGATACCGAGCGACTGCACCTCGCCGTGTCGGGCATCGTGCTCGGCCTTGAGCGCGCCCCACGTCTCCACGTCGCCGCCGCCCTTGCGTTGCAGCGTCTCGAGCTCGGCCTCGGCCTTGCGGCGCAGCAGCTCGGCGCGCTTGAGCGCGGCTTCCAGCTTTTCGATCTCGGCGCTCAGCGAGGCTTCGCGCGCGCGCGCCGGCGCGGCCTTCTGCTCGAGCCGTGCCAGATCGCGATCGAGCCGCGCCAGCTCCTGGCTCACGTCCTGCTTCTTCTTCTCGCTCGCCGCTTCGACGCTGCCGATGCGCGTATCGGCCTCGTTCACGGCCGCCAGTTGCTTGCGCAGCTTGGCCACGCGTTCGTCGTGACCGATCGCCGCGAGCGCTTGGCCCATGGCACACAGCGCTTCGTTCGTCCCGTCGTCGGCGCGTTTGCGCTGCGCGGCCAGGGTCAGCAGCTCGGTCTCGAGCAGGCGCTTGCGCAGCATGACCTTCACCCAGTAGGCGGGCTCGGCGACGATGTTCTTGGGCTCGGGCCCGTAGTCCGCCAGCTCCACGATCTGCCGCGTGCGCTGCTGCTCCGGGGTCTCGACGGGTACGAGATCGGCTTCGGTCTCGGGTTCGGGTTCGGGCTCGCTCTCGACCAGCTCGAGCTTCTCGGCGTTGGCATCGGCCGCGAATGCCTTGTTGAAAGGATCGTCGCCGAGCATCACGCCGCGGCCGTAGGGCACGGCGGCGGGATCATCGAGATCCGGCAAGTCCGGCAACTTCGCCGCCGAAGCTTGCGCGCGGGCGCCGCCCGGCGTGACCGCGGGGTTGCGCGTCGAGCTCGCTCCAGTGCGGGCGGGCGCGGCGGCGACCACCGGATTGCGAGCCGAGCTGGTCGCGCTGCGCTGCGCGGGGTTGACCGCGGGATTGCGCGCCGAGCTGCCGGGGTTGACCGCGGGATTGCGCGCCGAGCTGGCGGTGCGGCCGGTCTCGGGCCGCGTTCGAGCACCCGGGCCTACTCCCTGGCTCGCCGCGCGTTGTGCCGGGGCAGCTCCCGGACGAGCGCGGCGCTGCACCGGACGCTCGGCGGTCGTGTCGAGCGCGATCTCGTCGCCCCCTTCGGGCCCGCCGCCGAGATCGAGGAGCCCGTACTGAGAGTTGCCACCCTCGGACGCGATCGCTCCGCAGCGCTTGCACGCGTCGGTGCCGCCCGCGAGCGCACCGCCGCACTGCGCGCAGGAAGCCTTCACACTGCGTCTCGCGTCCATGGTCTTTGAAATTTACCAGTGCGGCGCGACGGTCTCCATACCCTCGCGTGCGTTGGCTCGAGGTTTCATTGGCGCCGCTCGTCGGGCAATTCGCGGTCGAGTAGGTGCGGACCCGACGCGTGTGCGAGCAATGCTCGGCGAAACGGGACGTGCCGATGATTGGGGCTGGTAGCATCCGCCCAACTGCGCTATCGCGCGCTCGGAGTTTGATGGAGCGACCGCCCTCGGGAGCCGAGCCTGTTCCGCGTGCCGGGGAGTTCCGCGTCCAGCTGCCTCACTTCGAGGGTCCGCTCGACCTGCTTCTGCACCTGATCAAGAAGCACGAGCTGAACATCCTCGACCTACCGGTCGCGTTCATCGCCGAGCGCTACGTCGAGTATTTGCGCGTGATGCGCGAGCTCGACCTCGACGTGGCGGGCGAGTACCTGCTGATGGCCGCGACGCTCACGCACATCAAGAGCAAGATGCTGCTGCCGCGCGTGCCCGGCGAGCAGCACGACGAAGCCGACACCGGCGCTGAAGTGGAGGATCCGCGGCTCGAGCTGATCCGCCGGTTGCTCGAGTACCAGAAGTACAAGGCCGTCGCCGAGAACCTGGGCGGGCGTGCAGTCGTCGGGCGCGACGTCTTCCCGCGCGGCATGCCGGGCACCGACGCTCAGGGCCCGGCCCCGCTCGCCGAGATCGGGCTGTTCAAGCTGCTCGACGCCTTCCAGGCGATCCTGGACCGCAGCCACGACAAGCGCGGGCTCGAGGTCACCTCCGAACGCATCTCGATCCAGGAGCGCATGACGCAGATCGCCGAGCTGTTGCGCGAGCGCCGCAGCTGTCAGTTCGAAGACCTGTTCGCGGGCGATCGCAGCCGCTACGAAGTCGTGGTCACGTTCCTGGCGCTGCTCGAGATGACCAAGATGCGCGTGACGCGGATCTTTCAGACCGACGCGCAGAGCCCGATCCATGTCCACTACGCGTTGCTCGACGCGAGCGAGCCGACCGTGCCCCCGCCCGCGATCACCAGCGACCAACGATCGCCCGAGCCGTTCGACGAGCCCGAGCCCTTGAACGACCCCGAGCCGTTGAACGATCCGCAGCCCGAGCCGCCCGAGCCGTTCGACGAGCCCGAGCCTCCTCTGAACGAACCGCCACCCGAGCCCTTCAACGATCCGCTGCCCGAGGCCGAAGCGCTCGCGCAGCTCGAAGCGCTTGCCGAGCCCGAGTCGCTCGCCGAGCCCGAGTCGTTCGACGAGCCCAGCCCAGCAGTGCCCGAGCCAGGAGAGGCCCCGGAGTCATGAGCGCCCCGCGACGCGGCAAACGCAGCAAGTCCAACGCGCCCGATGGCCGTGGAGCGGCTGTCTCCGATATCGCTCCCGCGCCCGAGACGGGCAGCGCCGAGCATGAGCCGGCGGCCGAGCCCGAGGGCAGCGCTGGCGTGAGCGACGAGGAGCGCGAGCTCGCCGAGGCCTCGATGGTGCACGCGCCGATCGCGGACGAATCGATCGCGGACGAATCGATCGCGGACGCACCGGTCGAGGACACGCCGGACGAGGACGCGCCGGTCGAACCGATCAGCGGTGCGGGCGAGATCGACGCGGTGCGCGCGTCCGAGACGGACGCCGAGGCAGGCGAGGGCGAGCAGGTGGAGTCGCCGTCGATGGCGCCCGCGTCGGGCGCAGGTCTGTCGCGCGAGCGGCTCAAGACCGTGCTCGAGAGCCTCGTGTTCGTCTCCGACCACACGGTGAGCGCGCAGCAGCTCGCGCGCATGGTGAAGGCCAAGCTGGCGCTGGTGCGCGAGCTGCTCGGCGAGCTGAGCGAGGACTATCGCGAGCGCGGGATCGAGTTGATCGAGGTCGCGGGCGGCTTTCAGTTTCGTTCCGCCGCCAGCAGCGCCGACTACGTGCGCGAGTTCGTCGCGCAGCGCCCCGTGCGGCTGACGCGCGCTCAGCTCGAGACCTTGGCCCTGATCGCGTACCGGCAGCCCATCACGCGGCCCGAGATCGACGAAGTGCGCGGCGTGGACAGCGGTTCGGCGGTGCGCGTGCTGCTCGAGCGCGAGCTGATCAAGATGCTGGGCCGCAAGGACGAGCCCGGGCGGCCGCTGCTCTACGGGAGCACGCCGTACTTCCTGGAATTCTTCGGCATGCGCAGCCTCAAGGACTTACCGACCTTGCGCGAGTTTACCGAGCTCAACGAAGAGAACCGCGCGCTGTTCAAGCGCAAGACCGGCGAGGAGGTCGCCGACGCCGAGGCCGCGCTCGCGGCGGCCGAAGAGGCCGCTCGCCTCGATGGCGAGCAACCGACGCACATTTCGGATGAGGATCTGGCCGCGCTCGCCGCCCAGGAAGACCTGTCGGCGGCCGAGGAGGCGGGCGGCATGGAGTCCGAGCCGCCGGCCGAGCCGGACGCCGTCGCCGATGAGGACACGGACACGCGCGCGCTTTCTGACGTGGACGCACCCAGTGACCCAATGTCGGACGCAAAGTCCGCGACGGAATCGTGAAGGTGCGATCGTTTGCTTCCGTGAAACGTCCGATCAAGAGCGGATTTCGAAGCTTCGCGCACGCCGAAAGCGGAGCCCCGCCACCCGCACGCTTGACCACTACCCGGGGCATGCCCAATGATCGCAAGACTTAGGTTGTCGTTTCGCGGCCCGTGTCGTGCCGAGCTCTGGAGTCGGCGCGCGCGAGCCTTGGTCTGAATGCACATGCCCGAGCACGGTGGAAACGGCGCCCTGCCTGGCGCGACCCAGCCAACCGCGATGGACGTCTCGCGTCAGGACCCGCTGATCGGGCAAGTGCTCGATGGCCGCTATCGCGTCGAGTCGGTGCTCGGCGAAGGCGGGATGGGCATCGTCTACAAGGCGGTGCACACGACCCTGCGCAAGCCGCTGGCGATCAAGGTCCTGCGCCCCGAGGTCTCCAAGAACGAGCAGATCGTGATGCGCTTCAAGCAGGAAGCGCAGAGCGCCTCGCAGATCGGTAACCAGCACATCATCGACATCAGCGACTTCGGCGAGCTGGCCGACGGCTCGACGTACTTCGTGATGGAGTTCCTCGGCGGCCGCTCGCTGACGCAGGCGCTGGAGGCCGGCAAGTTCAACACCGAGCGCACGGCCTACGTCGGCAAGCAGCTGTGCGCCGCGCTGGGCGCCGCGCACGAGATCGGCATCGTCCATCGCGACATGAAGCCGGACAACGTTCAGCTGGTGACCCGCGGCGACGACAAGGACTTCGTGAAGGTGCTCGACTTCGGTATCGCCAAGGTCGGCGGCAGCACGAGCAAGCTCACGCAGGCGGGCCAGGTCTTCGGTACGCCGCATTACATGTCCCCGGAGCAGTGCGCGGGAACCAACGTCGATCACCGCACCGACATCTAT
>Ga0190265_10002030_pt1 | contig 13479 bp, 14 predicted proteins | sample Popmic124T_FD_133135 | JGI IMG/M metagenome (GOLD analysis project Ga0190265, IMG submission 133135) | Populus adjacent soil microbial communities from riparian zone of Indian Creek, Utah, USA - 124 T | ecosystem: Environmental > Terrestrial > Soil > Riparian zone | place: USA: Utah | collected... | reverse complement strand
AGGCGCTCGCCGGCTCGCTGCTCATCACGGCGCTGACCACATCATTCCTACAGGGCGTCCAGGCGAACCCGGCGGTCCCGGAACACGTGAAGTCGCAGGCGACGGTTCAGCTCGTCGGCGGGGTTCCCTTCCTCTCCGATGTCGCTCTTCAGGATGGACTGAGCAAGGCCGAGGTGGCGCCCGTTGTGATCCAGGCCGCGCTCGACGCCAACCGACAGGCCAGGGTCGACGGGCTCCGCTCAGCGTTGTCGGTGCTCGCGCTCATCGCGCTCGTCGGGCTGTTCGCCGCCCGACGGATACCGGACCAGCCCACGCGCGCAGTCATCGGCGCCTCGCCCGCAGTGACCGACGGGAGTTAGAGCGACCGGCGAATGATCGCCTTACGCGCTCTGCGATGATCGAGCCTCGGCGGCGGGAGCGGCACTGCCTCTCGTCATCCCGGCCGGCAGTCGTGGGCGCCGCGAGGTCGTTCGCGGTCGGCGCAGGCTCCGACGAGAGCCGACCGTCCGCGATCATTCTGCCGGGCGCTCCAAGGAGCCCTCGCCGGCTCTGTTCACTCAGCCACTGGTCACTCAGCCCCGTTCAGTGGGCGCTGCCCAGCACCACGGCCCAGCCACCGAGCGAGTAGGAGGAGTACGAGTATCAGCAGCCCGCCGCCCACCACGCTCATATCGCTGAGGAGCAGCCCGAGGAGCAGCAGCGTCACCGCAACCACGACGACGGCACGCGTGACCCTGCGCATCAGCTCGAGCCGGGCCACCCCCGCCCGGGCTAGCAAGCCCGCCAACGCCGGATCCTCCGCGGTGAGGAGCTCTTCGATTTCACGAAGAGCGCGCTGCTCCCGCCGGTTCAGCCCCACCGCCGCCCCTGGGTCGCCCGAGTGAGCGCTTCGTCGAGGGTGATGGCGGCATCGATGAGCGCGAGGTGGGTGAAGGCCTGCGGGAAGTTGCCGATCTGCTCACCGCTCAGGGCGATCTCCTCGGAGTAGAGCCCGACGTGGTTGGCGTAGGTCAGCATCTTCTCGAACGCCAGCCGGGCGTCGTCCAGCCTGCCTGCCCGGGCGAGCGCGTCGACGTACACGAACGAGCAGAGCGAGAACGTGCCCTCGCTGCCCTCCAGACCGTCGGGCGAGGCGCCGGGGTCGTACCGGTAGACGAGGCTGTCGGTGACCAGTTCGCTGTCCATCGCCTCCAGGGTCGAGGCCCACAGTGGGTCGTAAGGGGAGATGAACCCGACGCTCGACATCCGTAGCACCGACGAGTCCAGCACGTCGCTGCCGTAGTGCTGCACGAACGCCCGCCGCCCCGCGCTCCAGCCTTTGTCCATGATCTGGTCGTAGATGCCGTCGCGCGCCTCGGTCCAGCGGTCGATCGCCGCGGGCCGGCCGTGCGAGGCCGCCATCCGGATTCCGCGGTCGAAGGCGACCCAGCTCATCAATCGGCCGTACGTGAAGTCCTTGCGCCCTCCACGGGTTTCCCAGATGCCCTCCTCAGGCTGGTCCCAGTTCTCGGCCAGCCAGTCGAGCAGCTCGCGGATCGCGGTCCACCCGCGGTGCCCGACCGGCAACCCGCGCTGGTCGGCGAAGAAGATGCTGTCCAGCGCCTCGCCGTAGATGTCGAGCTGAAGCTGGTCGGAAGCACCGTTCCCGATGCGGACCGGGCGCGAGCCGCGGTAGCCGGACCACTGCTCCAACGACTCCTCCTTGAGATCCGACGAGCCGTCGACCCGGTACATGATGTTCATCGGCCCGCCCTCACCGCCGACCTGCTCGGTCACCCGGTCCCGCAGCCAGCCGCTGAACTGGGCGGACTCCTCGGTGAACCCGAGCCGGAGCAACGCGTAGATGGAGAACGAGGCGTCACGCACCCAGGTGTAGCGGTAGTCCCAGTTGCGCTCGCCGCCGACCTGCTCGGGCAAGCCGGTCGTCGGCGCGGCCACCATCCCGCCCGACGGGGCGTAGGTCATCAGCTTCAACGTGATGGCCGAGCGCTGCAGCAGCTCGCGCCAGCGCCCGGTGTAGGTGCACTGGGTGAGCCAGGAGCGCCAGAACGCGACCGTGTCGTCGAACATCCGCTGGAACTCGGCCACCCGGATCTCCCGCGGCGGCCCGTCCGCAGCCGACTCCAGCACGAGGCCACGCACGTCGCCCGCCTTGAGATCAATCGACAGTCGCAGGTCGCCCTCGTCAACCTCGACGTGCGCCAGCCGCTCGTCATCGGGCTCCCGCACCGCATGCAGGGTCAACGTCAGCCCCTGGCTGGCGAACACGGCGCCGCTCTCGGTGACCTCCGTTCGGTGTGGGCTGCGCCCGTAGTCAAACCGTGGCGCAACCTCGGCCTCGAAGCTCATCTCCCCGCGCACGCAGCGCACCATCCGGACGAGCCGATGGTTGTCAGTGGCGTCCCGGCCCGACGGCGGCATGAAGTCGATCACCTCACCCACCCCGTTCTCGGTGATGAACCGGGTGATGAGGACGGCGGTGTCCGGGAAGTACATCTGCTTCGGCTCGTAGCTCCCCCGAGCCGGACGGATCCGGAAGTGCCCGCCGTGATCGTCATCGAGCAGGGCGCCGAACACGCTCGGTGAGTCGAAGCGTGGGCAGCAGAACCAGTCGACCGAGCCGTCCGTGCTGACCAGCGCCGCGGTCTGAAGATCGCCGATCAGCCCGTGGTCGGCGATCGCTGCCTCGGTCATGGCTGGCTCCTCGTGCCTCGGCGGACCGCCCGACTGGCGAATCCCGCAGCGGTAACACCGTCCCCGGCCGGGCCGGGCGGCGCATCACCCCCTGCGGAGGAGCGGGGCGCCGGCCGGACTCGGATGCAGGCCGTTTGTGACTCACGCCGTTTCGACGCCACAGCTCCGTGCTCGCCCTAGATCGGAGTTGTGCGCGTATCAGGGAACGGGATGCACAGAGACCACCGTGATGCCCAGCGTCTGGAGCTGGACGATGATGCCGTGCAAGTGCGACTCGTCCAGCACTTCCCCGTCGATGATCGTCTCCAGCGGGGCCTCGGTGATCCGCATGTCGACGAATGCGCTCCGGGCCTCCTCCGTCAGCCGACCGCCAACTCGGAACTCGTACCGCCTCGTCCCCATCCGGCCTCATCTCGTCCAGCGAGCCTTGGTGCCGATGTCGCCACACCCTCCACCGGCGACACCGTGCGCTCATGCGCGGAGATGGGCATCCCCCGAGCCGGGTGAGGAGTGCGGGCCTCCGCGAGACGGCAGGCGGGCATCGTCGCCCTCCGTCCCGCGGCTGCGAGTATCCGGGAGGTCGCCATTGACCTCCGACGCTCCTGGACAGCTATTGCTGACGACGGCGGCCGGAGTGATATATCCGTCTCCTACCGACAGTGAGCCGCCGAACGCCGCCCGACCCTGTCAGAGGTGATGGTGAAGCCGCCCCACGGATACTCGCCGGCATCGTCGGGACCGTGGCCTTCTCCTACCTGGCCGACCGCAGGGGGTCCCGCGATCCCCGCGGCCGGTTGCACGTTCCCGCCGTCCTCCCGATTGCCACCCTCGTCCTGCTCACCGGCGCGTTCGCGCTTCTCGACGCGGGACCGACGCAGATAGCGCTCATCCTCGCGGGTGGCCTGACCATGACGGCTGCGGTCGGGCCGGTCGCTGCTGTGGTGACCGACGTCGTGCACCCCGGCCTGCGTGCGACGGCGATCTCGACCGTGTCGGTCATGCAGAACCTGTTCGGCCTCGCGATCGGCCCGCTGCTGACCGGACTGCTCGCCGACCTGTACGGGCTCGGAAACGCGCTGGCCGTGATGCCCGCCGCGTGCGGCGCCGCGGCACTGGCGTTCTGGTACGGCTCGAACCTATGTCCTGGATCGGGATGCCATCACCGTGCCGACCACCCCGCCGTGACGCGCCGTCAGCAGGAGAGCGGTGCCAGTCGTAGACGACGACCGAGCGCATCGCCCTGTCCTGCAGAGAGCGGCGCTCGCAGCTGACCGGCGACCACAGCAAGCCGGAACGACAGCGGCGACGTTAGGAAGCAGGTCGCGGAACGCGCCCTCCTGTCGACGACGGTGGTGCATCGAACACGGCCGAGATCGCACACGGCTGTGCTGAGCATTCCTGCACTTGCCGAGCAGCGACTCATCCGGGGCGGGTGACGACAGCGCTCACCTGCCCGGCTCAGATGATCACGTTGTCGGTCACCCTGGAGGCGGAGTGCAAATGAAGGTCCCGGCAGAGACCTCGGCGGACGGCGCGGCCAACGCCACGCCCGCACGTCCGGCCCCGACCACTCAGAGGCGTCTCGCGGCCGCCGCCGCGCTGATCGCGCTCGCCCTCGCCCTCGCGTTGGCCCTCGTCGGCTTTCTACACGATCCCGTCCGCCTGCCTCTGGCGGTGCTGCTGATTCTCGGCGCTGTGATGGCCGGATGGACGGCGCTGGTCCACCGCGGCGCCGCACGCGCAATCGCGGCGGCAGCGACCGTGGTGGCAGTGCTCGGGCTGGGAGGCTTGCTGGTCTTCGGTTCGCCGCTGCGGCTCGCAGTCCTCGTTGGGCTCGTGCTGCTCTCCACGGCGGCCGCCAGGATGGCGCTCGGGCGCGACATAGCCGACACCCCCTACGGGGTGCGGAACGTCGGGCCGGCGAGCCACGGGATCCTGATCATGAACCGGTGGTCCGGCGGGGGGAAGGTCGACAAGTTCGGCCTGGAAGCCGAGGCACGCCGTCGAGGTGTCGCCCCGATCCTGCTGCAGCGCGGGGACGACCTGCGGGCGATTGCCGAGCAGGCCGTGGCCCGTGGCGCCGACGTGATCGGGATGGCCGGCGGCGACGGCTCGCAGGCACTGGTCGCCGACGTGGCACGCCAGCACGACGTCGCGTTCGTGTGCATTCCCGCCGGTACCCGCAACCATTTCGCTCACGACCTCGGGCTCGACCGCACCGACGTGGTGGCCGCGCTCGACGCATACGGCACCGCCGTCGAGCGACGCGTGGACCTGGCCCTGATCGGCGACCGGGTCTTCGTCAACAACGTCTCGCTCGGCGCATACGCCACAGTGGTGCAGTCCGACGCCTATCGCGGTGCCAAGCTCGCCACCACGGCACGGGTCCTGCCCGACCTCCTCGGCCCCGGCGCGGCCCGGCTCGATATTCGCTATGCCGGACCCGATGGGAATCGCGTACCGCCGGCGGACGTGCTCCTCATCTCCAACGGCGTCTACCGGCTCGAATCCATCAAGGGGTTGGGTACCCGCGAACGGTTGGACGCGGGCGTTCTGGGCATCACCACGGTGGTGGTGGAACGGGCGGGCGACCTGCCGGGGCTGCTCACCGCGGAAGCCAGCGGGCGCCTCGAGCGCTTCCGCGGCTATCGGTCGTGGACGTCGCCGGAGTTCGAGGTCACCTCCGCCGAGCCTGTGATCGATGTTGGGGTCGACGGTGAGGCACTGCGGCTGCGCCCGCCCCTGCGGTTCCGCTCGTTGCCCGGTGCGCTGCGCATCCGCACGCCGGTGCATGCGCCCGGTGTCGCCCCTGCCGCCCTCGCACCCGCCGGGTTCGGCAAGGCAAGCATTGCGTTGGTTCAGGTCCTTACCGGGCACACAGCGCGCTGACTCGTTCCCGTGTCGTCCCTCAGGAGCGGACCTTCACGCCGGCGGGGACCATGCCTGGATGCCTACGACGAGCAGGTAGGTGCCGAGGGCGCTGAGAGAGACCACGACGATCACCCGCCGGTGCCGCCGTCCCCACGCGGCGACGGTGGCGAGACACTGCCTCGCCACCGTCGGGTGGTACACCGAGAGCACCAGCACCGCGATGGGCATGCTGAACCAGATGGCGTTGTAGATCGACACCTGCAGGATGCCGTTCAACGGTCCCCGCGCGTCGCCGACGATCGCGTTCAGCGCGGCCAGGTAGATCAACCCGGGCAGGTGGGTGAGCACTCCCGCCATGGCGGCGCGCGAAGGCGACAGGTCTTGCAGGTAGCGGCGGATCCATGTCGGGGACCGGGACACGGTCTCGTCGCGGGCACGTGGCAACCAACCGATCCAGACGGCGCCGGCCCAGCAGAGCGCGACCACGCCGAACACCGTGTTGATCAGTGGACGACCAGCGGGCGCGGCACTGACCGGGCTGAAGCCCTGCAGGAGGACGACGACCAGGGTTCCGACCGCGAGACTGAACACGAGGCCCGCAAGGACGTAGGCCGCCAGCAGCTGCTGTGGACGCCGCGTCGAGAGCATCGCCACCACGGCCGCTGTACTCGTCGGGCGGACGATCGCGGTCAGGGCCAGCACGAACGCTTCGGCGCTCACGACGCCCGGACCCGGCGGTCAGGACGGTGCGGCCGACAGGTCGGGTAGCGCCTCCTTGCGCTCGCGCCGCTGCTCGCGACGCGACTTCTTCGGGGGCGCGTCCGGGTCCGGTTCCGCGGGCGTCGCGCGCAGCAGGGCGTCGGCCCATTTCGCCCGCGGGTCGGTGTCCACGAGCAAGGCCTTGGCCAGCAGTGTCAGCGGGATGGCCAGGATCGCCCCGAGCGGACCCAACAGCCACGCCCAGAACACCAACGCCACGAAGGTGACGGTGGCCGATAACCCCACCGCGTCCCCGATGAAGCGCGGCTGGATGATCGACTGGATGACCATGTTGATGACGCTGTAGACGATAATGACGATCAGCATCAGCTGCGGTCCGCCGGTCAGCAGCCCGAGGAGCGCCGGCGGCACCACCCCGATGATGAATCCGACGTTCGGGATGTAGTTGGTGATGAACGACAGCAAGCCCCAGGTGACAGCCAGCGGAATGCCCAACAATGCCAGCGCGACCGAGTCGAGCACCGCGACGATGAGCCCGAAGACCGTGGTCACGAGCAGGTACTGCCGAGTTCCCCATGCGAAGTGGCCCAGCGCCGCGTTGATCCTCGGACGGTCCGTGCCGATCGAGGCGAGCCGATCGCCGGCACCCCCGGACTCGACTCCGAGGAACAGCAGCAGCGAGATCAGGAACACGAAGTTCGATGCCAACCCGGCCACGCTGCCCAGCAGAGCAGCGAGCACCCCGGCGAGCTTGCCGAGGTTCAGCGAACTCGCCGCCTGCTGGAGTTGCTCGGGTCCGACGCCCATCGCGGCCAGCTGCGCGGTCAGCGAGCCCACCAGCCCGTTCGCCTTCGCCGCGTACTGCGGCAACTCCGTCGCCAACCGCGCCACGGAGAAGATGACCCCGAGCGCCAGCCCCAGCAGGATGGCGTAGACCAGCACGATCACGACGGCGGTCGTGGCCCACCCGGGCCATCCGTGCCGTCGCAGCCAGCCCTGCACGGGCGCGACGGCGATGACGATGATCAGCGCCATGAAGGCGGGACCGATCAGCCAGGCCATTGCCTGAATACCCGCCACAACAACGACCAGTGCAGCCGCACCGATGAGGATGATCAAGGCGCGCGGCAGGCCCCCTCCGGAGACCCCGCTCTCCGGTACCGGAGAGGCGGGCACGGACGGGACGGAGCGAGGCGCCGGATTCTCCGGGGTATCAGCCGCCGAAATTGTCACGCAACGACGCTAGGTCCGGAGACGAACCCTCGCGTCACCCGCAGCGGGCGAAAGACCTGCGACGAAACGCCTCGTGCTCTCACGGCGCATCCGACCCTTGTTCGGGCGGCGGCGCGTCGTCCAAGGCGGATCACCCAGGGCGGGTGAGGACCCCAGAGCTCGGTCAGGTGTTCGCTCAGCGCACCAGCAGGCAGTCATCCGGCATCGCCAGCAAGAACCCGGTCAGATGCCTCCGGCACGGTCACACGCCGGGGGCGAGACGTACGTGCGGCAGCACCAACCCGCTCGGAGGCAACGGTGGAGCGGCGATGACGAGGAAGCGGTACTCCGAGCTGAGCCGCCCGGCGCGCACGCGGAGGGTCGCCGCGTCGTTGCTGGGGTCCGTGGCGTCGCTCACGCTGCTGGTCGTCATCTATTACGCGGCCCCGCTGGACCGGGGTCTGGATGCCGGTACCTTGATCAGGTTCGGGTTCGGCCTGCTCGGGTTCGCCGCGGTGATCACCTGGCAGATGCGGGCCATCACCCGCTCCGACCTGCCCAGGATGCGCGCGATCCAGGCCTTCGCGACCGGCTTCCCGCTGCTCCTGGTGCTCTACGCCGCTACATACGTCGTGATCGCACACAACCAACCCGACAGCTTCTCCGAGGAGTTGAGCCGGACCGACGCGCTCTACTTCACCGTCACCGTCTTCGCCACCGTCGGGTTCGGCGACATCGCGCCGCGGGCCGAGCTCGCGCGGATCGTCGTGATGAGCCAGATGCTCTTCGGACTGATCGCGTTCGGGTTGGTAGCGAGGCTTCTGCTGGGCGCGGTGGAGGTTGCCGATCGGCGTCAGGAGACCGAGGAGCCGGACGCCGTCCGCCCGCGAGGCGGCTGATCATGGATTCATTTGGGCTCGTCATCTGCCACATGGCCTGGCGTGGCACGGGCCACCACGGTGCGCAGACGCTGCCGGCACGGTGCGGGCCGCGTCGGGGGCGGATGTCCGTGGTTCGGCGAACGGGGCCGCGACCACGGAAAGGTCCGCCAGCGATCCCGGCCGAAATTGCGCCCAATGTCTTAGGCGTCGCGCCGGCACGACTAACGAGGCCGGCAAGAGCCGACCCGAGATTGGTGCCACTGCTGTGACCCTGAGCGATCGCCGCGACAGCATGCTGCGGGACTACGGCGACTCGCTTGTCCTTCGCGTGCCACAACGGATGATAGCGATCGGCGGGTATGACCGCGCACTCGCTTTGTCCGCCCAGGCGTTCGTGGCACTGATCCCGATGCTGATCGTAGTCGCCGCCCTCGCTCCTGTGGCCTTTCAGGGACCGTACGGACGGGCGCTGCTGGCCGGGGCCGGTATGTCCGGCCAGGCCGCCGAATCGTTGTCTGTCCTGTTCGATCATCCGCCGGCGGCCGAGTCGGTGACCGTGGTCGGTATGGGGTTGCTCGTCGTGACCGTGCTCGGCTTCATCAGAGCCCTTCAACGCACCTACCTCGCAGCCTGGAAGCTGCCGGCTCAGGGGCTCCGGGGACTGGGTCACGGCTTGCTCGCTTCGACAGCACTGATCAGCGAGTTCGTCCTGCTCACCCTGTTCGGTCCCGTACTCACCGTGTTCCTCGGCAGCCTCCCGATCCGGCTCACGGTGCAAGCACTATGTGCGACTGCGTTGTGGTGGCCTGTCCAGTACCTGCTTCTCGGCGGTCGGATCGGCTGGCGGGTGCTGTTGCCGGGCGCCGCTCTCACCGGTGGCGGTCAAGCCGGCGCGATCCTGGTTTCGGGCCTCTACCTGCCCATCGCCATCAGTCACGGGGCCGAACGATACGGGCTGGTCGGTGTCGCCATTGCGCTTCTGTCATGGCTTGTCGTTTTCGGGCTGCTGCTCGTCGTCTCCGCGGTGCTCAGCGCCGAACTGGCGCGGAGCCCGGTCGCGACCAACACGTGAGGTGGTGACACCGTCCTGATCAGCATGTTCGCGGGGCTCACGAGCACGCCGACCCCTCGCTGCTTTCCCGGTACCGGCAGCTCAGCCCGACGCATGCCTCGCTGCATCGGGGGCTGCCACCGGCCGTGTGGTCGATCCCGTCGGTAGGGCCGGCGAGGGCGGTGCGGGGGCCGCTGCACGAGGCCGGCCGAACCCCACCACGATCGCCAGGATGCCCTGCAGCACCAGCAGGATCCCGAGAAGCCAGGTGAGGGTCACGGCGGTGGCCTCAGGAGAGGCCAACACAACGATCCCACCGACCACGGCGATCACACCGCCGATGATGGTCCAACCGCGCCCAGCTTCGCCGCGTCCGCCGATTCCGGCGACGATGTCCACCACGCCGTGGATCAGCCAGAACGCACCCAGCACCAGGGTCAGTACCACCACTGTCTGCTGCGGCGACCGCAGGCACAGGACCCCGACGATCAACGCGAGCACACCGAGCACCACCGACAGCACCTTGGCGGCGGGCAAGGCGTCGGGGATCGCGAAGGCGAGGACGATCCGGAAGATCCCGAGGACGAACAACTGCACCGCGAACACGATCGCGAGCACCACGATGGTGGCGCCCGGCCAGGCGAGCGCAAGGAGCCCCACGATCACATTGACCACGCCGTAGCCGACCCACCACCATCGGGATTTCCCAACATCCGCGACCACGTCGGCAACATCGCGTGCGGTTTCGTTGCTCTCGGACATCAGGTCCTCCCAGGCAGCCGTACGGACCCGAGTCATCGTCGTGAGCAGAGACGACCTGGAACTCATCCGTGGCGGATGAGTTGAAACCGCGCGAGCACCGATTTCTGCGGCTCACGAGGACAACCGCCAGCTCACCCATCGCGGATGAGGAAACCGGGGCGTAGCGGCGCCACGATCACCGGTGAATCAGGACTCGCATCCCCAGGAGGCACCGGATGTCCCAGCAGGCGGTAAACCCGCAGAACCCCTACCCACCGGCTTCGTCCGCGTACCGACCACCCCCACAACACTGGGTTGTCGGGATGAGCCTCTTCGCCGCGGTGATGATGATCATGTCGGGAGTGTTCAACGCTGTCGAGGGACTCGTGGCGCTGTTCCGCAACGAGGTCTACGTGGTCGGGGCGCGCTACGTCTTCGCTTTCGACGTCACCACCTGGGGCTGGATCCATCTCATTGTCGGCATCGTCGTCGCGGCCGCGGGCTTCGCGCTGATGTCCGGGCGGCTCTTCGGTCGGATGGTCGGCATCGCGATCGCGGTGCTGAGCATGATCGCGAACTTCCTGTTCATCCCCTACTACCCGGTGTGGTCGCTATTGATCATCGCGCTGAACGTTTTCGTGATCTGGGCACTGTGCGTCTTCGACCGGGATGCCGCGGCCGCCTCGTAACAGCAGGTGCAGGTACATCGCCCGGGATCGGGAGTGGCCTCGGTACGCGTAGTGCGGGCGTTCTCCATCCGCGAAGGGATGAGCGACAGTGGTTGAGGGCGTGCACGGTGGCCGTCGGCACCGCCGGTCGGGCTGGTTCGCGATGGTCATCGGCGTCGGCGTGCTCCTGATCGTCCTCGGAGTGTGGAACACGTTCGACGGGCTGAGCGCGCTGTCGGCGGGGAGCTTCGTCATGGCCGACGGCGAGCGGGTCGTCGCCCTCGACGTGACCGCCTGGGGTTGGGTGCTGCTGACAGTGGGCGTCGTCGAAGTGATCGCCGGGATCGCCCTGTTCATCGGCGCCCGATGGGCTCGCTCAGTCGCGGTCCTCGTCGCCGGCTCCAACGGGATCATCCAACTGGCATTTCTCGCTGCCTACCCCGTCGGCGCCGTGCTGATCATGGTCGTGGCCGTCGTCGTGATCTGGACGGTCGTCAAGCACGGCGACGCGGCGCGGGTCTGACATAGCCATGGAACCGGACCTCACCCGTGATCGCCCGGGCGTAGGCGTCTAGCAGCAGCTTGGCCGGGTTGCAGCGGGCTTCGCGGCCCGGGTCGTAGAGGCCGGTAGCGCGACCCGTAGGCCTGACCGACGCCGACGCCGACGCCGACGCCGACGCCGACGCCCAGCAGGAACGCGTGCCAGACGTGAGCCGGCGATGACGTCGATGAACATCTCGTGACCGGGTGCTGATCGCCCCCACGGCCCGCGCGTTATGGCGGCGGGATCCAGCCTCGGTAGGAGGCACAGGCGGGGCCGCTGGCGCCGAGACCGTCGATGCGGAAGACGCGACCGGCGTCGGGCTGCCGTTCCAGACTTGCCCGGTCCAGCCCCTCCCGCGCGGTGGTGACGAACAGGGTGGTGCGATCGGGGCCGCCGAACGCGCAGGAGGTCGGTCGGTCGACGGGGACGGCCACGCTGGTCAGCAGGGACCCATCGGGCCGGTAGCGGCGCAGCTCACCGCCGCCCCACAGTGCCACCCAGATGTCGCCGCGATCGTCGACGGTGAGGCCGTCGGGCGCGACCCCGGGTGCGTCGATACGCACGATGGTGCGACGTTCGTCGAGGTCGCCGGTGCTGGGGTCGAAGTCGAAGGCGTCGATGGTCCTGGTGCCGCTGTCGGCCAGGTACATGGTGGTGCCTTCGGGGCTCCATCCGATGCCGTTGGAGATGGTGAGGTCGGTGAGGACCGTCGTGCAACCGCCGTCCAACTCCAGTCGGTACAGCGCGCCCGCCCCGGGCGATTCGTCGTAGGCCATGGTGCCGGCCCAGAAGCGTCCCTGCGGGTCGCAGGCCCCGTCGTTCATGCGGACCGCAGTGCGCCCCGTGTCGAGCTGAGCGAGTTCCCGGACTGCGCCACCGGCATCAACGAACAGGAAACCGGGGCCGGCGGCCAACACATACCCACCACCGATGGCCGGTGCCGCGGCGCCGACGTGGCGATCGATCTGTGTCGTGACGGGGCTCTCGAGCATGCCGCCGGCGCCGACCTGGGACCGATGCATCTGCGACCCGAGAATGTCGACCAAGAGCAGCTCGCCACGGTCGCCGATCCACCGGGGCCCCTCGCTGAGCAGCCCTGGGGTCGCCGAGCAAGCCATCACCCGCGGATCGGTCATTGCCTGCATCGATGGTCCTCCGAGGCGTCGGGAGGTGGTGCTCAGGAAGGCAACACCGTGGGTGGCACCGAGGGACAGTCCCCCTCGGCACTGTCCATGATCGGCGCGGCGGCCTGCTCCACCGCGCTGACCGACGCGGCGAGAGCGCCGAGTTTCGCCGACAGGCTGGCCTGGTCGGACAGTGACGTGATGGTGCTCTGCAGCGATCCGAGCGCCGTCGCCAGGTCGTCCACCTCCGGACCGAACTCGGCTTTCGCCGCGGCAGCCAGATCTTTGCCAGTCGTTTCGAGGTTCTGCAATGCCGCTTTGACCCCGTCCACACCCACTGCGTTGGCGTCGAGGCTGCTGATGTTGTTGGCGGCGACGCGGAACTCTGTGGCGGCGGAGCAGAGCGCCGCGGATGGCTGGGCAGCAACGGAGCTTGTGGCGGGCGGGGGCGCGACCGGCGGGGCAGCAGCGGAGGTCGCGGCGGGCGGCGGCGCGGCCGGCGGACCGGACGCTCCGCTGGAGCAGCCCGCGATCCCCGTCAACCCGACGATGCCCGCCACGGCCCACAGGACGACGAATGCGGATGGTCGGCGACGACTGGGATCGGCATCCTCGACGGGTCGGGGCATGTCGCCTCCAGGGTCGATGGCGGGCGTCGTGTGAACCCACACCAGGGCGGTCAGGAGTTCAGGATCCGGCTCTTCTGCTGCTCGAACTCGGTGTCGCTCAGCAGGCCCTGGGCCTTGAGTTCGCCGAGCTGCTGCAGCTGGGCCAGCCGGTCCTCCATGCTCGAGGGCACCGGCTGTGGCGGCTCCACCTGCTCAGGCGGGTTGTCCTGGTACTCCTGCTGGTCACGCCGGGCCCACCGGCCGGCCTGGCGTCGCGACACGCGGTTGGAAACCGCGGTGGCGGTGCCGGCGACGAGAGCCGTGCGGACGAGGCCACGAAGCAGACCTGGCATCGTGCGGTCCTT
>Ga0190265_10002029_pt1 | contig 13480 bp, 10 predicted proteins | sample Popmic124T_FD_133135 | JGI IMG/M metagenome (GOLD analysis project Ga0190265, IMG submission 133135) | Populus adjacent soil microbial communities from riparian zone of Indian Creek, Utah, USA - 124 T | ecosystem: Environmental > Terrestrial > Soil > Riparian zone | place: USA: Utah | collected... | reverse complement strand
CTCGGCACCACCAACAGCGCGGTCGCCGTGATGGAGGGCGGGAAGCCCAAGGTTATCGAGAATGCGGAAGGCGCGCGCACGACGCCGAGCGTCATCGCCTTCACCAAGGACGGCGAGCGGCTCGTCGGCCAGCCGGCCAAGCGCCAGGCGGTGACCAATCCCGACAACACCGTCTTCGCGGTCAAGCGCCTGATCGGCCGCCGCTTCGACGATCCGATCACCAAGAAGGACACCGAGCTCGTCCCCTACAAGATCGTACGCGGCCCGAATGGCGACGCGTGGGTCAATGCGGGCGGCAAGGATTATTCGCCGTCGCAGATCAGCGCCTTCACGCTGCAGAAGATGAAGGAAACCGCCGAGGCCTATCTCGGCGAGACGGTCACCCAGGCGGTGATCACCGTCCCCGCTTATTTCAACGACGCCCAGCGCCAGGCGACCAAGGACGCCGGCCAGATCGCCGGCCTCGAAGTGCTGCGCATCATCAACGAGCCGACCGCGGCGGCGCTCGCCTACGGGATGGACAAGCAGGACGGCAAGACGATCGCGGTCTACGATCTCGGCGGCGGCACGTTCGACATCTCGATCCTCGAGATCGGCGACGGGGTGTTCGAGGTGAAGTCGACCAACGGCGACACCTTCCTGGGCGGCGAGGATTTCGACGCCAAGATCGTCGACTGGCTCGCCGACGAGTTCAAGAAGCAGGAGGGCATCGACCTCAGGAGCGACCGGCTCGCGCTGCAGCGCCTCAAGGAGGGCGCGGAGCGGGCCAAGATCGAGCTCTCCTCGGCGCAGACCACCGAGGTCAACCTGCCCTTCATCACCGCCGACCAGAACGGCCCGAAGCACCTCGTCAAGGCGATCAGCCGCGCCGACCTCGAGAAGCTCGTCCAGGACCTGATCAAGCGGACGCTGGAGCCGTGCCGGAAGGCGCTGGCCGACGCCGGCCTCAAGGCGGCGGACATCGACGAGGTCGTCCTCGTCGGCGGCATGACCCGCATGCCCAAGGTCCGCGACACGGTGAAGGAGTTCTTCGGCAAGGAGCCGCACACCGGCGTCAACCCGGACGAGGTCGTCGCGATGGGCGCCGCGATCCAGGCCGGCGTGCTGCAGGGCGAGGTCAAGGACGTGCTGCTGCTCGACGTGACGCCGCTGTCGCTCGGCATCGAGACGCTGGGCGGAGTCTTCACCCGGATGATCGACCGCAACACCACCATCCCGACCAAGAAGTCGCAGACCTATTCGACCGCCGAGGACAATCAGAACGCGGTCACCATCCGCGTCTTCCAGGGTGAGCGCGAGATGGCGGCGGACAACAAATTGCTCGGCCAGTTCGATCTGGTCGGCATCCCGCCGGCGCCGCGCGGCGTGCCGCAGATCGAGGTCACCTTCGACATCGACGCCAACGGCATCGTCAACGTCCATGCCAAGGACAAGGGCACCGGCAAGGAGCAGCAGATCAAGATCCAGGCCTCGGGCGGGCTTTCCGACGCCGACATCGACAAGATGGTGCAGGAAGCCGAGCAGTTCGCCGAGGAGGACAAGAAGCGCCGCGAGGCGGCCGAGGCCAAGAACGGCGCCGAGAGCCTGATCCATTCGACCGAGCAGCAATTGAAGGAGCATGGCGACAAGATCGACGAGGCGCTGAAGTCCGAGATCGAGGCGGCGGTCGCCGAGGCCAGGACCGCGGTCGAAAGCGGCGACACCGATGCGATCAAGGCCAAGTCCGAGGCCCTCGCCCAGGTCGCGATGAAGCTCGGCCAGGCGATCTACGAGAAGGACCAGGCCGCGGCCGCGTCGCCGGGAGCGGAAGCGCCCGCCGGCGAGGAAGCGGGCGCCGGCAGCGACGAGGAGGTCGTCGACGCCGAATTCTCCGAGGTCGACGAAAACAACAAGGGCTGATGAGGATGTGGGGGCGCATCCATTCGGCCGTCATCCCGGCGAAAGCCGGAATCTCAGGGAGGAAGGCCACGGCCCTTCTCCACGAGACCCCGGCCTCCGCCGGGGTGACGGCCTGTTGGGGCCGTCATGACTGAGACCGATTATTATTCGGTGCTGCAGGTCGAGCGGACCGCCGATGCGGGCGCGATCAGGGCCGCCTATCGCCGGCTCGCGATGGAATGCCATCCGGACCGCAACGGCGGCTGCACCAACGCCGAGGCGAAGTTCAAGGCATTGAGCGAAGCCTATGAGTGCCTGAAGGACCCGCAGAAGCGCGCCGCCTACGACCGTTTCGGTCACGCCGCCTTCCGCAGCAACGGCGGCGGCGGCAATGGCGGGGCGCAGGATTTCGGCTCCTTCGCCGACATTTTCGACAATATCTTCGGCGAGTTCATGGGCGGCGCCCAGCAGGGGCGCGGCCGCGGCAATGTCCGCCGCGGCTCGGACCTGCGCTACGATCTCGAGATCAAGCTCGAGGACGCCTATGACGGCCGCCAGGTCGAGCTCCAGGTCGACACCACCGCTCCCTGCGAGCCCTGCGCCGGCTCGGGCGCCAAGGCGGGCACCTCGGCCAGGAGCTGCGCGATGTGCGGCGGCCGCGGCCAGGTCCGCGCCCGCCAGGGCTTTTTCGTCGTCGAGCAGACCTGCCCTTCGTGCCGCGGCGTCGGCGAGACGATCGCCGATCCCTGCCCGGGCTGCCGGGGCGAAGGCCGAGTCGAGAAGCGGAAATCGCTTTCCGTCAACATCCCGGCCGGAGTCGACGAGGGCACCCGAATCCGCCTTACCGGCGAAGGCGAGGCCGGCGTGCGCGGCGGCCCGCCCGGCGATCTCTACATCTTCGTCCACCTCGCCCGGCACGCCATCTTCCAGCGCGAGGGCACGACCCTGTTCGCGCGCTGCCCGGTGAGCTTCTCGACCGCGGCCCTGGGCGGGACGATCGAAGTCCCCGGCCTCGACCGCCAGAAGCACGAGATCAGGATCCCCGCCGGCATCCAGACCGGCAAGCAGCTCAGGCAGCGGGGCGCCGGCATGCCGTCGATGAACGGCCGCGGCCATGGCGACATGGTGATCCAGATCGACGTCGAGACTCCGACCAGGCTCTCCGCCAGGCAGCGCGAGATCCTCGAAGAGTTCCGCGACACCGAGACCGGCGAGGAATGCCCGGCCTCGAAAGGCTTCTTCCAGAAGCTCAAGGCCGCCTGGGAAGGTTCCGCCAGGGCCTAGGTTCAAGCCTCTGTGAGTGTAATCGTACTTTCGCTCATCCTGAGGAGGGACTGAGCCTTGGCCGCAGACCGGGGACAGTCCCGCAGACCGGGGACAGTCCCCATCGGTGAAATGGGGACTGTCCCCATGGGGGCTGTCCCTGTCCACTCAACGGCGCGGCCGATCTGAAAAAGAGGGACTGTCCCCCATTATTCGCTAGGTTCGGCGCAGGCTGCCGACGGCGAAGGCCGCGCTGAGCAGAAGCCACTGGCAGATCGTGATGATCACCCCGGTCTGGTCGTTCGCCTCCTGGCCGCGGCCGGCGCTGAGCAGAAAATATTGCACCGGCAGCAGCGCAAGAACGACGGCCAGCAACGCGTAATTGGCGATGCCGAGCGGCAGGCCCGCGCGGCCCGGCCGGCGCAAGCTCCACAGGATCAGCGCCAGCAGCACGCCGTAATAAGCGAGCGCGATCCTGCCGATCGAGAGGGACACGCCGAGCGTCGCGCCTTCGAACATGATGTCGTTGCCCGAGCCGATCATATAGGCCGCGTCGGCGAACCAGAGGCCGGCGACGATCAGGGCGAGCGGGCGGAAGATCCGGTCGGGCCCGCGCCAGCCGCTCCACAGCAGGACGACGCCGAGGATCGTCCCGGCGGCCGGGAACCAGAAATCGCCGCTTGTGCCCGCGCCGTGGAATACGCGCCCGAACAGGCTGTTGCCCCATTCGTAGCTGGCGCCGTCGAACAGCGAGCGCAGGAAGGGCAGCCAATAGAGGATGAGGGGCAAAGTCAGCAGCCACATCGTCGCCGCATGCACGGCCCGGCCCGTCGTCGCGCCCATCCCGATCCCTCCACTGTATTATTAATATAATACAGTCCGGCGAGGGTCTGTCAAGCCTCCGGGCGCTTCGGGATGTCGAGCCCGCGCTGCACCGCCGGCCGCGCCAGGCCGCGTTCGAGCCAGGCAGGGACATTGGTCAGCTTGTCGAACTCGACGAGGTCGCGCGCCTCGTAGAAGGTAATCAAATTGCGCACCCAGCCCAATGTCGCGACATCGGCGATGCCGTAATCGTCCATGATCCAGTCGCGCCCTTTGAGGCGGGTTTCGAGCACGCCGAGCAGGCGTTTCGCCTCGGCGACGTAGCGCTGGAGCGGGCGCTTGTCCTCCCACTCGCGGCCGGCGAATTTGTGGAAGAAGCCCACCTGGCCGAACATCGGCCCGATCGCGCCCATCTGGAACATCACCCACTGGATCGCCTGGTAGCGGCGCGCGGCATCGGCCGGCAGCAGCTTGCCGGTCTTCTCGGCGAGATAGATCAGGATCGCGCCGGATTCGAATAGCGCCAGCGGCTCACCGCCCGGCCCGTCGGGGTCGATGATCGCCGGAATCTTGCCGTTCGGGTTGAGCGAGAGGAATTCGGCGGTCCAGCTTTCGTTCTTGCCGATGTCGACCAGGTGCGGCTCGTAGGGCAGGCCGGTCTCCTCGAGCATGATCGAGGCCTTCACGCCGTTGGGCGTGTTCAGCGAATAGAGCTGGAGGCGGTCGGGGTGCCGGGGCGGCCAGCGCCGCGTGATCGGGAAGGCGGAAAGATCGGCCATCGCAAAGCTCCTCGACAGAGCGCGTAGATAGGGCTTTATCTGCGCCGCGAAAGGGGACTCCCATGCGCCGTTTCAGCCTTGCCTTTTTGCTCCTCGCCACGCCCGCCGCCGCCCATCAGCCTCCGCCGCCCACGGAAGTCCGAATAGAGCGGCTCGCGCCCGGCGTCGCCGTGCTGTTCGGCCGCGGCGGCAATATCGGCCTTTCCTACGGCGCCGACGGCAACATCCTGATCGACGATCAGTTCGCGCCGATGACCGAGCGGATCGTCGCGGCGGTGCGCACCCTCGATCCCGATCCGATAAGCTATGTGATCAACACCCACTGGCATGGTGATCATAGCGGCGGGAACGAGAATCTCGGCCGCGCGGGCACGGTGATCGTCGCCCACGACAATGTCCGAGTCCGCATGTCGATGGAGCAGGTGGTGCGCGGCGAGCGGGTCCAGCCGTCGCCGGCCGGGGCGCTGCCGGTGATCACCTTCAGCGAGAATTTGACCTTCCACCTGAACGGCGACGACGTCCGCGCCGTCCATGTCGCCCACGCCCATACCGACGGCGACTCGCTGATCCACTGGACGCGGGGCAACGTCCTCCACATGGGCGACACCTATTTCAACGGCCTGCTCCCCTTCATCGACCTGGATTCGGGCGGCTCGATCGACGGCGCCATCGCCGCGGTCGAGACCGGCTTGTCGCTCGCCAATGAGGAGACGCGGATCATCCCCGGCCACGGCCCGATGGCGCGGCGCGCCGATCTCGTCCGCTATCGCGACATGCTGATCGACCTCAGGACCCGCGTCGGCCAAGGCATCGCGGCGGGGCGGACGCTCGACCAGATCAAGGCGGAGCGCCTCGCCGACGCTTATGGCCCGCCGGACGGCTTCATCTCGCCCGACAGCCTGGTCGAGACCATCCACCGCAGCCTGAGCCGCCCGCCGGCCGCCCACCACTGAAATAGGGGACAGTCCCCTATTCTTGGTGAGGGAGCTCTTGTCCCGCCCCCCGGTGAATGTCGATTCAGCCCAGGACTGCGCGACCTAGTCGCCTTTGAGCGACCAGTGCGGATCGTCACCGACCAGCTTGTTGACCCCGTAGCTCCGACCGACCCTGTGGAGCGCCGCGTTGCTCCCCCCGTTGCGGGGCGCGCCGATGGCGTGGACCTTGCCGGCCGCGTCGGCGATATTGAGCGTTCCCGACCAGCCGATCGTCATGTCGACCGCCTCGCCGCGAATGTGGTTCGAATTGAGCGCGGCGATATGCTTCATCCCGAACCGCGAGCGCATCTCCTCGGCAGCCTTTTTGGAAGCCGCCAGGTTGCCATGGTCCCAGATGATGTCGACGCCCGGCCGCGGCGGCGCGGCGCCGGGGCCGGCCATGCCCTTGGATATCTTCCAGCACCAGTGCATCAAATAGGCGCGGCTCGGATGCCGGAGGGTGGAGGCGATGCTGAGGCTCGCGCCCGCCGCCTGCAGCGCCTGGACGAAGGCGATCGCCTTGTCGCGGAACGGCGGCGTGAGATCGGCCAGCTTGTTGCTGTTGGGATATTTGGCCTGATTGGCATGCCACCAGGCGGCGCCGCTCAGCTGCGCGCCGCCGGGCGGGGTCGGCGGCGGGGTCACCGCCTCGCCTTTGGAAAGCGCTTTCCAGGTCGCCCCGCCGACGTCGATGCGGCCGTCGGGCTTGGTCATGCCGAGGACCAGTTTCTGATAGGCTTCGATCATCTTGATCGTCTCGGTCCGGGCATCGCCGTCGACGAACAGCGTCGGCAGCCCCAGGACGGCGGCATGGACGTTCAGCAGCTGCTGAACGCGCAGGACGTCCGCCTTCGCATTCTTGCCGGCCTTGCCGACGGACCCGCTCAAACCGGCCATTCCCGACTCCCCCGAAAATAGAAGCGAAGACTAGCAGAAATCGATGCCGACTTGAACCGCGGCCGGCCGGACGGCTTAATCTCGCCTGACAGCCTGATCGAGACCATCCACCGCAGCCTGAGCAATCCTCCCGCGGCGCATCACTGAAACAGCGTGAAATGGGGGGCAGTCCGCTATCTTATGCGGCGCCGAACACCCGCGCGAAGATCGTGTCGACATGCTTGAAATGATGGTCGAGGTCGAACTGCGCCTCGATCTCGGCCGGTGACAGCAAGGCGGTCACCTCGGCGTCGCCTTTGAGCAGCTCCATCAGCGACAGCGCGCCGTCCGCTTCCCAGACCTTCATCGCGTTGCGCTGGACGAGGCGGTAGGCGTCTTCGCGGGGCGCGCCCGCCTGGGTCAAAGCGAGCAGCACGCGCTGCGAATGGACCAGGCCGCCCATCCGGTCGAGATTGCGCCGCATCCGCTCGGGATAGACGAGCAATTTGTCCATCACGCCGGTCAGGCGGGCGAGGGCGAAATCGAGGGTGATGTTGGCGTCCGGGCCGATATAGCGCTCGACCGAGGAATGCGAGATGTCGCGCTCGTGCCAGAGCGCGACATTCTCCAGCGCCGGAATCACGGCCGAGCGGACCATCCGCGCCAGGCCGGTCAGATTCTCGCTCAGCACCGGATTGCGCTTGTGCGGCATCGCCGAGCTGCCCTTCTGCCCGGCCGAGAAATATTCCTCGGCCTCGAGCACCTCGGTGCGCTGGAGGTGGCGGATCTCGGTCGCCAGCCGCTCGACCGACGAGGCGACGACGCCGAGCGTGGCGAAATACTGAGCGTGCCGGTCGCGCGGAATGACCTGGGTCGAAACCGGCTCCACCGTCAGCCCGAGCTGCGCGGCGACATGCGCCTCGACCTTGGGATCGACGTTGGCGAAGGTGCCGACCGCGCCCGAAATCGCGCAGGTGGCGACCTCGTCGCGCGCGGCCGCAAGGCGGGCGCGGGCCCGCGAGAATTCTGCATGAGCCAGAGCCAGCTTCAGCCCGAAGGTGACCGGTTCGGCGTGGATGCCGTGGCTGCGGCCGATCGTCGGGGTCAGCTTGTGCTCGAAGGCGCGGCGCTTCAGCACCGCCAGGAGATCGTCGAGATCGGCGATCAATATGTCCGCCGCCTGCTTCAATTGCACGGCGAGGCAGGTGTCGAGCACGTCGGAGCTAGTCATGCCCTGGTGGAGGAAGCGCGCCTCCGGCCCGATCTGCTCGGCGACCCAGGTCAGGAAGGCGATGACGTCGTGCCTGACCACCGCCTCGATCGCGTCGATCGCGGCGACGTCGATCGCGGGCCCCGTCGCCCACCAGGCGCGGACCGCTTCGGCCGCCTCCTTGGGCACCGTGCCGAGCGCGGCCATCGCGTCGAGCGCGTGCGCCTCGATCTCGAACCAGATGCGGAACCTGTTCTCCGGCTCCCAGATCGCGGTCATGGCGGGGCGGGCGTAGCGGGGGATCATAAAGCCGCCTAGCAACGGCGCGGGCGGCGCGCAACGTGGCGGCCTGGCGAACTACTTCTCGACTCTTTACCTGATTGATCGTTCAAGTCGGCTGCGAAAGGAGCTTGCGATGTCACTTGCCGCTTCCTTGCTGCTGTTGAGCTCGATCCGCGCGATCGCGGTCCTGCCTCCGGCGATCGCCAGCGCGGCACCGCGCGGCCGACGGCGGCGGGACGAGGATCCGCAGCGCCTGGACCCGCGACGGCCCGGATGCCTATGTCGTGCGCAACGAGGCCCGCCGCGGCGGCCGCTGGCGCGAGCTATGGCGGATGCGAATGGTCCGGATCGGACCGACGCCGCCTAGATAAGCCCCATCGCGCGCAGGCTGGCATGGCCGCCGGCGCCGATGATGACATGATCGTGGACGCTGATCTTGAGATGCCGCCCGGCCTCGGCGAGGTCGCGGGTCAGGCGGATGTCCTGCTGGCTCGGCGCCGGGTCGCCGCTCGGATGGTTGTGGACGACGATGATCGCGGTGGCGTGGAGGTCGAGCGCGCGCCGGATGATCTCGCGGATATGGACCGCCGATTCGTCGACCGAGCCTTCCCACATCTTCTCGTTGGCGATCAGCACGTTCTTGGCGTTGAGAAAGAGGATGCGGACTCGTTCGATCGGCTCGTGCGCCATGTCGGCGTGCAGATAGTCGAGCAGCGCCTGCCAGGAGCCGAGCACCGGCCTCGCCCTGATGTCCTTCTCGAGCAGCCGCAGCGCCGACGCCTGGGCGATCTTGAGCGCGGCCGCGGCGCCTTCGCCGATCTCGCCTTCGCGCGCGATGGCCTGGGCGTCGGCGGCGAGCAGGCCGCCGAAGCCGCCGAACTCGCGCAGCAGCTTCCTGGCGAGCGGCTTGGTGTCGCGGCGCGGAATGGCGAGGCCGAGCAGATATTCGACGATCTCATGGTCGAGCAGCGCGTCCGGCCCGCCCTCGAACAGGCGCTGGCGCAGGCGGGCGCGGTGCCCGCTGCGGTCCAGGGAGGCGTCGTCGGCCATGGCCATGGATTAAGCCCGCTCATGCCGTTACGCAAACCTGACAAGGAACGGCACCAGATAGACTGAGCGAGACGTGGAGGGCGAGACGATCGAAACGGAGAGGCGGCGCCGCGGGCCGCGGCTGCGGATCGCCGCCGCCGCCGTGCTCGCCGTCCTGCTCGTCGCCTTCGCCATCGTCTGGACGATGCGGGTCGAGCTCGCGACCGACTATATCGACCGCGAGCTGGCGCGGCGCGGCGTCGCGGCGCGCTATGATGTCAAGCGGATCGGCTTCGGCACCCAGGTGTTCGAGAATCTGACGATCGGCGACCCGCGCCGGCCGGATCTCGTCGCCCGCCGCGTCGAGGTCCAGCTCCTGCTCGGCTTCACCGGCCCGCGCATCGGGCTGATCACGGCCCGTGGGGTTCGTATGAAGGGCCGCGTCGAAGGCGGCAGGCTCCGCCTCGGCCAGATCGACCGGCTGCTGCCGCCGCCCTCGGGCCGGCCGTTTCGCCTACCCGACCAGCGGATCGACGTCGAAAATGCCGCCATCGACCTGATAACGCCGGCGGGCGCGGTCTCGCTGGCGCTGAGCGGGCGCGGCAATCTCGCCGACGGCTTCCGCGGCGGGCTCGCCTTCGTGTCGCGCGAATTGCGGCTCGGCGATTGCCGGATCGCAATGCCGATCGCGCGGCTCTCGGTCCGCATCCGCGCCGAACGGCCGCGGTTGAGCGGGCCGCTGGCGATGCGCGGCCTGCGTTGCGGCGAGGGCCTCGTCGCCGAGCGGGCGCTGTTCGATCTCGATGCGCAGCTCGCGCCGGGCCTCGACGGCTGGCGCGGCGGCGCACTCGCGCGCGTCGCCCGGCTGCAGGCCGGCGCGAACCGCCTCGCGGGGCTGGAGGGGCGGGTGTCTTTCGGCGGCGACGCAAGCGCGACGCTCGGCACCGCCGATCTCGCCGCCGCGGCGGCGGCGACGGAGGGCTTCGGCGCCGGGCAAGTCCGCTTCGCCGGCCGCTATCGGGTGGCGCCGCGCCGCGGCCATCTCGCTCTCGAAGGGGATTTGACGGCGCGGGGGGTGACAGCGACCAATGCCGCTCTGGCTTCCGTGATGAGCGCGCTGCGCGGCGCGCGGGGAACTCCGGTCGGGCCGGTCGGCGAGGTTCTGGCCGAGGCCGTGGCGCGGGCCGGACGCGGCGGCGGCGAGGCGCGCGCCGACCTTCGTCTGGCCATCGGCGAGGGGCGGGGGATGGTGCGGCTCGGCGCGCTCGCCTTCGAAAGCCGCAGCGGCGCTCGCCTGACCGTCTCCGGCGCGGGGTTGAGCTATGGCTGGCCCGATGCCGGTCTCGGCCTCGACGGCGACCTTGCCTTGTCCGGGGGCGGCTTTCCAGAAATGCGCCTGGCGCTGCGCCGGGACGGCGCGGCGATCAGCGGCGCCGGCCGGATCGCGCCGATCGAGGCGAGCGGGTCGCGGCTCGCGCTCGGCGACATCGCCTTCACCGCCGCGCCCGGCGGCGAGACGCGCTTCCGCACGGTGGCGACCGTCGACGGCCCGTTCGAGGGCGGCCGGGTGAGCGGCCTGACGCTGCCGCTGAGCGGCCGCTTCGGGCGCGGCGGCTTCGCGCTCGGCGAAGGCTGCGTGAGCGCCGGCTTCCGCGCCCTGCAATTCCAGAACCTGCGGCTCGGGCCGTCGCGACTGCCGCTCTGCCCGGTGGGGCGCGCGCTCATCGCCGACGGGCGGATCGCGGCCGAATTGCGCGCGCCGCGCTTCGCGGGGCGGCTCGGCACCACCCCGATCACTTTGGCGTCGGACCGGCTGCGCTTCGATTCGGCCGGTTTCACCGCCGCGGGCCTGGCGGTCCGGCTCGGCCCCGCCAACGCCGTCAACCGGCTCGACGTCGCCCTGTTGAGCGGCCGCTTCGGGCCGCGCGGCATCGGCGGGACTTTCGAGGGCCTGGCCGGCGATCTCGCCAACGTGCCCTTGCTGGTCAGCGCGGGCGGGGGGAGATGGCGGATGCCCGGCGGCGACCTTTCGCTCGACGGGCGCCTGACAATCGCCGACCGGCAGAGCCCGGCGCGCTTCACGCCTCTCGCCGGCGAGGATTTCCGCCTCACGCTCATCGACAACCGCATCCGCGCCACCGGCGCGCTCGCCCATCCGGCGAGCGGAACCCGCGTGGCGCTGGCGACGATCCGGCACGACCTCAACACCGGCGCCGGCGACGCCGTGCTCGACGTGCCCGAGCTGCGCTTCGCCGAAGGCTTCCAGCCCGAGGCGCTGACGCCGCTCACGGTTGGAGTCGTTGCACTGGTCGACGGAGTCCTGACCGGCCAGGGACGGATCGAATGGGACGCGAGGGGGAGCCGCAGCTCGGGCCGCTTCGCGACCGCAGACATGGATCTCGCCGCGCCCTTCGGGCCGGTCGAGGGGCTCGCCACCACCATCGCGTTCACCGACCTGCTCGGCCTGACCAGCGCCCCGGCGCAGGAGGCGAGGGTCCGGCTGGTCCGCGCCGGCATCGACGTCCATGACGGAATCGTCCGCTACCAGCTGCGCCCGAACTACCATGTCGCGGTCGAAAGCGCGCGCTGGCCGCTCGCCGGCGGCACCCTCACGCTCGAGCCGACCCTGCTCGATTTCTCCCGCGAATCGACCAAATATCTCTCCTTCCGGGTCGAGGGGCTCGACGCGGCGCGCTTCATCGAGCTGATGGAATTCTCGAACATCGCCGCCACCGGCACCTATGACGGCATTGTGCCGATGCAGTTCACCGACCGCGGCGGCCGCATCGTCGACGGCCGGCTGACCGCGCGGCCCGAAGGCGGTACGCTCTCTTATGTCGGCGAATTGAGCGACCGCGACCTCGGCCCTTATGGCGTGCTCGCCTTCGACGCTCTGAAGTCGCTGCGCTACAGCCGGCTCGAGATCAGCCTCGACGGCGCGCTCGACGGCGAGTTCCTGACCCGGATCAACATGGACGGGATCGCCCGCGACGTCGCGGGCACGCGCCAGCCTTCGGGCGGGATCAGCGGCATGGTGGTCGCACGGGCGCTGAGCCAGCTCGCCCGCATCCCGTTCCGCTTCAACATCCGCATCGAGGGCCCGTTTCGCGCCCTCGTCGCGACGTCGCGCTCCTTCTCCGACCCGAGCGAGCTCATCCGGGCGGCGCTGCCCGGGCTGATCGAGGAGGGCGCGACCACCCCGACCACCGTTCAGGATGAGGAAAGCGAGCCTGTGCAATGAACCCGCTTAGCTTGACGAAAGAGGGCCGCGATGCGAGCCGCAAATACATGGAGAGGATCGGGATCGCGCTGCTTGCCGCCGCCGGGCTGTCCGGCTGCGTCAACGTCGCGGCGCCCGACCGGCCGATCGAGATCAATTTGAACATCACTATCCGCCAGGAGGTGGTGGTCCGGCTCCAGCGCGACGCGCAGGAGCTGATCCAGAACAACCCAGGAGTGTTCTAGCATGACCCGCCGCATGAAATTCATGGCCGCCGCCGCGCTCGGCCTCGCGATGGCCGCGAGCAGCGCCGCCTACGCGCTGCAGGCCGACTCGGCCGGCGCGCTGCGCGCCACCGGCCAGGTCGGCGAGCGCTACGACGGCTATCTCGGCCTGGTCGGCTCGGCGCCGGCCGATTTGCGGTCGCAGATGGAGGCGGTCAACATCCAGCGCCGCGCCGCCTACACCCAGCTCGCCACGCAGCGCGGCGCGACGATCGAGGAGGTCGCCGCCGCCACCGCCTGCCAGCTCTTCGCCACCCGGATCGGGCCGAACCAGCAATATCTGCTGCCCGACGGCCGGTGGCGCCGCCGCAACGGCAACGAGCCGGTGCCGCGCCCGAGCCATTGCGGCTGATCAGGCAGGGCCTTTTTCCCGGAGCGGGATGTCTGCTTCGGGTGGAAAACCTGCCATCGGGCTAGCCCTCCACAACGTCGGCTGTTGGCCGTTAGCGGACTGGCTGCTTCCGGCAGCTAACGACCCATCGCGGACATTCGTGTCGTCTGACAACATACCGGTGGGGGACCGGGTGGATCAGTTTTCAGTCTTCTTGGCTTTCTGCGGGCTAACCCGGCGCGAGATCAGGCGCTTCCCCCGTTCGAGAACTCGGCGTGGCGCTGAGCTTGTTGCTGTATATCTCTTGCCGTCTGATGCTGGCGCTCGCCGCCGACGCCATCAGTGAGGACCAACGCGCAGATCCTGCGTAATTGCCCTACTTGGGGCGGGCGTCGAGCTCTTGGACCAGTTTTCGCGGCGCCTGGACACGATAACTCTCGTCGAGCCAATCCTTGAGTCGCTCGATCGGGGGCATCTGTCCTTCCCCTGGCTCGAACGTGACCCAGCCGCTTTTGCCCAACCCGTAACCCTT
>Ga0190265_10002028_pt1 | contig 13487 bp, 7 predicted proteins | sample Popmic124T_FD_133135 | JGI IMG/M metagenome (GOLD analysis project Ga0190265, IMG submission 133135) | Populus adjacent soil microbial communities from riparian zone of Indian Creek, Utah, USA - 124 T | ecosystem: Environmental > Terrestrial > Soil > Riparian zone | place: USA: Utah | collected... | reverse complement strand
GTGCCCTCGAGCTGATCCATCAGGGTGCGGAAGTTCTCGTTGGCCTTGAGGTCCGGATACTTTTCCTGCAAGACCAGAAGCCGAGACAGGGCGCCTTCGAGACCGGTGGCGGCCTCCGAACGCGCGCTGGGCGAGGGGGCGGTGAAGTATTTTTCGCGTGCCTTCACCACGGCGTCGATGACGTCCTTTTCGTGCTTCGCGTAGCCCTTCACCGTTTCGACGAGGTTGGGGATCAGGTCATATCGGCGCTGGAGATCGGCGTCGATGTTCGACCAGGCCTCCTTGACGCGCTCGTCGAGCGAGATCACGGTCTTATAGCTGCTGTAGAACGTGCAGCCTCCGATCAGACCACCGAACACCAGCAGGCCCAGCAAACCCACGAGGACGATTCTTCCGACTTTCATTTCTGCTCTCTCCTTTCGATCAGCTTCGGGAGCGACAGCTCGGGAAGCGGTTGAATTGTAGGTTTCGTCTTAAATGTCTTGCTTGAGGTCAGCGAGTTACCGCTTCCACCCTCGCTACCGCTTCGGGCTCGGAAAGAGTCCGGCCTCGGAAAGCGCCTCCGTACTTTCGCTATTCGATATTCGCCATTCGCAATTCATTATTTCACCAGCTCCCGCCCGCGCCGCCGCCGCCGAAGGAACCACCACCTCCACCGCCGAATCCCCCGAACCCGCCCCCGCCGCCGAAGCTGCCGCCGCTGGATCCGCCCCAGCCTCCGCCACGGCGGCCGCTGTTGAGCAGGGAGCCAAGAATCATGCCGGTGAGCAAGTCGCCGGCGCCCCAGCCGCCGCGCCGTCGACCGCCTCGGCGGCCCCGACGGGAGATGGAGCCGATCACCATCATCGCGATGACCAGAAAGATGAAGCAGGCCATTCCGCCGGCGCGAACGCCGCGTCGTGATCCGCGCGAGGCGCGCGGCTGAACCGGGGCCGCCGCGCCCGTGAGTGAGACGCCTGCATCTGATGCGATTCGTTGGGAGATGGCGTTTGTGGCCTCATAGATTCCCATCGCGTAGTTGCCGCGGCGGAAATTAGGCACGATATGATCACGCTGAGTGTCGCCGAGAAATCCATCGGTGAGCGGGCCTTCGATGCCTTCGCCGGTGATAGTCTGATATTTGCGATCGGCGACGGCGATGACCATCAGGACGCCGTTGTCCTTTTCCGCGGAGCCGAGCTTCCAGGCTCGTGCCAGCTCCATGGCATAATCGTGCAGGTCGCGGCCGCCGGTGGTCTGAATGGTGAGGATGCGCATCTGGGCGAGTTTTTTTTGCTCCAACTCGAGAAGTATCGCATTCAGGGCCTTTTCAGTGGCGGAATCGATGATGCTCGCTTCGTCGACGACGCCGATGAGTGGAGTCGTTTCGGGGACTGCAAATGCGGAAGTGGGCAAGAAAAGACAGAGGGCCACCATCCCAATCAAAAGTCGAGGGGAGAACGACGGAACGACCGACATCGGATCAGCGCCTTCGAATAAATCCGCCGCTCCTTTGGAGCGGACTGCAAACCATCGCATCGAATCCACGGGTTGCGCTTCGCTCCACCCGTGGCTACAGTCCGTCGCCCCTTCGGGGCGAAAGTAAGGTTGCGGCATTGTGTTATAGCGCATCCGTGCGCTCCGCGAGCTTTTCGACGTCGGCGTAGAAGGCCTGGAACTCCGGCCAGCCGAGGCCGCCGGGGGAGAGAATGACGGAGCGCGCGCCGGCCAGCGTCGAGCCGAGCCAGCGTTCGGTTTCGGCGAGGACCTGCTCGCGCGGGACGAATTGCTTTTTGTCGTGCAGCCACAAGGCGCCGCGGAGGGTTCGCAGGAGCTGGATGCCGATGTCGGCTTCGATTTCGCCCAGCACGTCTTCGCGCGTTCCGGCGGCGAGCAATGCCTGTCTCATGCGAATGAGGATGCGCTTGAGTTCCTGCTCGCACTGCAATCGCAGATGGGCCGCGTCGAGGGCGATGGCGTCGAAGCAATCGCGGCCCGCGAGGGTGCGGCGCATCTGATGGATTTCGAGCATTTCGAGCGGGAATGTGTCGACGGATTCGCGGATGTACTCGGGCGTCATGACGACCGGAGCGGCGATGCCGCGAGCGCCGAAGGTCGATCCGTGCTCGGCGATGCGCCGGAGGACGGCGAGATCGACCTGCTCGACGACGAGGACGCTCGTCGCAAGCATGTGGGCGGGATCGAATTCGCGCGTGAGCACCGGGCCATAGAGCGTCAGGCCGAGCAACCTGGATTCCAAAATGCGCTGCAATGTGGTGGCATAGTGCTGGAGCCCCGCCCGCAGGGCCGGCGCGGCATGGGTGAGTTGTTCAATTGCAGGATTCATCGCCGACAAATCATTGCTCCGCGCGCTGGGCGGGCCAATGCCGCCCACTCGCATTGTCTCGGGAATAAACCATAGCCCATAAATCTGAGATGGCTATTACAGAATCGAGGCAGATTTACACCCGCCTCGCTCGTATGATTTTGGGTTATGGACTTGTTTGCCGAACAACGCAAGCGCGCCTTGGCGAAGGTGCAGCCGCTGGCCGTGCGGATGCGGCCGCGGACGCTCGACGAGTTTGTAGGCCAGGAGCATTTCATCGGGCAGGGGAAGCTGCTGCGGCGGCTGCTCGACTCGGACCGGCTGGCCAGCGCGATATTTTACGGCCCGCCGGGGACGGGCAAGACGACGCTGGCACACATCATCGCGAATCACACGCGCGGGGCGTTCGAGCAGGCCAACGCGGCGTCGATCGGGGTGAAGGAAGTGCGCGAGGTGATCGCGCGGGCCAAGTCGCGGCTGGAGGAAGACGGGCGGCGGACAGTGCTGTTTCTCGATGAAATCCATCGCTTCAATCGGGCTCAGCAGGACGTGCTGCTGGGCGACGTCGAAGACGGCGTGATTATTCTGCTGGGGGCGACGACGGAGAATCCGTTTTTCGCGGTGAACTCGGCGCTGGTTTCGCGCAGCCAGATTTTTCAGTTCGAACTGCTGAGCGAAGGGGACGTGAAGCGGCTCATCGCGGCGGCGCTGGCGGATCGCGAGCGCGGACTTGGCGGGCTGAACGTGACGATTGACGACAACGCGCTGGATTTTCTGGCGCGGATCAGCGATGGCGATGCGCGGCGGGCGCTCAGCGCGGTGGAGGTGGCGGTGCTTTCACAGGTCAGGGCGTCGGGGGACCGCCAAACGGCAAGCCAGGGACGGAGTCGTGAGGCGGCGGACGCATCAGCCGAGACGGGAATTCGTATTACGCTCGAAATCGCCCAGGATTCCATTCAGCGCAAGGCGGTGGTCTACGATGGAACTGGCGACGAGCATTATGACGCGGCGAGCGCTTTGATTAAATCGATGCGCGGCAGCGATCCGGATGCGACGATCTACTGGCTCGCGATGATGCTCGAGGCGGGGGACGACCCGCGGTTTCTGGCCCGGAGGATCGCGATCTGCGCGTCCGAGGACGTGGGCAATGCCGACCCGATGGCGCTGGTTCTCGCGAATGCCGCGGTTCAGACCACGTTGTTCGTGGGGCTGCCGGAATGCCAATTCCCGCTGGCGCAGGCGGCGATCTACGTGGCCTGCGCGCCGAAGTCGAATGCCTGTGCCATGGCGATCTGGGGAGCAACGGCCGACGTGAAAGAAGGGCGAACGATCCCGGTGCCGCGTCATCTTCGCGACAAAAGCTACAAGAGCGCGGCGCGGCTGGGTCATGGCGCGGGCTATCAATATGCACACGATTCGCCGGAGGGCATGGTCGCGCAGGATTACCTGGGTGTGGAAAAAACGTACTATGCGCCGACCGATCGGGGGCACGAGAAGGTGATGGGCGCGTATCTCGAGAAGTTCAAGCAGCTACGATCAGCGGGGCCCTCGGAGAACCAACCGCCCGCGCACAAGCAGAAGGCCAAATAGGTTATGCACGTCGTCATTCTTTCCACCGGTGGAACGATCGAGAAAACTTTCAACGAGAACGACGGGTCGCTGCGCAACGTCGGCTCGGTGCTCGATCACATTCTGGGGCGGCTTCGGCTGCACGATTTGACCGTAAGCCATGTCAGGATCATGTCAAAGGACTCGCTGGAGATGACGGATTCCGATCGGGACACGATTTTGAAGGCGGTGAAAGAATCGCTGCCCGGCGGCGACGCCGTCCTGGTCGTTCATGGGACCGATACGTTGGCGCTCACGGGCGAACACCTTCAGAAGAATCTGCCGGTTCTCGACAAGCCGGTCGTACTGACCGGGGCCATGCGGCCATACGAGTTTCGCGACAGCGATGCCTCTCAGAATCTGACTGAAGCCCTGCTCGCGTGTCGTCTGCTGCCGGCAGGGGTCTATGTCGCCATGCACAGTCAGGTGCTTCGGTTCCCGGGTGTGACCAAGGATCGCTCTCGGATGACGTTCGTTGGAGGCGGCGAGAGGGGTGTCGTTGGTCCTTAGTCGCGGGTTGCTTGTTTTTTGGCCCGTTATCGATCCGTGGCATGCACTGCGACGCCGGTTGGGCAGTTTTCCCAATTCCGACATGGCGGAGCATCAAATAACCGCACCTTGTCTTTGGTTATCAGGCTTGGAATTCGTCGATCCTTTCGATTATCATGAAGCCTAGAATCGCGAGGGGAAACGCGGGGAATCCGAAGTCCCTTTCGCGGTGAAGTTGCACGGAATTTCCATTCTCAGTTGCGAGCGGCTACATGAGCCTTAAGCGATTTGTTGCGGAGCAGCTCGGTCTGACCGCGTCCGCGCCATCGGCGGATTCGGTGCTGTCGCGCCGAAAGATGCTCCTGGGCGGAGCTGCTGCGTTTGCCGCCGTCTCCGCCCGCCCGCCGCAAGCACGGGCCGTTCCGCCGGGGTCGGCGAATCGATTTCTCGTCGACCGTATCACGTTCGGGTGGACGCCGGAGGAACAGAACCAGGCGGACAGCCTCGGGTACCACGAATACCTGGAGCGCCAGCTTGATTATCACTCCATCGATGATTCGGCGATGGAGGCGCGGCTCGAATCCTATGAAATGCTCGACTATATCCCGTATCACATGCACAATCTCGTGAACGTGTCGGTGGCTTACCGCCAGCTTTACGAAGCGACGATTCTGCGTGCGGTGCAGAGCAAACGCCAGCTCTACCAGCGGATGGTCGAGTTCTGGACCGATCATTTCAACATCAATCTTTTCAGCGGCGAATGCGCCTGGATCAAGAACTGGGACGACAAGAATGTCATCCGCGTTCATGCCCTGGGCAGTTTTCGCGAGCTGCTTTCGGCGTCGATGCACAGCGCCTGCATGCTGCACTATCTCAACAACGAATTAAGCGTGTGGTGGGGCCCGAATGAGAATTACGCCCGCGAACTGATGGAACTGCACACACTTGGCGTGGACGGCGGTTACACCCAGCAGGATGTCGTCGAGGTGGCCAGATGCCTGACTGGCTGGGATTTTCACCGGCCTGACAATTACGACCGGCAGATGTTTCGATTTGCAGCCAACCATCACGATTTTGACGCGAAAACGGTGCTGGGCCACGCCATCCCGGCCGGCCAGGGGATCGAAGACGGCGAGATGGTGTGCGATATTCTTGCCAGTCATCCCAGCACGGCACGGTACCTCGCCACCAAGCTCTGCAGGAAATTCTGGAGCGAAAATCCGCCGGTGACGCTCATTGACGCCGTGACTGCAACGTACACCGCGACGGACGGCGATATCAAAGCGATGCTCCGCACACTTTTCACGACGCTGGATCCGTCGCTGGCCGGACCGAAGTTCAAGCGGCCCTTTCATCTGGTTGTCTCGGCCCTGCGGGCGACAAAGGCCAGCTACGAAACCACCGGCGCGGAACCGTCGGTGGCCCTGTTCAATCGTCTGGCGAACATGGGTCACCTGCCGTTCAACTGGGCGCCGCCTGATGGATACCCTGACCGTGCCGATTTCTGGGTGGGCTCGCCGCTCACCCGGTGGAATTTTGCGGCTCGGCTGGTGAACGGAAACATCACCTATTTGAGCGTCGATCCGGCCGCGTTTTTTGCCACGGCCGCGACCGCCGATCAACTGATGGGCCAGATTCAGGCGAAGCTCTTCGGTGGACGGCTGACGGCGGAGGAGCGGAACCTGATTCGAGATTATCTTGCGACCGACCCGGCGTCGCCGTCGATTCGGTTGGAGGCCATTGGGCTGGCGCTCGCGGCGCCCTCGTTCCAGTGGTATTGATCCGGCAAGGTCGCCAAGCCCGCCGGAGTCAGAGGCATTTATGAGCGTGCACGACAGTCAGAGCTGTTCCGAGTACCTCCAGCTTTCGCGGCGCCAGTTTCTGGCCGCAAGTGGAGGGACGGCGCTAGCGCTGGGAATGCCCGCGTGGCTGCCGAGCGTCGCCTACGCGGAGGATGATTGCTCCGATCGGGACGTGATCGTGACCGTGTTTCTGCGCGGGGCTGCCGATGGTTTGACACTCTGCGTCCCCCATGCCGACGACCTTTACTACACGGCGCGGCCGACTTTGAACATACCGCGGCCTGATGCGAGCGGCACTTTCAGGGCGGTCGATCTGGATGGCTTTTTTGGATTGCCGCCGCAGCTTGCTCCGCTGCTGCCCGCCTACCAGAATGGCGATTTGCTGCTCGTTCACGCCTGCGGCTCCACCGACCCGACGCGATCCCACTTCGACGCTCAGCGTTACATGGAAATCGGCAAGCCAGGCGATGTCGGCCTGTTTACCGGCTGGCTTGGGAGGCATCTTGCGACGTCGCCTCCGTTTGTGGAAAACTCACTATTGCGCGCGATCGGCATCGGCTATGGGCTCCAGCGCGCTCTGGAATCGGGCCCGCAGACCATCTCCATTCCCGATCTCGATACTCACACGCTTTCTGGATCTATGGCAACAGTTGCAGCCAGGCGCACGGTGATTTCCGCGATGCACGCCCTTCAGGGCGACGCGCTGAGCGCCGCGGCCACGACCGCACAACAAACGATCGATCTTCTCGGCACGATCGACTTCGCCGGCTATGTCCCGGAGGACGGGGCGAGTTACGGAACCGACGGTCTCAGCTTGGCCCTCAAGTCGACCGCCGCGCTGATTAAGGCAGAGGTCGGCGTCGAGGCCGTGGCCATTGATGTGGGCGGCTGGGATAATCATGTCAATCAGGGTGTCGTGATCGGCGGGGCGATGAGCAATAACATGACGCGGCTGGCCACCGGACTGGCTGCGTTTCATGCCGATCTTTTCAGCGGCTTGCGCCGAAATGTGACGCTCGTGGTGATGAGCGAGTTTGGCCGGCGACTCCTGCAAAACGGCAGCCTGGGCACGGATCATGGGCACGGAAACGTGATGTTTCTGATGGGGCCCGGAGTCGACGGCGGCCGGGTGCTCGCCAACTGGCCTGGCTTGGATGAGACTGAGCTTTTTGAAGGACGCGATCTTGCGGTCACGACCGATTTCCGCGACGTGCTTGCTGAGATCGTGTCGCTTCGGCTGGGCAATCCGAGTCTGGACGTGGTCTTTCCGGGTTACACGCCAACCTTCCGCGGCGTGACTCGATCCTGTGAGCCCGGCGGGGGTGATCTGAATTGCGACGGAATTCTGACGTACGAAGATTCGGGTGCGATGGCGCAATTGCTGACGGATCGCGAGGCGTTCGAAGTCGCCCACCCGGATTGCCCTGAGTCTGAAGCCGATCTAAATGCCGACGGCCAGATCAACGGTCTGGATATTCAGGAATTCGTGCGGCGGGTCGCGCCGTAACCTCCCCGATGCACATTGTGCCAAGCCGTCGATTCAGTTACAGCCCGACCAAAAGCTGTGCAAACAATTCACTGTCTTCAACATCGACGTCACCATCCTCATCGAAGTCGGCTGCGCATAGCTCGGGCTGCGAAGGCGCCGCCGCGATGACGATTTCAGCAAACCGCTGCACGTCTCGTCCGTCGAAAGATTGATCGCCGTTGACGTCGCCAAAGGCGAGGATGGGGCACGGATCGCAGGCGTCGCCATCACCATCGCCGTCGGTGTCGGTCTGATCCGGATTGAAGAGGCCGGGGCAATTGTCGCAGCCGTCGGGCGTCCCATCCGCGTCATCGTCCAGGTTGGGGCAGCCGGCTGCATCCACGCTGGTCACGCAGGAGGGGGTTCCCGGGCACATGTCATGATCGTGGCCCACGCCGTCGCCGTCGACATCGACCGTCGAGCATCCCTCGAAATCGACTGGATGATCGGGAGGCGTGGTGGTGCAGACGTCATCGAAATCCGGAACGCCGTCAGCGTCGGCATCGGCCGCGGCCGCGATGGATAATCCGTCGAAGAACGCGGTGTCGTCGCCGCCGCCGTCGATGTGGATGATATCCACGTCGTATACCGTCGTGCCGGCCTGTGGCGTAAAGGGCATGTCGATCGCCACGGCCTGATCGTCGACGATCAGCATTGCATTTCGCCGGCTGGCCGCGAAGTCAAGATTCAGCCGAAAATGATGCCATTCGTTGCGGGTGACCGTAAAGCCCGTATCTACCAGATTCGAGCCGTCCCAAATGACGACCTGATCGGCCGCGTTCACGCCGGCCGCGGTGAATCGCCGCGAAAAAAGCGGACTGTCATCGTAGATGTCGATGCCCCACAGGGTGCTGTTTGAGAAATCTCCACCTGATAGATAGCTCGACCACGTGACTTGAAGAATGGGGGCAGTTGCGGGGTTTGGAGTGAAATCAAGAATCTGGTAGTACCACGCCGTGGTGAACGCGACGTCCGCGTTCAGTTCCAGGGAAGCCGCGCCATCGAGTGACAAGAGGGTCTGCACGATGGCACGTCCGGCGGTGGGTGGATCATCAGTGGATTGCCAGCCATCCTGCCCGGCAAGATTTCCGGCTGCGTATTCGGGCGCTTCGAATCCGCTTGAAAAGAGGGTCTGACCGCGCGCGGACCCGGTCGAAGCTAACAGCAGGAGCGCGAAAACGGCGCTGGTTTTCCGCATCAAGACACCTTCTAGAGGACTGATTTCGATTCCCCACCACAGGTAAGGGGTGTGACTATTCTATGCGAGTCACGGCTCACAATGAAAACCGCGGCCTCATCGCATTTTGCGATATTTTTTTGACGCTTCTGGGTGTCCGAGTCATTTTGATAGGCCAGCTCAGAGACACGGGGTCCCATCAAAGATATAAATCGTTTCAGCCCATGGACTTAATGGCTTGGAAAGTTCAGTCAGTCCACTGCGATTCAGACGATCGTTCGGACCGTGCGCGTCTAGCAAGCCGAATGCCACAGGAGCGGAATTACATGAAATCTTCAGAATTTATGTTGCAAGAAAATCCGGACGCATTATCATCTCTCGATTCTCCGCATCGTGCGCGGAACTAGGTCGATCCGGTGGGACTAATCGGCTTCCTAATAGATGGCGCACGTTGTGGCCGGTCCCGTGTAAGAAGAGTAACCCTTTGCACTAGACAAGTCGTTGACGGGTGCTTGAGCAGCGGTGTCTTTTTTTGTTAAAGGACACACCCTGTCGTGACGCGGGCATGGCACGAAATGCGGATGAATCTCTGTTCAAACCATTTGCGCCATTTCCACCGCCCGCAAGTCCGGCGGACCCGACGCGCCGTGCATCCCTGACATTCATCCCGGAACTCCGCAGTCCGACCGAATCGGTTTGATGCGCGGCGATTCTTTTTCGTTGAGAGGTTGGCGGCATGATCGTTCCGACGCACGTTCGAAATTTCAGCAAACTCGGCGACGCGATGGCCACGCCAGACCTGATCGAGATTCAGGTCGGCTCCTACAAGCGATTGCTTCAGGAGGATGCGGCGTCGAATAAGCGAACGCCGACGGGTCTCGAGGGCCTCATGCGCGAGGTCTTCCCGATTCAGAGCTACGATGAGAACATCAGTCTCGACTACTTGGATTACACGCTCGGCAAGGCGCGCTACACGCCCGACGAATGCCGGCAGCTTCGCCTGACCTACGGCATGCCGCTGCGCGTCCGCCTTCGCCTCACCCGCAAGGACAAGGACGAGATTTTCGAGGACCGCGTCTATCTTGGTGAGCTTCCGATCATGATCGGCGGCGGCGAATTCATCATCAACGGCGCCGAGCGCGTCATCGTTTCACAGCTTCACCGGTCGCCCGGCGTCGACTTCATCAAGGAAGTGCTCGAAGCCGATCGCCCGCTGCACGCCTGCCGCATCATTCCCGAGCGCGGAAGCTGGATTGAGGTGAACATCACCCGCAAGGACGTGCTGGCGGTTCGTATCGACCAATCCAGCAAGATTCCCGCGACGTGTTTTCTGCGGGCGATGGATCCTGCCTACGGCACGGACGAGGCGATCATCCGCACCTTTTACGAAACCAAGACGATCCGCGCCGCCAATCTCCGCCCGGATATGTACGTGGTATCCGACGTCTGGGCCGATGAAGCCGATCAGGCCGAAGGTGAACCGCTGGTTCGCGCGGGCAACCAGATTGGCGACGCTGTCGAGCGCATCCAGGCCACCAGCCATAAGCAGCTCGAAGTCATCGAGACGGTGCTCGATCCGCTGGTGCTCAACACGTTGGCCGAAGACGCCAGCCGCACGCATGAAGACGCCCTGATGCGCATCTACAAGAGCCTGCGTCCCGGCAATCCGGCGCAGCTCGATAAGGCGGTCAAGCTCTTCCATGAAAAGTTCTACGATGAGAATCGCTATCGGCTGGGGAAGGTCGGGCGGTTCCGAATCAATCGCAAGTTCGGTCTCTCGATTCCCACGGCGCTCAACACGCTGACGGCCAGCGATTTCATTGCCTGTCTGAAGTATCTGATGGACCTGCGCAGCCAGAACCGCGTCGGGTTCTCGGTCCCGCAGCGCATGCCCTTCGAGCTGGCGATCCACCGATGGACCAAGGAGCTGGCCGAACAGTTGAAGGCGTATCGGGCAAGCCGCGAGCCCGTGAAGGATCCGAAGGAAGACACTCTGCTGGGTGAGTTCGGAGCGCTGAAGGAGGGTCGCAAGAAGCTGTCGCCGATCGACGCGGTCAAAGAGCTGCAGCGGCAGTTGCAGGCGATCTCCGACGTGCCGACGGAATGGTTCCCTCCGACGACGATCGACCTGGCCGTGATGCGCCCGCTGTTGGGCAGGACTCGACAAGATCGCGACAACGAAGTCACGCGAGCCGCGAAGGATTTCGTCGTCGCGACGATTCGCACGCGGGCAGCGCGGCTGCTCGAAGGCATCGAGCGATATCTCGCAGCCCATCAGGAAAACGCCGAGACGGCGCAGCTTGAGTTCATGAATTACTATCCGCGCCCGTCACTCATCTATCTTTTCGACGAAGCGGCGGCAAAGAAGCAATCGACTGCGGCGGAAAAGGCGATTCATTCGGAATGGGGCGATCTATTCGGCGCTTCGTCGAAGAATATCGCCTTCGGGTCGATCGAAGACCTCGCCTCCATCTTGAAGCACAAATCGGACGGGGAGTCCGTCGCCGGCAACGTCCACGAGTATGCATGGAAGCAGACGCGCGTCATGGTCACCGAGGATGACATCGATCATCTCGGCAACCGCCGTCTGCGCACGATCGACGAGCTGGCCTGCGACGAGATTCGCAAGGGCTTCCTGAAACTACGCCGCACCGTGCAGGAGCGGATGAGCATGAAGGACCCGGATCAGCTCGGGAAAATCGCCGAGCTGGTCAACTCGAAGGCGGTGTCGGGGGCGATCGATTATTTCTTCGGCCGCGGTGAGTTGTCGCAGGTCGTCGACCAGACGAACCCTCTCAGCCAGCTTACGCACGAGCGCCGCCTTTCGGCCCTGGGTCCCGGAGGCTTGAACCGCAAGCGGGCCGGATTCGAAGTGCGCGACGTTCACATTTCGCACTACGGCCGAATCTGTCCGATTGAAACGCCCGAAGGCACGAACATCGGTCTGATCGCGTCGCTGAGCATCTATTCGACGGTGGACGAATACGGTTTTCTCATCACGCCTTATCGTCGCGTGGAGAAGGGCGGCAAGGTCGACGTCAATACGGAGTTTCTGCGGGCCGACGAGGAGATGAAGTCGGTGCTTGCGCCGCCAGACGCCGTCGACCCCAAGACGCACAAGGTCCTGGGAGATCACATCGTCGCCCGCGTGCGCGGCGATCTGTCGATGGTTGATTCATCGGAGATCGAGTACGTCGATATCTCTCCGAAGCAGACGGTCGGCGTGTCGGCGGCCCTGATTCCTTTTCTCGAGCACGACGACGCCAACCGCGCCTTGATGGGTTCCAACATGCAGCGGCAGGCCGTTCCCCTGCTCGTGACGGAGCCGCCGGTGGTCGGCACCGGCATGGAGCGCATCGTCGCTCAGAACAGCGGGATGGTCATCCGCGCCGAAAAGGACGGCAAGGTGAGCTTCGTCGATGGGGAGCGCATCGTCCTCGACAGCACCGAGGAATATCTTCTGCGCAAGTTCCAGGGCCTGAATGAGCGGACCTGCCTGAATCAGAAGCCCCTGGTGAAGATGGGTCAGAAGGTCAAGCGCGGCGAAATCATCGCCGATGGGCCTGCGTGTAAGAACGGCGAGCTGGCGCTGGGGCGCAATTTGCTCGTCGGGTTCATGACCTACGACGGATACAACTTCGAGGATGCGATTCTCATCTCGGAGCGTCTCGTGCAGGACGACGTATTCACCTCGATTCATATCGAGGAGTATGACGTCGAAATCCGCGAGACGAAACTTGGCAAGGAAGAGTTCACGCGCGACATCCCCAACGTCTCGGAGCGGGCACTTCGCAGTCTGGATGAAGACGGGGTTGTCCGCGTCGGAACCGAAGTAAAAACGAACGATATCCTCGTCGGAAAAGTCTCGCCCAAGAGCAAGAGTGAACTTTCGCCCGAGGAAAAGCTGCTGCACGCGATTTTCGGGCGCGCAGGCGAGGACGTGAAGAACGATTCGCTCGAGGTGCCCGCGGGCGTTTCGGGCATCGTGATCGACACGAAGCGCTTCAGCCGCCGCACCGGCATGTCCGAGGATCAGAAGCAGCAGCTGCAGAAGCGCATCAAGGAATACAAGGGACAGATCAATGCCCGGGCCATCGCCCTCTTCCGCCGCATGGTGGAGGAAATGGAAGAGGTGGCGGGACAGCCGATCATCGACCCGAACACCAAGCAGGTCGTCGGCCGCAGCGACATTCCCGACGTCATCATGGAGCAGATCGGCGAGCCGAATAACTGGGCGTTCGATCCGAAGTGGGTCAAGCCGGTCGCCAAGCGTGATGAGGTGCAGCCGATTTACGACCGCTATTGGCCGCGCATCGTCGAACAGATCGAAGAGCGCGAGCGGAAGGTCGCTCAGCTAAAACGCGGCGACGAGCTGCCCTCGGGCGTGCTCGAAATGGTGAAGGTGTACATCGCCACGAAGCGCCGTTTGTCCGTCGGCGACAAGATGGCCGGCCGCCACGGGAACAAGGGCGTCATCGCCCGCATCGTCCCCGAGGAGGACATGCCGTTCATGGAGGACGGCACGTCTGTCGACTTCCTGCTGAACCCGCTGGGCGTGCCCAGCCGCATGAACGTCGG
>Ga0190265_10002027_pt1 | contig 13488 bp, 11 predicted proteins | sample Popmic124T_FD_133135 | JGI IMG/M metagenome (GOLD analysis project Ga0190265, IMG submission 133135) | Populus adjacent soil microbial communities from riparian zone of Indian Creek, Utah, USA - 124 T | ecosystem: Environmental > Terrestrial > Soil > Riparian zone | place: USA: Utah | collected... | reverse complement strand
GCCGCACGACGCCGTCCCCTTCTTCGACCGCATCGCGGCCGTATGCCGAAGAGAAGCGACCTTCGCAGCATCCTGATCGTCGGCTCCGGCCCGATCCGCATCGGGCAGGGGTGCGAGTTCGACTATTCCGGCCTCCCGGCATGCCGCGTGCTGCGCGCGGAGGGCTACCGCGTCGTGCTCGTGAACTCGAACCCGGCCACGATCATGACCGACCCGGAATGGGCTGACGCCACGTACCTCGAGCCGCTCGACGCGGAGACGCTGGCGGCGATCGTCGAGCGCGAGCAACCGGACGCGCTCCTCCCGACGCTCGGCGGCCAGACGGCGCTCAACCTCGCGGTCGAGCTGGCCGAGAGCGGCCGATTGAACGGCGTCGAGCTCATCGGCGCCGACCTGGATGCCATCCGCCGCGCCGAGGACCGGCTGGCGTTCCGCGAGGCGATGCGGGCGGCGGGGCTGCCGGTGCCGGAGTCGGTGGTGGTCACGTCGCTCGCGCAGCTCGACGACTGTCCGCTCCCTGCCGTCGTGCGGCCGGCGTTCACCCTCGGCGGCACCGGCGGGGGCCTCGCCGCGACGCCGGAGGAGCTCGAGAGTCGCGTCCGCGCGGGCCTCGCCGCAAGCCCGATCGGCCAGGTGCTCGTCGAGCGCTCGGTCGCAGGCTGGCAGGAGTTCGAGCTCGAGGTCATGTGCGACGCGGCGGGCAACTGCGTCGTCGTCTGCTCGATCGAGAACCTCGACCCGATCGGCGTGCACACCGGCGACTCCTGGACCGTCGCGCCGCAGCAGACGCTCGACGACGGCGCCTACCAGCGCCTGCGCGACGCCGCCTTCGCCTGCGCGCGCACCGTCGGCGTCGCGACCGGCGGCGCGAACGTGCAGTTCGCCGTCGACCCGGCGAACGGCGACTTCGTCCTCATCGAGATGAACCCGCGCGTGTCGCGCTCGTCCGCCCTCGCCTCGAAGGCCACCGGCTTCCCGATCGCGAAGCTCGCGGCGCTGCTCGCGGTCGGGTACACGCTCGACGAGCTCCCGAACGACATCACCGGCCGCTCGAGCGCCGCCTTCGAGCCTGCGCTCGACTACGTCGCCGTGAAGGCGCCTCGCTTCGACTTCGAGAAGTTCCCCGGTGCCGACCGCACACTCGGCACCGAGATGCGGGCGACGGGCGAGGCGCTCGGCCTCGGCCGCACCTTCCCGGAGGCGCTCCTGAAGGCGCTCGATGGAAGCGCAGAGAACGATTCCGACCTGCCGGAGATCCCCGGCCTGCACCCGTACTTCGCCGCCGAGCTGGAGTCGATCCGCGCAGCGGAGCGCGAGCTCGTCGCGACCGGCGACGTGCCCGCCGCGAAGCGCTTCGGCCTCCCGGACGCACGCATCGCGCGGCTACTCGGCCTCGACGAGCCGGAGGTCCGGGCTCGGCGCGGCCGCCCCGGCCGCCTCGCGGTCGACTCCTGTGCCGCGGAGTTCGAGGCGCAGACGCCCTACTACTACCTCTCGCACGAGGCGGGCGACCCCGTCGCTGCGCCGAGCGGCCGCGCCGTCGTTATCCTCGGCTCCGGGCCGAACCGGATCGGCCAGGGCATCGAGTTCGACTACTGCTGCACGCGGGCCGCACAGGCGTTCCGCCGGCTCGGCTACGAGGCGGTGCTCGTGAACGCCAACCCGGAGACGGTGTCTACCGACTACGACACCTCCGACCGCCTCTACCTCGAGCCCGTCACGCTGGAACGCGCGCTCGACGTCGTCGAGCTGGAGCAGCCGCTCGGCGTGGTCGTGCAGCTCGGCGGCCAGACGCCGCTCCGGCTCGCGCACCGCCTCGCCGCGGCGGGCGCGCCGCTGCTCGGCGACCCGCTGCCCGCCATCGACGCGGCCGAGGACCGCGGGCGCTTCGCCGCCGTCCTCGACGAGCTCGGTCTGGGCGCCCCCCGCTGGGGCACCGCCGAGACGACGGCCGAGGCACGCGCGCTCGCCGCCGGGCTCGGCTACCCCGTCCTCGTGCGCCCGCACTACGTGCTCGGCGGCCGCCGGATGCGCGTCGCCCACGGCCCCGACGGGCTCGTGCTCGACGAGCCGTCGCTCGTGGACGAGTTTCTCGCCGGCGCGATCGAGCTGGACGTGGACGCGCTCGCCGACGGCGACGGCGCCTGGGTGGCGGCGATCCTCGAGCACGTCGAGCGTGCGGGCGTCCACTCCGGTGACTCTGCCTGCGTCATCCCGGCGCCGTCGGTCACGCCGGCGCTCGAGGCCGAGATCCGAGAGCTCGTCGACCGGCTCGCCCGGCGACTCGGCGCACGCGGCCTGCTCAACCTCCAGCTCGCGCTCCGCGACGGAGAGCTGTACGTCCTGGAGGCGAACCCGCGCGCCTCGCGCACGGTGCCGTTCGTGGCCAAGGCATTGGGACTCCCGCTCGTCGACCACACCTGCCGGCTGCTGCTCGGCGAGCCGCTCCGCGCGCTCGACCTGCCCGCGCGCGCGGTGCCGTCGCGCGCCTGGGCGAAAGAGGCCATCTTCCCGGTCGACCGCTTCGCGGGCGCGGCCGACCGCGGCGTCGAGATGCGCTCGACGGGCGAGGTCATGGCCGGCGGCGCGACGCCGGCCGAGGCCTACCGCCGCGCCCTCCGCGCAGCCGGTCGCTCACGCGCCGAGGCGGAAGTTCAGTCGCTGCAAACCTGTTCTTAGCGTTCTCTCAGCCGGTCCTGCTTTCCTAGAGGGCACCAGCGACGAGAAGGAGCCTCTGTGAGCGAGCAGACAACCGGCACTGATCCACTCCCTGGCCTCACCCCAGACGACGCGAGCGAGCAGCTCGAGCAGGCGCTCTTCGAGATCCGCCGGGTCATCGCCGGCCAGGACGCGATGCTCGAGCGCGTCCTCGTCTGCCTGCTCTCGGGCGGTCACCTGCTCATCGAGGGCGTGCCGGGCCTCGCGAAGACGCTGACGATCAAGACGACCGCGGACGTGCTCGGCGGCTCCTTCTCGCGCATCCAGTTCACGCCCGACCTCGTCCCGTCCGACCTCGTCGGCACGCGGATCCTCAAGCCCGGCGAGGCGGTCTTCGAGACGCAGCTCGGCCCGGTCTTCTGCAACTTCCTGCTCGCAGACGAGATCAACCGCGCCCCCGCCAAGGTGCAGTCGGCGCTGCTCGAGGTGATGCAGGAGCACCAGGTGACGATCGGCGGCACGACCTACCCGGTGCCGGACCCGTTCCTCGTGATGGCGACGCAGAACCCGATCGAATCCGAGGGCACCTATCCGCTGCCGGAGGCGCAGGTCGACCGCTTCATGCTCAAGGTCGTGATCGGCTATCCCGAGCGCGACGAGGAGCTCACGATCGTGCAGCGCCAGCTCGTGCCCCGTCCCGACCTGCGCCAGACGCTCTCGCTCGACGACCTCCGCCGGCTCCAGCGCACCGTGCTGGGCGTCTATGTCGACCCGGCCCTCATCAGCTACGCGGTCGAGCTCGCGCTCGCCACGAGGGACCCGGCGAAGCACGGCCTGCCCGACCTCGCCCAGTACATCTCGTTCGGCGCGAGCCCGCGCGGGCCGATCAGCCTCGTGCAGTCGGCACGGGCGCTCGCGCTCCTCCGCGGCCGCGACTACGTGCTCGCGGACGACCTCGGCGCGCTCGCCAAGGACGCGCTGCGCCACCGCCTGATCCTCACCTACCAGGCGCTCGCGGAGGAGGTGGGAGTCGACACGATCCTCGACGCCGTCCTCGCATCGGTGCCGGTGCCGCAGACCGACCTCGCGCGCCCGACCGCTGCGTAGCGGCATGCGCCTGCTCGCCGCCCGCGCGGCACCCGTCCCGCCCGCCTTGCCCGTGGAGATCGGGCCGGGGCCGATGCCCGACGTGCTCCTCCGCGCGCTCGACATCACGATCGGGCGGCGGCTGGGTGGCCTGCTCGCGGGCGACTACCGCTCGCCCCACCTCGGCGAGGGCACCGAGCTCGCGCAGGTCCGGCCGTACGTGCCGGGCGACGACGTCCGCCTGCTCGACTGGAACGTGACCGCGCGCACCGGCGAGCCGCACGTGCGCGTCCATCTGGCCGAGCGCGTGCTCGTCTCGTGGCTGGTGCTGGACACGTCGCCTTCGATGCGTTTCGGCACAGCGGAGCGCCGCAAGTCGGACGTCGCCGAGGGCGCCGCGATCGCGCTCGGGCACGTAGCGACGAGGCGCGGCAACCGCCTCGGCGTGGTCACGTTCGGCGACGACGAGCCCCGCGCGCTACCGCCCCGGCAGGGACGCGTCGGCCTGCTCGGCCTGCTCGGCGCGCTGCACCGCGAGCAGCGCCCCGCCCGCAGCGCGACCTCGCTCGGGGAAGCGCTCTCGCGCACCGGCGCGCTCGCGCGCCAACGCGCGCTCGTGATCCTCATCTCCGACTTTCGCGGCCCGCGCGACTGGCGCCGGCCCCTGCTCACCCTGGCCGGCCGGCACGACGTGCTCGCGCTCGAGATCCGCGACCCGCGCGAGCAGGAGCTGCCGAACGTGGGCGAGCTCTACCTGGTCGACCCCGAGACGGGCCGCCAGCTGCGCGTCGACACCCGTAGCCGCCGGCTGCGGGAGCGCTTCGCCGCCGCGGCATCGGCCGACCGCGACGACGTGGCCGGGGAGCTGGCCTCGCTCGGTATCCGCCATCATGTGCTGACCACGTCGGGCGACTGGCTCCGGTCGCTCGCCGTCTTCCTGAAGAGGGGCGGTCCGTGACGTTTGAGAATCCGTTGGCACTGCTCGCGCTCGTCGCGGTGCCGCTGCTCGTGCTCGTGTTCGTGCTCCGCGAGCGGCATCGCCACCGCGTCACCGGGCGTTTCGCCTCGCCGGCGCTGCTGCCGGCGGTCGCGCCGCGGCCGTCGCGCCGCACGCGCTACCTGCCGCTCGCGGTGCTTCTCGCCGCGCTCACCGCGATGGTCGTCGGCGTCGCGCGTCCCGAGGCAACGCTCTCCGTGAAGCGCGAGGAGGCCACGGTCGTGATCGCGCTCGACATCTCGCGCTCGATGCGGGCGAACGACGTCATGCCGTCGCGGATCGCCGCGGCGCGCGCGGCCGCGACCTCGTTCCTCGGCACGATTCCGGAGCGCTTCCGCGTCGGCGTCGTCGCCGTCGGCACGCGCGCCGTCGTCTCGGCGCCGCCGACGGAGGACCGCCAGCTCGTCCTCGACGCGCTCAACATCCTGCGCCCGAGCCAGGGCACCGCGCTCGGCGACGCGGTCGTCGTCGCGGCCGAGCTCGGCCAGCGGGAGCGGGGCGAGGACGGCGTTGTCCCGCCGACGGCCGTCCTGCTGATCTCGGACGGCGCCCGCGACGGCGGCGAGACCGACCCGGCCGACGCCGCGGCGCGCGCGAAGAAGCTCGGCGTGCCGGTGTACGCGATCCTCGTCGGCACCACGCAGGGCACGATCGAAGAGGAGCTCGAGGGCGGCTTCCGCCAGATCATCCGCGTGCCGGCCGACCCGCAGACGCTGCGCCAGATCACGTCCGCGACCGGTGGACGGCTCTTCAACGCGCTCGACGACGAGGGCCTGAAGGTCGTCTACGAGAACCTCCAGTCGCGCCTCGGCCACCGCGAGGAACGGCGCGAGCTGACCGACTTCGTCGCCGGCGGGGCTGCGATCCTGCTGCTCGGTGGCGGTGCCCTCGCGCTCGTCTACTCCCGGCGGGTGCCCCTGTGAAGAGTGTGGCTGTGAAGAAGCTCCTCGTGCTGGCGGCAGCGGCCGCGGCGCTCGGCTCGGGAGTTCCCGAGGCGCAGGCCGCGAACGAGTGCGAGGGCCTGATGGTGTGCGTGCCCGTGGCCGGCCCGTGGGTCGTGGTCCCGACCACGCCGACTGTGCCGCGGCCGCTCGCCCGCTACCAGGTGACGTGCCCGCGCGGCTACCTCGTCGGCGGCACCGATGCCGAGCTCTCGAACCCGGCCATCGACGTCACCTTCACCGCGCGGCTCGGGAGCCCGGTCAACCCCGGCGTCAGCACCGAGCGGAGCGCCCTGTTCACCGCCATCTTCACGGGGAACCGCGGTCGCGTCGCCAGCTTCCGGCCGCACATCGGCTGCATCCCCGCCGCGGGCGGCGGCGGGCGCATCCCGACCGCGGTCGGCGCGATCGTGCCGCCCGGCCCGCCCGCCGTGCGGCGGGTGCGCACCCTGCGCGTGCGGGCCGGTGACACGGCCTCGGTCTCGCAGCGCTGCGCGGGCGGCGAGCGCCTCGTCGACCTCTGGCACGCAGTCGGCTTCTTCACTCGGCAGCCTCCGACGGCGGCGACCGTGGCAAGCGTCCGCGCGACGCGCCGCCTGCGCGGCGGCCGCGTCGCGGCGTCGGCCGCCGCGACCATCGCGCTCGGACGGCGCCACGCGGTCGTCCAGGTCGGTGCAGTCTGCGGAGGGGCGCCATGACGTTCGAGCGTCCGCTCCTCCTGCTCGCGCTGCTCGTCGTCCCGGCCGCGGTCGCGCTCTACGTCGTGCTCGAGCGCCGCCGAGCACGTGATGCGGTGATCTTCACGAACGTCGACCTGCTCGCTTCCCTCGCCGGTGGGCGGCCGTGGCGACGGTACGTCCCACCGGTGCTCGTCGTCGCGGCGCTCGCAGCCCTCTGCGCCGCGCTCGCACGGCCACACATGGAGACGATGGTCGCCGACGAGCGCGCGACCGTCATCCTCGTCGTCGACGTCTCGGCGTCGATGGAGGCCGAGGACGTCGAGCCGACGCGGCTCGCAGCGGCGCAGGTGGCGCTCCGTACGTTCCTCGAGCGCCTCCCCGAACGGCTCCGCGTCGGCCTGATCGCGTTCGCCGGCGACCCCCAGGTCGCCTCGCCGCCGACCCGCGACCGCGAGTTCGTGCGCGGCTCGCTCGACCGGATCAACCAGTTCCCGGGCTTCAGCGGCACCGCCATCGGCGACGCGCTCGAGCTCGCCGTCCAGCTCGGCAAGCAGGCGACCGGCGAGGAGGAAGGGCCGCAGGACGACGAGGACGACGGCACCACGATCGCCTTCTGGTCGGACGCCCCGGAGGCGGCGGCGGAGGACACGCCGGAGGACGACGAGAAGCTCGTCTCCATCCTCTTCCTCTCCGACGGCTCGCAGACGCGCGGCCTCCTGCAGCCGCTCGAGGGCGCGGAGCTCGCGCGCGACGCCGGCTTCCCGGTCTACACCGTCGCGCTGGGGACACCGGAGGGCACCGTCACGCGCGAGTTCGACGGCATCGTGCGCACGATCCCCGTGCCGCCCGACCCCTTCACGCTCACGGAGATCGCCGAGACGACCGGCGGCGAGTTCTACGCTGCCGACACGGCCGGCTCGCTCGAGGACGTCTACGCCGAGCTCGGCTCGAGCCTCGGCCGCGTGCCCGGCAAGGCCGAGGCGACGGCCCGCTTCCTCGCCGTCGCCGCCGCCCTTCTCGCGGTGTCGCTCCTGTTCGCCGCCTGGTGGTCACCCCGGCTGCCGTAGCCGCTGCCAGGACCGCGCTGTGCCCGTCTAGACTCGCGTCGGGCGGGGTGGCCGAGCGGCCGAAGGCGGCGGCCTTGAAAGTCGCTGAGTCCGGAAGGGCTCCGTGGGTTCGAATCCCACCCCCGCCGCTCGAAGACCCGCCTCCTCGCTTCAGCCGGCAGTTTCGTCGGGGAGATCCGAGCGCTCGTACGCGCGGCGCACGGAACGCTCGCGACGGCGCCCGGAACTACCACGCCGTCTGATGCGGGCTACTCTCCCGCCGTGAGGGTCGCCGTGATCGGAGCGGTAGCAGTCACGCTCGTGTCGGCGACCGCCGCCGGCGCGGCCGTCACCACGACCGACTCGGCCGGAACCGTCCTCCTCGACGGGCAGAAGGTGTTCCCGATCGTGCTCGCCAAGGGACCGCCGCCGGGCGGCACGACGCCTTCGGGCGGCGACGCGTTCGCCGAGGTCGTCGGCGCGGGCGTCAACTTCTTCAAGGTCGGGCCGGCCATCGATCCGTGGACCGACGCCGACATCGAGCAGGCGAAGCTCGAGAACCGCACGGCCGCGGCCCACGGCGCCCACACGTGGATCAACCTCAGCACCGTCAGCCTCGACAACCAGGATGCGCGCCTCGAGCATGTGGTGACGTCCCTGCTCGCCGATCCGGCGGCCGGTGCGATCGGGATGTGGAAGGGCCGCGACGAGCCGCTCTGGAGCGGGATCGAGGCGACCGAGCTCCGGCGCGCCTTCTGCCGTGCGACCGGTCGCGCCGAGCTCTCCTGGTGCGGCGGCGGCCCCGTCCTCGATCGCGATCACCTCTGGTCGACGATCCAGGCGCCCCGTGGCTCGCCGCAACAGCTCGCCGAGTACAGCCCGGTCACGGACATCCACGGCGTCGACGTCTATCCGGTCACGCGCACGAACCCGAACGGCGACCTCTCGCAGGTCGGCCGCTGGACGAACACGATCGCGTCGGTGACGCCGAACCACGCGGTCTGGACGACGCTGCAGATCTGCGCGAGCGGCAGCGGCGACCCGAGCAGCTTCGTGCTCCCGACACGCACGCAGGAGCGCTTCATGATCTACGACGCGATCATCAACGGCGCGCGCAGCCTCGCCTTCTACGGCGGCAACATCAACCGGTGCTGGAACGCGAGCGACAGCGCGCGCGGCTGGAACTGGACGTTCTGGAACACAGTCCTGAGGGAGCTGATCGCCGAGATCAGCGCTCTCAGCCCGATCGCGCCCGCGCTGGTGAACGCCGACACGACGCAAGTCCTGTCGACCACCGACTCGACGACGCAGGCAATCGCGCGCGCCGGGAGCGGCGACGACCTCTGGGTGATCGCAGCGCGCAGCGGCACGGAGACGCAGTCAGTCACGATCAGCGGCCTGCCGGCGAGCGTCGCGAACGGCACGGTCTACACGGAGAACCGCACGATCAGCGCTGTCAACGGCTCGTTCACAGACGCGTTCGCGCAGTGGGGCGTGCACGTCTACCGGTTCGTGCCCGAGACGAGTCCACCGCCGCAGCCACCGACGATCGCGTCGTTCGCGCCGGCGAGCGGCCCCGCCGGGACACGGGTCACGATCACCGGGACGAACCTCGCGGCCACGACGGGCGTCGCGTTCGGCGGCACGCAGGCCGGGTTCACCGTCACGTCTGCAAGCGAGGTCTCGGCCACGGTTCCCGTCGGCGCGTTCACCGGCTCAATCTCCGTCATGACGCCGGGCGGCACGGAGACGAGCTCGTCGCCGTTCACGGTCATCGCGTCCCCGCCGCCTCTGCCGCCGCCTCCGCCCGGCGGCGGAGGCTCGGGCGGCCAGGCCGTCCCTCCCGACCTCAGGCTCGCGATCGACGCGCAGCCGACGTCGAATGCGGTCGGCGGCACGAGCGAGATCGCGATCACCGCAGTTGACGCGGGTGGCGGCGCCTCGCTCGTCACGCTCACAATCACGCTGCCGGCCGGGCTTGCTCTGGTAGGGCCGCCGTACTATGAGCGCGGGTCAGGCTGCGCGGGCAGCGGGACGATCACCTGCGATCTCGACTTCCTCGTCCCGAACGCGCCGACCAGGATCCGCTTCTCCGTGCGCGCGACCGCGGCCGGCGAGCAGCGAATCGCCGCCGCGATCACGTCGCGCCAGACGGACGCGAACGCCGCGGACAACAGCACGTCCGCGACGATCGCGGTCGCCGCGCCGCCGGTGCTGCAGCCGCGCGCGCCGTCCGCCCGGCGGCGGGCGACGCAGGGCCCGGACCGGCTCGTCGGCACCGCCCGCGCGGACAGGCTCTTCGGCCTCGGTGGCGCCGACCGGCTGCTCGGCCTTGGCGGCAACGACGTCCTCGACGGCGGTTCCGGCAACGACACGCTTACGGGTGGCGCCGGCCGCGACGTGCTCCACGGCCGCGCCGGAAACGACGTCCTCGACGCCCGAGACGGCCGGCGCGACCGAGTGGTCTGCGGCTCCGGCCGAGACTACGTCCTGGCCGACCGTGCCGACTCGGTCGCGCGGGACTGCGAGCGCGTCAGGCGGCGCTAGCCGTTGGGTTCGAATCCCGCCACGCCGCTCGCTGTCAGGCGGGGACTGCGGTGACGACGATGTTGTCCCCGTAGCTGCCGGTGGCCTGGTCGAACCGGCCGCCGCAGGTGACGAGGACGAGCCGCGGGGCGCCTGCGCTGGAGTAGATGCTCGTCGGCAGCGCGTTCTTCGGGTGCGCCCGGACCGTCGTGACGCGGTAGCGGAACGTGCGTCCGTCCGCCGTCCGGAGCTCGACCTCGTCGCCGACCTTCGACCGGCGGAGCGAGAAGAACGCGCCGGCGCCGGCGCGAGCGCTGTCCACGTGGCCGGTGATGAGGATCGTGCCGGAGGTCGCACCGGGCGCCCGCCCGTCCTTCCACCAGCCGGCCTGGCGGATGTTCCTCGGCGTGCCGAGGGCGCCACGCCTCAGGTCGATGCCGACGGAGAGCACGGGCGCATCGATGTCGACCGACGCGAGCCGGATCCGGACCGGCCTCGACCCTCGGGCGTCCGGAGCCGCCGCGGAGTCGGCGGCATCGGCTCCTCCGGTGAGGATCTGCGGTGCGACCAGCGAGGTCTTGACCGCAGTTGCGCACTCGGTCGCGGACCCTTCGACGAGCCGCGAGCCGACCAGGCGCTCGCGATAGGTGTAGAAGCCGGGCTGGGCGAGCCTGACGGCCGGCGTCCGGAGCGCGGTGTCTCCGTTCACGACCAGGGACCGCGACCAGCGGGGCCGGCCCTCGCAGCGCATCGTGGAACGCGTGGCGAACGGGCCGAACAGCTCTACGTCGATCCTCGCCGTGGACTTGCCGAGGCCGCGGACGCGGATGCGGTCGAAGATCGGGCTGCCACCGGGCACGATCTGGGTCGAGACGGCCCCGATGACGGTCGGGATTGCGCGCACGGTCACGGTCGTCTTTGCGCTGACGCGCTGCGAGGCGGGAGCGGCGAGCCGTTGCGCGTTCGCGGCTGCGGCCTTGGTGGTGGCGCGGAAGATCGTCGGCAGTGTCGCTGCGACGGGAGCGGTCTCAATCCGCAGGGAAGTTATGCCCGCAGCCGACGGCGTGAGTGGAGCGACGGCCACACCGTCGCGACCCGTGCGCATCTCGGCCGGTGCGGTCGCCATCGCTCCCGCGGAGAGTCTGAGCGGCACGTTCGGCAGCGCCTTCCCGGCAGCAGAGATGACCCGGACCGTGACGCGCGCGGCCTTCCCGACGAGCGGCCGCTTCGAGACGCGCGCCTCGATCGTGTACGGCCCGTGGAAGCGCGCCGCGTCGGCTGCGATGGTCTTGTAGAGGGCGGCGACCCGCGGATTGGCCGCGCTCGGGTCCACCTCTCCCGGCCGACCGTCTCCGGCGAGCGCGTGGACGTAGAGGGCGACCGCGGCCTGCTGGTTCGGTTTGGTGCTCCGCCCGTACGTCCAGAGCGCATACGCGATCTTCTGCTGACGCTCACGCGTCACCAGCTCGCCGTCTCGGTTGCGGAGAACACCGCTTTGCGCCTGCCGGTACTTATAGGCGGGTGAGGCGTACCAGAAGCGCGAGTCCAGGCAGAACAGCGGCGCCTCGCCGGCGACCACGCCGCGGAAGTCGCCGAGCCAGCGAGTCCCGTAGCGAGTCTCGTCGTAGAACCCCACGCCCAGCGTCCCGCAGGTGTTGCGACCGGCGCGCGAGCAGGGATCGTTCGGGTTCGGCGGCTCGGCGGCGAACGACGACGACGGCACGACGACCAGCACCGCGCAGGCGGCGAGCAAGAGGCGGGCTGCTTTCAGGGCGACTCGCATGGGAGGACCACGGCGGCGGGCACTCGAGCGTTTCGAGCCACCCGCCTTCGCGGCGCCTCCCCTATCTCCTCCTCGTGCCGCCCCGCGAGTCGATCGTCAGTACGTCAGCGCTTGGACGTCGTCTTGCGCGACGTCTTCGGCTTGCGCGCCGCGTTCGTCCTGCTGGAGCTTGCGGAGCTGCGCCGCCGGGCTCCGTTGGAGCTCGACGTCCCCGACGTGGTCTGGCGTACGCGAGCCACGAGGTCCTCGGGCAGCTCAGACGCCCGCGTTTTCGCCTCGTCGACGACGTCCTTGGCCCGGCGCGAGAAGAAGTCGCTCCGGACGAGCGCGTACAGGGCCGCTCCGGACGCGGGGAGGACGAGCCAGCGGCTCATCGTCCCCGAGCGCCGGTGCCTGCCCTCGGCGGCGTCGGCCATGTCGGAGAGCCGTTCCGCGTAGTCGATCACGTGCGATGAAAGCTTCTGAATACCTGCCATCTCTGCCAAGCCTCCTGGCGGTGTTGGACGAATCCTGTTGTGGCTGTAACGAAGACGACCGCCGTTCGGACACGGGGATGGCCCGCACTCAGCGAGCGGCGGCGAGGAAGCTCGTCACCGTGGCGACGTACTCGTCGGGCTGCTCCGCCCAGGGGCGGTGGGCGCTGCGCTCGAACACGTGGAGAGCGCGACGGTCCGGCGCCAGCGCCTCGACCGTCTCGTAGGCGAGCACCGGAGGCGTGAGGCGGTCGTAGCGTCCGGAGAGAACGAGCGTGGGCGGTAGCCCGGCAAACTCGGCGAGGCGGTCGTAGCCCGTGAGCGTGCCCTTCACCTCCCACTCGGGATCGTCGCCGACGACCGCGCGGTAGACGGCCGGCTCGAAGCCGTGGTCCGGCCGGTTGAGCGGCGGATGGTTCCATTGGTCGACCCACTCGAGCTCGGGCACGACGAGCGCGATCAGCTCCTGGTAGCGGGGGTCGAGCGACCGCACGCCCGCCTCGCGGAGGCGAAGGAGCTCCTGCCACTCGGCGGGGAAGAGCCGCTGGAGCTCCGCGTTGACGCCGTCGATGTTCCAGCGCTGCCAGCCCGCCGCGGTCACCTGCGCGTTGCTCAGCACGAGGCGGCGCACGCGCCCCGGGTGCGTGAGCGCATACTCGACGGCGGGGAAGCCGCCGAACGAGAGGCCGATCAGCGAGACGGACTCGGCGCCCAGATGTTGCCGGACTGCCTCGAGGTTCCGCGCGAACAGCTCGACCGAGTAGTCGGTCTCGTCCGCGAGCCGGTCGGAGCGGCCGCAGCCGCTGTAGTCGACGTAGGCGACTCGGTGCGCCGGCGTGAGCCGGGAGAACCACGGGTGATAGTGGTCGTGGCCCACGCCCGGGCCGCCGGCGGCGAGGACGACGAGCTCGGCCTCGGCGGCGCCCTCGACCTCGACGTAGATCCGGCCGTCCGCCGTCTCGACGTGGTGCTCGTGCGTGGGTCCGGTCGCCATCAGCCCCAGTCGTACGTGAATACGGGCTCGACCGGCGTCTGCAGCCGGCGGGCGCGGGTGCCGTCGGTGGCCACGGCCCAGACCTCGACAGGCCCGCGGTCGTCGTGGCGGGTGAACGTCAGCTCGCCCGAGGGCGCCATGCGGGATGAGACTCCTGGAGCGCGCGCGTGCGGGTGAGGTTGCGCAGCCCGCTCCCGTCGGTGCGCATGACGAAGACGTCCTCGCCGCCGGCCCGCGTCGACACGAACGCGATCCAGCGGCCGTCCGGCGACCAGGCGGGCCACTTGTCGTCGGCGCCGTTACG
>Ga0190265_10002026_pt1 | contig 13493 bp, 11 predicted proteins | sample Popmic124T_FD_133135 | JGI IMG/M metagenome (GOLD analysis project Ga0190265, IMG submission 133135) | Populus adjacent soil microbial communities from riparian zone of Indian Creek, Utah, USA - 124 T | ecosystem: Environmental > Terrestrial > Soil > Riparian zone | place: USA: Utah | collected... | reverse complement strand
CGCCGGGCATGCGCCAGTTCGATCTCATTCAACTGGACTCGGACGAGCTGGAGGCGTATTTCATCGAATTCCGTGAATTAGTGCGGAAATGCAAGTTTCCCAATTGCTCGCACCTCGAAGAGGAGGGCTGCGCGATCCGCGGTGCGGTGGAGAAAGGGAGAATCTTCCCCGAGCGCTACGACAGCTACACCCGCCTGTTCGAGGAATGCCGTGAAAAAGAGCGCCAGCGCTACACATAGTACTCGCGGGTTCAGAATCCGGTTCGCCCAAGGACCGGCCTCCCCCTGTTCGCGAAAGGCCCATGCACTTGCCCGCTACGGCGGATCGGTGACGTGCAGGGTTCTGATAACGCCGCCGACTCAATCAATCCAGGTCGAATCACAGTTGACACGTTTTAGTCGCCACACAATGCTGCGGAGAATTCTTCCCGAGGCCCCGACGGATTGTGCCCATTTCAAAGAATGCTCCCGCCGGCGCCGTCCCTTCGACGGGAATCCTTCCCCTCTGTTTCGCCGGCCTCACCCTGATTCTCATCGGTTTCCTCTCCGTGAATGGATTGCTCGCCGTTCTGACGAACGGCGCGGTTGCCGCCGCCATCCTTGTGGCATCCGCCGGCCTCGGCGTCTGCGTGCTTTCTTGCCTTCGAATCCGCGAACTCCCGCGGCGATGGTTCTTTCTTTTGTCGACCGGCTTGGGTCTCGGCACGCTCTCGTTGTTGATGCTCGCTCTCGGTACCGCGGGAGTTCTATCGCGAACTGTATGGATTGTTCTCCTGTCGTTGTTTGCAATCGCAGGGCTCGTCCAAATCCTTCGGGCGCTGAAACGGCCAGTCGCATCCCCGATTGAGTCTGCCTCAAGTCGGCGCGGCTTATGGCTTCTGTTTCTACTCGTTCCGTTCGCCGCCTTCGCGCTGCTGGCCGCGACGATGCCGCCCGGCCTGCTCTGGCCCGCTGAGGGCAACGGATACGACGCCCTCGAATATCACCTCGGCGCGCCGCGCGATTATCTCGACGCCGGCCGCATTGAATATCTCCCTCACAACATCTACAGCAATTTTCCCTTCAACGTCGAAATGCTCTATCTGCTCGCGATGATCCTTCACGGCGACCCGGTTCGCGCCGCCCTGACCTGCCAGCTTCTGCACGCGATGCTCGCGATCATGGCCGTCGCCGCCATCTGGCTCGCCGCGCGCGAGGTCAACCCGACGGCCGGACTCGCCGCCGCCCTGCTGGCCGGCATGACGCCGTTTCTCGTCTATCTCAGCGGCCTGGCCTACGTGGAGCACGGCCTGCTCTTTTTCTCGGCGCTGGCCCTCGCAGCGGCCCTCCGCAGCTTGTGCAGCCCCGCGAAGCGATATCGCTGGTTCTTCGCGGCCGGTCTCCTCGCGGGATTCGCCTGCGGCTGCAAATACACGGGCGTCATGACGACGGCACTACCGCTCGCCTGTGCCGTCTTTTTTGGCGCGGGCCCAGGAGCGCGGCGATCGATTGCTGATCGCATGAAGTCGATGCTTTGCTTTTCCGTGGGAGCAATGCTCGCCTTTTGCCCCTGGCTCCTGAAAAACTTCATCGCAACCGGAAATCCCGTATTCCCTCTGGGTTACTCAATTCTCGGAGCAGGCGAGGGCATCTGGAACGACCGCCTGGCCCGGCAATGGATCGAAGGACATCAGCCCTCGCCCGAGCACTCCGGCGCGACGGACCGTGTCGCCCGATTCTTCGATCAGGTCGTCGTCTCGCGGTACTTCGGACCCCTGATCGCCCTATCCCTCGCCGCCGTGCCCCTTGCCCTGATCCTGTGTCGTACTTCTATTTTTGCCCCACCGAAACGCGGCCGGGAGACGCCAGAAGCAATCCCCATTGGAGATACGCGCTTCGCCGACACAGGCAATGTCAATCGGCTTGCTATGCATCCGGAACTGGCCTGCTTCTGGATGCTCGGCGTCGGCGCGCTGGCATGGACCGTCCTTACACACCTGGTCGACCGCTTCGCGATTGTACTCATCGCGCCGTGCGCGGTCCTTGGGGGCCTCGCCTGGCAGCGGCTGCGCGATCGTACTGCCATTGTCCGTCCCGCGTTCGGCGTTCTCCTGCTGATTTTGCTCTCGGCGTTCAATGGCGTTGCGATCTGGCGACTCTTCACTACCGGAAGTCCGTCACCCACCGAGCGCCCGATTGACTATCTGACCCTCGATGTATTTGGCCAGCACGATCTGATGACGCGGGAATGGCCCGGCGACCCGCGGCCGATTCCGCGGTTGAACCGCGAGTTTCGCGCGAGAAAGCGCATCCTGCTGGTGGCCGAGGCGCGGCGGTTTTACTTTCAACCGGGCGCGGATTATTGCGTGGTGTTCAATCGAAATCCATTTGCAGAGGCGGCCGAAACACGCGATGCCGCTCAACTCATGCAGTGGTTACGGCAGAAGGGCTACGATTACGTGTACGTGGACTGGATGGAAATGGACCGGCTGCGAAGGACATATGGCTTCTGGAAGTCGATCGACGTGCCGCTCTTTGAATCGCTGAGTGCCGCCGGTCTGACGCCGGTGGAGCAGTTCAGAGTCGTACCGCCGCCCGCGCCGCCGTACGCGACGCTGTTTCGAGTACCGTAGTCGAGGAGCGACAATAGCCGCGGAGCGGCGTCAGAATTAAGAATAAAGCCCACGGCGCGAGCCGTGAGAATACGACCTATACGAATCCAAGTCCCGGCAGGGACGAAAGAAAGTCACCTCCTTCGCCCCTTCGGGGCTTTACTCTTACGCCGCTCCGCGGCTTGCCAAAATCCTACTTTACCCGATGAATCAGCGACTGCGCCGTCGTCTTGATGCCGCGAATCCGCCCTGAGAGCGCCTCGCGGTTCGGAGCGTATTCCATCGCCACGTCCATGAAAACCAGCTCCTTCTGAACCAGGTGAGCCAGCGAGGTGGTGAACGACTGCATGCCCTCGTTTTCGCTGCCTTCAATCAACGACGGCAAATCCTGATCCTGCTCCTTGCGGATCAGCTCCTTGCAGGTTGCGTTGTTGATGAGCACCTCCGTCGCCGGCACGCGCATGCCCGGCTCGGCCCCCGGCAGCAGCCGCTGGGCGCAGATCGCCCGCAGCGAATTCGACAGCGAGCTGCGGATGAACTCGTGCTCCTCGCGCGGGAAGAATTCCAGCACGCGGGCAAATGCCTGCATCGCGTCGGCCGTGTGCAGCGTGCCGAAGACGAGGTGGCCGGTCTCCGCGGCCTGCAGCGCGGCCGACATGGTGAACTTGTCGCGCATTTCGCCGACGAAGATCACGTCCGGGTCCTGACGCACGATGTATTTCAAGCCCTCGCCGTACGTTGGAATGTCGATGCCGATTTCGCGCTGGGAGACGATTGACTTTTTTGGCTTAAACAGAAACTCGATGGGGTCCTCGATGGTGACGATGTTTTCGTGCCGCGTGGTGTTGATCTGCTCGATCATCGCCGCCAGCGTCGTGCTCTTGCCCGAGCCGGTCACGCCGGAAATGATGATGATGCCCTCGCCGGTCTCGGCGATGATCTTCTCATAGATCTTCGGCAGGTGAAGCTGATCGTAAGACGGTATTGTGGGATTGACGCGCCGGATCGCCGCATTCATGACGCCGCCCGCGCGAAAAATATTCACGCGGAATCGCTCTCCTTCTCCGAGGTGAGTGGCGAAGTCCAGATCGCCGTGCTCTTCGTAAAAGGCTCGTCGCTGCGGCGGAATGATCGACTCGAGGCAGTTCGCGATCTCCTCGCCCGACATCGGCGCCAAGTTGACGGTGCGCAGATGCCCGCCGACTCGGAAGACCGGCGCCATCCCCGCCTTCAAATGCAGGTCCGAGGCCTCGTGGGTCTTCATCGCCGCCAGCATCGCCTGTGCCGTGACTTTTTCCGTCATGAATCTCTCCGTAATTGCCTGTGACGCTGATTCGGTGCAAATCTCCATTCTAACGCGGAGCGCGCTGGGGTCTCAAGAACGCCGCCTTGGACGAATTGGCCGCCCGCCGGGGTAAGCAGGCGTCACGACGCGGAACCCGGCATGAATTCGCCGTGATCGCGTTTTAATTTCACCGTCAGGCTCGGGACGAATAATTCAATCAGGCTGACGCCCAAAAGTGATTATGTAGTTCATGGCTCATTTTATTGGAGAATCTCATGAATCCTCAAGACTGTCCCGAATGCGGCATGGAACGAGACACATGGCCCGATAAGGCCGGGATCACCAAAGCCGGCAAGACCTACTGTTGCAGTGGCTGTTCGGAGGGGACGGGCTGCACCTGCCCGACATCGACGGGCCAATCACGAGAATCAGTGCGCGAAAAAACACCCACGAAGTAGTTGCAAGTGCTGCGCCGCGCATGGGAGTCATTTCCCCACGCAGAACTGCGAGAAAATGCGGCCGAGCATGTCCTCGGTCAGGTCCTTTCCAATCAGCACGCCAAGCTCGTCGGCGGCGACGCGGAGTTCCGCCGCCACCAAGTCGGCATCGGCCAGCGACTCCCTCGACCGCGACGCGATTGCTAGCGCCCGGCCGATGGCGGCGACCGCTCGATGCAGGCACTCGCGATGTTCGGCCATCATCGCAATCCCTGCATCCCGACGGTCGATCTCACAGTCTAAAAGCCGGCCGGCGATCAGCTCCTTCAGCGCCTCGCACCCTTCCCCGGTCGCGGCACTGACCATAATGTGAGACTGGTCCTGACTTCGCATCCACTCGCCAAGCCGCACGCGTTGCTCCGGCCGCAGCAGGTCTCCCTTATTGGCGACCACAAGATGCGGCGTATTCCTTGAACCCTCCATTTGCGTACAAGCGCCGGCACCCTCGCCGATTTGACGCTCCGCGAGCTCCACGACGTAGAGAATCAAGTCCGCGTCCTGCGTCGACTCGCGCGCCTTCTGTTGCGCCTTTACATCCAGCTCCGTCGCTCCCGTATGGTCGAAACCTGCGATGTCAACCAGAAGACACTCTACTTCGCCCAGCGACAGCGGCGCGCACACCGCGTCTCGCGTCGTGCCCGCGACGGGCGCGCAGATCGCCCGGTCCATGCCCGTCAGCCGATTGAGCAAACTGGATTTGCCCACGTTGGGTGGCCCTACCAGCAGCACCCGGGGCAGCACCCCCCACCGTTCGGCACGCACGCCTGATTCGACCGTCGCGAGCAACATGTCGCGAACGCGGCTGAGCCGCTCGCGAAGGTCGGCCGGCGTGATGAATTCGATCGGCTCGTCGGCGAAGTCCATGGCCCCTTCGACGAGCGACAGCAAATCCGCCAATTCTTCACGGGCCCCGGATGCCCGTTGCGACAGCGCGCCGTGCAGCAACCTCTCGGCCGCCGCAAGCTGCGCGTCCGACCGAGCCGCGATCATGCCCGCTACGGCATGAACCTGGGACAAATCCAGTTTGCCCGCCAGAAATGCCCGCGCGGTAAACTCGCCCGCTTCGGCCCGCCGCGCGCCCAATTCGAGGCACCGCTCGACGATCATGCCGAGCAGCACGGGCGAACCGAGCGTGTGAATCTCGACCGTGTCCTGGCCGGTGTAACTGTGCGGTCCACGAAACAAATATCCCGACGCCTGCAATTGGCGTTGCGGATACGCCGTCGATGGCGGACCCCGCTCTACGTCCCGCGCGGACTCTTCCTCTTTTCTCGATTCGCCAAAGCGTACCCATCCCGTCAGCCAGGCCGGAAACTGCTCACGCCGCCCATCGTCCTCAAAATGGAAAAACTGACGCAGAATATCGAAGGCGTCGGGGCCTGACAGGCGCACGATTCCCCGCGCGCCTTGGCCCGGCGGCGAGGCGATTGCTACAATCGTGTCGTCCAGATTCATGTTATTGAGGCGTGTTGTCTGGAAACAATTCTCTGCTCGCTCCGAGATTTTGAAGTTAGCCGGTTGGCGAACGGTTTACCGCTTCCTTACGGGCGCGGCTCTGTTTGCTCCGCCACTTCGTGGCGAAAGGCGCGCGCAACCGGTTACAGCGTCGGTGAGTGGGCGCGTTCCTCGGATATCGTGCGCTGCCATCGCTCGCGGGAGCTGCGCTTCTCGTTCTCGCGCGGCTTCAACCCGTGATCGATCGCCCGGCCCGCCTCGTCGACCGAGCAGAACAGAAACGTGCCCGTCGCGACGATCTTCTGATCGTCCGTCGGCTGCGTGATTCTCGCGTCGACCCGCACGCCGATCGTCGAATCGCCGACGTAATCGATCTCGCCCACGAGCTGAATAATGTCGCCCAGCCGCGCCGGCGCGCGCATCGAAAGACTGCGGATCGACATGAACACCAGCGGCTGCGGCCGGTCGAAGCAGCTTTCCGCCGCGATGTAGGCGGCGTGAACGCACCACTCCACGCACCGCCCGCCGTAAAGCGTGTGGTGATGATTGAGGTCTTCGCTCTTGACGAGTTGCAAAGTCGAAATGGCCCGGTCGCCGCCGGTTGGAAAAGACATCATGAGTTCCTGGCTGGAGATTTCTCGTTGCAGGGCCGCTCGCGGCCCATCGCCGGCGATTATACCGCCATGCCCGTTTTTCGTCATTGGCAGGCGCGAAACAGGGAGAGCCATTGCTGCGGAGAGATGTTTTCGGGGCGGGCGGTGGGACTCACGCCCAGCCCGGTCAACGCGGCCAGCACCGGTTCGGAGAGTTCGAGCATTTTCGCGATGTGCGCGATGGTCTTGCGGCGGAATTGAAAAAAGCGATGAACGAACGCCGCGAAAACGGCAACTTCCAGCCTGTTCCAATCAGCCTGCGGATGGACATCGAGCCGAAGCATCGCCGAGTGGACCTTCGGCGCCGGCCAGAAGGCCTGGGGGGGCAATTTGCAAATGCGCCGTCCCGTCGCCAGGAGTTGCGTGAGGATACTGACCGGGCCGTAATCGTGCGTGCCGGTCACCGCGAGAAACCGGTCCGCCACCTCGGCCTGCACGGTGAAACAGAGCCGCGTGATCGGCAGGTCGCTTACCAGCAGATTAACGACCAGCGGCGTGGCGATGTCGTACGGCAGGTTCGCGACGAGCTTCAATTCGCCGCTGATCGCGCCGCGTGCAAGCTCGAGCTGCCGCACGACGATGGGATTGAGGCTGGACTTGCTTTCCAGCGCGTCTTCTTCCAGCAGAACAATGTTGGCGAATTCCGCAAGGCTCTCGCGCGCGACCGAGGCCACTTCGCGATCGATCTCCACCGACACGACCCGCCCGCATCTTGCGGCCAGTATCGCCGTCAGACTTCCCGTGCCGCCCCCGACTTCGAGGACGACATCTGTCGGCCGGAGTTCGGCGGAATCGACCAGTTTGTCCATTAAATTTCGGTCGATGAGGAAGCACTGCCCGAACCGCTTTTTCGGCGAAGCACCGACACTTTCCAGCAGCGTCCGAATGACGCGCTTCGTCTGAAATAGGCTGTTTGGTTCTCTTTCTTCCACGAGGACTCCAACTTGCGGAAATGAATTATAATGGATGATTCGATGCAGGCGTCGCACTTTGGTGCGAAGCGGGAGACAAGGCATGAAATCCAACGAAGTTTTGCGCGAAGCGGCCGAAGTGGTCGGCGTCAAGGCACTCGCGAGCGAATTGAAGCTCAGCGCCGCACTGATTTACAAGTGGTGTCAGGAGGCCGATCCGAACGATCCCGATCTCAGCGGGGCGCGCAATCCGCTCGACCGCCTGAAGGAGATCATCGACGTCACCGGCCATATCGGCGTCGTAACCTGGCTCTGTCAGGTGGCCGGTGGGTTCTTCGTTCACAACGCCGCGACCAGCTCGAAAGATATCGATGCCGACCTGCTTCAATCCACGCAGCACCTGGTCAACGGATTCAGCAAGTTGCTCAATGAAGTGAGCAGGTCGGTGGCCGACGACGGCGCGATCGGGCATCAGGAGGCGATGCGCATCCGAGCCGGGTGGGAAAAATTGAAAACGACCGCCGAGACGTTTGTCCACGCCTGTGAAAAGGGCCTCTATCGCGTCGAGAGGGGAAAGTAACAGATGAATCTGGATCGACTTTCGCGCATCTCCATCCTGACCCTCGCGGTTTCGGCCGGCGGCGTGATGGTTCTGTCGGGCTGCGGCGATCAGCATCAAAAATCAGGCCAGTCGCAGCGCATGTCCATGTCCAACGAGGAGTTCAACCGCGGCCGCGACGATGGCCGGCGTGATTCGAAGTTCTCACTTTTCGAGGACGGAGGGTCGTGGACCTGGTTGTGGATGACCGACAAGGAATATCAGAAGGGCTACCAGTACGGCTGGAAGGAAGGCCGCGCCGAAGTGCATTACAATCGCGAGCAGGAGCGGGCCAAGAGCGAGACGCGCCAGAACGAACCTGCGGACGACCCCTCGGCGCCCAGCGCGCCGGCAAAGGCATTTGAATGACATTAATACGGCACTTTGGTCAAGTCCCGAATGCAGCACTCCGATTCAGGACACTAAGGTTTCAATTGATGCTACAAAGGGACGCGACCTTCGCCCCGGAGGGGCGGCGGGCTGTAGCCACGGGTGGAGCGAAGCGGAACCCGTGGATCTATTGCGCCAGTTCTGACCTCGCGCCGAAGGAGCGGCGGATTCGTCGAGATGTCGCGGCGTTTCAGCGCGGGTCCGCCAACCTGGCAATGATTTGCCTGGTCGTCGGAACAGCGCTATCGACCACCGGATGCTCACGTCACTCGGTGGGCCTGTACGAAGTGAAGTGGCTCGACAATATCGAGTATTCCAATAACGGTCCCGCGTCTTCGCTCGCACTTGACATCGCGCTGCCGCGCGGCCTCAAGGGTCCGAAGCCGCTCGTCGTGTGGATTCACGGCGGCGGATGGGTGATTGGCTCACGGAAGCTCATGCGGCCCCTGTGCGAATTCACGACTTCGCTCGGATATGTCTCGGCCACGATCTCTTATCGACTGGCTCGCAGCGACGTAAAATTCCCGCTACCGGTCCACGACGTGACGGAGGCGGTTCAGTTCCTCCGAAAAAATGCACGAAAGTACCGGATCGACCCCGAAAAAATCGTCATCGGCGGCGAGTCCGCCGGCGGCCATCTCGCCCTGATGGTGGGATTATGTGATGATCCGGAAATCGTCGGAGCCGAACCATTGGCGCGACTGAATTCGCCGATTCGGGGAATCGTCAATATCTACGCTCCGACCGAGCTTACATCCCTTTATGAATCGTCGGGCATCATTGCGCCCGCGGTGATTCGACGCTTGCTTGGCTGTAAACCGGATGAGTGCCCTGAAACCTACGCGGCCGCATCGCCCGTGACGTATCTTCGGCCCACCTCACCCCCCATCCTGGTGCTTCACGGCAATTGGGATTCAATCGTGCCTTATCAGCAGTCGGAGGCATTGATCGATGCCTGCCGCAAATCCGGGGCCCCGGTGGAAATGGGGGCTGTGCGTCACGCCGAGCATGCCTGGGTCGCCCGACCGCGTGCCGCCACGGCGATCAGCACTCTGCCGCTCACGGCCCATTTCCTGGGTCGCGTTTTTGCAGGAAATGGGTCGGAAATCGTCACGCAGCCCAATCCAAACCGCACGGACGCTCCTGTCCCCTAGGCCTGACTTTGTCAAAGTCGAGCCTGAACCGACCCATCCGGAAGAGCGTAAGACACAGAGATTAAGCGGAACCAGAATTCACAGGCCTATCGCCTTCACGGACCCCCGCACTCTGAAACAAGACACAAACGATAACTCGGCCGTTGAATTCGATGACAGTCTGGTTATACTTGCTCTTTCTTCCACGGATGGGATCAAAGAACGGATTCGCTGACTAAGGATTGGTGACCGGCCCGATGCGGCCGGCAAGGAGGTCTTTAAACGATGGCCGAGCAAAACGGCGAGTTTCCAACGGTGATCGGAGCCGACGCGAAGTTCAAGGGAGAGATCTCATTCGACAAGGGTGTTCGCATCGAAGGAGCCTTCGAGGGGCAGATCAAGTCGAAGGGGAATCTTCACATCGCCGAAGGCGCGCAGGTCTCGGCCAATGTTGAAGCGGCAAGCGTCACCATTGAAGGCGAGTGCAAGGGCAACCTCACGGTGTCAGAGAAGCTGCACCTGATGGCCACCGCCCGCATGGAAGGCGACATGCGGACCAACCGCCTCGAGATCGCCGATGGCGCCATCTTTGTTGGAAATGTGATCGTCGGGAATTCATCCGGCGGTGGATCGAGCCGGCCGGCAATTTCGTCGCAGCCCTCGGCCCGCCCGCTGGGCGCTGAGGCGTCCAAAAGTGGCCAGCCGCCGATGCCGTCCACGGGCGCGCGCCCGCTGCCGGCAGCTCAGATCGCCGCTGCGTCCTAGCGCGACGCAGCTCGGACACCAGCTCGCATTCGGCGTCCATGAAGAGCATGGGCATTTGCCGCCCGAGGCTGCAACCGTCTTATCGTCGCCAGGGGATCGAAAAGCCCGGAACGACCTGAATGGAGTCGCCCGGGCTTCCCGGAATTCACTCTGATTTCTTTCATCATCCAGGATTTGAGGAGTACTTAGCTCCGCAACCTGCTGAGGGCATGCAGCTTCCGCCGGCCGATCAGCAGGAAGGGCGCCATCAGCATCGACGCCGTTCCGAAGAAGATGCCGAAGAATCCGCACTCACCGTTCGGCGTCGAATCGCAGCGATCGCCGATGGCGTCATCGTCGGAATCTTCCTGGTCGAAATTCTGCTCGGTCGGACAGTTGTCGTCGCAATTCAGAATTCCGTCGCCGTCGGCGTCGGCGTCGTCGAACTCGCAGCCGCACTCGCCCGGTTCGGTCTTGTCTTCATTTTCCGGGCATTCGTCGTTGCAGTCCGCGGTTCCGTCGTCATCGGAATCTGTGTCTTCTTCGCCGCAGCCGCACTGGCCTTCTTCGCTCTTCTCAGGATCAGCGGGGCATTCGTCGTCGCTGTCGCAGACCCCGTCGTCATCGTCGTCGCCCGAAGCGTCGTCGCCGATGCACAGGTCATTGTCGTCGCAGATGCCGTCTTCGTCATCGTCGCCGGTGGCGTCGTCGCCTTCGCAAAGATCGCAAGCGTCGCCGACGTCATCGCCGTCGTCGTCGTCCTGATCGGCGTTGGCATCGTCCGGACAGTTGTCGATCTCGGTGCAGATGCCGTCCGCGTCGTCGTCGCCGGTGGCGTCGTCGCCTTCGCAAAGATCGCAAGCATCGCCGAAGCCGTCGCCGTCCGTGTCTTCCTGATCGTAATTGGCGTCTTCGTCGCAGTTGTCTGAAGCGTCGCAGACCTGGTCGCTATCGGTGTCCTCGCAGGAGCGGAGGCAATTCACCAGCGTCACGAAGGAATATTCGGTGCCGGGGCCCAGATCGTTGGTAATCTTGATGAAATAGGTGCCGGCGGCCGGCACCTCGAAGGCCATTGCATTGGCATTGCTGTTGTCTACGGTGGTATCCGCGACGTGAATGACGGTGACGCCGTCAGGATCGATGAGTTCAAGAATCGTGTCGGCGCGATCTCCGTCGTCATCGGGATCCTCATCGACGATAACCGCGATGATATCGAGCTCCGCAAGTTCCACCGCGTAGAAATCCACGTCCGCTTCGCCGATGGCCGCATCGCCCGTCATGATCGTCGCATCGATGGCCGTGGCAGTGAGGGCCGTCCCGTTCGGATCGATTTCGGGCTGAATATCCGCAGGGTTGGCCAATATCTGATACAGGGTATAAGGCGTAATTTCGGCGTTCCCGCCGTTCTCGTCGATTCGATACCGAATGGTTCCGTTCGAGGTCAGAACAAGCCCGGCCACGGCGGATCCGTCGTCTTCGCCGTCGTCGTCATCAGAATCAAGCGTGGCATCAGCTGGGCTGCGCACTTCGAGCGTAGAGTCGGTGCTGTCCGTGCTGTCTACCGTGAACACATAGGCGAAGACGATGTCGTCTTCGAGGGCGTCCGCCCGGCTCCAAATATCGACGTCGGAGTCGGGGTCGATATCGCCATCGCCGCATTCGCCATCGTCGAGCGGCGTCGCGAGAAGATTGATGTCGTTGGGTTCAGCCTCCGGCACGGTCTGCGACCAGGCATGCTCCTGGCTGTAAAAGAAAAGTGCCGCGAATGCGAATGCGGCGAGAATGCGGGGTTTACACGGACAACAGGCAAGACTTGACATAAAACGGTTCCTTATTGCGAGTGACTTCAATTAGTATGGCTTCGACTACGGCGCGTAAAGACAGCGATCCCCTCGTGTCGCGTTGCAAAAATGTCGATGGGTCGGTTCCGCTTGAATAGGCGACCGACTCACCGCAATATTACACGTCGAGATTCAACCCCGAATAAAATCGAGCTAAAACTGTTGTAATTGTGGTTGATAACAACGGACTGCGTGATAATCGCGCACGGCAGAATCGGCTGCCTTCAGAAATGAGATGGAGTTCGCCGACCGGATCGTGCTCTTTTGATGTTCATACGCGCGGGGGGTCGGATTCGTTTTAGTAAATAATCGTCCCTTCCACCGGTGAACTGGCCGTGGCATAGAGCTTTCTCGGAATCCGGCCGGCGCGGTGGGCGAGATAGCCCGCGTCGAGGGCCAGCGCCATCGCCCGTGCCATCGCAACGGCATCGACCGCATGGGCGATGCCCGTGTTGAGCAGCACGCCGTCGGCCCCTAGTTCCATCGCGATGTTCACGTCGCTGGCCGTGCCGACGCCGGCATCGACGATCACCGGATAATTCGGATCGCCGTCCTTCAACATCTCAAGAATGATGCGGATGTTGTTCGGATTCAGCACCCCTTGGCCGCTGCCGATCGGGCTGCCGGCCGGCATCACGCTGGTCGCCCCCGCCTCCTTCAACCGGCTGGCCATCGCGGGATCGTCGCTCGAATAGACGAGCACGGCGAACCCGTCCTTCACCAGCTCCTTCGTGGCTTCCAGCGTCGCGACCGGATCGGGTAATAGCGTCTTCTTGTCGTGCAGGACCTCCAGCTTTACCCACGCCGCTCCGGCGTTGTTCATTTGCTCGAGAATGTCGCGCCCGAGTCGTGCCACACGAATGGCATCATCCGCGTTGAAGCACCCCGCCGTATTCGGCAAAATGGTGTATCGCGAGGTGTCGATGAAATCCATCAGGCTGCGGTTCTGGGCGTCGAACAATCGCTCCCGCCGCACGGCGACCGTGACGACTTCGCAGCGGCTGGCCTCAAGGCACGCGCGCATGATCTCGTATGATGCATACTTCCCCGTCCCGACGAAGAGCCGGGAGCGAAAACTTTGCGCTCCGATTTTGAGGGGTTTAGGGTCCACCAACTGTTCAACCTCCCCCGACGAGCGTGACGATCTCGACGATGTCACCCTCGCGCAACAGAGTCGATTCATAGTGCGGACGGCGGACGAGCGATTTATTCACTTCGACCGCAAATGGCGGTCGAGGCGACCGGATCGCGACAAGCGCCGCGAGCGTGGTCGATGCCGGGACGTGCATGAGTTCACCATTGAGTCGAATGCAAATCTCAATCTCTTTGCGCGCGCTTCTGTCATGTGCGGTATCGATCATGCAGCGAGGCATTATAAGCAGCTGTGGGCGAAATG
>Ga0190265_10002025_pt1 | contig 13498 bp, 14 predicted proteins | sample Popmic124T_FD_133135 | JGI IMG/M metagenome (GOLD analysis project Ga0190265, IMG submission 133135) | Populus adjacent soil microbial communities from riparian zone of Indian Creek, Utah, USA - 124 T | ecosystem: Environmental > Terrestrial > Soil > Riparian zone | place: USA: Utah | collected... | reverse complement strand
GTTCACGCTGTTCTGGCGCGGCGACCTGGTCGACGCCGAGGAGCAACTCACGCTCGCCTTCGACCAGGCCGAGACCTGGGGCTACGGCCCCGACACGCTCCAATGGAATGCCGCCCATCTTGCCTGGTGCCTGGTCGAGCGCGGCGACCTCGCCGGCGCTCGTCGCGCGCTGGCGCGCGGCCCGGAGATGGGCGGCCACTCCGACGGCGCCCGCTACTGGTGCAACGCGCGGCTTGAGCTGCTCGTCGCCGAGGGCCGCTGGGAGGACGCGATCGAGGCCTCCGACGAGTACGCCCAGCGTTTCTCGCGTTACCACAACCCCGCCGCCGCGCGCTGGAGCTCGCTGAAGGCGATCGCGCTCGACGCGCTCGGGATGAAGAAGAAGGCGCTCGCGCTGGCCGACGAGGAGCTCGACCGCGCGCGCGACTGGGGCGCGCCCGGTACGGTCGCGCGCTCGCTGCGGGTGCTCGGAATGCTGGAAGGCGCCGAGGGGATCGAGCCGATCGAGGAGGCGGTCGAGATCGCCAGCCGCGCGCCGGCGCGCCTCGAGCTGGCGAAGTCGCTGGCCGCGCTCGGTGTGGCCCGCCGTCGCGCCGGCCGTCCGGACTACGCGCGCGAGCCGCTGATGCGCGCCCACGAATTGGCCGACGTGTGCGGTGCCGAGCGGCTCCTGGCATCGATCCGGACCGAGATGCTGGCCGTCGGCGCGGACCCCGTCGCGCCGCGCGGCATCGGGGCGCTCACCGCGACCGAGAAGCGCGTCGCCGCGCTCGCCGCCGCCGGGAGGGCCGAGCGCGAGATCGCGCAGGAGCTGTTCGTGACGCCGCGGATGATCGAGGTCAAGCTCGGCAGTGCGCTGCGCAAGCTCGGCGCGAGCTCACAGGGCGATCTCGCCGTCGCCCTCGAGGGCTAGAGCAAGGTTCTGGCAAGGCACGGGCAACCGCGCCTCGCCAGCCTGCGGGGCATGACGATCATCGATCCCGCTCGCGACGACATCTCCGCTCTCCGTGACCTCTGCGGTGGCGCCGTCGCATTGCCCGGGGATGACGGCTACGACGCCGCTCGCCAGGGATTCAACCTCGCGGTTGACCAGCGCCCCGCGGCCGTCGCCTACCCGGCCGATGCGGACGAGGTCGCCGACGTCATCCGCTGCGCCCGCGCCGCCGGGCTGCGCGTGGCCCCGCAGGCCACGGGCCACAACTCGGGCCCGCTCGGCGACCTCGCGGACACGGTGCTGCTCAAGACGTCCGGCATGGGCGGCGTCGAGATCGATCCCGAGCGCCAGATCGCCCGCGTCGGCGCCGGCGTGCTGTGGGAGGACGTCGTCGACGCCGCCGCCCCGCACGGCCTGTATCCGCTGCACGGCTCCTCGCCGGACGTCAGCGTCGTCGGCTACTCGCTCGGCGGCGGCATGGGCTGGCTCGCGCGCAGCCACGGCCTGCAGACCAACAGCGTCACCGCGATCGAGCTCGTCACCGCCGACGGCGAGTTCCAGCGCGTCGACACGGACAACGACCCGGAACTGTTCTGGGCGCTGCGCGGCGGCGGCGGCAACTTCGGCGTCGTCACCGCGCTCGAGTTCCGGCTCTACGAGCTGCACACAATTTTTGCGGGGATGCTGATCTGGGACTGGAGCGAGGCCGAGCGCGTCCTGACCGCCTGGTCGGAGTGGGCCGTCGACGCCCCCGACACCGTCACGACCTCGTTCCGGATCATGCAGCTCCCGCCGCTGCCGGAGATCCCCGAGCCGATCCGCGGCCGCTCGCTGGTGATGATCGACGGCGCCGTCCAGGGTTCGGACCCGGCCGACGTGATCGCGCCGCTGCGCGCGCTCAACCCCGAGATGGACACGTTCGCGATGGTCCCCGCCGCGTCGCTCGTGCGCCTGCACCAGGACCCCGAGGAGCCGATGCCGGGCGTCAGCGACACCGCGCTGCTCGACACGCTCGGAGCCGACGCGATCGACATGCTGCTGGAGTTCGCCGGCCCGGGCTCGGGCTCGCCGCTGATGATGGTCGAGCTGCGCCAGCTCGGCGGCGCGCTGCGCCGGATCGCTCCGGGCCACGGCGCGGCCGCGCTGATCGACGCGCAGTTCGTCCTGTTCGCGGGCAGCCTCGCGATCGACGCCGACATGGGCGCGATGATCGCCGGCTACGCGGGCGGGATGATGGACGCGATGCAGCCGTGGGCAGCGCGCGGGCACTACCTCAACTTCGCTGAGCACAAGGTCGACACGTCGGAGGCCTACGAGCCGACCGCCTATGCGCGCCTTCGCGCCGTCAAGGAGCGCGTGAACCCGGACAATGTGATCCGGGCCAATCACGAGCTTTAGACTCCTGCGTCCAGTGGGACGCGTCTACGAAGGCATCGACCAGCGGCTGGCGGCATGGATCGCTCGCCAGCCGCTGTTCTTCGTCGGCACCGCTCCGGCCGGTGCCGACGGTCACGTCAACGTCTCGCCGAAGGGCCCGATCGGCACGCTGAAGGTGCTCGACCCGCTCACCGTCGCGTACCTGGACAAGGTCGGGAGCGGCGCCGAGACGATCGCCCACCTGCGCGAGAACGGCCGGATCGTGGTCATGCTGTGCGCGTTCGACGGGCCGCCGCGGATCGTCCGCCTGCACGGCCAGGGCGACATCGTGCTTCCCGCGGACCCCGACTTCGAGTCGCTGCTCCATGCCGGCTTCGACGAGCCGCAGTGGCCGCAGGACCGGCGCGCGATCATCCGCGTCCGCGTGACGCGGGTCGCCGACTCGTGCGGCTACGGCGTGCCGCTGATGGCCTACGAGGGGGAGCGGCCGCACGCCGACCTCTCGGCCGGCAAGCGCCTGCGCGTGCACGGCCCGGACGCGCTGATCCGCTACCAGGAGGAGCACAACCGGGTGTCGATCGACGGGCTGCCCGCGGTCCCATGATCACCGGCGTCCACGCCGTCCTATTCAGTGAGGACGCGGAGGCCGTCCGCGCGTTCCTGCGCGACATCCTCGACCTCGACTCGGTCGACGCCGGCGGCGGCTGGCTGATCTTCGCGCTCCCGCCGGCCGAGCTGGCGGCGCACCCGGCGGACGAGAGCGGCCGCCACGAGCTCTACCTGATGTGCGACGACATCGAGGCGACCCGGGAGGAGCTGTCGGCGAAGGGCGTCGAGTTCACGAAGCCGATCAATGACGCGGGCTGGGGCCTCGTGACGGCGCTGAACGTGCCGGGCGGGGGCGAGCTGTATCTGTACGAGCCACGGCACCCGCTCCCGCCGCGGTAGTGCTTCGCTCGCGGTGTTCGCCGGCGGGTGCCTCGGCGCGCTCGCCCGCGCCGGCCTCGCCGAGGTCTTCACGATGCCCTGGGGGACGCTGGTCGCCAACATCGCAGGGTCGTTCCTGCTCGGCTACGTGGCCACCCGGTCGCCGCGTCTGCTCGGCACCGGGTTCTGCGGCGCGCTGACGACGTTCTCGACCTTCCAAGTCGAGTTGCTCGACCTGCGGCCGGGGCTCGCCGTGCTCTACGCCGCTGCGTCGATCTCGGCCGGGTACGCGGCGCTCGTGCTGGGGCGGCGATGAGCTGGGTCGCGATGATGCTGGCCGGCGGCGTGGGCGCGGTCTCGCGCTACCTGGTCTCGCTGGTGGTGACGAAGCCGTTCGGGACGCTGATCGTGAACCTCACCGGCGCGTTCGCGCTCGGCGCGCTGTCCGAGAACTTCGTGCTCGGCACCGGGTTCGTCGGCGCATACACGACGTTCTCGACGTGGATGCTCGAGACCCACGATCTCGCTCGCGAGGGACACCGGGCGGCGGCGCTGGCGAACGTCCTCGGCAGCCTCGTGCTCGGCCTCGCCGCCGCGCGACTGGGTATTGAGGTCCGCGCCCATGGGTAGAGTTGGCCGTCCGCTGCGGAGCGAACCGACCAGTCCACTTGCCACCACCTGAGACCGTCAACACGGCTCCGCCCGATCCCGCGGCGGCCTCGTCCCCGATTCGCATCCTCCTTGTCGAGGACGACGACGGCGACGCGCTGCTCGTCGAGGAATTGCTCGCGATCACCGGCGCCCACGTGGACATCGTGCGCGCGGAGACCCTCGCCGACGCGCGGCGCGAGAACCTCGAGCGCTTCGATTGCGTGCTGCTCGATCTCGACCTCCCCGACGCGCAGGGCCTGTCGGCGCTGCACACTCTGAAGACCGACCGTCCCGACCTGGCCGTGCTGGTCCTCACCGGCTTCGACGACGAGCGGCGCGGGGTCGAGGCAGTCGCCGCCGGCGCGCAGGACTATCTCGTCAAGGGCCAGATCGACGGCCAGGGGCTGACGCGCGCGGTCCGGTACGCGCTCGAGCGACGGCGCGCCGACGAGGCCCGCCAGCAGCTCGAGCTCGCGCGAGCGCACGCCGAGGAGAATGCGCGGCTCGAGCGCGGCCTGCTGCCGGCGCCGCTCGTCACCGACCCGAGCCTGCTGCTCTCCGCGCATTACCGCCCGGGCCGCCGGCGCGCGCTGCTGGGCGGCGACTTCTACGACGCCGTGCAGGACGCGACCGGCGCCGTGCACACGGTGATCGGCGACGTGTCGGGCCATGGTCCGGATGCGGCGGCGCTCGGGGTCTGTCTGCGGATCGCGTGGCGCACCCTCATACTCGGCGGCCGCGAGGCCGAGGAGCTGTTGCCAACGCTGCAGCTGGTGCACGTCCACGAGCGCCACTTCGACTGGATGTTCACCACGTTGTGCATGGCGACGGTCGCACCCGACCGGCGGAGCGTCTCGATCCGGCTGGCCGGCCATCCGCCGCCGCTGCTGCTCTCGGACGCCGGGATCGAGGCACTCGAGCCCGAACTCGTCGAGCCGCCGCTCGGCGTCGTCGACGAGACCCGCTGGACCTCGCACGAGCACGAACTGCCGGAACGGTGGTCGCTGCTGTTCTACACCGACGGGTTGATCGAGGGTCGCACCGGCGTCGGCGCCGCGCGGCTCGGCGGCGAAGGGCTGCGCGCGATGGTCAGCGGCGAGCTCGACGCCCGCGGCGAGGGCGCGCCCGGGCTCGTGACCGCGCTGGTGGAGCGCGCCGAGGAGCTCAACGGCGGCCCGATGCTCGACGACGTCGCCGCGCTGCTGGTGCAACGCCAGTGAAGAAGCGCCTGCGGGCGGGGCAGTGGTTCAGACGCGCGATCGGGTTCCTGCTGTTCATCGCGATCGTCGGCACGGTGCGCAACGTGTTCGTCATCAACGACCTCAGCGACGCGCGGGTCGAGCTGACCGACCGTCTCAGCCCGGCGGCGATCACGGCCGGCGAACTCACCACGGCGCTGGTCGACCAGGAGACCGGCGTGCGCGGGTTTGCGCTCACCGGCGAGGAGCGGTTCCTCGAGCCCTATGTCGCCGGGCGGCGCAACGCCGCGGCCGCGGAGCGCCGGCTCCAGGGGCTCGGGCTCGACGAGCTCCACGATGAGATCGACGCGGTCGTGGCGGCGGCCCGCGCCTGGGAGACCGGATACGCCGAGCCGGCGGTCGCGCTGCTGCGGACCGACCCCGAGGCGGCGCGCGAGCTCGCGCAGGTCGAGGCCGGCAAGGCGCGCTTCGACGACTTCCGCGCTGCGGTCGGGCGCTTGCAGGCGCAACTGATCCCGGCGCGCGCGGAAGCGCGCGACCGGCTCGACGAGGGTGCCGACATCCTGCTCTTCTGGGTCCTGTTCACCGGCGTGGTGATCCTGCTCAGCATGTTCTTCGTGGCGCGCGGCCTGCGGAAGCAGCTGGTGTTGCCCCTGGAGCGCTTGTCCGCCCGCGTGCGCGACGTGGCGGGCGGTGACTACGAGCGCGAGGTCGTCGCCGACGGCACGCTCGAAGTGGTCAACCTGGCCCACGACGTCGACACGATGCGCGCCCGGATCGTGGCCGAGCTGGAGTCGCTGCGCGAGGCGCAGGCAGACCTCAAGCGCTCCAACGCCGAGCTCGAGCAGTTCGCCTACGTCGCGTCGCATGATCTCCAAGAGCCGCTGCGCAAGGTCACGAGCTTCTGCCAGTTGCTGCAGCAGCGCTACGGCGGGCAGCTCGACGATCGCGCCGACCAGTACATCGACTTCGCCGTCGACGGCGCGCGGCGGATGCAGGATCTGATCAACGACCTGTTGGCGTTCTCGCGCGTCGGTCGGATCGAGCAGCCGCTCACCGACGTCGATTGCAACGCGCTCCTCGAGCGCGTGCGCTCGGACCTCTCGCGCATCGTCGAGGAGTCCGGTGCAGAGATCGCCGCCGGGCCGTTGCCGACCGTGCACGCCGACGCCGGGCTGCTGCGACTCGTGTTCCAGAACCTGTGCGGCAACGCGATCAAGTTCCGCGGCGAGGCGGCACCTGTGATCCGAATCGACGCCGAGCGCGACGGCGAGTTCTGGCGCTTCCGCTGCTCCGACAACGGGATCGGGATCGACGCCCAGTACGCCGAGCGGATCTTCGTCCTGTTCCAGCGCCTACACCCGCGGACGCAGTACGAGGGGACCGGCATCGGCCTCGCGATGTGCCGGAAGATCGTCGAGTACCACGGGGGCCGGATGTGGCTCGATGTCGATCGCGGCGACGAGCCCGGGTCTACCTTCTACTTCACCTTGCCCGCGCAACCGGAGGATCGATGACCGAAGAGACCGTGCCGATCAGCGTTCTGCTGGTCGAAGACGACCCCGGTGACGTAGTGCTGATCGAGGAGGCCTTCGAGCACAACAAGGTGCGCAACACGCTCACGATCGTCGGCGACGGCGTGGAGGCGATGGAGCACCTGCGCTCCGACGCCGATCGCCCGGACCTGGTCCTGCTCGATCTCAACCTCCCGCGCAAGGACGGCCGCGAGGTGCTGGCCGAGATCAAGGGCGATCCCGCGCTGCGGTCGATCCCGGTGGTCGTGCTCACGACCTCGAAGGCGGAGGAGGACATCCTGCGCAGCTACGACCTGCACGCGAACGCGTACGTGACCAAGCCCGTCGACTTCAACCGCTTCATCGAGGTGGTGCGCCAGATCGACGAGTTCTTCGTGACCGTGGTCAAACTCCCGGCGCACCGCCCGCCGCCGGCGTGATCCGCCGCGCGCTGCCGCTGGCGGCGCTGCTGCTCGTGGGGTGTGGATCCTCCGAGCCGCCGAAGGCGACTACGACAGTAACGGCGACCACGGCCCCGGATACGGCGACGCCGAACGAGACGCCGGAGCCGACGCCGACCGCGGCCCAGGTCCCGGCGCGCCGGACGGTTGCGACCGGACTGTCGGTGCCGTGGGGGATCGCGTTCCTGCCCGACGGTGACGCGCTGGTGACCGAGCGCGACACCGGGCGGATCCTCCGGATCGGCGACGGTCGCCGGCGGGTGGCGATGCGCGTCCCGGGCGTGAACACCGGGGCGGGGGAGGGCGGGCTGCTCGGCCTGGCCGTCTCGCCGACCTACTCGCGCGATCGCCTGGTGTATGCGTACTTCACCTCGTCGTCCGACAACCGGATCGTGCGGTTCCGGCTCGGCGGGAGGGTGCGCACGGTGCTGACCGGGCTCGCCTCGGCCGGGATCCACAACGGCGGCCGGATCGCGTTCGGGCCCGACGGCAAGCTCTACGCGGGCGTGGGGGACGCCGGGAACACGGCGTCCGCGCAGAACCGGAGCTCGCTCAACGGCAAGATCCTGCGGATGAACGCGGACGGCAGCGTGCCGTCGGGGCAGGGCTCGCGGGTGTGGTCGCTCGGGCATCGCAACGTGCAGGGGCTGGCCTGGGACGCGCGCGGGCGGCTGTGGGCGAGCGAGTTCGGCCAGAACGCGCGCGACGAGGTCAATCTGATCCGGCGCGGGCGCAACTACGGGTGGCCCGAGGTCGAGGGAGTGGGCCCGGCCGGTCGCTTCACGAATCCGCTGGTGACGTGGTCGACGTCCGAAGCCTCACCGAGCGGGGCGGCGATCATCGGCTCGAACCTGTATGTGGCGGCGCTGCGCGGTGAGTGCGTGTGGCGGATCCCGCTGCGCGGTGCCTCGCTGGGCAAGCCGGTGAGGATGCTCTCCGGCCGCTACGGGCGGATCCGGACCGTGGTGGCGGCGCCCGACGGCACATTGTGGGTGGCGACGTCGAACCGTGACGGGCGCGGGGCGCCGCGCTCGGGCGACGATCGGATCGTGGCGGTCCGGGTGGCCCGCCGGTAGAGTCGCGCGATGGAGCACTCGACCGCCGCCCCGCAGCCCGCCCCGCCCGCCGCGGCGCCGGCGGTTGGGGTGCCGGTCGCGAACGAGAGCGTCGTGCTCTCGATGCAGCGGACCGTCGGCAACCGCGCGGTGTGCCGCGCGATCGCGACGGGGATGCTGGCGCGCGACGACGCGCCGGGCGCCGCCACGCCAACCGCGGGGGGCGCGATCACCGGGTTCTCGGTGTCGCCGACCGTCGCCACGATGCCGCTCGAGTCGGGGGTCACGATCACCGCGAAGGTGACGCCGGACGGCACCGGCGCGAAGCTCTCGCTGGAGGCCGGCACCGCGGCGCCCGCGGCGGGCACGAAGATCGACGACTCCGGCACGGTCACGCTCGACGCCAAGCAGCCGGGCGGCACCATAAAGATCAAGGCGCAGGCGGCCAATGACGCCACCACGGGGTTCCGGGTGATCGAGAAGCCGAAAGAGATCAGTAAGACCGCCGCCTCGGCGGCAGGGATCTACAAGGGGACCTTCACGCACACGTTCTCGTCGTCAGGAGCCACGACGGCCGGCTTGAACCAGGGCAACATCAACGAGAAGTTCGACTCGGCGACGGCCAAGACGCCGTTCGGCGGCGACTTCAACCTGACGGCCAACAAGGCCGGGTCCCAGGGCTGGCTCCTGGACAGCTCGGGAACGATGGGGGCGCCGGACAACGTTTCGCTCAGCGAGAAGCTCGACGCGTCGCCGTTCGTCAAGAACGCCTCGAACGCGAAGGCAACCGCGCTGCCGCAGGGCTTCGACATGACCCAGAAGTTCCACTTCAAGACGCTGCCGTCGGGCAAGCTCGAGGACGCTCCGTTCACCACCACGACACACGGCCGGCATCTCGTCGAGGACGGCGGCAAGCTCAAGGTGCAGCTCTCCGCCGGCAAGGAGAAGGTGCTGATCGGATACGCGGGGCCGCCCGTGTTCCGTAACGCGTCCGCGGACAAGACCACGGTCGAGGCCTCCGCGCCGAAGCCCAAGTCGGGGACGTGGAAGCAGAACGAGGTCCAGTGCTCGGTCGACGTCGAGCCCTCGGGCGACGCCGTCAAGTGGTCGATCTCCTCCAGCGACAAGCTGGGCTGCTCGGTCGACGCGTCGGGGAAGGTCAAGATCGGCACGTCGCCCGGGACGATCACGATCCGCGCCGGCGACGGCACGCACTTCGACGAGGTCACAATCACGATCACAGCTCCGGCCGGGGCGACCGGCGCGAAGCCGACGAGCGAGGACGGCGCGGGCGACGCTGCTCCGGCGATGGACGCGCCCGTCGAGGTGCCGCCTCCGCCTCCGGCGGGGGAGCAAGTGGCCCTGCCGCAGGATCAGGGCACGCCGCCCGACACCGCCACCTGACGCCCGTCGTAGCGCGCCAGCGCGGGGAACAGCACCGCGATCACCACCACGCCCACGACGCATGCAAAGCCGCCGCTCACCACCGCGACGCTCGCCGTCGTTAGGCTCGCCGCGATCCCTGATTCCACGTCGCCGAGGCGCGGCCCGCTCGTCACCACGAGCATGAAGATCGCGCTCATCCGCCCGCGCAGATGCTCGGGCGTGACCGTCTGATTGATGATCGACCGGCACACGGCACTGATGCTGTCCGCGGCCCCGGCGATCGCGAGCAGCGCGGCCGCGGGCCACAGGCTCGGCATGAAGCCGGCGCCCGCGATCGCCAGGCCCCAGACGACGACGGCACCGATCACGATCCGCCCCAGCCACCGCGCATGCTCGACCCAGCCGGTCGTGAGCGCCGCGATCGTGGCCCCGGCGGAGACGCTCGCGTACAGCAGGCCGGTCCCGCTCGCGCCGGCGTCGAAGACCGTGAGCGCGAGGATCGCGAACAACGCCCGCGGCATGCCGAACGTCATCGCCACCAGGTCGGCCGCGAACGAGCCCATCAGTGCGCTGTTGCCGCGCACGAACCGCAGGCCCTCGGCGATCGAGCGCAGGATCGGGGCGTGCTCGGCGTCGGTCGGGGCGGGCTGGAGCCGGGGGAGGGCGAGCGTGATGCCCATCATCGCCACGAAGGCGACGGTCTGCCCGGCGTACGCCACCTCGACGCCGAACGCCGCGATCATCAGCCCGCCGATCGCCGGCCCGATCACCGCGGCCATCGTGTGCAGGCCGTACGTGATGCTCAGTGCGGCTCGGAGGCGGTCGCCGGCGAGCGCGGGGACGATCGCCGAGCGCGTGACGTTGTCGACCGTCGCGCCGGCCGCCAGCAGTGCCGCGAAGACGAAGATCAGGACCACCGGCGGGTCGCCGGCGATGCTGATCGCGGCCAGTGACGCCGCCGCGGCCGCGATCGCGGTCTGCCCGATCAGCATCAGCCGGCGCCGTTCCATCCGGTCGGCGATCGCGCCGCTGAGCAGGCTGAACACGATGATCGGGACCAGCTCGACGAGCCCGAGCAGCCCGACGAGCGCAGCCGAGCGCGTGAGCACGTAGACCTGGAACGGGATCGCGACCAGGACGGCCTGCGATCCGAACCCGGACAGCACCTCGCCGATCGCCAGCAGGCGCAGGTTGCGCGAGTCGCGCAGGACGCTCAGATCCACGGCGACGCGTCGCTTCATCCGCACGCAGTCAAGCAGCGTGCCAGGATTGGTCGCCGTGGCTGATCCCGGCACACCGTCGGATCCCCTCGCCGAGTTGGCGTTCGAGATCGAGCGCTTCGAGTGGATCGGGGAGGACCGCCTGGAGGTCACCGGCCGCTGGTTCGGCGTGCGCGGCCTGCGGTTCATGCGGCCGACGCTCCACGTGCGCCTGGGCGAGCGGCGCCGGCGGCTGATCGCGCTGCTCGAGGACAAGCCGTGGCCTGCCGACAGCGACGGACCGTGGATCGCCTCCTTCACCTGGGAAGGCCCGCACGACGGCGTCACGGCGGCCCGCCTCGAGGTCGCGCCGGATGTCGCGCTCGATCTCCCGATGCCGGGCGGTGACGCCGCCGGCCGGACGCTGAACCCGCGCCCGCGAGCGCGTCCGAAGCCCCGCAAGAAGCCGGCCGCCCCGCGCAAGCCGCCGACCGCGAAGCCCAAGCCGGCGGCGAAGACCGCGCCATTCGTCCCGACCGCCAAGCCGGAGCCAGGCGAGCCCGCTGCGCCGGCCGCGAGCGAGCCGGCTTCGCCTGCCGCCGCGCCGGCCGCGAGCGAGCCCGCTCCGCCTGCCGCCGCGCCGGCCGCGAGCGAGCCCGCTCCGCCCGCCGCTGCGTCGCCTGCGCCGTCCATTCCCGCGGGCGAGCCGCCCCCGCTCGCCGCCGGCGAACCGCCCGCGGACGAGCCGCCCGCGCCGCCGGAGCCCGAGCCCGTGGCCGAGGAGCCGATGCCGTCCCCGGCGGCCGAGCTCAAGGCGCTCGCGCTCGAGCGGCGGCTCGTCGAGGAGCGTGCCGCCCGCGAGCGCGTCGAAGAGGAGTTGGCGGCCGTGCGCGAGCAGCTCGCTGCGCTCTCCGAGCATCAGGCCAGCGCGGTCGAGCGGGCTCAGGAGGTGGTGCGGCTCGAGGGTGAGCTCGCCGCCGCCACGCGCGAGCGCGCCGAGGCTCTTGCCCGGGCCGAGCTCGCCGACACGGGACGCTCCGACGTCAGCCGGCTGGAGGACGAGCTCGCCGCGGCGCGCGCGCGGGCCGAGCGGGCGGAGGCGGAGCGGCCCGACGTCAGCCGGCTGGAGGGCGAGCTCGCCGCCGCGCGCGAGGAACTCGCCGAGGTGCGTGAGCCGCTCGAGCTCTCTCCGCTGCCGTCCCGATTCGACGCTCGCCGGCGCCGCCCGGAGTGGGGCACACGCGCCGCAGCGGTCGTGCTCGTGCTGATCCTGCTCGGCGCGTTTGCGTTGATTCTGTCGCTCCTCTAAACCTCCGGAAAGCGGCTACTCGCGCGGCCAGGTGGGTATCACGCCCGTATGACCGCGCAGGCTCCGTCCACCAGTCCGACGCCGGCGCCTCCGCGGCCGGCTGCCCCCGCGCCGGCTCGCCGGAAGCGCTTCGCTCGCTGGCGTCCCGGTGTCGCTCTCATCGCCGTCGTCGCCGCCCTCATCGGCAGCCAGATCGTCGCCCTCGCGCTGATCTTCGCGGCCGGCGGCGAGGACGCTCCTGACTGGGTGATCGCCGCCGGCATCGTGATCGCCGACCTGGTGCTGCTCGGCGTCGTGCTCGCCGTCGCGCGCCGCGGCGCGGACAAGCTCGGCGCCGCGACCCTCGGCATCCGCAAGACCGCCTTCTGGCCCGCGGTGGGCTGGATGGTCCTGACGTACTTCTTCGTGTCGGTCTTCAACGCCATCTGGATCCTCGTCGTCGGCACCGGCAGCCTGCCGAGCGACGAGGCCGGCGGCGGCGGAACGCCCTCGGTCGCCGCGGTGGTGTTCGTGGCGCTCGGCGTCGCCGTGGCGGCGCCGATCGTCGAGGAGATCACGTTCCGCGGCTACCTCTTCCCGGCGCTCGTGCGCTGGCGGGGTCCGTGGCTCGGCGCGCTGGTCTGCGCGATCGTCTTCGGGCTGGCGCACTGCGCCGTCTACCCGCCCGAGTTGCTGCCGATGATGGCCGTGTTCGGCTTCGCCGCGTGCATGCTGTTCTGGTTCACCGGCTCGCTGCTGCCGTGCGTCGCCCTGCACGCGCTCAACAACGCGATCGTGGTCAGCGCGGCGGGCGACTGGACGTGGCAGGCGCCGGTCGCGATCTTCGCCTGCGTGCTCGTGTCCGTGCTGCTGCTGGTGCCGTTCGCGCGCGAACGCGCCCCGGTCGCCGCCGCATGAACGCGGACGTTTCCGGGCAGCCCTGAAAAGGAGGAGATCCCCGACCGCGGGAGGCGAGCATGGCTGCTGCACACCCAGACACGACCACCACGACCACCGAGCGGACGCACGCGAACGCGTCACCGCTCGATCGTCACGCACCCCCCACGGCGGGCAGCGCCAAGCGCTCCGGTCGAGCGATGACGGCGCTGATCATCGGCATCATCTCGATCCCCGCCGCGGTCATCGCCCTCCTGGGCGTCGTCCTCGGGATCATCGCGATCGTCCTCGGCGCCACCGCACGCTCGGACGCCCGCCGCAACCGGCTCCTCGGCGAAGGCCAGGCCACCGCCGGCCTGATCTGCGGCATCGTCGGCCTCATCCTCGGCCTGGCGAACATGGTCGCCGGCGCGATCATGTTCAGCTAGGCATCCTGGCCGGCACTCAGCGGGCGGCGGCGTGGATGGCCAGCACCGCGTCGAGCGAGTCCGCCTCCGCAGCGGGCTTGTCCGGCCGGTGGCGCAGCACGCGGGCGAACCGCAGCGCGACCCCGCCCGGGTAGCGCGTGCTGGCCTGGACGCCGTCGAACGCCACCTCCACGACGAGCTCG
>Ga0190265_10002024_pt1 | contig 13499 bp, 12 predicted proteins | sample Popmic124T_FD_133135 | JGI IMG/M metagenome (GOLD analysis project Ga0190265, IMG submission 133135) | Populus adjacent soil microbial communities from riparian zone of Indian Creek, Utah, USA - 124 T | ecosystem: Environmental > Terrestrial > Soil > Riparian zone | place: USA: Utah | collected... | reverse complement strand
TCCGGTTTTCAAAATCCAATCTTGGTCAGGCAACTGCCTGCTTTCTCGCCTCATTCCGAGGCCGTTCCTCGCGAGAGTTTGACCGCCGTACGGTCAACTTGATGACCCACTTGAAACCGCTGCTCAACTGCAAGCCAGCGTCGCTTGCGCGGATGATTGTCCGCAATTGCGGACAACATCGCACTGGCGCTGAGGAAATGTGTTGGTGAAGTCAGCACAACAAAAGGAACCGTATGCAAAGACTGCAAGAACCAATGGAAACAGACGGATTGGGGATCGGTGAGAGCGCCGAAGTATTGGGTGTTCATCCGTTTACCCTGCTGGCGCGAGCGCAGATGGATGAACTGGCGCTTGTGCGCGACAACGCGGGTGAGATGCGCGTTCCACAAGAGGAACTCATCCGACTTGGAGAAGGTCACACCGGCAATCACACCACGACTGAAAGTCAGCGGGTGCCCACCGATCAGGAACTTGGCGTCACGCGAGGACTGTTCAGGAAAGGACAACGCACTTACCACGTTCCGGGATACACCAAATCGTTGAGCGCGGCAGAGATTGTTGCTTATCGGAAGGCGTATGCGGCGATTGGCGGTGAACTCGAACTGCTCACCGATTTGCGACAGCAGTTACGCAACCCGAATCGCGTTACGCCTGTCGGCGAAACATTCGTCGAAGTTCCACATGAAGGTCGCTGGAACGTGCGTGGGACGCTCCTCAATCTTGGCAGGAGCGACATCCTCTTGTGTGAACGAGGCGATGAACTCGCCGTCATCGAAAAATTCCAGCCGAACTCAACGTATGCCCGCACACGCGGCACCGCTGAAATTCTCCTGACGGGCCGAGACGCCCAGCAACTCGTGAGAGAATTCAAAGAGAATGCACAACTCACCTTGGAATTCATGGCCAGCAATCTGACGGCAAAAGCACAGCGCATCATTTGGAACGAACAACAGGCCGAACATCCGGCCCACGTCGTGGCCGCCATTTCCGAACGCTGCCGCAACGCCGTTCAGGAGACGGAGACACAAACCCAACGGCAGACTGCCGCACGCGGCATTCGCATCTGAAGGGAGGACGGCTATGCACCAGGACATTGAACGGTTCCTCAATCTCAGAAGGCAGCCCGCCCAACTGACAGTGGAAGAAGCTGCGCGCAATTTGGGTTTTTCACCGCATGACATCCCGATCCTTGTTGCAAAAGGAATGCTCAAACCGCTGGGTCATCCGCCAGCGAACGCGCAGAAGTATTTTCTTACTGCGGCGTTAGACCAACTGCACTCCGATGAGAAGTGGTTTTCCAAAGCCCGCGATACGCTCTACGCCCATTGGCGCTACAAGAACGGTCGCAAGCGTACGAACAGCGCGAACGGTCATAGTTCAGTGTCAGAGAATCCGCTGATGCGGTGAACTTTGAGGCAGTTGAATGAACTCGCGATAAACCGCTCCGGCCAACCGAGGCGGTTTTCATTTCAGCAATTCTGGGTTGGACATTCACAAAGGCCAGTTCCGGCGCGCTCGCCTTCGTCCGATTGTATGTCTGGCCTGTGCTTGTCAAGGTTGTCCGAAATTGACAAAGGCGCTTCGCGCCGGTGGTTCTGTTTGCGGCTCCACCGTTGACAAGCACAGGCCAGACATGGACTTGGCTCTTAAGGATCGCGCGCGGGGGATTCTTGCCGGAAAGAGTTCTGAGGTCTTAACCGCAGCAGGCTGGTTGACCAGCAGCACCGTGAGCCACGCTGATTGGCTATTATGAAAGTCCGCGTCGTATGGGCCTACGGGCCTGCCACATCTTCCAAACGATTTTCAACCGTCGCTGCCCTGGCACTCAACGTACACGCATGGCTTTGTTTTTGGCGCGAAGCGCGGTGTAGCACATTGGTCACCCACGGGCCGAATCGCGGCTGAAGGTTCGCCACACATGCAATCGCATTCCGCAAAGATTTATTGCACTCGCATCGCAAGTGGACGCGATGATTTGGCCGGGTTGAAAACTCACCGGTGCAAGTGAAGTGGAGGCGGACCGCGCCGCATTTGTGGACTTCAACAATCATCGGTGATCGGAATTTCTACTGGCAGTTTGCTGGCAAAACCGGTGTGACACTGCCAGTCGATTTGCCAGCGAAAGAGTACTGAAAGAGTTAAGAAAAATTAGTTTGGGTTAAGGCTGATTTTGGCTTGCCAAAACGCAGGAAATAGCTGATTCTATTGGTGATTTGAGAGCTAAACGACTGGTTCTCAAGGCCCACCGGAGAAGACTGAACGACGAGCTTGGGTCGTTAGACCACTTCGACACCGTGAAAGTTGCAACCCTTCAAGACCTCGTTGCAGCGGATGATCCAGCGAACCTGGAGTTTCCGACCGGGTTCGATTATGATACCTCAGTCGAGTCCGTTCGCTCGGTGCAGTTACCCCTTGAGAGTTTGTTGGGGGAGAAGGTCCAGCTAGATACGGCCATGCAGGATTCTTCCCACTTCGCGGAGTTGGTTGTTTATGACCGTCCCGGCGGCGGCAACCGTTATGAGGCTTACGTTGCAGTTCGCTTTTCTGCATTCGGACATTTCTTCACCGTCTGGGGCTTGTCGTCACTGCGTCCGCTACCCGATGAGCTTCGCGCGCGAGTTGCAGAGCTGGTCGGCAGTTTTGGATTCGTGTATGCTCCCACCGAGTTGCTGGCACAGCCATACACCGGAAAGTTCTTTCGAGATTGGTGGCTGAGATATTTTGATTTTATATGACGTGGTCTAACCATGCGCTCCAGCGAACCCGGCCATCGCGTCACTGTTGCAATCCGCGCATCCCGTGGGCCGGGTCGCTGAGCTTAGGTCGTTAGGCCGCTTCACACGTCATGGACATTGAATCACACGGGAAGCGTTACCGGACACTTCGCGCGAGCGACGTGGAACGCGACGGCATGGCACTGGACCTTGAGTGCGGCTCGGACACACTGGCCGAGGTTTTCTATTCTGATGTCACCGGAGAGTTTACGATTTCCTTGTTCAGTCGCGATCTGCCTTTGCCTGTCATTGAGCAGTTCATCGCCGAGGCACGTCAGAGTTTAGTTCCTGTTCGAGAGACATGAGAGCATCACACACAACGCGGCCTAACCATGCGCCGTCGCGCCCCCGGCCATCGCTCTCGGCCTGCAACTCCCGCTGCACTCCTAGCTGCCCGCTACCGCGCCAAGCCGCTCTCTGTCACCACTGGTGAGCAAACGGGCATGACGACGCCCCAGCCGTCCTGGAGCACTGGTGTGGTCGTGGGGCACAAACTCGCCTCGCGCAGTCGCTTTCTCGGAAAACGACGCGCCACGTTGACCGTGGGCGCGTTTTTATTTCCGCCGAGGGGTCAGGGGACCGCTTTTTCGATCACCAGTACGGGGTTAGCGAGCCGCGCGCGCTGCCGCACCAACTGTGGATAGATCGAGAAATAATCCGGAAGTCCGGCATCGGGGCGGATGGGGTAAATGGGTGCGGGTAGTTATTCCCCGATGCTCCGACGCTCCTTGCCCACGCGGCGATCACGGGGGTAGTATCCGGCCAATGAACCCCCCGTCGGCGCGCAACCCACGTTCACGGAAAGCAGACACTTTTGCTTTCTCCATCGCCAGCCATAGTGACTAGGCCACCATGCGCACGCTTATCATCATCGCATTCTCTATTCTTCTGATCGGCTGTGGTAGCCGCCAGCCCGTCGCATACACGGATGGCCGCTCCGGTGTGCTCGATCTGACCACGAACGGCACGGCAGCGTGCGAGCTTCATCGAGTGACGCTTTCGACGCAGACAGTTGACCTTGAGTTTGGCATGAAGCGGTTGAATCCAATTGACGAGGCGCGCTCTCGATTGTTTCCGCACGCGAATGAGGCTTACGACACCGGGTGGTGTATGCCTCCGTATGAGCGTTACGCGCGTGTGTTCGTTTGCCCGCGTTGCACGGAGGCACGCACTTTATGGATCACCACCAACCCGATAGCCCTGAGGTAATAATTTTCAATTGGCTGAAAAAGGTTGAGTGCTGACGCTGGCCACGTTTACGCCTTGCGGGTCGCTGCCGTTTCACTCACTGCTGCTGATCGAGCCGATAATCCGTCACCCATTGTTTCCTCAGTCAGTGCGATTACCGTATCTCGTGCAAAGAAATAACACCCGAACCGGCATCGACTTCTGGCGCGGTTTCGATCGTGGCGTAGCGGCGGCGCAGGAGGCCATCGCCGGGCTTCCAGATGATTTGTTTCCCCATGGACCACAACAGTCCCGGCGCGGGTTGCTGAGCGCCCTGACGGCCTTGGCGCCCGTCCCCGCGCTGCTCAGACCGACGGTGACGAACCATCAACTCGCGGCCAAGTACGGCGTCGCCGTGAGAACAGTTCGGAACTGGCGCGGTGCCGGCTGTCCGTTTGCGGCCGGGCAGTGGCGAGTCCTCGATTGGCTTCACTCGCGGCGGATCATCCCCGCTGGTGCCCGCGCCAAGTTCGCCGTGCAACTCCGAAGGCGGGATGGCCCTGACCCGGATTCACCAAGCGGCCTGGCGCTGCAAGCGGCGGCGCTGTTGCGCACGCTGCGGCAATTGCGGCGGGGCCTGTAAGATCATACCGCGTCCGGGGCAAGGTGCGCGCGGCCGGCTTACCGGCGCGTTTGCCGGCTCAAGGCGGGACTGGGGATGCGGGTAGCCCGATCCGCGCAAGCGCGAGCACCAATAACAATAAAAGATGCGGCCGCTGTTGTGGCAAGCTCATCGAGCGCACTCCAAGCACTCTGGTTCAGACCGAGGGAGCGTTCTGATACCCTATCGGTAAGTATGGATACCCTACCTGTACCCTATCGTTACCCTATCAGTTACCCTATGAGGGGTGTTAAGATGCCGGAGGTGGCACGCTGTGAACGGGGGTTCACTTATACGCTCCTATGAACAACTCGACCGGAACTTACATCGAGTTCTCGTGCGGTTTTAACCATGGGCGCGGGACGGGCGTGGGACCCTCTGGCTGGGCCGCCAGACGATTTGTCTGTCGGGATTCGGCAATCGGCCTAGCGCGGTTCCTGGAATGCCCTGAAGCCACTTGGCGCTCACCCGGCACTGGCCACCCGGCAACGGGGAGGGCGGCGCCGAATTCGCACGTCGATCAGCGCAGCGCGGCATTCTCTCCGCGCCACCGGAGGCTGTGAACCGCCCCAGGGCACCAGACGAAATGCTTACAACTTCTTCCACCGATACCAATTTGCCTTGGGTTCCCCGGTAACCGGATCGAGTCTTTCCGAAGAAGTGAGTTCGATCCAGTCCATGCGCCTCAGCCGGGCAAGCAGACCGCTCACATTGGGTTGGGAGCAGCCGAGGAATTTTGCGGCCGCCGTCTGGACAAGGAAAAATTTTCCATCCCGGTCGCGCGACAGCCAGTAACAGAGGGCTGCAAACAGGGCCATCACGGTAGCTCAACTCAGTGGTGAAGGCCGGAGGATCGGTTTGTGCCATGGTACAGGCTTCCTTCCATTGCTTGCCTCCTTCCCCTTGCGGGCAGCGGACGCGAATCAACATGTCTGCCACCTCGTCCTGGTAATGTTCAAGCGAATGCGGGCGAAATTCGGGTCGAGCCAGTTGATACCACTGAGCAACAAGCTCATCTACCACGACTGGGGAGAACTTCACCTTGGACTTGGCTTCTGCACCCATAATGCTTCGGGCGAGGTTCCACAGGTAGTTGTGATGGTTGTCATGACCCTTCTCAGGCAGGAACTGGTTCACATCAACCAGCGAAGCCAGCGAGGGAAGGACGGAGGTGATAGGGGATGAAGATGGGGGATTAAGAGAGAGAGGAGAGAGAGAAGAAAAGCCTCTTACACCTCCTATTGCTCCTATACCTCCTACTTCTCCTATTATAAGTCCCGGCTCATCGAACAGAGGGGTGAAATGCCCGGTTGGCTGACCAAGCACCACATCGGCATCATGGCAGAGGAAGGACTTGCGTGACAGGTCGGCCCCAGACGGATCGGCATCCAGTCCAAATTTCTCCCGGCAGTAGGCCGCAGCGCCTTCCCAACAAGCCGAGTGGTTCAGCGCATCGGTGGCCGCAACAGCCACCACCCACTTGATACCGCACCCGCTCGGCGAAATGTAGGCGAAGAGGGTATGCGGGTCACTGGCCAGCCGCGCCTTGAGCAGGTGAACTTCCGCCTGGGGCAAATCATCGAAGTCGATCACCATGAGGCCCGAATGCGCGTCCAACCCCTTGTCGTTGGCGTAGCTGAATTTGCCGCCGAACAGCACAGCGGGCAAACGTTCCTTCGCCTTGTCGTATGCCACTTCTCCCTGCTCGGCGAGAATCCGCCGCAGCTTAACGGTTTTCTCTTGGAGCTGGGGTCTGCTCCGAATGTCGTCCACCACTTGGCTCAAGGTGGAGTGCCACACTGCTCTGGGGTTCTGTATAGCGGTCAGGCGGGTAACACATCGGTGTGCAAAGGAATCCATAAGTGTAATGGGTTTCCCGTTGCGGCGAGTCCGCGCGATGATACACTGAGCCGTCTAAGTTCCAGTGCCCCGCGCCGGTCGCCGGCCGGGGTTTTTATTTTCCGACCGTAGTGCGGTCCTTGAGAAACTTTTCAACGTGAGTGACGCTATAGTACGTTGGCCCACCTCCGCGCTTTGCAATCGGGTTTGATTTGAATCGCGGGACCTTGGCGTCATGAAGCCACTGGCGTAACGTCGGTTTCGCTGGCAGTGGATCGAGGAACAACGGAATCGTAGTGGTGAGCAAAACGTCGAGCGAGGCCAGTCGCGCGTTGACCTTGGTGGGTGGTGTTTCTCCCTTATTCAGAACGACAGTTTTCTCAGTCATAACCTCCTTTTTCGGCAGCCTCCCAAATTGGTCAGACTGAACCGTTACAAATAACATGGCGTGTTATGCGTAACAATCAACCGAAAGAAGAAGAAACTTCTGTATTAGCGAAATGGACGTTGCAGAGGGCGGCGCAACCCCCGCACAGCCCAGTGGTATTACGGCATCTTCGTTCTAGTCGCGCGGCCCGTTTTTTTTGTGGGAGCGAGCGCGTAGAACTTCTTCGTGTCGTTACTGTTCACACGGCCCTGATAGTGCTTTTTGATGATGGCTTCACTGTTGCCGAATTGCTCGGCGGCCTTGCCGTAACTTTTGTGTTTTCGGAAATGGTGCGAGATTGCGGTGTGCCTCATCACGTCATGCGGCCATTCCGTGATGCCGGCCGCAGCCCGCACGGCGTCAAATTCCTTGCGCCAGTTGGCCGGGAAAAACTCGCAACCCTTGTACGCCTTCAACCACTTCGCGAGCGTCGGCTCAATAGTAACGGTGCGCGACGTGTTGGTTTTGGTTTGCGTTGCCTCCAGCAATATTTCTTTGTCCTTGAGATTCACCTGCGCCCACGGCAACCGACCCGCCTCAAAAGGCCGCAGCCCGCCAAACAAACATACGGCGACGTATGGTGCCAGTAGCCCGTCTTTGTGCGCCTCGGCCGCCCGCAGGAGGCTCTGGCATTGGTCCACGGAGAGAACCGAAGGTGGAGCGGATTGTCCCTGTGGAACTTTCACGTCGCGGCAGGGGTTGGTGAGCACCCAGCGGCGCGGGCGTTCGATGCACCATGAAAAAAAACGCGACACGGCGCGGCGGTCGGTGTCTTTACCCCCCGGCGTGGTGTCTCGCTTCGTCAGGAAATCGTCGATGAAGTCCGGGGTAACTTCGGAAACGCGGACGTTCTGCACCGAGTTCTTGAACACGCCTAGACGGTATTTCCAATTGCGCTTCGTGGCGTCGCGAAAGGGGGCAGGGGTGAGCCACGCGAGAAATTGTTCAACTGCGTCGTCGATGCGCGGGGAATCCTTTGGTGCGTTTTTATTGGCGTGGGTTTTCCAGAAGTCCACGGCATCCAAAAGGCGCGACCAGTCCTCACCGAGTTTGATGACTGCTACTTCCGCGAGTTGAATCTGTTCGGCCGTCAACTTCGTGGCGCGGATGTTCGTCTCCGCCGCGCCGCGCAGGAACTCGGTTTCCAGTTCGATCTGCCGGCAGCGGGCCGCAGCTTCGTCGGCGAAGTTCTCGCGTACGCGAGTCCCATCACGCTTGCTGCCGGCCACACGCCATGAGCGCGAGCCTGTCCGCTCGTTCACGAATGGACAAATCTTGAACTTCTGGCGCTTGCTTTGAGCGACGGCTTGCCTCAGCCGGGGGCGCGGGAGAGTGATAACATTCTCGGGATTCGGCGCTTCGATCTGAGCATTGGTTTGCATTGCCTTCGATTGTAGGAGCGATTCAGAATTAGTCAACCGCGTTGGCAACCGTTTTTGTTGTCAGTTGTAATGCCTAAAACAAAGGCTAAAATGCACTAGAGCGAAGTCCTTTTAAGGCATTGGTCCAGGGTTCGAGTCCCTGCCAACCCACCATTCCACAAACCCACAGAACTGTGTGTATTCCTTCAGTCGCAGCAGGGTCGTTCCGATGAATTGGTTGTCCCCTCGCTATGGGGCGCCGCTCCGTGTTTTGGTTCACGCACGAATCCGCACGGGGCGGCCTTGCACTTTCCTCCTGCTTGCCTCATGGGGTGAACACCCCATAGCGCCCGGCGGCCGGCCCTGCTTTCATGTCCACACGTAGGCGGCGTGTTTGGGGACACGGCCTCTGCGTTGTTTGGCGGGTTGCGCTCTGAGTTCGCAGCCCGCCTTTTCATTTCAGGGCCGCTTCAGTCATGGCGCATCGCTGTCGATTTCATTGAGTGCAGCCGTTCCTCGCGGCTGTCGCACGTCGGCCGCCTCGCAGGATTGTATGGAAGTTCTGTGGGGCGGCCTTCGCTTGTGTCAGTGCGCGCCGACGAAACAACGCGAATTCCAGAGTGATTGCCAAAAATCATTTCCAAATGGTGCAGCCCGGGCGGTCTTGTTGGCTGGTCGATCCGAGCCGTTCAGTCAACTCCACCATGGTGTGGGAACGAGCCGCAGTTTCATCGGGCATCACAGTAAAGACTCACTCCCCCTTCCTCAAACAATAAAGCTTCGTCAGCGTGCGGATGAGCAGGCGGTCGGCGGCGATGGCGGGGGTGGCCATGCACATTTCGTCGAGGGAGTTTTTGTGCAGCAGCTTGTACTCGGATCCGGCGGCGAAGACGTAGGTGTCGCCGTCTTCGCTGAGCGCGAAGATCTTTTCGTTCGCCGCCCAGGGTGACGCGGTGAAGGCGGTGTTGCCCTCGGGGCGGATGCGTTGCTTGTCGTAAATCTGCCGGCCGGTGCGCGCGTCGTGACAGGTCAGGAATCCGAAGTCGAACAGCACGTAGAAATGATCGCCATAGACGAGCGGCGAGGGGTTGTAGGGCGCGGCGGCCGGCTGCGACCACGCGATGAACGCGTTGTTGGTTTCGCCCGGCTTGAGGCTGATGTCGCCGGACGCGCCTGGCTTGATGGCGAAGACGGGCCGCGCCTTGTCGCCGACGTAGCCGGAGCAGACGTAAAGCAGGCCGAACTTCGAGAAAGGCGTGGGGATGACAATCGTGGACATGCCGCCGAGTTCCCAAAGCAGTTTCCCGTTGAGATCGTAGGAGCGAACGCGCTTCGTGCCGCAGGTGATGAGTTCGGTGCGCTGTTCATTCTGCCAGATGTAAGGCGTGGCCCAGTTGCTTTTCTCATCGCGTTCGACGCGCCAGAGCTGGCGCCCGGTTTTTGCATCAAGAGCCACGGCAAAGGATTTATCGTCGTTGTCGTTGACGATGAAGACGCGGCCATCGTGAACCACGGGCGAGCCGGCGGAACCCCAGCCATTGCGCGTCTTCACCGGCGGCCAATTGGTGGACCAAAGCAACGTTCCTGGAGGGACGAGTTCCACGAGTCCCTGACTGTCTTTTGATTGGGGACTCGCGGAGCTCGTCCCTCCAGCCGCGTAGCAGAACAGCCCGACATTTCCGAAGTAGGCATAGACGCGCTCGCCATCGGTGACAGGTGTTTCGGACGCGTAGCTGTTCTTCACGTGCAGTTGATTTGGCGGCGTGCCGCGATGCGCCTCTTGCCGCCATAACTCGCGGCCCGACTTGAGATCGTAACAAAGCGTGAGCCAGCGATGCGCGCCCCTGGGGATCTCTTTTCGTTCGCCGCCGAAGTAGAGGCCTTTCTTGGGCGCTTCCATTTCGGCTTCACTGGCGACGGTCGTGAGAAACACGCGCTCGCCCCAGACAACGGGCGCAGACCAACCGCGTCCGGGCACTTCCATTTTCCATGCGACATTTTCGTTCGTGCTCCAGCGATCCGGCAAATTCGGATTATCGGCGACGCCCAACGCCCCGGGGCCACGGAACTGCGGCCAGTTCGTCGCGGCAGTGGCAGCGTGCATCGAGACCGCCGAGGCCATCATCGGCATCAGGATCGCCAGAAAATATGGGGACGCGCGGAGCTTGTCCCTCCAACTGACTACTGGAAATTTCACCGTGAGAGCTTTGGGAAGTCGCGCGGATGTGGCAAGACAAACAGAGACGTTCGATGCACTGGCAAAGCGGTGAGAAATGCGCGGTGCTACAGCAAACCTTTGCAATTGTCCGCTCCGCAGCGGCACTTCATCCCGCCCCGGTGCGGCGTCTCTCCATAATCGACGGTCAGTTCCGTGCCAGACGAAATCCTCTGCAAGGTGTAAACCTCGACTCGCCGCTGCAAGACCCGGAGGTAACAGTTGGGGCAGCAACTGTGATTGAGGTATTTGAAATGGTTGCCCTGCGAACAATCCAGCGCCAGCCGACGGCTCAACTCGATGAAGTAAATCTTCGCTGCTGATTCAATGGCCTTTCGGGCCTGCGGCAGCTTCACTAATTCGCCGTGCAGTTCGCCAATCTTCCTACGAGCCGGCAGGTTAGTCAGCGGAAAAAGCCCGCGCCCATTGATTCTGCTTGCGCGCACGGTCAGTCGAGGGATGAAACGGCTGTTACTCGGGCCGACTCGTGATGCAATGCTGGGTTTTTTCATTCTCGTCCGACCGCTTTGGCCGGAACGACTCAAATCTCTACAGAAGCAAACGAAGGAAACAAAGCCGCGACCAGAAGATTATCGCTTCTTGTTCAAGGGTTGGCCACGGGGCGCCGTTTTTCACCCAGCAGTGCGTCAATTCAATGACTACGAACCGTCAATTTCCCGTCGGAGTGGTTGATCGTGAATTTTGGCCCGAGTAATCTCTGGCCTCTCAATGAACAAGATTGCCGCCCATGTGCTTGCGTGTTCGCTCTGGCTCAGTCTTTGGCTGACGACGGGCGAAGTGTCGGCAGCCGAGGCGATGTTCTATCGCGCGATCAATCTCAATGGTCCGGCGCTCACCATCGACGGACGCGCCTGGGAAGGAACGAACGCGTCGAATTTCGTGAGTGACGGAAAGTCGTTCGAAAACCAATCGGTGGCACTCAAGCCGGCCACGGATGCGGCGCGCGCGCAGATGATTCGCAGCAGCCGCTGGGGCAACAAAGTGGATGTGGAACTGACCCATGTGCCCGACGGCACCTACCAGATTTTTCTCTACGTGTGGGAGGACAATCACAGCGAGCAGTTCGATCTGCTCGTCAATGACAAGGTCGTCGTGGAGAAGTTTCATAGCGGCAGCGCGGGGGCGTGGAAAAAATTGGGCCCGTGGCGAGCGTCGAGTGTCAGCGGAAAACTGAAAGTGTCTGCGCGCGGGGCGAGTCATGGGGCGTGCAATTTGTCGGGGATCGAAGTGTGGGCAGGCGACGGAACGCTTCCGATGGAGAGCGGGCCGCAGTTCGTCGCCACGCCCACAGCCGAGCACATCGAGTTTTTTGAGAAACACATCCGGCCTTTGCTCGTCGAGAGTTGCTACGAGTGTCACAGCACCGAGGGGAAGAAGATCAAAGGCGGCTTGTTGCTCGATTCCCGCGCGGGCGTGGTGAAGGGCGGCGATACAGGGCCTGCGATTGTTCCGGGCTCGCCGGACGCCAGCCTGCTGATTCAAGCCGTGCAGCATACTGACACCGACCTTTCGATGCCGCCGAAAAAGAAGCTGCCGCCCAACCAAATCGCGGACCTGATCGAATGGGTGAAGATGGGTGCGCCCGATCCGCGTGCGGAGAACACAGTCGCGTCGGAGGAATCAAAGTCGGCCATCGATTGGAACAAGGCGCGCGAGTTCTGGTCGTTTCGTCCGTTGAGCCGTCCGGCGGTTCCGGCGGTGAAGCAAAAGAAATGGCCCGCGAACGAGATCGATCGGTTCATTCTGGCGCGATTGGAAAAGGAGGGATTGAAGCCGGCGGATGATGCGGACAAGCGTGTGCTGATTCGCCGCGCGACCTATGACTTGATTGGTCTGCCACCTGCGCCCGAAGACGTTGATGCGTTCCTGGCCGACAAATCGCCGAACGCCTTTGCGAAGGTCATCGATCGTCTGCTCGCCTCGCCGCACTACGGCGAGCGTTGGGGCCGTTACTGGCTTGATGTCGTTCGTTACGCGGATACGGCGGGCGACAATTCCGACTTCCCCATTCCCCAGATGTATCGCTACCGCAACTGGGTCATCGGCGCGTTCAATCGCGACATGCCTTACGACCAATTTGTGCGCGCGCAGCTTGCGGGTGATTTGCTGCCGGCGAAGAGCAACGAGGAGAAGTTCGAAAACCTCATCGCGACAGGCTACATCGCAAACGCCAGGCGATTCGGCTCGCGCGTCGATGATTACCCGCAGCACCTCACCATCGAAGACACGATTGATAACGTCGGGCGCGCGTTCCTCGGACTGACGGTCAGTTGTGCGCGCTGTCACGATCACAAGTTCGATCCCATCACGGCGCAGAATTACTACGGGCTTTACGGCATCTTCCACAGCACCCGGTATCCGTGGCCGGGCATTGAGTTGGAACAGAAGCAGCGCGACCTCGTGCCGCTCGTGCCGCCGGAGAAACTCGCCGAGGCTGACGCCGCCCGGAAAGTGCATGACGCCGAAGGCAAACGGCTGGAGAAGGAATTGCAGAAGGTGAAGGACTCGTTGAAGGAGAAGCAGGGTGAGGAGAAAAAAGCAGTCGAGGCACAAATCAAAGACGCCGAGAAGGCGGTAAAGGATCACAAGAACAAGCCCCTCCCGTTCGAACTTGCTTACGCGGTGGCGGAGGCGAAAAAGGCCGAGGACGTGCGCGTGCAGATGAAAGGCGATCCAGCGAAGCCCGGGCCGATTGTGCGCCGGCATTTTCTTACTGTGCTGAGCGGTGCCGCATTGCCGGCTGACGAACCAGGCAGCGGTCGAAAGCAACTTGCCGATTGGATTCTCGACCAGAGCAATCCGCTCACCGCGCGGGTGATGGCGAACCGCCTTTGGCAGCATCATTTCGGCAAAGGAATTGTGCCGACGCCGAATGATTTCGGAAAACAGGGCAAGCCGCCGACGCACCCGGAATTGCTCGATTGGCTGGCGAGACGGTTCATTGACGACGGCTGGTCGATCAAATCGATGCATCGGAAAATCATGCTCTCGCACACGTACCGGCAGGCCAGTGGGCCAGTAAACAGTGAATCAG
>Ga0190265_10002023_pt1 | contig 13500 bp, 11 predicted proteins | sample Popmic124T_FD_133135 | JGI IMG/M metagenome (GOLD analysis project Ga0190265, IMG submission 133135) | Populus adjacent soil microbial communities from riparian zone of Indian Creek, Utah, USA - 124 T | ecosystem: Environmental > Terrestrial > Soil > Riparian zone | place: USA: Utah | collected... | reverse complement strand
TAGCGCTCACCGATCACCGCGAAGATGAAGTCGGTGTGCCGCTCAGGGACGAAGTCGAGCCGCGTTTGAGTCGCTCGATCGCCGCGGCCGGTCAACTGCCCCGAGCCGATGGCGGTCTGCGATTGATCTTGCTGATAACCAGCGCCACTGAGGTGGGCGTCCGGGTCGAGGAAGGACGTGAGCCTTTCCTCCTGGTAGCCCTTCAGCAGGGGAACCCCCGCCGCCGGCGCCACCACCAGGACTGCCGTGACCAGAGTGGCCAGAATCGCGCCGATCAGGGCGAGGTGCGTCCAGGGGACGCCCCCCACGAACATCACGGCGAGGGTGATTGCCCCGTACACCAAGGCGGTGCCGAGGTCCGGCTGCAGGAAAACGAGCGCAGCCGGCGCGAGGCCGAGGCAGAGGTAGCGCACAGTGCGCTGCCGTGCCGAGCCCCGCCGAGCGCCATCGATGACGAAACCGGCAAGCGCCAAAACAAGCAGGAGCTTGCCCAGCTCCGATGGCTGGAAGCTGAAGAAGGGAAGCTCGAAGGCGCGCCGCGAGCCGCGAGCGGCGAAGCCGAAGAAGAAGACGAGCGTGACGCTGACGCAGAGGAAGGTGTAGATCCCGACCCGCAGCTCGCGGAAGCGCGAGTAGTCGATACGCGCGAGCACGTACATGCCGATCAGGCCGAGGACCGCGTAGATGATCTGCCGGTCGACGAAATACCCCGGGCTACCCGGCACGTCGCCCTGCGTCGCCTGCCCCAAGGTGAAGACGCTGAACGCGACCAAGGCAAGCGCAGCGAAGCCAAGTTGGGCATCCATGTAGGGCAGGCCGAAGCGCTCAGCGATGCTGGGCCTGGCGGTGAAGGCTTCTGGGCGGGCTCGTCGGGCTCTGGTCGCGTACATCGGTTACTCCACCGCCCCCGCGGTTTCCACCGGCTCGGCGCTCTTGCCGAAGTGCTCGGAGAGGATCTTCAGGGCGGCGGGGGCTGCCGTGTCGGCGCCGAAGCCGCCCTGCTCGAAGGTCACGGCGACGACGATCTCTGGGTCTGGGTAGGGGGCAAGCACGACATACCATGACTGATCCTCGTACGGGGGGCGCTCCGCGGTGCCGGTCTTACCTGCGACAGGCACTGGAAAACCGCCGAAGACCCCGTACGACGTTCCGCTCGGCGACTGAGCCGCGTCGTGCAGGCCGGCGAGGATCGTCTCGCGCCACTCGGGCTCGATCTCGATCGAGCGGGCGGGACGCGGCTCGACTTCGCGCAGCACCCTCCCGGCCGGGTCTTCGACCTGCATCGCGACGTGCGGGCGAGGAACGGTGCCGCCGTTTGCGATCGTCGCGTAGGCAACCGCCATCTGCAGCGGGTCGGCCTGCAGGTCGCCCTGCCCAACCGAGAGGTTGACGTTGTCGCCTGCCGACCAGGGCCGTTCGGTCAGCTCTTCGCGGTAGAGCTGGTTGCGCCAGGCGGGGGTCGGCAGCAGGCCGGCCTGCTCGCCCGGCAGGTCGATACCGGTCTCGCGGCCGATGCCGAGCTTGCGCGCCCAGTCCTGCAGGGCGAGGCTGCCGTTCATGCGATCGCCGAGCGTGTAGTAGAAGACGTCGGAAGAAACTTCGAGCGCCCTCTGCATCGAGAGCGATCCGTAGGCGGCGCCGCCGGCGTTTTCGAAGTCGATGCCGCCGAGGGTGAAGAGGCCGTCGTCGTAGATCGGCTCCGTCGTGGTCACGTTGCCGCTCGCCAGGGCGGCGATCGAGGTGATCGGCTTGAAGGTCGAGCCGGTCGGGTAGGCGCCGGCGATCGCGCGATTGGTCAGCGGTGAGAGGACGGGATCGCGGTAGAGCTGGTCGACCTGGCTCTGGCTCGGACTGGTTAAGACCTCGGGGTTGAAGGTCGGGTTGGAGCCCATCGCCAGAATCGCGCCGCTGCGCACATCCATCGCCACGTAGGCGCCTGCCAGGCCCTGTTCAGAGAGCGCCGCGTCGCCCACTTCCTGCAGGCCCGAGTCGACCGTCAGGCGCAGGTTGTCACCGGGCGCCGGTTCGACCACATCCAGCTGACCGCCTGGGGTCGGCTGACCCATCGCGTCGACCTGGATCCGGGTGGCCCCGTTGCGGCCGCGCAGCACCTTGTCGTATTCCGCCTCGATGCCTTCCTTGCCGACCGTGTCACCCGGCTCGAGATCGCGATAGCGAGCCTCCTTCAGCTCTTCTTCGTCAACCTCGCCGACGTTGCCGAAGAGATGGGCGGCGAGCGTCCCATGCGGGTAGCGACGGACGAAGACCCGCTCCACCGCCACACCCGGAAACCGCGCCTGGTTCTCTTCGAGGTAGTAGATGAGGTAATTGCCGACATCACGGCGCAGAGTCACTGGCGCGCCCGGCGCCAGTTCGTCACCTTCATGGATCGCTCTGCGCACGCGACGAGGGGAGCTGTGGGTCAGATCTGCGAGCTGCGCCAGCTCGGCCCGCCGTTCGCGCGGATCGGCCGGCAGTTTGCGCGGGTTGACCTGGAGGGCAAGGCTGGTGCGGTTGGCAACCAGCACGTTGCCCTCGCGGTCGAGGATCTCGCCGCGCGGAGCGATGACGCGGAACTCGCGGGTGCGGTTGTTCCTGGCCTCAGCGAGGAACTCGTCGCCGTTCAACATCTGCAGGAACCAGAGGCGGAAGAAGAGAACCGCGAAAAGAGCGAGGGCGACGCCGCCGAAGACGGCGATGCGCAGCGCCAACTGGTTGTTCCCTCCAAGCTCGTCCGAGCGCCGGTACACGTGACTCAGGCCCCCAGCACGGTCGGCTGGCGGCGGCTGACCCTCGACTCCTCGACCAGCGCCGGCCGCAACACCCTGCGCAGCCCGTAGTAGATCGGCCAGGCGAGGAAAAAGGCGTAGATGCTCTTCAGCAACATGTCGCGCACGATCAAGGTGCTGACCGGGGCGTCGACGCCGAGCATCAGGTGCACGGCGGCAAAGCCCAGCTCGGCGAACAGCGTCAGCGCCATGCAGAGCAATGGCGGCACCAGCGCGCTGTGGATCTCGAACCGCTCGCGGAAGAGGCCGGCCAGGTAGCCGGCGCTGAGCAGCACCAACGAGGAGCCGCCGAGCGGCGCCACCAATAGGCAATCGACGAGAAAGCCGATCCAGAAGCCGGCGACGGCGCCGGTCATGCTGCCGCCCAGCAGGCCCAGGGCGACGACGACAAGGGGCAGGACGTCGGCGCTCGTGTGGAGGAACTCAACCCGGGAGAAAAACGAGAGCTGCAGCAACACGGCGACGATCGCGATCGCTGCCAGCCGGGCGAAGATCTTCGGCGTGACGATCATCCGCGTGAGCCTCCGGTAAGAACTTGCACCAAGTCCAGATTGGCGAGATCGGCGTAAGGACGCAAGTGGACTTGCTGACTTGCCTCCTGCTCGACGATCGACGCGCTCGTGACCTCGCCAACCGGCAGGCCGGGGGGGAAATGCGAGGCGTGGCCCTGGGCTCGCCAACCCGAGGTGACCACCGCCTGTCCGCCATGGACGTCTTTGGTCGAGTCGATGAAGTCGAGGATCAGGTCCTCGGGATCGCCAACCTCAGGTCGGATCACACCCTGCACCCCACCCGGCAGCACCTTCGCCGAGACCCCGCTGGTGTGGTCGGTGATCAGCGTCACCTGCGCCGAACCACCCTGCGACGAGGCGATCAAGCCGACCAACCCATCGCCGCTGATCACTGGATCGTTGACTCGGACGCCATCGTCGGAGCCGACGTCGATCGTCACCGCCGAGTGCCAGACGGTGGGCGAGCGAGCGATCACCCGACCGGTAACCGGCTTGTAGGCCGATTCGGCCAGGGCCGGGCCGCGGTTGAGGACGAACAGCTTGCGAAACTGGGCGTTCTCCTGCAGCGCCTCCTGGCCAGCGACCGCCTGACGGCGCGCCGTCACCAGTTCCTCCTCGAGGCGGCTGTTTTCCCCGCGCGCCTCGAAGGTCTTGTCGAACCAGCCGACGAGGTCCCGCGCAGGCTTGAGCGCCCGATCGGCAACGCTCTGCAGCGGGCTGAAGATCGTGCTCACTCCCCGTTGCAGACCACCCGAGCTCTGCCCATAGGTGATCGTCAGCAACAGGAAGGAGCCGATGATGAGGAGCGTTAATACCGCCCTACGGCGGCGTACTTGCTTGCGATACACGGGGGAAACCTAAGTTTGGCGCTTTGCATGAACGGCGCTTAAGGAACACGCGCCATTCCCGAATTCATCTTGCTGGCGCGGTGAATCGTCTCGAACTCCTCTAAAGAGATGCCCGAGCCAACTGCCACGCACGTCAAGGGCGACTCTGCCAGTTGACACGGCATCTGACACTCATCGCGAAGGCGTTGTTCGAGTCCTTGCAGAAGCGCGCCGCCACCGGCAAGGGTAATGCCCCGATCCATGATGTCCCCGGCGAGCTCCGGCGGGGTGCGGTCGAGCGTGTCCTTGACCGCGTCGATCACGTGCCCGACCGGTTCCTCGAGCGCCTCGCGGACCTCGGCCGAGCCGAGCGTGATCGTCTTCGGCAAACCAGAGACGAGGTCGCGGCCGCGGATCTCAACCTCGACCTCCTCAGGCAGCGGTGAAGCCGAACCCGCCTCGAGCTTGACCTCCTCCGCCGTCTGCGTGCCGATCGCCAGTTTGTAGGCGTGTTTGCAGTGGTTGACGATCGCCTCGTCGAGCTCGTCGCCGCCGACGCGGATCGATTGCGAGACGACGATCCCGCCCAGCGAGATCACCGCCACCTCGGTGGTGCCGCCGCCGACGTCGACGATCAACGAGCCGGTCGGCTCGGCGACCGGCAGCCCGGCGCCGATCGCAGCCGCCATCGGCTCCTCGATCAGGTAGGCCTTGCGCGCCCCAGCCGAGAGACAGGCCTCCTCGACCGCCCGCTTCTCGACGCCGGTCACTCCCGACGGGACGCAGACGACGACTCGTGGGTGAGCAAAGCGGTTGGAGTGAACCTGCTTGATGAAGTGGCGCAGCATCTGTTCGGTCACGTCGAAGTCGGCGATCACGCCGTCCTTCAACGGCCGGATCGCGGTGATCGTGCCGGGCGTGCGCCCAAGCATCCGCTTCGCTTCGACGCCGACGGCGTGGACCTGACCGGTGCGCGAATCGATCGCCACCACCGAGGGCTCGGAGAGCACGATGCCGCGGCCCCGCACGTAAACCAACGTGTTTGCGGTGCCAAGGTCGACCGCCATGTCACGGCCGCCGAGTCCGGTCAGATAGCTGAATATGCCCATTCGCACAATTTGCTTGAAATGCAGGCGCAATCATCCCAGATGGTCAAAATCTGACACTTAAAAACTTAACGAGTTTCTAATGGACACCGATGGGGTATGAAACTTATAATCAGCAGTGCTGGAGCAAATGGTTTCCTACGAGGCCGCCGGGCGACCGGGAGAGAGAGCGCGCATCCTCGCCGCGGATGAGCGGCCGGAGGAGTTGCGCTTTGTCAAGTACTCGCTCGGGGAGGAGTACGAATGCGAGTTCGCGAACACTCTCGAGACGGCGCGCAAGAAGCTCATCGGGTTGCCGTTTCACCTGGCGCTCTGCGAGATCGGGACCGCGGACGAGCGAGGGTTGGTCGAGGAGATTGCCCAGGATCACCCCGATACCGCGATAGTCGTCGTCGCCGGCGCCGATGATCTACACGGGGTCCAGCACGCTTTCCGCCTCGGCGCCTGCGGCTACCTGTCGAAGCCGCTGGGATTAGGCCCGCTGCGAATCACGGTGGCGAGCGCGCTGCGCCATCAGCAGCTCAAACAGGCCGCGCGGGAAATCGCCGTGCGCCTCGCGAGCGCGATCGAGATGCACAACCCCGAGGCCCAGCGCCACCTCACCGGGGTGGCGTCGGTCACGGCCCTGCTCGGGTCCAAGCTCGGCTTCGACGCCAACCGCGTCGCCCTCCTGCGCGCCGCCACGCCGATGCACGACATCGGCACAGTCGCAACCCCGGACGGAGTGCTGCACAAGCGGGAAAGGCTGACCGACAGCGAGCGCGAGCGGATGAGGGCCCACACGACGGTCGGCTACGAGATTCTCGTCGACTCCGAGACCGAACTGCTGAGAATGGCCGGGAGAATCGCCCTCACCCACCACGAGCGATTCGACGGCAGCGGCTACCCGCAGGGGCTGCGCGGTCAGCAGATACCGATAGAGGGAAGGATCGTCGCCGTCGCCGACGTCTTCGACGCCCTGCTCAGCGATCGGCACCATCGGCCCGCGTTCACGGTCGAGGAGGCGGCGCAGCTGATCGTGCGGAGACGGGGCACTCAGTTCGACCCGGAAGTGGTCGACGCCCTTCTCGACAACATCGGGGAAGCGCTTGCCCTACGCGGCTGAGCCCCGCTCCAGCAGCTCAGGGACCAGCTCAGCCAGCAGGCCGACGGGCAGACCGACGACGTTGGAGACACTGCCCTCGATCCGCTCGACCAGGGTCGAGCCAAGCGTCTGGATCGCGTAGCCACCGGATCGCCCGCGCCACTCCCCGAATCGCACGTAACGCTCCTTGGCGGCCTCGTCCAGATCCTTGAAGACAACGGTGGTCTGTTCCAGCCCCGACCGCTCCTCCCCATCGACAAGCACGACCAGCCCGCTCATCACGATGTGAGATCGCCCCGACATCCGGTCGAGGTACTCGCGAGCCTCAGCCTCGTCAGCCGGCTTGCCAAGTGCTTTGCCATCTAGAACGACATCGGTGTCACATGCGAGCACCAGGCGCGCGGGTCCTGTCACGGCAGGGGACCCACCACCCCCTCCGGTAGCTAAAGCTTCCTCGGGGGTGGTACCCCCTACCGCGCCACCCGCGCGAGAGGAGCTAACAGCTACAGCGTGTGCCTTCCTGCGGGCGTTCTCGACGACCTCGACATCGGGATCGCCCCCCGAAAGCTCCTCGACCCCAGGTACGACGACCTCGAACTCCACGCCAAGCTTCTGAAGAAGCTCCCGTCGCTGAGGAGATCCCGACGCCAGAGTCACGCTAAAGGCGGTCATGAGGGCGTGGGCGGGGGTCGGAACGTCTTGTACTTTTTCGTCGTCGCGATCTCGGACGACAGCAGCCGCTCCACCGAAAAAGTTAAGTGGAGACCCCCGCCCACGCCCTCTTCAACCTTCGAAGTTAAGCGGAACCCCCTGCCCGCAGCCAGGCCGCTAGCCAAGCTCGGGAAACCAGATCCCGATCTCCCGCTCCGCCGACTCGTCGGAGTCGGAGCCATGGACCATGTTGAAGGTGACCTCCAACGCGTAGTCGCCGCGAATCGAGCCGGGGGCCGCCTCGACCGGGTTGGTCGCGCCGATCAGCTGGCGGGCGGCAGCGACGGCTTCGGTCCCCTCGAGCACCATCGCAACCAGCGTGCCACCGGTGATGAACTCGACCAGCTCGCCGAAAAAGGGCTTCTCGGTGTGCTCGGCGTAGTGCTCGTTGGCGATCGCCTCGCTCGCCACCATCGTCTTCAACGCCGCGATCCTCAGGCCCTTGCGCTCGAACCTTGCAATCACCTCGCCGCTGAGAGCGCGCTCGAAGGCATCAGGCTTGACGAGGATCAGGGTCCGGCTCACGGCTGGGGCTCCTTTGTTGTCGTTTTGGCTTGGGTGGCTCTTGCGGCTGCTCGCGCCGCGGCTCTTTCCGCGCCGCCGGATCGGCCGGCTTGGCGCGCTCGGCTTTCGGTTTCGCCGCTTTGCGCTCTTCGCGGGGCGCCTGGCGCTCTTCCCGGGCGGGCTGTCGACCCTCGGGGCGTTTGCGGCGCGGCCGCTCCGCTCCACGCAGCGGCTCCTCGCAGTAGGGGCAGAGCGCCCAGCCCGGGTCGACCGGCTTGCGACAGCTCGGACAGGGGTGCTTGAGGCGGCGCTGGCACTCGGGGCAGCGCAGGAAGTCCTTCTCGACCGGGAAGCCGCAGCCGGGACAGGAGTGCTCGGTCAGCTCGCGCACACGCAGCTCCGCCGCCTTGATCTCGAGCTCGCGTTCGTGGGCGTCCTCGAGGAACTCGGGCGGGCGCACGATCGCGTAAACGGCGGTGCCGAGATAGGGAATGAAGGAGGCGAGGGTCGCGCAGCCGACCAGGAAGGGGTCGGAGATGCGGCGCCTGGCATCGAGGTAGGTGTAGACGATGAGCGCCAGCCAGACGACGACCAGCATCAAGATGAGCAGGTTGACGACCAGGCTGAGGCCGTCGTTGTCGATGCCGAAGATCGCGGTAACCATGGCTGGGCGCACACCGCTCGTGCGGGGAGCGCGGTGAGTTTACTTCGCCGCCTGCCTCGCGAACCCTGTCAGCCCATCGTCCTAAAGGAAGAGGTTGCCGAAGAGATAGCCGAGGCCAAAGAAGATCAGGATCACCGCAGCGACGACCGCTGCCACCAGGGCCATCATCGAGAGCAGTTCGGAGCCGGCGCTTTTCGAGCTCATTTCCAGCTCAATCCTCGCACAGGCCGAGGGCCGCGCGAGCGGGCGCCAGGGCATAGTGCGAACCGGTGACAAGCAAAACGCCCTGTTCCTCGCGCGCCAGCTCCCGCCCGCGCGCCACAGCCGCCCCAAAGTCACTCTCCACCGCAGCCGCCACCCCGGCCTCCGCGCAGATCTGCGCCAAGTCCGCTGCCCCAACAGACCGCCGACGGGCCGAAAACGCGACTCCGGCTCCCGTTTCCGGCCCGTCGGCCGCCTCGGCCGTGGGCAACTCAGCGCAGACGACCTGGTCCAGAGCGGGTGCGAGCGCTTGCGCTATCGCGGGGGCGTCCTTGTCGGCGAGGATCGCGAGGACGGCGATGACGGGTCGCCCCTTGGCCGCTTCGGGCAGAGCCTCGGCCAGCGCTTTGGCTCCGTCGGGGTTGTGGGCGGCATCGAGGATCGCCGGCGGGTCGCCGGCGATCCTCTCCAGCCGTCCCGGAATTTCGACCTGCGCCGCCACACTGGTCACACGCTCGCGGTCCAGCTCGCCGAGGAAGGCTTCCGCCGCAGCGCAGGCGAGGGCGAAGTTGCGGCGCTGAAAGGCGCCCGCCGCGCGCAGCTGTACGTCGGCGCCCGGATCCTCCGGCGCCACGATCAACTTGGCGCCGCGCTCGGCGGCGCTGCTCTCGGCCAGGGCTGCAACCGCAGGGCTGACCCGTCCCAGGACCAGGGTCGAGTGGTCGCGCAGCACCGCCAGCTTCTCGGCCGCGATCGCCTCCTCGGTCTCGCCCAGCCACTCGGTGTGGTCGAGACCGACCGAGGTCAGGACCGTGACCTTGGAGGGGATCGTGTTGGTGGCGTCGAGCCTCCCCCCCAGCCCCGCCTCGACCACCGCGGCTTCGACGCGGGCGCCGGCCAGCGCGACAAAAGCAGCGGCGGTGGCCAGCTCGAACTGGGTCACGGCCTCGCCCGCCTCCAGGCTGCGATTGACCGTCTCCGCTGCGACCGCGGCGCGCTCCACGGCGGCAGCGAAGGCGGTCGGATCGATCTCCTTGTCGTGTGCCAGCACCCGTTCGGACCAGCGGGCCGCGTGCGGCGAGACGCAGGCGCCGGCGCTGACCCCGTGCGCTTCCAGCAGCGCCGCGGTCATCCGCGTCACCGAGGACTTGCCGTTGGTGCCGACGACGTGGATCGAGGCGAAGCGGCGCTGGGGCATGCCGAGCAGGGCGCACAGCTTGTGCATCCGCTCCAGCCCCAGCTTCCAGCCGATCGGCTCGAGCGAGTCGAGGTAGGCCTCGGCGTCTATTCGGAGAGCTCCTCCAGCTCGGCGCGGTAGCGCTCGAGCTTCTCTCGCTCTTCCTCGACCACCTCTGCCGGCGCCCGCGAGACGAACTTCTCGTTGCCGAGTTTGCCCTCCGCCCGTGAGACCTCGGAGCGCAGCTCTTCGCGGCGCGCCTGCAGGCGGGCGGCGATCGCGTCGGCGTCGATCTCCTCCGAGGCGAGGATCTTCACCGGGCCGACCGCGGCAACCGGGTCCCCCCCGTCCTCCCCGAACTCGAAACGGGCGAGGCGGCCGACGAACTCCTGCGGCCGGGCGCCCTCGGCGCGGGCAAGCAGGACCGTGGCAGCCGGGGCCTCGACCAGGTCGCGCCACGCGCGCAACCTCCGGGTCAGCTCGATCCCGGCCCGAACCTCGGCCTCGGCATCGGCATCGCGCAGCGATTCCTCCGCCTCGGGGAAGGAGTGGACGGTCAGATGCCCTTGCCGCGACGGATGGTAAGACCAGATCTCCTCGCTGATGAAGGGCATGATCGGGTGCAGGAGCGCCAGCGTGCGCTCCAGCGTCCAGAGCAGCGTCGCCGACACCTCCTCCTCCCCCTCGTAGAGGCGTGGCTTGACGATCTCCAGATACCAGTCGCAGAGCTCCGACCAGAAGAACGAGTAGGCCTCGGCCGCGGCGTGGGCGAAGTCGTATTCCTCGAGCTTCGCCGTGACCGAGGCGATCGTCGCCTCCAGGCGCGAGAGCAGCCACCTGTCCTCGACGCTCACGGGTCGTGGCGCCGCCTCGACCTCGGCGACGCCCAGCAGGATCAGGCGGCTCGCGTTCCAGAGCTTGTTGGCGAGATCGGCCCCCTGCTGCACCTTGGCGTCGGAGAAGCGCACGTCCTGGGTCGAGGACATCGCCAAGAGGCCGAAGCGCAGCGCGTCGGCCCCGTGCTCGTCGATTTCCTCCAGCGGGTCGATGCCGGTGCCGAGGCTCTTCGACATCCGCCGCCCGTCGCGGGCCTGGATCACCGAGTGCACGTAGACGTCGCGGAAGGGGACGTCGCCGGCGAACTCGATCCCGGTCATGATCATCCGCGCGACCCAGAGGAAGAGGATCTCGCGCGCAGTGGTGAGGAAGCTGGTCGGGTAGAAGGCGCGCAGCTCTGGGGTCTCCTCGGGCCAGCCAAGCGTGGCGAAGGGCCAGAGCGCCGAGCTGAACCAGGTGTCCAGCACGTCCTCCTCCTGGCGCAGCGCTCCGCCGCAGGCGCCGCAGCGCTCGGGCTCCTCCTCGGCGACGATCGTCTCTTCGCAGGCGTCGCAGTACCAGACCGGTATCCGGTGCCCCCACCAGAGCTGGCGCGAAATGCACCAGGGCCTGATCTCTCGCATCCAGTCGAGGTAGACGCGTTTCCACTGCGGTGGCGTTATCCGCACCTCGTCGCGCTCGACCACTTCGATCGCCGGAGCGGCGAGCTCGTCCATGCGGCAGAACCACTGCAGCGAGATCAGCGGCTCGATCCGCGCCCCGGAGCGCTCCGAGAAGGGGACCGAGTGGACGTAGGGCTCCTCGTCGCGCAGCCGGCCCTCCTCGCGCAGCGCTGCCACGACTGCCTGCTGCGCCTCAGCGGCGCTGAGGCCGGCGAAACGCTCTCCCGCCTCCTCGCTCATCCGGCCGTCGGGGCCAATCACGCCGATCTCCTCCAGCCCATGCTTGCGACCGATCTCGAAGTCGTTCGGGTCGTGGCCGGGCGTGATCTTGAGCGCGCCGGTGCCGAACTCGAGGTCGACGTGCTCGTCCGCGATCACCGGGATGCGCCTGCCGACGAGCGGCAGCAGGCAGTGCTCGCCGATCAGGTCGGCATAGCGCTCGTCCTCCGGGTTGACCGCCACCGCGGTGTCGGCGAGCATCGTCTCCGGCCGCACCGTCGCCACGGTGAGGACCCGATCGGAGCCCTCGACCGGGTAGTCGATCGCGTAGAGCGTGTCCTCGACCTCGCGGTTTTCGACCTCGAGGTCGGAGATCGCCGAGTGCGAGCCCGGGTCCCAGTTGACCATGTAGTTGTCGCGGTAGATGTAGCCCTTGTCGTAGAGCTGCCTGAAGACGCGGTAGACCGCCTTGACGTAGCCCTCGTCGAGGGTGAAGCGCTCGTTCTCGTAGTCGAGCGAGGCCCCGAGGCGCTTGTACTGCTCGACGATGCGCGAGCCGTACTCCTCTTTCCAGGCCCAGACCCGCTCGACGAAGGCCTCGCGGCCGAGCTCCTGGCGCGTCTTGCCTTCGGCCTTCAGCTCTTTCTCGACCACCGCCTGGGTGGCGATCCCAGCGTGGTCGGTCCCGAGCGTCCACAGCGTGTTCCGCCCCCGCATCCGGTTCATCCGCACGAGCGCATCCTGCATCGACCCGTTCAGCGCATGGCCCATGTGGAGGGCGCCGGTGACGTTCGGCGGCGGAATCGCGACCGAGTAGTTGTCGGCCGGCTCCCCCTCGGGCTTCGGGTGGAAGTAACCCCTCTCGATCCACTCGGCGAAGATCCGCGCCTCGACCTCAGCCGGTTCGTAGCGGGTCGTCTCCCGCAGGGTGTCTTTACGCGCTTCGCTCACGAATGCGCGAGTTTAGTTCGGGCTCAGCGCCGCGAGCAGATGACGACCGCGCGGCTGGCGCGCAGGGTGCGCTGACCCTTGCCGCTCTTGACCTTGGTGAGGAGCGTGACCTTGTAGGCGCGGGCGCCCGCGCCCGCCAGGCTGATCTGAGCCGGAACCCGATTGGCCGAAACCACGATCCGCTTGTTCGCCAGCACCTTCAGCGAGCGAACCCGCAGCTTCTTGGCTGCCTTGGGACGAAGGCGCAGCATGAGCCCGCCGCGGCGCACGGACGTCCCTCGCACGAGCTTGTCCCAGACGCCGCCGCTGCTGGCCATGGCGTTGCCGACGCCATCGATGGCGGCGCTGAAGAAGGTGTAGGCGCCGGGACGAGCGGCGCGGAAGACGCTGGAGCGCCGCTTCGTCTGTGCTCGCCAGATGCCGTAGGCGCGGCCGTTGCGCGAGAGGTAGACGTCCTGCAGCGCAACGCCGGCGCCGCTGTCCTTGCCACGCCAGGCCAGCCTGGCTCCGCAGGAGCGTTTCTTCGACGCCTTGAGCAGCTTGGGCGGCCCAACGGAGCTGGTCGGGGCCCGCGTGTCGATCCGGTTGGTGAAGACCGGCGTCGTGATCGCGCCCTGGTTGTCGAATACGATCGTCGCGCCGTTGCTGATCTTCGCCCCGTGGCGCAGGCCGGGAACCTGCTCGACGCTGAAGGTGACGCCGCCCTGCCCCTCCGGCGCGGCCTTGTTCGGCGGCAGGAAGCCCAGCTCGGGGAGTACCTGAAGCTCGCCCGTCGCCGGGTCGAGGCCGCGGAAGTGCCAGTTGAGGACGCCGGTCGAGCGGTCGAGGCCCGCCCGGATCGAGACGATCAGCGGCTTCGCCGGCCGCAGGTCGACCGAGCCCTCCCAGGACTGGGCGCCTGGCGGTGGCGCCGCCACCTTGTCGCCGAAGTAGACCGGGCCGAGCTCGAGCGTGCTGAGGTCGAGCTTGGTCGCGTCGAGCCGGTCCTCGATCCGCACCTCGTGCGCGGGAGCGCTGGCGGTAGGCACGTTCTCGAACATGACCAGGTAGGGCATCTGCGAGCCGCTGGCGACCCAGCGCCGGTTGCGGAAACCGGCCAGGCCGACCTTGTCGTTCGGGTCCTCCGGCGTGAGCACCTCGAGCGAGAAGGAGTCGATGCCCGGCGGCGGTGGGTTCGGCAGGCAGTTGCGGTAGGCAGCTTTGACGATTTCTTCGGGATTGAGCCCGAAGTAGCGGCTGTTGGCGTCGCCGGCGCC
>Ga0190265_10002022_pt1 | contig 13501 bp, 13 predicted proteins | sample Popmic124T_FD_133135 | JGI IMG/M metagenome (GOLD analysis project Ga0190265, IMG submission 133135) | Populus adjacent soil microbial communities from riparian zone of Indian Creek, Utah, USA - 124 T | ecosystem: Environmental > Terrestrial > Soil > Riparian zone | place: USA: Utah | collected... | reverse complement strand
GGAAGCAGGGGGGGCTGGGGCTGGGCCTCGCGATCGTGCGCCACCTGGTGGAGCTCCACGGCGGCACCGTCGAGGCCAACAACCGCAGTGACGAGCAGGGCGCCTCCTTCCTGGTGAAGCTGCCCGTGATGGTGGTCCGTCGGTCAGCGGCGACGCTCCCTTCGGAGCCGGAGCGCGTTCATCCGGGGGTGAGCGGTATCGTGCCCTTCGACTGCCCGCCGGCACTCGACGGCATCAAGGTGCTGGCCGTCGACGACGAGGCGGATGCACGCAACCTCCTCGCCCTGGTGCTCGAACAGTGCGGCGCCGAGGTGAGGACCTGCGCCTCGGCGGCCGAAGCGCTCGCCGCGCTGGCAGACTACGAGCCCGACATCCTGGTGTCGGACATCGGGATGCCCGGAGAGAACGGGTACGACCTGATCAAGAAGGTCAGGGCCTGGGAAGCGGATCGTGGAAGACGTATCCCGGCCGTGGCGCTGACCGCCTACGCCCGGGTCGAAGACCGCCTGCAGGCCTTGACCGCAGGCTACAACATGCATGTCCCCAAGCCGGTCGAGCCGGCCGAGCTGGCAGTGGTCATCGCCAGCCTCACGCCGCAGAGGCCGCAGAAGAAGGCCTGAGCCACTCCGCGATCTTCGCGTAGCTCCGAGGCTCGCTCAGCAGGTCGAAGTGGCTGATCCCGTGGACGACCCACTGCCGGGACTCCGGAATGGAGAGGTCGAGGCGCGGGTCTTCGTGGCGGCCGAGAGCGCTGTTTTGGGAAACCAACCCGTCGCTCCCCAGCTCTCCGCCCGCCACCGCCGCCATCGCAAAGCACTCGACACCTTCCGGCAGGGAGACCGGCTGCCGCCGGTCTCCCGCGCGCTCGAATCGATCGCGCCCCTCCCAGTCCTCGTCGCGCAGGTTGCCGTGGCGCAGATCGGTGATGCCGGCGCTACGGATCTTCCCCAGGCGGGCGAGAGGGGCCGTGTAGGAGTTGACCCCCAGGACGGCGTCCACCCAGTTGCCGCCGCGCTCCAGCGCCGCGCCGTGATGCGGCGTGCCGAGGAAAACAAGCTTGCCGAGGTGCCGCGGCCACTGGTGGCCCGCCATTTTTCCGTAATGCAAGGCGCTCCTGGCGACCAGCCCGCCCATGCTGTGCCCGAGGATCACCAACTCTTGAAGCGGCACGGGCCAGCCCGCGACCAGGGCTTCGATGCGCTCGGCGAAGGCGCGCCCGTTGGTCGAAATGTGGAGGCCGCTGTTGTACTGCAGATAGACCGCGGTGTAGCCCAGGTCGCGGGCGAGTGCCGCGCCGTGGTCGTGCCCCTTGCGGTTCCATTGCAGGTCGTTCATGCACAGGCCGTGCGCCAGGATTAGGAGCTTGCCGCCGGCCGGAGCCTGCCCCGGCTCCAGCCGCATGGGGATGGCGAGGGCGTTGCCGGAGGCGGCGAGGTGGTCGCCCAGCACGCCGTTGAGGGCCGCCAGCAAGCCCTCGCGTCCGGTGGACGGGCTCCCCTCGCCGAGCACCGGAGCGAGGCGCAGGAGAGCCGTGTCGATCCCGCCGCCTACGAGGCGCGTGACCCAGCGGACGCTGCGGTAGACGAACCCCGTGATGCCCCGGGTCCGGCCTTCCGCCGATTTGCCCAGGATCCTCGGTGCGACCTTGGCGTGCATCGCCTCGACCAGGTCGGTCACCCCTGTGGTGGCGTCGATCGCCAGACGGCTGACCCCGCGAAGGTCTGCGGAGCGCACGCGTGTTTTCCTGGTCATGGGGAGGCCGCGAGTATACAGCGGCGGGACCGAAGCGCTTTTCAGCCGCGGCGGCGGATCAGGCGATGAATGCGGTCGTGTGCCTTCTCGCGGAAGCGCTCGACGCGCTGCCAGATCTTGGGCCAGCGCTTGAGGACCCGGTGGAGGGCGCGGTAGGCCAGCTCGTTGTCCAGGGAGAGCAGGGCGGCTCCGGCCACGATGGTGATGACCCCCTGGATGCCGGGAAGGACCAGGCCCGCCACACCCACCAGGATCAGGATCCAGCCGAGCAGAAAGATCCCGACCCGCACCATGAAGGGGAAAGGCCGCTTGTGCTCGATCCGGATCTCCAGGGGAATGAGCTCCCCGCCCCGGGTTTCGGTATCGGGCTCTTCCAGGTTGTCCGCCCGGGGCGGTCGTTCAAAACGTGTCAAGGTGGCTTCTCCGTGCTTCATGCGCCCTGGCCTATGCAGGTTCCATACCGCCCTGCCTCTGCGTTGACAAACAGGAGGGACGCGGTCCAGAGTAAACAGCTCTGAGAGGATCGGGTTCGACAAGCAGGCTCCCTGGACCGACATCATGGCAGACGTTCGCGAAAAAGAGCAGTTCCTCCGCTTCCTGCGCGGCCGGGGCCAGCGGGTCACCGGCGAGCGCCTCGCGCTCTTCGACGAGATCTTCTCGCAGCACCGCCACATCGACGCGGAGGACCTGCTCGGCGCGATGAAGGCACGTGGCCTCAAGATCTCGCGCGCGACCGTCTATCGCAACCTCGATCTCCTCGTCGAGTGCGGCCTGGCGCGCAAGCAGAGGCTGGGGAGCCGGGGCTTCCTTTACGAGCACGTCCACCCCGGCCAGCAGCACGACCACCTGGTGTGCACCGGGTGTGGGCGGGTCGTGGAGTTCGTGAGCCCGGGGATCGCCGCGCTGCAGACCGAGATCTGCCGCGCCCACGGTTTCGTCCCCGCGCGCCACACCCTGCAGATCACCGGGCTGTGCAACGACTGTGCGGAGAAGGAGCGCCCCCGCGACTCCGCCCTCGGGGCCGCCAAGGCCAAACCAGCCTACCTGTGAATCGAATCGGCCGTTCGCGCCGTCAGCGCTTCGGCACCAGGGACCAGTGATACTCGACCCGCAGCGGCGGCCCGCTGCCCGTCCCCATGAACCAGAGCACCGAGGGCCTGGGGTTGAGCGAGCCGAGGCGTAGCTGACCCTCGCGCGGTCCGGTGATCAGCAGGGCTGCAGCCAGCGCGTGGGCGTCGATCCCGAGCTCGGTGACCGTCGCCACCGCCAGCACGCCGTCAGCAGGGCGGCCGGTACGCTGGTTGATGTAGGGCGCCAGCGTCTGGCCCTCGACCTGGAGGGGGCGCGCGGTGCGCATCGCGATCGCCAGCGACCGGTCGCGCAGGAAGACCTGGGTGGCGGTCTCCTCCATCCCCGGAAGAGGGTCCAGGATGACCGGCCACCCCTTGCCCGCGGGCCCGGCGCCGAAGCCCCGGTAGCTGCCGCCGATGCGCACAAAGCCGTTGACCACCCCCTCGCGGCGCAGCAGCTCGGCGGCCTGGTCGACCGCGAAACCTTCCGCGAAGCCCCAGAGCTCGAGGCTGCTGCCTGCCGCCAGGGTGGCGGTGCCGGCCTTGGGGTCGAGGCTCAGCCGGTCGCAGGACGCCCGGTCCACGGCTTGCGCCAGGCGATCCGGCGCCGGCGGATCCACCACCGGCGACCGTAGGCCCCAGAGCGAGTAGAGGTCGCGGCCGAGCGGCCCGTGCGCCCCCTCGCTCCAGAGGCAGAAATCGCGCGAGCGGGTGAGCACGCTGAGCAGCCGCGGGTCGAGCGGCCGTGGACCCTGGCCAGCCGCGGCGTTCAAGGCCGTGAGGCCGCCGTCGGCCCCGATCGGGTCGGTCAGCCGTTCGACCTCGGCGATCTCGGCCATCGCCTTCTGCAGGACACTCCGGGCCGCGGCCTCGGAAAGGTCCCGCGCCTCCACCTCCACGGTGACTCCGAAGGCGGACGAGGTGGCTCGGACGGGCTGCAGCACGGTGGGCGCTCCCGGCGGTGTGCCGAGCAGGATCGCGACTAGAAGAGGAAGCATGGAGGGGATAATAGCGGGCTTTTACCCGCCCTGCCTCACGAGAAGCTCGAGAGGAGGGCGTGGAAGGCGACGCGGAGCTCCTTGCCGTCGTAACCGGCGCCCAAATCCACAGGCGGCCCCCATTTTCTTTTGGTCAGCGTAGACGGACCCGTGCGAATCGGCGCTTGCCGACCTTGAACAGGTAGGGCTCCGGCCGCGGCGCCAGCTCCAGGGAGGGGTCCTCGACCCGCTCGCCGTCGAGGGCCACGGCCCCCTGCTGAAGGAGACGCCTTGCTTCGCCGATGCTCGGCGCCAGCTCGGCGGCGGCGAGCAGCTTGGCCAGCGTCCAAGAGCCGGCGAGCTCCACTTCCGGAACCTCGTCGGGCATGCCGCCGGAGGCGAAGACTTTCTCGAACTCCGCCTCGGCCTGCGCCGCCGCGGCCTCGGTGTGGAAATCGGCCACCAGGCGCCGGGCCAGCTCCTGCTTAGCCTTCTTGGGGTGCAGCTCGCCGGCGCCGACCTGGGCACGCCGGGCGGCGATCTCGGCCTGGGGGAGGTCGGTCACCAGCAGGTACCAGTCCCACATCAGGGAGTCGGGGATGGACATCGTCTTGCCGTAGATGTCCTTGGGCGGATCCTCGACGGCGATGGCGTTGCCCAGGCTCTTGGACATCTTCTCCGTGCCATCGAGCCCCACGAGCAGCGGCACGGTGAGCACGACCTGCGGCTCCAGCCCCTCCTCCTTCATCAGGTCGCGCCCGACGAGCAGGTTGAAGATCTGGTCGTGGCCGCCGAGCTCCACATCCGCCTTGAGGGCAACCGAGTCGTAGCCCTGGGCGAGCGGGTAGAGCAGCTCGTGGAGATGGATCGGCCGGCCCTCCTGGAAGCGGGTGCGGAAGTCCTCGCGCTCCATCATGCGGGCCAGGGTGTAGCGGCCTGCCAGGCGGATGAGCCCGTGGGATCCCAGGGCCCCCAGCCAGCGGTCGTTGTTGTCGATCACCGTCTCCCGCTCGTCGAGGACGTGGTAGACCTGCCGCAGGTAGGTTCTGGCGTTGGCCTCGACCTCCTCCTCGGTGAGCTGCGGGCGGGTGGCCTTCTTGCCCGTGGGGTCCCCAATTCGGGCGGTGAAGCCGCCGATCAGGAAGATCACCCGGTGGCCGAGCTGCTGGAAGTGGCGCATCTTGCGCAGCAGCACGGTGTGGCCGATGTGGAGGTCGGGGGAGGACGGATCGAAGCCGGTCTTCACCGTCAACGGCTCGCCGGTCTTGCGCGACCTCTCGAGCTTGGCGCGGAGCTGCGCCGGGTCTACGAGGTTGACGGCTCCGCGCTGAAGCAGCTCCATCTGCTCGTCGACGGGCAGGAAGTCTCTCTTCTCCATCAGAAGTTGATGTACTCGAGCTCGGGGGTGAGGGCCGGGCCCGGCGCCACGGCGCTGCGCAGCCCCGGGGGATTGAAGCGCAGCACGAGGAAGGCGCCGAAGACCGCGGCGAACATCCGGTAGCGGGCGACTGAGCCCTGCACCAGCCCCCGCTTCTTCTCTTTGACAAGGTGCTTCAGGTTGTACATCACCGTCGTGGTGATGCGGCAGCCGAGCTCGCGGCAGGCCCAGTTGAGCCCGGTCTCGATGGCGAAGCCCGCGAGGTGGCTCTCGGGGACCGCCTCGAAGACCTCGCGACGCAGGCAGCGGATGCCCGACAGCAGCGGCCCGGTGCGGCGGTGCAGGAAGTCGACCAGGTCGCCGCGATGGCGGATGCCGACGTTCATGTCCGAACGCCCGGAGAGGACCGGCTCGACGAGCTGATCCATCAACTCCGAGGACAGGTTGAGGATGTCGCCGTCCACGAAGACCAGGACGTCGGCGTCGGTATGCGCCACGCCGATCGCCATGGCTCCGCCCTTGCCTTGGTTCTGGCGCAGGTGGATGGTGCGCAGCCCCAGCGAGCGCGCGATCTCGACGGTGCGGTCGGTCGAGCCGTCCGAGACCACGAGGATCTCGTCGATGGCCGGGGTGGACTGGAGGACGCTCAACACCTCGGTGAGGGTGGCTTCCTCATTGTACGCAGGCACGATCGCGGCGACACGGACGGTCCCGGCGGGTGCATTCATCATCATTCGAACCCCTCCCACTGCTGCGAACCTGCAAGAACGCGGCCTATCGGCACCACCCGCCGATCGGGGAAGAATAGCCGAACTCTCAAGACTGCGCGAGCGCCGCGCCAGGAAGCAGGTCGCCGTGGGCAACCACGCGGGCGTCGCCGGAGAGGCTCCACCGCCCGGTCGCAGGGTCCCCGGCGACCTCCAGCACGAACCCGCCGCGGGTGACAACCGCGAGCGGTAGGGCGCTCTGGCCCAGCCACAGGCCCGCCGCGGCAGCGGCGAGCACCCCGCTGCCACAGGAGAGCGTCTCGGCCTCCACGCCGCGCTCGTAGGTGCGGATCTCCATACGCTGCCGTGCGGGAAAGCGGACGAAGTTGACGTTGGCCCCGGGAGCGCCGAACGCCGGGTGGAAACGCAGCGGCCGGCCCAGCTCCTCGACCGGCACGCCCTCCAGGCTCTCTCCGGGCCAGGGCAGCACGAAGTGGGGGACGCCGACGACGAGATGGTAGCCGGTGTACGGCACCCCCTCGACCTCGACCGTGACCTCCCGCGGCGCGGCCGCCGGGGTCGGCAGGTCGAGGGTGACGCGCGCCGCGTCCAGCCGGCGCGCCGCGACCGGCCCGGCCGCCGTCTCGACGCGCACCTCGCCGTTGGCCCAGCCGAGATGGAAGGCGAGCTGCGCGGCGCAGCGGGTGCCGTTCAGGCAGAGGTCGGCGGGCAGGCCGTCGGCGTTGAAGTAGTCCATCGTCACCGCGCCGCCATCGCCCCCATCGTGATGATTGCGGCGCAGCACGAACAGGCCGTCCGCCCCAAGCGAAACGCCGCGCCTGCACCAGGCGCGGATCCGCTCGGGGGCGGGGTTCTCGGAAGGCTCGGCCAGAGCCAGGAAGTCGTTGCCGCTGCCCGAGACCTTGAAGAATCGGGTCATGGGACGGCGGCCCGCACCTCGGCACCCGGCTCGCTCTCGTTGCCCGTCAAGTCGACCGCAGTCACCCGGTAGCTGTAGGTCTCTCTGGGGGCGACCGCCTGATCGACGTATTCGGCGGCCTGGACCGGCTGCGCGGTGATGCGCACGAAGTCGCCGACCGGACCCTTGCGGTAGACGACGTAGCCGGCGAGGTCTTCAGCGTCGCTGGCCCGCCAGACCAGCCGCACCCGACGGGGCTCGGCGAGCGCCACCAGCTCCACCGGCGGAGGCGGTGAGAAGCGGTCCTGGTAGCGCACCTCCCGCTCGCTGCCGATGGCGCTCTCGATGACCGGCTCCCGTTGAGCCAGGGCGGTGACGGCGTAGATATAGTTTTTACCGAATCGTGCCGAGGTGTCGAGCCAGCTCTGCTCGGTGGGCCCCACGCTCTGGAGCGGCCGCTTGTGGCTACGCTCCTCGGCGTCGCGCCGGTAGACGTTGTACCCCTGGGCACCCGTGACGAGCGACCACTCGACGAGGATGCCGTCCGTTCGCGCGGTCGCGGTGAACCGCTCGGGGGCCGGCGGCGCCGGCTTCGGCAGCAGGCTCACCTGGTTCGACAGCTCGGACCGGTCGCCGCTCTTGCCGACGGTGCGCACGGCGAAGTAGCGCGCCTGCAGCGGCGTGCCTGCCGCCACCTCGGGAACGGGAAGGTCCATCACGATGCGGTCGCCCGAGGTGGCGGTCGAAAGATCCGCCCCCTCGATCTTCAGCCGCTCCTTCGAAGCCGCGGTGAACTCCCGCGGGTCCATGGGCGCGACCTTGCCGTCCGCAGTGGCCGGCCGCGCCGTCTCCCACAGCTCGACGGCCAAGATGCCCTCCAAGGCGAGGCCCGCCGGGGTGACCGTGGGATAGGTGAAGCCGAAGAGGAGGCGCCCGCCCTGCTGCGAGACCGCGAGATCCTTGGTGGGGGCCGGAATGGCGCGCAGCGGCGGCGCGGGGTCGCCCTGCTTGCCGCAGCCGGCGAGCAGGGGCAGGAAGGCGCAGAGGAGCAGCCCGATCCGCAGCTCTTTAGAGTACATAGCGCGAGAGGTCCTGATCCTTGACGATGTCGACCAGCGCCCGGCGGACATACTCGCCGTCGACCTTGACCTCGACCCCCGACATGTCCGGGGCCTCGAAGGAGACCTCGTCGAGCAGGCGCTCCATCAGCGTCGAGAGCCTGCGCGCGCCGATGTTCTCGGTCGACGAATTGACCTCGACGGCCAGACGGGCGAGCTCGCCGACGGCTTCCGGAGTGAACTCGATCTTCACGCCCTCGGTAGAGAGCAGGGCCGAGTACTGCTTGGTGAGAGCGGTCTCTGGCTCGGTCAGGATGCGCACGAAGTCCTGTTCAGAGAGGCCGTCGAGCTCCACCCTGATGGGGAAGCGGCCCTGCAGCTCCGGGATCAGGTCCGACGGCTTGCTGACGTGGAAGGCGCCGGCGGCGATGAAGAGGATGTGGTCGGTCTTCACCATGCCGTACTTGGTCGACACGTTGGTGCCTTCGACGATCGGCAGCAGGTCGCGCTGCACGCCCTCGCGGGAGATGTCGGGACCGCGTGTGCCTTCCCGGCCGGCGATCTTGTCGATCTCGTCCAGGAAGATCATGCCGCCCTGCTCCACCCTCTCGCGGGCCTCGCGGGCCACCAGCGCGCGGTCGATCAGCTTCTCGGACTCCTGCTGCTGGAGCACCTCGCGCGCCTCGGCCACCGAGACCTGCTGCTTCTTCTTGCGGCCGAAGAGGCCGGGAAGCATGTCCTTGATGTTGAGGCCCACCTCTTCGACCCCCTGCGGGGTAAACATCTCGAGGCTGGGGTAGGAGCTCTCGTCGACCTCGATCTCCACCTTGCGGTGGTCGAGCGCCCCGGCGCGCAGCTTCTCGCGGAACTTCTCGCGCGTCGCCGTCAGGTCGTCCTCGCTCTCCTCCGCCTCGTTGCGCAGGTAGCTCGCGACCGGGCGCGGCGGCACCAGGAGCTGCAGCAGGCGGTCCTCGGCGCGCGTCGCCGCGGCCTCGCGCACCGCCTCCCGCTTCTCCTCCTTCACCATGCCGACGGCGATCTCGACCAGGTCGCGCACCATCGACTCGCAGTCGCGGCCGACGTAGCCGACCTCGGTGAACTTGCTGGCCTCGACCTTCAGGAAGGGGGCTTTGGCGAGACGGGCGAGACGGCGGGCGATCTCCGTCTTGCCGACGCCGGTCGGGCCGATCATCAGGATGTTCTTGGGCGCGATGTCCTCGGCCAGCTCCGGCGGGAGCTGCTGGCGGCGCCAGCGGTTGCGCAGCGCGATCGAGACCGCGCGCTTGGCCTGGTGCTGGCCGACGACGTACTTGTCCAGCTCCGCGACGATCTGGCGCGGAGTCATGTTCTCGATCGCGAGGCCGGACTGGACCTCGCCGGTGAGATGGATGGTCATGGGTTTCTCAGAGTTCCTCTAGGTTCAGGCGATCGTTGGTGAAGATGCAGATCTCGGCGGCGATCCTCATCGAGGCGCGCACGATGTCGGCGGCCGACATCTCGGAGTGGCGCATCAGGGCTCGCGCGGCCGACAGCGCGTAGTTGGCGCCCGAGCCGATGGCGAAGACGTCGTCCTCGTCGTCGGGCTGGAGCAGCTCGCCAGCACCCGAGACGAAGAAGCTCTTGTCCTTGTCGGCGACCACGATGACCGCCTGCAACTGGCGCAGGGCGCGGTCGGTCCGCCAGTCCTTCGCGAGCTCGACGACCGCCCTCTCCAGGTTGCCGCCGAACTCCTCGAGCTTCGCCTCCAGCCGGGTGAAGAGGGCCAGGGCGTCCGCTCCACCTCCCGCGAACCCCACCAGCACCTTGCCCTTGCCGGCACGCCGGATCTTCTTCGCACCACCCTTGACGATGGTGCTGTTGTTCATCGTAACCTGCCCATCGCTCGCCATGCAGACCTTGCCGGCACGGCGGACGAGCAGAACGGTAGTCGAGACGAAAGTATCCATGGGGTGTGGATTGTAACAGCGATGCGCGGCGCTCAGCCCCGGACCGCGGCGAGGAACCCCTCGGGGTCGTCCGGAGTGACGATCAGCCGCGTCTCGCCGAGGTCGAGCACCACGGAGTTGGCGAGGTCGCTGGCATAGAGGTCGAACTCGCCCAGCCGGTGCGACTCGAAGCCGCCCGTGCCCGCCGCCACCCCGCCGCTGGTCGACAGCGTCTCCAGATGGGAGACCTCGTCTGGCGCCAAGCGGCGGACCTCGGCCCCGGCGACGGCGAAGCGCTCCTTGCGGCGGCGCATCTGCACGGTCAGCCAGCCGCTCTCGAGGTCGAGCCAGAACGGGTCGAGGTCGCCGCTCATCCGCCAGGCGGTCCAGGGGATCAGGGAGACCACGAAGGCGAGCACCGCGGGCCAGAAGCGGCCCACCGCCCAGGTGGCAGCCGCCACTCCCAGCATCAACAGGGTGAGGCCGACCAGCAGGAAGCGCAGCTTGCGCCGCCCGCGGAGGACGGCTCCCCCGGGAGTGCAAGTGAACCGCTGGCCCGTCATGCGGTCATGCCTGTCATGCAGCAACGCATCAGTCCGCCGCGCCCCGCCGAGCCCGCGGGTGCGCCCCGCGGTAGACCGACAGCAGCCTCTCCACTTCCAGGTGGGTGTACTTCTGGGTGGTGGAGAGCGAGCTGTGGCCGAGCAGCTCCTGGATGGCGCGCAGGTCGGCGCCGTTCTCCAGAAGGTGGGTGGCGAAGGTGTGGCGCAGCGTGTGCGGGTGGACCCCCTTGGCGATGGCCGCTCCCTCGACCCACTTGTCGATCACCCGGCGCACCGAGCGGTCAGTTAGGCGGCTGCCCGCGTGGTTCAGGAAGACCGGCTCGGAGTCGTCCTTCTGGACGCGCACTTCCTCCCAGACCTCCAGCCAGAGCCGCAGCGCCTCGCCCGCCGGCCGGCCGAAGGGCACCATGCGCTCCTTGCTCCCCTTGCCCATCACCCGCACCACGCGAGCCGAGAGGTCGACGTCACGCCAGTCGAGCCCCACCAGCTCCGAGACCCGCAGGCCCGCCGCGTAGAGCAGCTCGAGGATAGCGCGGTCGCGCCGGATCAGCGGCCCGTCGCCGGCCGGCGCCTCGATCAGGTCCTCGACCTCGCCCGGCCGCAGGTGCCGGGGCAGCGTCTTCGGCACCTTGGGCGTCTTCACCCCGCGCGCCGGGTTGGCCTCCAGCACCCCCTCCCGGCAGGCGAAGCGCAACAGGCTGCGCACGGCCGAGAGGGTGCGCCCCTGGCTGCGCTTGGCGAGACCTTTCTTGGTGAGCGCGGCCAGGAACGAGCGCACCGCCAGGGCGTCCACCTCGGCCGGCTCGACTTCGGCCTTGCCCAAGAAGTCGCGGACCAGGAACTCGTGGAAGGTGAGGAGGTCACGCTCATAGGCCCGCACCGTCTCCGGAGACAGGTTCCTCTCCGCTTCGATGTGCTCGAGGTAACGCTGGATGAGGCGGCGCATGAGGTGCGGTCTACTCTACCCCGGCCGCGACCGGCTCGACCGCCGCCGGCTTCACGGGGATCACCGTGTTGATCCCCTGCCGCTCCGCCCAAGCCGTCAGCTCCACCGTAGCTCGCTCGACGTAGGCGCCCCGGCGCTCCAGCTTCTTGAACCTTCCGGGGAGCTCCAGGAACAGCCCGTAGTTGATGTTGGCCGGCTGGAAGTGCTTCGGGTCCGACTCCGTCAGGTGGCGGGCGAGGGCGCCCAGCGCCGTCGTGGCCGGGAACGGCTCCGGCGCGCGGCCCCGCCGCTCCTGGGAGATGTAGAGGCCGATGGCGAGGCCGGTCGCCGCCGACTCCAGGTACCCCTCGACTCCGGTGATCTGCCCGGCGAGGCGCACCCGCGGCGCCGCCTTCACCCGGTAGAACGGGTCCAGGTGGACGGGTGAGTTGACGAACGTGTTGCGGTGGATCTGGCCGAAGCGCACGAAGCTCGCGTTCTCCAAGCCCGGGATCATGCGCAGCACCCGCCCCTGCTCGCTCCACTTCATGCGCGACTGGAAGCCGACCAGGTTGAACTGGCTCTTCGCGAGGTTCTCCTGCCGGAGCTGGACCACCGCCCAGGGGCGCCGCCCATCCGGAGCGGTCAGGCCCACCGGCTTCATCGGACCATAGCGCAGGGTGTCCACCCCGCGCCGGGCCAGCTCTTCGATCGGCAGGCAGCCCTCGAAGAAGACCGCCTTCTCGAAATCGTGCGGCGTCACCACCTCGGCCTCGGAGACCGCCTGGTGGAAGGCGAGATACTGCTCGCCGTCCATCGGCGAGTTCAGGTAGTCCTCGCCCTCGCCCTTCCCCCAACGCGACTGCCAGAAGAGCTTGCCCATGTCCAGGCTCTCGGCCTCGACGATGGGGGCGATCGCGTCGTAGAAGTAGAGGTACTCGCTGCCCAAAAGCTCCTGGAGCCGGGCCGCCATCGCCTCGGAGGTCAGCGGTCCGGTGGCGAGCACCACCTCTCCGTCCTCCCCGTCCGACGGAATCTCGGTCGCCTCCCCGCGCCGCAGCTCGATCAGCGGATGCCCGGCGATCGCCTCCGTCACCAGCGCGGCGAAGCGGTCGCGGTCGAGGGCGAGAGCGCTCCCCGCCGGCACCGAGGCGCGGCGGGCCATGCCGATGATCAGCGACCCGAACGCCTCCATCTCCCGCTTCAGCAGCCCCGCGGCGTGGAAGGGGTCGTCGCTGCGCAACGAGTTGCTGCACACCAGCTCCGCCAGGTCGCCCGACTTGTGCGCCGCCGTCCCCGTCCCCGGCCGCATCTCATGAAGCACCACCGGCACCCCGCGCTCCGCGAGCTGCCAGGCGCACTCCGAACCGGCCAGACCGCCGCCGACGACATGGATGTGGGACGACATGCGGGGGATTATAGGGTGCGCCCGCAGTCCATGATGGGTCCGGAGGTGAAATGCCAAGCTCCTCCTCGACACCGACAACGCCCTGGGCTCTCCCCGGGGGGGGATGGTTGAGGCGTTCTGTGATTGCGCTTCACCGCGCTGGTTTCAGGGTGATACGAGGCTCTGGCTTCTTCGGGTCTGTCTTTGTACAATTAAACCGTGGCCCGAAAGAACTCCTCACTCTACGCCGTCGATCCCAACGATCTGCCTCGCTACACTGTCCCAGAGGCGGCGCGCTACCTTGGCATGTCGCCAAGTACCTTGAAAAGTTGGATCTCCGGGCGCTCCTATCCGGTCGCGACCGGGCGCAGGCAGTGGGAAGGGCTCATCCATCGACCGGATCCCAAGGATCCGCGCCTCTCCTTCTCCAATCTGATTGAAGCTCACGTCCTGAGCGCCCTGCGCAGGCAGTATCAGGTGAAAATGCCGGCGGTGAGGACGGCGCTGGATTACGCGACGAAGGCCCTGGGGGTCGAACGAGTCCTGCTGAGCGAAGAGCTGCGGGCCACGACGGGCAACATCTTCCTACAGCACCTCGACAGGCTCATCAACGTCGGGACTGGAGGACAAGAGGCGCTCCCGGAAGTCCTGGCCGCCTATCTCCAGCGGGTGGAGTGGAACCTCGATGGCTTGCCGGCGAGGATCTTTCCTCTCACTCGGGTTGACCACAGCCAGGCTCCCAGGCTCGTGACGATCGATCCGCGGATCGCTTTCGGACGTCCTGTCATCGAACGGAAATCGATCAAGACCGCGGTCATCGCCGAAAGGTTCAAGGCTGGC
>Ga0190265_10002021_pt1 | contig 13505 bp, 13 predicted proteins | sample Popmic124T_FD_133135 | JGI IMG/M metagenome (GOLD analysis project Ga0190265, IMG submission 133135) | Populus adjacent soil microbial communities from riparian zone of Indian Creek, Utah, USA - 124 T | ecosystem: Environmental > Terrestrial > Soil > Riparian zone | place: USA: Utah | collected... | reverse complement strand
TTGAAGGAGTCGCGCCGCAGGGACACGGCCCCGGTCTGATCTCTTGGGCGCCGGTCACAGCCATGCCCTCTACGTACACGAGCACAGCCCTCTCCATCGGCTAGCGCCGGAGGCGAAGATCGTGGCAGCGTTCGGCTTGGTGGTGGCGATCGCCGTGACACCGCGCCAGGCCGTCTGGGCTTTCGCCGGGTTCGCCGTCATCGCTGCGGGACTGGTCGCAGTGTCGAGGGTCGGCTTTCGCTTCGTGGCCATCCGCCTTCTTGCGGTGCTCCCGTTCGTGGTCTTTGCCCTCTTCATCCCGTTCGTCGCCACGGGTGAGACAGTGGAGGTGTGGGGGCTAGACCTATCGGTGGATGGCCTCTGGGGCATGTGGAACATCCTGGCCAAGGCGGTGCTTGGAGCCAGCGTGAGCATCGTGCTCACTGCCACGACAGAGATTCCCGAGATCATCAGAGGGATGGGGATCCTCCGTGTCCCCGTGCTGTTCACCTCGATCGCGATGTTCATGGTGCGCTACTTGGAGCTGATAGCGGACGAGTTGAGACGTACTCGACTGGCAATGGCCTCGCGCGGCTACGCCCCGCGTTGGCTGAGCCAGGCGGCGCCCATCGCCAGTGCCGCAGGCGCCCTATTCGTCCGCTCCTACGAACGTGGGGAGAGGGTCCACGCCGCCATGCTCTCCCGGGGATTCACCGGCACAATGCCCGCCATCGACGACCGACGGGCGACATCCGGTGAGTGGGCAGCGGCGATGTGCCTGGTGGCCCTGGCCGCGTTCGTGGCGGCCGCAGCAGTGGTGACGTCATGAGTGCTCAGGTGCGGGTTGCCGGCGTCGAGTTCTCCTATCCCGACGGGCGTGCCGCTCTTCGGGGGGTCGATCTGGTCGTCGAGAGCGGCGAGCGGGTTGCCGTTCTCGGGCCCAACGGCGCGGGCAAGACGACCCTCCTCGAGCTGATCACCGGCGACCAGGATCCCGACTTGGGGACGATCACCCGCGCACGGGAGGTGGTCATCGGCTACCTGCGCCAGGAGGTGGCGGAGACCCGCGGCCGGTCGGCGCTGGCCGAGGTGCTCGCGGGTGCCGGCGAGGTGAGCGGCATCGAGCGACGCATGCGCCATATCGAGACGGAGCTGGCCGACGCGACCGACGAGGACGAGCTGGCCGAGCTCATGGACGAGTACGGACGCCTCCAGCATCGGTTCGAGGCGATGGGCGGCTACGGGCTCGAGGCGGAAGCGCGGCGCATCCTCGCCGGTCTCGGGTTTGCCGACGCCGACATGGAGCGCGACATCGGCGAGTTCAGCGGCGGCTGGATGATGCGCGTGGCCCTCGCGCGCCTGCTGCTCCAGAATCCGGACGTCCTGCTCCTGGACGAGCCGACCAACCACCTGGACCTCGCGTCGGTCGAGTGGCTGACCGGATTTCTCGCCGAGTACGCCGGCGCGATCGTCCTCGTCAGCCATGACCGCGACTTCGTCAACGAGGTCGCCAACCGCGTCGTGGAGCTCCACGACGGGCGGGCCACCGAGTACGTCGGGGACTACGCCGACTTCGTCGAGCAGCGCACCGAGCGGATGGCGCAGCTGGAGGCGGCCGCGAAGAACCAGCAGCGCAAGATCGCCCACACCCAGGCGTTCATCGATCGCTTCCGCTACAAGTCCACGAAGGCGCGCCAGGTCCAGTCGCGCGTGAAGGCACTGGAGCGGCTCGAGCGGGTCGCGGCGCCCCAGCGGCGCTCGCGGTCGGTGAAGTTCCGATTCCCGGCGCCGCCCCGCTCGGGGCGTACGGTCATCACGTTGGCCGACATCGAGAAGCGCTACGGCGAGACGGTCGTCTACCGCGGCGACCTCGACATCGTGCTCGAGCGTGGGCAGCGAGTGGCTCTCATCGGTCCAAACGGGGCCGGCAAGTCGACCCTGCTGAAGATCCTGGCCGGCGTCCTGCCGTTCGAGGCCGGAACGCGTGCGCTTGGTTCCAACGTGCGAGTCGCGTACTTCGCGCAGCACCAGATCGAGGCGCTGAACCCGTCGAACACCGTGTTCGAGGAGCTCAACGAGGCGGCGCCGCTGCTGGCCACGGCCGAGGTGCGCAAGCTGCTCGGCGCCTTCCTCTTCTCCGGTGACGCGGTGGACAAGAAGGTGGGCGTCCTCTCCGGCGGCGAGCAGACCCGGCTCGCCCTCGCCAAGCTGCTGGCCGACCCGGCCAACCTGCTGTGCCTGGACGAGCCGACCAACCACCTCGACATCCAGTCCCGCGACGTGCTGGAGGACGCGCTCAACGCGTTCGGCGGCACGATCGTCCTCATCACCCACGATCGCTACCTCATCCGCAGCGTCGCGAACACGATCATCGAGGTGAACGACGGCCATGCCACGCTCTATCCCGGGGACTTCGAGTATTACGCCGCCAAGCGCGGCGTCGACATCGAGACCCGCGGGGCGGTCGAGGGCGGTCGCTCGACGCCCCGAGGTGTGGTCGCAGACGCCGCCCGTCCGCGAGATTCCGCACGGGGCTCGGCGGAGCGACGGCGGCGCGAGGCGGAGGAGCGCAACGCGCGCCATCGCCGGACGCGCGACCTGCGCGCCGCGCTCGAAGCGGCGGATCGCGAAGCGACCGAGGCGGAGCGCGAGCTGGCGGACCTGACCGAGCGCCTCGCCGATCCGGCGACCTACGCCGATGCGGCGCTCGTCCGACGGCTGGTCGATCGGCACAACGAGCTCCTCGACCGGCAACGGACGCTCGTCGGCGAGCGCGAGCGACTCGCGACCGATCTGGCCGCCGCCGAGGAGGACGTCGCGCCACTGGGCGCCCGATGACTCGCCGCGGACATGGACCGGCAGGGCCGGATCTCGCCGGGGCCGGCCTCGTCGTCCTTGCCGCGGTGTGCTTCGGAACCCTGGGACCGCTCAGCCGCTTCGCCACCGAGGCCGGGGTCGACTCGCTGACCCTCGTCACCTGGCGCGCCGCGATCGGCGGGCTGGTGGTGACCGCCTTCATCGGCCTGCGGCTGGTCGCCCTCGGAGTCCGCCCGGCGTCGCTGCGATCGCTGGCGGCGCGGGATCGCTGGTTTATGGTCGCGGCCGCAGCCGCCAACACGATCCTCAACCTGTCGGCCTTCATCGCCTTCGAGCGCATCGAGATCGCGCTCACCCTGCTCGTCTTCTATCTCTACCCCGCGGGGGTCGCGCTCGCCTCGGTCATCTGGTTCGGCGATCGGCTCGACGGGCTGCGCTGGACCGCCCTCGGCATCTCGCTGATCGGGATGGCCCTCGTCGTGGCCGGCTCCGGCTCCCTGGGCGGGGTCGACCCCCTCGGCATCTGCCTGGCCTTCGTCGCGGCGCTCGCCCAGGTCTTCTACGTGCTCGCCGCTCGTCACGGATTCGCCCGGATCCCCGGCCCGCAGGCCGCTGCCCTGACGATGCTCGGCGCGGCCGCCCTGTATCTCGTCATCGGCGTCGCGCTGGGATCGGTCGGCAGCCTGGGCCAGCCGCTGGCGTCGTCGGCGGCGGCGATACCGGTGCTGCTGGCGGGCGTGATCGGCGCCGGAATCCCGACGCTGGCCTTCATCCTCGGCATCCGCCGCCTCGGGGCGGCGCGGGCGGCCATCCTCGCCACCCTCGAGCCGATCGTCGGCGTCGGGCTGGCCGCGTGGCTGCTTGCCGAGCAGCCGGCTCCGATCCAGGTGGCCGGTGGGGCGCTGATTCTCGCCGCGGCGGTGATCCTGCAGCTCAGGCCGCGATCCGCGGTCGCGGACCACGAGGCGGTCGAGTCCCAGACGCGGGCCTGAGCGAGTCGGTCAGCGGCTCATGAACGAGGCGTGCACCGCCTGCGCCGCCGATGCCGCCGCTGCGACCGGCACCTCAGCCCACACCACGCGCAGGCCGCCCTCGTCGAACGAGCCCTCACCGTGGGCCGGGAGCGGCAGCACCTCGGGCGTAAGGGCGGCCGGGCCGACGAGGCTGATGCGCGCCATGCGCTCCTTGCGGTCGACGGCCAGCATCAGCACGCCATCGTCCCGCCCAGTCAGCGGGCGCACGAGCGTCTGCGGAGCGTCGTCGTCCATCGCGCGCACGACGAGCGCCAAGCGTCCCCGACGCGCACGCCTGACGGCGACCGGGTGGACGATCTCGGCGCCCATCTCGGCCAGCAGCTCGAGCTGGCGCGCGTCCACGATCGGAAGGAAACGGGCCGCCGGAACGAGGTGAGGATCGGCCTCCAGCACGCCGCCGACGTCCTTGAACAGCTCGCACCGCGCGGCGCGCAGCGCCACGGCCAGGGCAACCGCGGAGAGGTCGGTCCCGCCACGTCCGAGGGTCGTGAGCTCGCCGTGCGTCCCGATGCCCTGGAAGCCGGCGACGACCGGGACGAGCCCCTCGGCCAGGGCGGTTCGCAAGGGTCGAGCGAGCACGCGGCGCACCTCGGCTCCCAGGTGCGCGGCTGCCGTCCGGATGCCGGCCTCGGCTCCCGAGAACGAACGGGCCGGGATGCCCCGCGCCTGGAGGCCGAGCGCGAAGAGGGCGGCCGACAGCGCCTCGCCGGTCGCCAGGGCGCGGTCCGCCTCGCGCGCCATACCCGACTCGTGGTCGCTCGCCGGCGCCTGCAGGCCGCCGGCGCCACCCGGCAGCAGCTCACCGGCCGAGGCCAGGATCGTGTCGGTGACGCCCTCGAAGGCGCTCACGACGACGACCGGCCGCAGGCCCTCCGCGCGCTGCCGCTCGACGACCGAGACGGCCTCGGCGATGTCCACCGGTCGCCGCAGGATCGAGCCGCCGAACTTGTCGACGACGACGTCGGAGGGCGCGCGCGGCATCGGCGGCCGCCTCAGTCCGGCGACGCGCTGAGGGAGACCGATCCCCGCGGCAGTGGCCCGCCCGCTCGCACGAGGTCGGGCAGTTCGGCCAGCGAGCCGATCCGATGAACGTCGGTGGGCGGGGCCTCATCCGCCGGGGTGATGCTCGCGCCTTCGTGGCGGGCGAGCCAGACGGCATCCATCCCGGCGCTCCAGGCGCCTTGCACGTCGGCGCGGTACGAGTCCCCGACCATGAGCGCCTCGCCGGCTGCGACGCCAGCATGATCCAGGGCCATCCTGAAGAAGGCCGGGTTCGGCTTCGCCACACCGACGGCGCCGGAGGGCAGGATGAAATCGAGGTGCCGGTCCAGCCCGAGCGTGGCAAGGATGCCGCGCAGGTTCGAGCCCCAATCGCTGACGACGCCGATGCCGACCCCGTCGATCTCGCGCACGGCGGCCAGCATCGGCTCGGCGTCGGGGTACGGCTCCCAGGCGTCCGGTGCGAACTGGCTGGCGAGGATCCGGTCGAGCACCTCGCGCTTGGCGGTGACCCCGAGCTTGCCGAGCATCACGCCGTGGTACGTCCGCCAGTAGTCGTCGATGCGCTCATCCGCAGTCCAGGTGTCGTTGCCCGGGCGGTGGTACTCGTCCCAGAACCAGCGATCGGCCTCCTCCCAGGCGGCGTGCAACTCGTCCTCACTGATCCGGCGCCCGTCCTCGGCCAGGACGCCCGACAGGGCATCGGCCAGGGTGCGGCGTGGCGTGAGGAGCGTGAAGCCCGCGTCCAGGCAGAGGAGCCGATAGGCCATGGGGCGAACGGTAGCGCACTCGCCGCGTACCGATGGGCGTTCAGGTTGCCAGGCGGACCAGGTCCTCGCGGTCATCGCGACGCTCGAGAAGGCCCTCGACCTCCATGCGCGCCACGGCAGCCTCGACGGCGGGACGCTGGTGGGTGCCGATCGGGCCGTCGACGGGCCACCACCCATCGCTCGGAAGGTCACGAAGCCGATCGAGGATGCGTCCCCGCAGCCATCGGCTCGTCAATGGGAAGGGCGGCAGGCGCTTCGCGGACGGTGCGGCGGACGGCCCGGCTCCGACGGTCGCGCAGGACGATCGCACGGGGCACTCGCCGCAGCGGGGCGCCGCCGGGCGGCATAGCGTCGCCCCGAGGTCCATCAGCGCATGCGTCCAGTCCGCCGGGCGCCTGGCCGGCACGGCCGCATCGGCGATGGCCTGCAGCTCGCGGGCGCCACCCCGGCCGGTCATCCGGCCCAGCACCCGCCGCACGTTCGTGTCGACCGGCCCGACCGCCTGGCCGAAGGCCAGAGCCGCCACGGCACGCGCCGTGTATGGGCCGATGCCGGGCAGGCCCAACAACGCCTCGAGGCTGGACGGCACCCGGCCTCCGTACTCGTCGACGACGGCCCGCGCGGCACGATGGAGATTCAGCGCTCGGCGGTTGTAGCCGAGCCCGCGCCAGGCGCGCAGCACGTCCGACGTCGAAGCGTCCGCCAAGCTCGCGATCGTCGGGAACGCGGCCATGAACGTCACCCAGTGCTCGGCGACCCGGGAGATCTGCGTCTGCTGGGCCATCACCTCGGAGACGAGGATCGCGTACGGATCGCGGCTGCCGCGAAATGGCAGGGAGCGCCCTCGAGCGTCGAACCAGGCGAGGATCGACGCCTGCGCCCCGGCATCGACGAGCGGCTGCTGCATGGCGACACGATAGGCCGCGGCTACAATCGGCCCATGGGCATCTCGCTGGCGGTCGGTGACCCGCTTCCCTCGATCGGCCTTCGCGCCACAGATGGATACCTGCTCAACCTGCGCAGCTTCGTCACGAAGCAGCCGGCCCTCCTGCTCTTTTTCGGCGCGCCGACGATGTCGGGTCAAGCCAGGCGGCGCGGCACCCTGGCCGTCGACGCGCTCGTCGCGGACTTCGCCAGGCTGCGCGAGGCCGGCATCGCCACGGCGGCGGTGAGCACCGATTCCGAGCAGCAGCAGACCGCGTACGCCGACAAGCGGAATCTGCCGTTCCTCCTGCTCAGCGACGAGCGACGCTCTGCCGTCGACCTGCTGGGGATCGAGACAGTGGCCGACGGCGAGAACGTGAACGTCGCCAGGCCGGTCGCCCTGGCCGTGGACCGGGACGGGATCGTGCGCGCCGTGATCGATCCGGTCGACCCCGACGGCTTCGTCGACCGGGCAATGCGCGCCCTCGCCGAGCCGCTCCCGGTCGCGGTGGACCCGTCGCCCGCGTCCTGACGCCCGTGCTCGCTGCTCGGCTCAATGCCGCGGGGGAGCCGCTCGGCCTCGAGGAGGTTTCGCTCCCTGAGCCAGCCGGCACCGAGGTCCGGATCCGGGTCGCGGGTTGCGGCGTGTGCCGCACGGACCTGCACATCGCCGACGGCACCCAGGCCCGCGTCGACCTGCCCCGTACGCTCGGCCACGAGGTCTCCGGCTTCGTCGAGGCGCTTGGCGCCGACGCGGTGCGCCCGTTGCGACGGATGCGGCTCGGCATCGGTGACGCGGTCGTGGTCTCGGGTGGGTGGGGCTGCGGCGAATGTGTCGAGTGCCGGCTGGGGGCCGAGCAACGCTGCGCCCGGTCCACGGCACCTGGCTTCCAGGCCGATGGCGGCTACGCGGAGGCCATGATCGTGCCCCATCCGCGTCACCTCGTGGGGATCGGCCGCCTCGACCCGGTGCAGGCCGCGCCCCTGGCCGATGCGGGCGTCACGCCCTATCGCGCCGTCATGCGCGCGCGCCCGTGGCTGACCACCGGGGCGCGGGTCCTGCTCATCGGCTGCGGGGCCCTCGGGCAGTTCGCCCTCCAGTACCTGCGGATGCGGCGCGGCGGGCGAGACATCCACATCGTCGTCCGCGAGATCGAACCGGCCAAGCTCGAGATCGCTGCCCGCCTCGGTGCCGACGTCGGCCTGCTCGAAGGTGACATCGAGATGACGCACGAGGCGCTGGCCGGCTCGGCCGACGTCGTGCTGGATATGGTCGGCACCGATGAGACGCTCGCGCACGGAGCGGCAAGCGTCGCGCCGAACGGCGTGCTGCTGCTCATCGGCGAGGCCGGCGGACGGCTCAGCCTCGGGATCGAGACATCGCCCATCGAGTCCTGGTTCAGCACCGTGGCCTGGGGGTCTCGCGAGGATCTGCGCGACGTGGTCCGCATCGCGGGGCGTGGCCGCCTGAGCTGGGAGGTCGAGACCGTTCCGCTGCGTGACGCCCCGTCAGCGCACGACCGGTTGCGCCAGGGTCGAGTCGGCGGACGGCTGGTCCTGGTGCCCTAGCCTCCGAAGATCCGCCCGAAGATCCCGCGCTGCATCCCGTGCCGGACGTAGAACGGCGCGGCGGTCATGTCGTACAGCTCGCGCATGGACGGTGCGCGGACGTCGGTGACGGCCAGCATGCGCCGCGACCCGAGGTGCTCGCTGGCGACGGCATGGAGCCGATTGCGGACTGCGTCGAACTCGCCGAGCATGGCATCGGGCGTGAGCTGGATCCCGGCGGCCCATGACGTTCCGGCACGCAGCAGCCAGGCGCGCTCGACCTGCGGCAGCTCGATGAGCGCCGTGCGCAGCGCGCGGGCGAACGGCTCAGGGATCTCCTCGGGCGCCTCGAGCGGCGGCAGATCGCCGAGCGGATGGCGGGCGCGCATCGCATCGGGCCGATTCGGGTCGATGCCGGCGGCCAGGAAGCCGAGGACTCCGACCGCGATCTCCACCTCCATCTCCGAGCCCGGATCGACCACGATCCGCTCCCGGGCCGCATCGGCTCGCTCGAAGAGATCGCGTGCCGGAATGCGAACGTGGTCGCTGCCAGGCGGCCCGAGCTCGCGCAGCGCCGCGAGCGTGGTGAATGCGGCGATGAACCGCTCGCCGGCCGCGTCGCTCCCATGGCGATAGGCATCGACCCCCAGGCGCCCCGGATCCGGCGCCTCGCCCGACGAGGATCGGATCGGCACCAGAAGGTCGATCGCCGCCAGCTCCTCGAGCCGCGGGGTCATCGAGCCGACCCCGCCAGCTTCGCCAGCCCGTCGTCGATGCGGGCCTGTGCGCGCTCGCGGCCGATCAGCTCGAGCGACGCGAACAGCGGGGGAGACACGTTGCGACCGGTGACCGCGACCCGGATCGGCGAGAAGAAGTCACCGGCCTTCATGCCGGCTTCGTCCGCGGCGGCGCGGCAGCGCTGCTCGAGCAGCTCTGCCGAGAACTCGGCATCCGTTAACCCGGCGACGACCTCCCTGGCAGCCGCCAGCGCCGTGCGTGCCTCGTCGGGGCCGCCCTTCCGCGGGTGCAGCATCTCCGGCGCGTACCAGCTGGCGACCACCTCGTCCGGCTCCCACGCGAAGGCGAGGAGCGCGCCGACGTCGCCGAGGCGCACGAGGCGCTCCTTGACGAGCGGCACGAATCGCAGGACATCCTCGTCTGCGACCGCGGCGGGAACCCAGGGCCGCAGGCGCAGCGCCAGCTGCTCGTCCGTGAGGGCGCGGATGTAGACGCCGTTGAGGTGGTCGAGGCGCTCGCGGTCAAAGATCGCGCCGCCCTTGTGGACCTTTGTGACCTCGAATCGGTCGGCGAGCTCGTCGAGGGAGAAGAGCTCCTCCTCCGTGCCCGGCGACCAACCCAGAAACGCCAGGAAGTTGACCATCGCCTCGGGCAGGTAACCGTCCTGGCGATAGTCGCTCATGGCCATCTGCGTCTTGCGCTTGCTCATCTTCGTGCGGTCGGCATTCAGGATGAGCGGGATGTGCCCGAACCGCGGCTCGCGGTATCCAAGCGTGCGAATGAGTGCGATGTGCTTCGGCGTGTTGGAGAGGTGGTCCTCGCCGCGGATGACGTCGGTGATTTCCATCGCCTCGTCGTCGACGACCACGACGAAGTGGTAGAGGGGAATCCCATCGTTGCGCACGATGACGAAGTCGCCGAGGAGCGCGTTGTCGAACTCGACCTCGCCGCGCACTAGGTCGTCGAAGCGGATCACCTCGGGCTCGACTCTGAAGCGGATCGCCGCTCGCCGGCCCTCGGCCTCGAAGGCGGCACGCTCCGCATCGGTCAGGTTCCGGCAACGTCCGTTGTAGCGTGGCGGCTCCCTGGCGGCCTCCTGCGCATTGCGCGCGGCCTCGAGCTCCTCCGCCGTGCACCAGCACCGATAGGCGGCCCCGGACGCGAGCAGCCGCTCGGCCTCCCGCGCGTACAGCTCCATCCGCCGGCTCTGGCGGTACGGCGCGTGCGGCCCGACGTCCTCGCCACCCGCGACCTGCGGACCCTCGTCCCAGCTGATACCCAACCAGTGGAGGTTGTCGATGATGTCGCGTTCGAACTCGTCGGCGCTGCGCGCCGCATCGGTGTCCTCGATGCGCAGCACGTAGGTTCCGCCCGCATGGCGCGCCGCCAGGTAGTTGTACAGGCTGGTCCGCGCGGTGCCGATGTGCAGCGGACCGGTGGGACTCGGAGCCATGCGCACCCGCATCGGTCGATCCATGCGGCGATCCTAGCAGGCGGCCGCCTGCCGGGCGGATCCACCGAATTCTCGCCCGAGAATCTGCGTAAATCTCGCTCAGGCATCCCTTGCCGCTGGTCTTAGGCCTTGCTAACGTGTAGGCACATGGACCCGATCATGACTCGGCTGCGCGCAGAGACTCGCGAGCAGCACGCGGAGACCGAAGCCATCCCGTTCAGCAGCGCGATCCTGGACGGCGTCCTCCCCCGTGCCTCGTACGCGGCGCAGCTGGCGGCCCTGCTCCCGGTCCACCGCGCGCTGGAATCGGCAATCGCGGGGAGGCTGCATCCGGCGTACGAGCTGGTCTGGACCGACGACATGCTGCGAGCTCCGCTGCTCGAGGCGGACCTCGACGACCTCGGCGTCACCGAGGACGAGGTTCGGATAGCCCGCCCCGAGGCCGTCGCGATGGCGGCCTGGGTCGAGGGCCTGGCTGCCCGAGATCCGGTCGCGATCCTCGGTGTCCTGTACGTGCTCGAGGGGTCGACCCTCGGCGGCGCCGTCCTTCGCCACCACCTCGCCAGCGCCTTCGGGCTCACCGATGCGGGCCTGCGCTACTACTCGCCGTACGGCAACCACCCCAAGCCGCACTGGGTGGAGTTCAGCCAGCGGATGAACGCTGCGGTCACCGAGGATGGCGACGCCGACCGGGTCCTCGCCGCGGCGTCCGAGACGTTCGTGCGGATCGGCCACATCCTGTCGGCACTCTCCGCGCCAATCTCGGTCGAAGCCGGCTGATCGCCGGGCCGGTAGGCTACCGGCATGCGGCGCACGGCCACCACGCTTCTCCTGGCGGGCATGCTCGTCGCCGGCTGCGCGCCAACCGATCCCACACCGACCCCGGCGCGCTCCGCCGCCTCGTCTCCGATCCCCTCTCCGCCCGGAGTCGGCGGGACCGCGTCGCCATCCGCATCGTCGGGCGATGTCGTGGCATGGGAACGGCTCGCCGATGCGCCGTTCGCGCGCCTGGAGATGGCCGTTGCGGCCCACCGAGGCCGGATCTTCCTCGCCGGCGGCCTCTCGTCATTGGGCGAGGCCCTGATCGAGGTCGACATCTTCGATCCCTCGACGGATGCCTGGGCGGAAGGTCCGTCACTGCCGGCCGGGGTCCACCACGCGGCCCTCGTGTCCGATGGCGACCGCCTGCTGCTGATCGGCGGATACCTCGGCTCGGCCTTCAACCGCCCGACCGATCTGGTGCTCGAGCTGTCGGACGGTGCGGAGAGTTGGGTCGAGGCTACGGCGCTGCCCGAGGCACGCGCGGCCGGTGCCGCCGCGTGGGACGGCGGCCGGGTCGTCTACGCCGGTGGCGTCGGCGCCGGCGGGGTAGAGGCTGACGTCTTCGCGCTCGACGGGGACGCGTGGAGCCGGATCGGCTCGATGACCCAGACCCGTGAGCACCTGGCCGCGGCGTCCGATGGCGCGGGGAACGTCTGGCTGCTGGGTGGCCGGGTCGGCAGCCTGGACACCAACCTCGCCGACGTCGAGCTGGTCAGCGGCTCGGACATCTCGAACCTGGGCGGCCTGCCGACGGCGCGCGGTGGCGTGGCCGCCTTCCACGACCCCGAGCGTGGCGCCTGCCTGACCGGCGGTGAGGCCCCGACGTTCGCCTTCACGACCGTTGAGTGCATCGACGCCGAGGGGACCGTCGCCACGCTGCCAGAGCTGAACGAGCCGCACCACGGCCACGGGGCCGCCGTGGTCGACGGCGTGGCGTACGTCGTCCTCGGCGGCCCGGAGCCGACGCTCAGCGCCGGGTCGACGGTCGAGTCCCTCTCACTGGAGGACTGAATGTGTTCCTGAGCGGGACGTTGCTCAACGTTGCCACGGTCCTCGTCGGGACGTTCATCGGCGTCCTCATCGGCTCCAGGATGCCGGAGCGCCTCCAGTCCGGACTCACGACCGGGCTCGGGCTGTTCACCCTCATCATCGGCATGAGCATGGGGCTCCAGATCTTCGCCGAGGGCCAGGCGGGTGACGACCTCGCCGTCCTCGGCGCGCTGCTGCTTGGCGTCGCGATCGGCGAGCTCGTGCGGCTGCATGACGGTCTCGAGTGGCTCGGCGGCTGGTTCCAGCGCCGCCTGGCGACGGGGGTGCGCCCGAGCCGGATCGCCGAGGGGTTCGTCACCGCCAGCCTGGTGTTCTGCGTCGGGCCGCTCACGATCCTCGGGTCGCTCGAGAACGGCCTCACCGGCGACATCCGGCTGCTGGCTGTCAAGTCGCTGCTGGACGGCGTGGCGTCGATCGCGTTCGCTGCGGTCTACGGCCCCGGCGTGGCGCTGGCGGCCATCACCGTCCTCGTCGTCCAGGGCACGATCGCGGCCGGCGCCTCTCTGCTGGCGGGCGTGCTCGACGAATCGACGATCCTCGCCATCACGGCCTCCGGCGGCGTGATCCTCATCGGCGTGGGACTGCGCCTGATGGAAATCAAGCCGATCCGCGTGACGAGCTTCCTCCCGGCACTGGTCCTGGCACCACTCTTCGTCCGAGTGGCAGCCGCCCTGCGAGACCTGCTCGCGTAGGACGAGCGCTCAGGACAGGCGGGCGGCGACGCGGACCTCCCCTGCGGGATCGCCGCGCGCGTCGAGGATCGGTGGCGCGGAGTACTCGGCCAGGGCCGGTGGCGGCGGGTCGGTCACGAGGCCCAGCTGGCGGAGGACGGCGACGCTGATCGCGTCACCGGCTCGACGGGCGAAGTTGCCGTCCTCGACCTTCACCGCGATCCCGAGCGGTCCGTCGCCGAAGGGCGAGCCGGCGGGGAGCGCGCCGGGCGGGATCCCCATCGCCAGCACGCCCTCGGCGCCGCCCTTGCTGACGACGAGCCGCGGATACGCGCGCATGAGCGCCGTGTCGATCCTTCGCCGCTCGCCTGCGACGAGCTCCGGGTGGGCCATCATCGCGTCGCGGATGCGATACAGCGCCTGGCTGAGGGGTCCATCCGCAACGCTCGACGGATCGGCCAGGCGGGCGAAGGCGGTGGCCAGGCCACGGATCGGCATCCCGAAGGTGACGACGCCGCAGCCGTCGGTCGCGGTGGCGAGCTGCTCGATCGGCACATCCGAGACGGCGGAGATCGTTTCGGCCGCCAGGCGCTGCACCGGGTGGTCGGGGTGCCAGTAGCTCTCGATCGGCCACCCCGACGCCTTGGCGAACAGCACCATGCCGGCGTGCTTGCCAGAGCAGTTGCCACGCACGGCCGCG
>Ga0190265_10002020_pt1 | contig 13505 bp, 19 predicted proteins | sample Popmic124T_FD_133135 | JGI IMG/M metagenome (GOLD analysis project Ga0190265, IMG submission 133135) | Populus adjacent soil microbial communities from riparian zone of Indian Creek, Utah, USA - 124 T | ecosystem: Environmental > Terrestrial > Soil > Riparian zone | place: USA: Utah | collected... | reverse complement strand
TTCTTGGCGGATGGGACCGCTTCGAAATGTATTGCCGGCGTCTCCGTCGCGAGGCCTGCATCATGGAGAGCCGGCCAATGCTTTCGCAATAACTCAACAAATTCCGAGCGCGCGCCTTCGCGCACCCGATAGGTGCATATGTTGGTATGATCGTTCCACTGCATCATCGACCTCCTCGAATCGAGCAAGACACTTAGCGAAACTGCTAAATAATTGCAAGTGAGCATTCCGGACCGCTATGCATTCCATCGCGGGTGATCTGTCAGCAATGTTAGGTTAAACCGACTTCACGCAAGCATGCCGCCTGACGGTGCCACTCCTGAACGACAGCTTCTGGCCGATGGGGGTTGGTCCGCTTCCAGTGGCTTTCGACCCTTAGCGGACCTTGAAATTGGACGTATTACCGTTTGCCGCCTAGCCGCGCGAAGGGCTTGGCTTCCGCGTGGCAGTGATTGCCGCACCCATCGTTAGAATACCCGCAGTCGCCGTTGCCGATGCGTCCATGTCGCGGGTGACTAGGTTCGTGAGATACCAAATGGAGCTGCCGTAGACGGCCGAGGCAGCCATCAGGGGCGTCTGTCCCAACAGCAGTTCAAACGTCTCGCTAGACCAGCCTAGCACCGCGTCCTTGGCCGCACGCACTCGCCTCATCTGCTCGGACAGCGGCTTCGAAGCCTGGGCCAAATTCAAAAGCTCACCTAGCGCAGCGTGCAGCTCCCTAAGTTTCGCTATCGCTTGGTCTCGCTCCGGGTCGTCCCCAGGCGCTTGATTGTGCCTCGCGCCTTCTTGTTCTTCTAACAGCATCTCGGCGGCCTGATAAGCCGTCGGGCCAATCGACAGCACTATAGCGGCTTGTTGTGCCACCGTTCGCCGCTGCCCAGTCCATTCGGCGGAGCGTATCGGCGGCTTCGTCCGCCCCTCCGCTCGGTCAATAAGTGGTTCTAGTGTGTTAGCGACTGTTGCGCCGCGCTCGGCTCTGGAAATGGAAACGTCCCGGAGGTGATACCAGAGGCCCGTCAGGTCTCGTTGAGCGCGAATGTAGGCAGGCAAGACATCTGCATACTCGGAGCGACCTATAAACTGCTTGCGGGCTCGCTGATAGGCACGGTCGTTCGCTACGTCTTTGACGCCCTCACAGGCGGCCAGCACCACTTTCCTGAGCCGCCGAGCCGCCTCCGCATCCGTTTGAGTTTGGCGTCCGGCCATGTGGGCGGAATCTCCGGTAAAGGCACAAAATTACAGTGCCCCACCTACTCTGCGACTTCAGCGATCTCAATGCGCCGTCAGCGTTGGCAGGGGGAACGCCAAAGACCCGTAGAGCTCATCTGGTTGGGAGGCGCGCCGGTGAATGTCTACTTTCGACCCAAAGCGGACCATCCAGATCCCTTGTTACCGGGGCGTAACGGGCGTCACGATCACGTCCCAATGCTCCTCCAGCAGGGCGAACCGGCGCGCTTCTTCAGCCTCGAAGGCGGTGCGATCGGGGTAGAGCCGCGCGCTGGCCGCATCCAACGCCTGATCGAAGGGGCCTCCGACGAGCACCGCGGCGGCGGCATCCCGGAAGGTGATCGTGACCCGAAGGTCCCAGCGCGCGCCGCCGCTCATGTGGGTGAACGGCTCTTCCGTTTCCATTCGGGTGATGAAGCCCTGCCGCTGCATCTCTCTTAGCAACGGCGCGTGGTTTCGCTCGTAGAGCCGTTTGAACTCGGCGGCGCTTCCCCAGCGAATGCGATAATAATATTCCACCGTCACTTGTTGGGAAACGACAGACGGCGTAGGCGCCTACGCACCTCCGGTTGATGGCAGTGCTGCTATCGCCAGTGCCATCGCGATCCAGCGTTTCATGCTTACCTCGCTCCGTTGACCAGGCTGGAGCCTATCAGAGACGCCCGGGTCTGCAATGTCCAGTTTCCACCCATTGCGGACATGAGCGCAGTGCTTGCCGGCGCCCATGTCCAGGACGGCATTCAGACTTCAGTTCCTTCCGCCAATGTCAGTGCATCCTCAACATCGACGCCGAGATAGCGGACCGTGCTTTCGATCTTGGTGTGACCCAGCAGAATCTGCACGGCGCGAAGATTGCCGGTGGCCTTGTATATGATCGAGGCCTTAGTTCGCCGAAGCGAATGGGTGCCGTAGTCTTCCCGGCGCAAGCCGACGGCGGTCACCCATTCATCGACCAGCCGCGCAAACTGCCGGGTGCTGAGGTGTGCGGTGTGATCAGTTCGGCTCGGAAAGGCGTAGTCCTCGAGAGAACCGCCGCGGCGCTTCAGCCAAGCCAGGATACTGGTCCGTGCCGGCTCGAGCAACTCAAACTGCACCGGCCTGCTCGTCTTCTGCTGGATGACGATGGCGCGATTGCGAACCACCCCGCCGGTCACCAAGTCGCCGATGCGAACTTTGACGACATCGCAACCCCGCAATTTGCTGTCGATAGCGAGATCAAACAGAGCACGATCTCGCAACCGGCGTTCGCGATCGAGCCAAAACCGAATTGCCCAAACCTGTTGCGGCTTGAGCGCCCGCTTCGCACCGAGCTTGCGGCCGGCATTCCAAGCGCGCCGCTCCGCGAAGGCCGGGTCGTATGCAGAATGTCCCATCTCATTTCTCCTGCGGCCACCATTGGCCATCGGGAGAAACTGCGGGGCGGGCGACTGAGAGCGGACGGTCCGATTGCGGGCAGCCGCGTCTAGCAACCGGGCGACCGACATGGGCACAAAGCGGACATCCGGTCGTGTCCGGAATGGGTCGAAAGCGGACTTTCGGGGCTGAGCCAGGCAAATATGTTGGTGCCCTGTTTATCGCTCCCCCGGCACCTCGAAGGCCGGCCGGTAGCCGTCCGGAATCGCGGCGAGGTCGGCGGGCTCGAACGGGATCTCGACGACATAGTCGCCTTCGACATAGGGCCCGGCGGCATAAGGCGGGATCAGCACGTCGAGCCGATCGAACCGGCCGTCGCCGTCGCTGTCGGCCGGGGTGAGCACGCCCGCCTCGAGCGCCGGACAGGCGGTGTGGGGGTCCTCGGGGTCGCGGCGAACCGGCTCGCCCCTCTTCTCCTCGCGCTGCCGGTCGAGATCGCGGCAATAGCGCTCCTTCATCGCCGTCAGCCCGGCGCCGAGCAGAGCCGCCGCCTCGACCGGCCGGTCGTCCGCGCGGTCCCACAGCAAGGCCTCATAGGCGAGGTTGCCGTGCGCGCCGCCCGTATAAGTGGCGACCCCGGCGGACAGGCTCGTCAACCGGGCGGTGCTGCCGTTCAGGCTCCAATCCTGCTCGTGGGAATGCGCCGGCATCTCCCAGCCCTCGCCCGCGGCCATATTCCGGCCCTCGGCGGCCATTTCCATCGCCCGCGCCCGCGCCGCCGCCATCCGCGCGCGCAGCTCGGCCCGCAGCGCCGGCACTGCCTCCGCGGCGGCGGGCCAGCCATAATGGAAATGGAGATGCTCGCTCTCGTCTTCATGCACGAATGCGCCGGGCGAAGCGGCCTGCAGCAGGAGGGCGGCGATGAGGATCATTGCGCCATCCTAGCGGCTCGCCCGCCGCCGCCAAGGCCAACCGATGCTGCACTGCGGCAGAGTGTTGACTTGGCTCCGAGCGCTTCCTAAAGGAACCGCGCCTTGGCGGGTTCGTTCGCCGGCATGTCCCACGCCTCGTCGCACCGCATCTTTGAAGGCGCGGCCGCACAGGAAAGGACGGCATGGCGGAAAACGAGCCCTGGCAGGACCCGAAGTCTCCCCAGGATGCGCGGCTGGCCTCGCTCGACGAGCGGCTCCGGCAGGCGCAGGCGGACGAGGCGGCGCGGACCGGCCGGACGGCGCGCAAGCCGATGACTGGGCAGGCCCAGGGCATGCGCATCCTGTCCGTGCTGGTCAGCTATCCGTTCGGATGCGCGATGATCGGTTTCGCGATCGATTATTTCGCGGGGACCAAGGGGATTTGGGTGGCGATGCTGTTCCTCGGTTTCGGCGTCGCCATGTGGGAAGTTTGGAAGATTTCGAAGCAGAGCCCGACGGGCTGAGGGAAGCAAGTGGCGGCGGAAAAAGCGACCATCGATCCGATGCACCAGTTCCAGATCGACTCTCTCACCGGGTCGGCGCTGGACGGCAGCCCGTTCGCCTTTACCAACAGCGCGCTGTGGATGCTGATCGTGCTCGGCACGATCTATCTGTTCATGCTCGGCGGAATGAAGCGCCAGCTCGTCCCCGGCCGCTGGCAGGTCGCGGTCGAGGGCGTCACCGGCTTCATCACCTCGATGCTTGAAACCAATATCGGCCCGGAGGGGAAGAAGTACGTCCCCTGGGTGTTCACCGTCTTCATGTTCATCCTCGTCGCCAATCTGATGGGGATGATGCCGTTCGGGGTCATTCCCGGCGTCCACCCGTTTACCGTCACCAGCCAGTTCACCGTCACCGGGGTGATGGCGATCATCAGCTTCTCGATCGTCCTGATCGTCGGCTTCTGGAAGCACGGCCTCCACTTCCTGTCGCTTTTCGTGCCGGCCAACACGCCGTTCGTGCTGAAGCTGCTGATCGTGCCGATCGAGTTCGTCTCGTTCATGGTGCGCCCGTTCAGCCTCGCGCTCCGGCTTTTCGTGGCGATGATCGCGGGCCACATCCTGGTCAAGGTGTTCGGCAGCTTCATCGTCGGCGGCCTCAACGCGGAAGGCGTGATGGGGCCGCTGGTCAGCCTCTTGTCCTTCACCTTCATCGTCGGCGTCAGCGCGCTCGAGCTCCTGGTCTGCGCGATCCAGGCCTATGTGTTCGCTTTGCTGACCTCGCTCTACATCAACGACGCGGTCAACCTTCACTGATCTTAACGCACTGATTTCACAAAGGAGCTTATCATGGACTTCGCATCTGCCCAGGTCATCGGCGCCGGTCTCGCCGCCATCGGCGTCGGCGCCGCCGCGATCGGCGTCGGCCACGTCTTCGGCTCGTTCCTCGAGAGCGCGATCCGCAACCCGGCCGCGGCCGACGGCCAGCAGGGCCGGCTGTTCATCGGCTTCGCCGCCGCCGAGCTGCTCGGCCTGATCGCGTTCGCCGTGGCGATGATCATCCTCTACGCGCGGTAAGCGAAGTAGGGGACAGTCCCCGTTTTCGGGGACTGTCCCCGTCCCAAGGACGATCCATGCCTCAGCTCAATCAGCTCGCCGACGTCGCTTACTCGCAGTTCTTCTGGCTGCTGCTCGTGCTCGCTTTGATCTATTTCGGGATCGGCCACGCGATGCTGCCCAAGATCCAGTCGACCGTCGACGCGCGCGACCGGCGCATCGCCGACGATCTCGCCGCCGCTCAGGCGGCGCGCGCCGAGGCCGACGCGATCGAGACCGCCTATCGCGCCCGCATCGACGAAAGCCGCGGCGAGGCGCTCAAGCTCGCCGCCGCCGCCAAGCAGGCGAGCGCCCAGGCGACCGAAGCGCGGATCAAGGCGATCGACGCCGAGGTCGGCGCCCGGGTCGAGGCTGCCGAGACGCGCATCCGCGCCGCCGCCGGCGCGGCGCTGGGCGAGATCGAGGGGGTCGCCGCCGAGGCGGCGCAGGACATGGTCGGCCGGCTCGCCGGCCTTTCCGTCACCCGTGCCGAGGCGGCCGAGGCAGTGAAGGCGGCAAAGGCCCATGGCTGAGCAGGCGCATCCCGAAGCGGCCGCCAACACGGCGCACGCGGCGACCACCGCGGCCACCGAGGATCATGGCGGCGCCGCCGCCCATGCCGAGCCGACAGCGTTCGGCTTCGACGCCAGCGGCTGGGTCGCTTTGGCCATGCTCGCGGTGTTCGCGATCCTGATCTGGAAGCGCGTGCCCGCCTTGATCGGCGCCGCGCTCGATAAGAAGATCGCCGGCATCCGCGAGCAGCTCGACGAGGCCGCGCAGCTGCGCGCCGAGGCCGACGCGCTGAAGGCCGAATATGAAGCCAAGGCCGCCGCCGCCGGCCAGGAAGCCGCGACCATGATCGACCGCGCCCAGGCCGAGGCCGCCGGCATCCTTGCCAAGGCCGAGGCGGACGCCGCCGCCCTGGTCGAGCGCCGCACCCGCATGGCCGAGGACAAGATCGCCGCCGCCGAGCGCGCCGCGCTCGACGCGGTCCGCGCCCAGGCCGCCGCCGCCGCCGCCGCCGCCGCCGAGAGCCTGATCCGCGCCAAGGTGGACGCGGCAGCGGACAAGCCGATGGTCGACGCGACGATCGCCGGGCTCGGGCGCCGCTGACCTGCGTCACCCCGGCGAAGGCCGGGGCCTCGTGGAGACGCGCCGCGACATCTCGACCTGAGATCCCGGCCTGCGCCGGGATGACAATCTAGGAGCGCAGCTTCGCCGGCGCCCGTTTCCGCCAAGCCCATTCGAGCGTCCGCTCGAGCCACTCGTCGCCGACCGCGTCCAACGTCACCAAGGTCGAGCCATTTCGCCCCCACGCCCCGGCCGCCGGCTTGAATGCTTCCGGCTCGGCGTCCATCGCCAGCTCTTGTTGCTCGGGAAGCAGCATCACCGCGCCGGCGTCGCTCGCCGGGCCGTGCAGGGTCGCGAAAATCTTCCCGCCAACGCGGAAATCCGGATGGCCCATATGCGCCTTCTCCTCCGCGCCCGGAAAGGAGAGGGCGATGCGCCGGAAATCGTCCTGGCTGGCCATGGCGCGATCTATCATGAGCGCGGGCAAATGCCTAAATCCCAATCGTGACCGAAAAACCCGACGCCCCCGACCGCTTCAACGAGGAGAAAGCGACCTATACGGTGCGCGGCTCCGACAAGCCCGACCTCGAGGCGGGGATCGCGGCGATCCGGGCGGTGGTGAAGACCCTGCCGGTGCGGCCCGGCGTCTATCGGATGCTCGATGCCCGCGGCGACGTGCTCTACGTCGGCAAGGCGCGGGCGTTGAAGAGCCGGGTCAACGCCTATACCCAGGTGGCGCGGCAGACGAAGCGGCTGCTGCGGATGGTTTCGCAGACGAGGTCGTTGCAGATCGTGACGACCCATTCGGAGGCCGAGGCGCTGCTCCTCGAGGCGCAGCTGATCAAGCGCTACCGGCCGCCCTACAACGTGCTGCTCAGGGACGACAAAAGCTTCCCCTTCATCCTGCTGCGCGAGGATCACTTGTTTCCGCGCGTCCAGCTCCACCGCGGCGCGCGGCGCCACAAGGGCCAATATTACGGCCCCTTCGCCAGCGCAGGCTCGGTCCGCAACACGCTTAACTCGCTGCAGAAGCTTTTCCTCCTAAGAAGCTGCACCGACAGTTTTTTCGCCAACCGCACGCGACCGTGCCTGCTCTATCAAATCCGCCGCTGCAGCGCGCCCTGCGTCGGCCGGGTCGACGAGGCCGGCTATGCCGAGCTGGTCCGCGACGCCAAGGATTTCCTCGGCGGGCGCTCGACCAAGATTCAGCAGAAGCTGCAGGCGCTGATGAGCGAGGCGTCCGACGCGATGAACTTCGAGCTGGCGGCGATCTATCGCGATCGCCTGCGGGCGCTGACCTACGTCCAGGGCAGCCAGGCGATCCACGCCGAGAAGCTCGGCGACGCCGATCTGTTCGCCCTGGCCGCCAAGGGCGGGACGATGTGCGTCCAGGCCTTCTTCATCCGCGGCGGCCAGAATTGGGGCCATCGCAGCTTCTTCCCGGCGCACACCGCCGACGTGCCGGAAGCCGAGGTGCTGCAGAGCTTCCTCGTCCAGTTCTACGAGGAGGTGCCGCCGCCGCGGCTGATCCTGGCCGATCGCGCCCTGCCCGAGGCCGATCTGCTCTGCGAGGCCTTTTCGGCGCGCGCCGAGCGCAAGGTGGCGATCAAGACCCCGCAGCGTGGCGATCAGGCGCGGATGATCCGCCAGGCGGCGCGCAACGCCGAGGAGGAGCTCGACCGCCGCCTCGCCGAGAGCTCGACCCAGGCGCGCAACCTGCGCGAGATCGCCGAGACGTTCGAACTGGCCGAGCCGCCGCAGCGGATCGAGGTCTATGACAACAGCCACGTCATGGGCACCAACGCGGTCGGCGCGATGATCGTCGCCGGCCCCGAAGGCTTCCGCAAGAACCAGTATCGCAAATTCAACATCAAGCGGCCCGAGACCGTCCCGGGCGACGATTTCGCGATGATGCGCGAGGTGCTCGGCCGCCGCTTCGCCCGGCTCGAGAAAGAGGATCCGGACCGGTCCAAGGGCGACTGGCCGGACCTGCTGCTGATCGACGGCGGCAAGGGTCAGCTCTCGGCGGTCTGCGAGGTGCTCGAAGATGCCGGCGTCCACGACGTGCCGGTGATCGCCGTCTCTAAGGGGCCGGACCGCAATGCCGGGCGCGAGACCTTCCATCTTCCCGGCGGCCGCGAGCTCGGCCTGCCGCCCAATTCGCCTCTGCTCTTCTACCTGCAGCGGCTGCGCGACGAGGCCCACCGCTTCGCGATCGGCGCCCACCGGGCGAAACGCGCCAAGAGCTTCACCGCCTCACCCCTCGACGACGTCCCCGGCATCGGCCCGGGGCGCAAGCGCGCTTTGCTCATGCATTTCGGCACGGCGCGGGCGGTGCGCAACGCCGCGCTCGAGGATATCGAGAAGGTGCCCGGCATCTCCCGCACGACGGCCCGGGGCATCTACGATTATTTCCACCCGGGGGGATGAGCGCTCACCTCCTCGTCACCCCAGCGAAGGCTGGGGTCCATCCGGTGCTGCAGCCGCGCGGCTGCCATATGGATGCCAGCCTGCGCTGGCATGACGGAGGGGGCCGATGCACCTGAGCACTCCCGCCATAATCGTCGCGGTCCGCGCCCATGGCGAGCATGGCGCGATCGTGCGCGCCCTCACCCCGGACGACGGCGTCCAGCCCGGCTATGTCCGCGGCGGCAGGTCGCGGCGGCTCCGCCCGGTGCTCGTTCCCGGCAATCTCGTCCAGGCCGATTATCGCGCCCGCACCGACGAGCAGCTCGCCCATCTCGGTGTCGAGCTGATCCACAGCCGCGCCTTCCTCCTGTCCGAGCCGCTCGCCTCGGCCGGGATCGACTGGGCGACGGCGCTGACCGCGGCGGCGCTGCCCGAGGGCCAGCCTTATCCCCGCGTCTATGACGGCCTCGAAGGCCTGCTGAACGCGATCGAGGCGGCGCCGAGCGCGCGCGGCTGGGCCGCCGCTCTGGTCCGCTACGAATTGCTCGTCCTCGCCGAGCTCGGCTTCGGCCTCGACGACGCCGAGATGGAGTCGCTGCCCGACACCATCCTCGCCCGCCTGAAGCTCACCGGCCGGCTGCTCGCCCGCGACCTGCTGACCGACCGCCAGGCCGACGTGCTCGCCGCGCGCGAGCGATTGATCGAGCGGCTGAAGCGCATGGCCGGTTGACCGGCGGGCGCGGGCGTAGGAGTTAGGGCGCGTGAAAGAGCTTTTCCCCCATGCCGCCACCACCCGCGACATCACCGTCCGGGTGTCTGTCAGCTTCCTTCCCGAGCAGTCGGAGCCGGGCAAGGGCCGCTGGTTCTGGGCCTATCATATCCGGATCGAGAATGGCGGCGGCCAGGCGGTGCAGCTGGTCAGCCGCGAATGGATCATCGCCGACGGCCGCGGCGCCCGCCACGAGGTGCGCGGCGAGGGCGTGGTCGGCGAGCAGCCGGTGCTCGAGCCGGGCGCGTCGTTCGACTATGTCTCGGGCTGCCCGCTGACCACCCCGACCGGGCAGATGGAAGGGCGCTATTTCATGGTCGCGGCCGACGGCTCCAGCTTCCCGATCGAGATCCCGCGCTTCCCGCTGATCGCCCCGGCGGTGACGAGCTAGGCGAAGACCGAGCCGATCGCGTTCTGCCGCAGGCGCTCGTTGGCTTGCCGCCGAAGGCTGGGAATGACGAACAGGTCGGAGAGGATCCAGAGCCCGCCGAGAATCAAGGGGAGGAAAGTCCAGAGCGCGCCGCTGAGGATGAGCATCCAGCTGAGCGGCAAGAGGAGGGCTTGGGCCAGCCCGCTATTGGGGCAGCCGAGATAGAAACGGTGGGCGCCGAAGCCGCCGAGGAAGAACCAGAGCAGATAAGCGGTGCCGAGCGACCTCTCGCGGACGAGCACCGGACCGGAGCCGTGCGGCGCGCGCCACCCCTCTTCCCGATCCCCGGCCGGCCGGTCGGCCCGGGCCCGCTCGGCGGCGAGGAAGGCGGCGCGGTGGGCCGCCATCGCCGCGTCGCCGCCGGCGGCCTTGCGCCCGAACGTGGCGCCGCTCATCGCGGCGGCCGGGCGTGCATCCGGCGGACGAAATAAGCGTCGGCCGACATCCACGCCAGCGCCAGCGCCATGCCCGCGAAGGCGGGATAATATTCGGCCGCGAGCAGGCCCCAGCTGCCCAGGCCGAGCGTCGCCTGCAGCGCGCCGCTGACATAGCGGCCGAGATAGAAGCGGTGCGCGCCGGCCAGGCCGAGGACCAGCCACAAAGCATAAGCGATGGCGAGCGATTTCGGCTTTCCCCAAACCGCCGCCGACACCGCGGCGGGGGTGACCTGATAGGCCAGGGTCTCGGCGGCAGGCGGCTCGGCGCGGGCGCGTTCCTCGGCGACGAAGGCCGCGCGCCGCGCCGTCGAATCGTCCGCCTCGCGCGCCTCGGCCGGCGCCGCGGCGAGCCCGAGCAGGACCGCGCGCCGGGCGGAAATGCCGCCGTCGCTCACGCCTCTCCGTCCGAAGGTCCGCGCCGTCATGGCCCGCACGCTAGCGGAGGCAGGCAAAAATAAGGTTAAGACCCGCTATCGCGCGAGCTGGACCGCCCGGGCCATCAGCGTCGAGAAACGTGCCTCGTCGACCGGCGCCTCCCGATTGTTCCAGCTGCCGGTGACGACCTGCCAGTGGCCGCCCGAATCGCGGACCAGCCAGGTGAGGTTGATCACGCCGGGCTCCGAGCCCCCTTTATAGCCGACGAAAGCGAAGCCGCCTCGCTGGCCGGCCGGAAGGCCGGAGCTGATCGCCAGGATCGCAAGCGTCGCCTCGTCGCCGTTGCGGCGCAGCCAATCCATCGTGCGCACCAGATCCGCGGGGCTGGCATACCATTCCACGTCGAGATTGAGCGGGTTGCCCGAGAAGCGGCTGACGTCGATGCCCGCGGGCGTCACGTCGGCATAGTCATTGGCGAGCAGGGCCCGCCGTCCCGCTTCGTCCGCCGCGCGCCAGAGGTTGAGCCGCGCCGCCGGGCCGGTCTTGATCGCGGCGAGCTCGAGCGTGGAGAGGAGCGGCCGGTTGCGCGCCGCCGCGGCGACTCCGATCGCGCCCATCGTCCGCTCGACATTCTCGCGCCCAAGCAGGTGCAGCAGCATGTCGGTCGCCGTATTGTCGCTGATCGAGATCATCAGAGCGGCGAGCGTGTGCAGGGTCACCGGCGCGCCCACGGGCCACGCATGGAGCGTGCCCCCCGCGAACGAGCGCCGGTCGAGCGGCACCGTATCGCTCCAGCGCCTCTGCCCGGCGCGCACTTGCCGGCTGAGCTCGGCGAGGATCCACAATTTGTAGGTCGAACCGATCGCCGCCGGCCGCTCGGTCTCGTGGCCCTCGATCGCGGGCGGGCCGTCGCCGAGGCGGGCGGTGGCGAAGGACACCTCGCCGGGCAAGGCGCGAAGCTCGGCCGCGATCGCCGCCATCGAATCGCCGCGCAGATCGGTGCCGGTGAGCAGCAGGCCGCCGATAAGGTGCGGCGCAGCCGGCTCGACGACGAGATTCATGTGCAAGGTCGCCCGCCCGGTCTCGATATGGATGACCCCCATCGTATCGGATTGCGCCTCGATCCCGGCGACGCGGCTGGGCGCGCCATATTGGGCGCTGAGCTGCTGCGCGATGTTGCGGACCTGCGCTTCGGGGACCTGGGCGAGGAAGGCGGGCGCGAAGATCTCGGCGGGCTGCGCCTCGCCGCGCAGCAAAGCGACGACCTTGTCGGCGCCGGCGCGCAGGCCCGGGCTGGCCTGGGCCTGCGCCGCGGCGGGCGCGGTGAGGCCGAGCAGCAACAGCAGAGCGAGAAGCAGGCGCTGGATCATCGGCGAAACCTCCATGCCGTTCCACCGTTACAGGATGGAAATTGGGAGAGTAAGGCCATGCCGGTATCGAACATGGACATCGTCGAGCGGATCGCACGAGTGATCGCGGGGCGGGTGCTGAGCGCCAATGCGGAGGGCGACGATCCCTCCGCGGCCGACAGGGTCGATGCCGCCTGGCGCGACTATCGGGAGGACGCGCTTTCCGTGCTTCGCACCTTGCGCGAGCCCGACGCGGCCATGGCTGGCGCCGGCGACGTCGCGATCTGGGAACGGATGATCGAGGCGGCGCTGGCCGAAGCCGAGGCCGCGACCTCATAGGCCGAGCGCGGGCGCGATCATGTTGAACGCGTAGGCGGCGGGCAGCAGCAAGGCGGCGCCGATGGCGATGTCGAACGCGCGGATCGCGCGCATCCGCCCGCCGCGCCCGCGCGCGCGCATGTCCATCAGGGTGATCCAGAGGATCGACAGGCCGCACAGGCAGGTGAAGGCGAGCAGCCCGGCATAGGCATAGAGCAGCCAGTCCGGCCAGGGGCCGGGCGAGGCGGCGAGCAGCAGAGCGCCGAGCCCCGCCGCCACCCCGGCCATCGCCGCCCGCTGCACGGTCCACGCCCTCAGCATCGCCCTACCAATCCCGGAACCAGCCGGTGATCGCGTAGCGCGCCACCGGCGCGAAGGGGGGGACGTAAGTGACGCTGTGGCGCTGCGGCACGGCGAGCAGGTTGAGCGAATTGAAGCGCGGCCGGAAGCCGCCGACCACGTCCCCGTCCTCGTCATAGAACGTCAGATAGCCGCCATATTCCGGCCGCCATTCGTCGGTCGTCATGTTGAGCACATAAGCGACGCGCCAGCCTTCGGCGACATGGCTGTCGTCGTGCAAAGCGAGGAAGTGGCCGGGCCGGTAGAGCGTGCCCTGGGCGTCGGCCTTGGTCAGCTTGGCGAAGCCGCTGACTTCGCGGACCAAAGTCATGAACGGCTCGGCGTTGATATGTTCGATCAGCAAATCGTGCGGCGAGCCTTCGTTCCATTTCTCCTGATAGGCGGTGAGTATGGGGAAGCAGCCATAGGTGAAGGCATAATCATCGCCGCGCATCGCCGTGATCAGCTTCTGCCCGATCTCGGCATTCTGCTGCGGCGTCATCTTCGCCATCTCCTCGGGCATCAGCACGTTCGGCCCGTCGTCGCCGGCCTGCCAGGCAACGCCCCATTTGGTGTGGCGGGAGAGCACCTTCTGCACCTCGCGCGCCGTCGCCTCGGTGAGGACGTCGCGAATCTGCACCCGCCGGTCGCGCGCGAAGCGTTTGGCGAGCGCCTTGCGGTCGAGCTTCGGATTGACCTCGAACAGCGGAATGGCGCCGTCGCTCATGCGTCGATTTCCTCCTCGTCGAGTTGGGCGGCGTGGCTCTGGATGAAGCGGAAGCGGTGCTCGGGATTGCGGCCCATCAGCTGGTCGACCAGCTCGCGGACGCTGTCGCGGCGCTCATAATCGAGCGGCAGCTTGATCCGGATCAGGCTCCGGGTCTTCGGGTCCATCGTGGTTTCCCTGAGCTGGGCGGGGTTC
>Ga0190265_10002019_pt1 | contig 13509 bp, 16 predicted proteins | sample Popmic124T_FD_133135 | JGI IMG/M metagenome (GOLD analysis project Ga0190265, IMG submission 133135) | Populus adjacent soil microbial communities from riparian zone of Indian Creek, Utah, USA - 124 T | ecosystem: Environmental > Terrestrial > Soil > Riparian zone | place: USA: Utah | collected... | reverse complement strand
TAGCCGACGTTGAGCTGCAGGCCGAGGGCGACGACGGCGTAGATGCCGGCGATCGCCAGCACGCCGCTCCAGAAGCCGAGGTTGGCGAAGGCCTCGAAGGTGACGGCGAGCGGGAGCGGGCTCATACCGCCCTCGCCTTGCCGAAGATCCCCTGTGGGCGGATGACGAGAGCGACGATCAGGGCGACGAAGCCGAAGGTGACCTTCCAGCGCGGCTCGACGAAGAGGGTCGACCACTCGGTCGTGACGCCGAGCACGAGGCCGGCGGCGAGGGCCCCGAAGGGGTTGCCGATGCCGCCGAGGATGACCGCGGCGAAGATCGGCAGCAGCAGCTCGAAGCCGAGCTCCGGCCGCAGGTTGGTGAGGGCTCCCGAGAGCACGCCCGCGAGCCCGGCGAGGGCGCCGGAGAAGAGCCAGGTGTAGAGGATCACGCGGCGGGTGTCGATGCCGGCGGTCTCGGCCAGCTCGAGGCTGTCGGAGAGCGCCCGCATCCGCTTGCCCAGCAGGCTGAAGCGGACGACCAGCCCGACCGCGACGAGGACGGCGAGGCCGACGATCACCACCAGCAGCTCGGTCTGGCCGATGCGCAGGCCGAGGAAGGTGACGCTGTCGGTGACGTCGACGTCGAGGGTGCGGATCTTGGTTCCCCAGAACCACTGGATCGCCGAGCGGATCAGGAAGGCGAGGCCGATCGCCATCAGCATCAGCTGCAGGAAGCCCGCCCCCTTGGCCCGCATCGGCCTCCACATGAGCCGCTCGGAGAGCAGGCCGAGCAGCGCCGTCGCCGCCATCGCGAAGACGATCGCCGCCGCCAGCGGCAGGCCCCAGGTGACGTTGACCAGGTAGGCCATGTAGGCACCGAAGGCGAGGAAGTCGCCGTGGGCGAAGTTGACCAGCCGCAGGATCCCGTAGACCAGAGTCAGCCCGACGGCGCCGAGCGCGTAGATGGTGCCCAGGGTGAGGCCGTTGAGGCCCGTCTGCGCTACGTCGTGGAGTCCCGTCGTGGCGACCAACACCAGGACCGTCAGCGCGATCGCGGCGGACGCAATCACGGCGGGACGTTCCCGGTAGGAGGCCGTCATCGACCTCATTACTACCCCGCGGCAGGCGCGGGCAAGCTGCGGTTCCCGCAGCCTGAGAGAGGCTTGCTTTTGCCCCACCGCGGTAGCGCTTAGCTCGCCTCGCCGTGGGGTAGTGGGCTAGCCGAACGAAAGGAGCTGGCCCATGCCCCCTCGCGGAGTGAAAAAAGGCACCAAACGAGCACGTCAGTACGAGCACATCAAAAAGAGCGAGAAGGACGCCGGCCGCTCGGAGAGCCGGGCCGAGGAGATAGCGGCCCGCGCGGTCAACAAGGAAAAGGCGAGGTCCGGCGAGTCGAAGACTTCCTCGCGCAGCTCAAGGCGTGGAAGCTCGGCCAGCAGCCGCGGTGGCAAGCGCTCGGGCAGCGGACCCGGCGGCCGTACCCGCGAACAGCTCTACAACGACGCCAAGAAGATGGGGATCGAGGGCCGCTCGAAGATGAGCAAGGCCCAGCTCCAGCGCGCAGTGGCCGGCGCTGAAAGCTGACAAGTCGAGGGGCAGGGCTCAATGGAAAAGGCCGCGTTTACCCGTGCCTTGCCACCGACTTCGTCAGGAGGCGCAGGTCTTCCACCAGTGCGGCCTGCGCATCCTCGCGCTCGTCGTGGTCGCGCAGTCGCAGGATCGCCGAGGGATGCAGGGTCAGCGCGGCCACCGGCGCCAGCGGCGAGTCGATCAGCCGGCCGCGGTCGCGGGTGACCCGGACCGAAGGACCGAAGAGGGCCTTGGCCGCCGTTGCCCCCAGGGCCAGCAGGCCCGTCGGTTGCACCGCTCTCAACTCCGCTTCGGGCCAGGGCCGGCATGCCTCGACCTCCCCGGCTCGCGGCGTCTGGTGCAGGCGGCGCTTGCCACGCGCCCGCCACTTGAAGTGCTTGACCGCGTTCGTCAGGTAGACGTCCCCGGCGTCGATGGCGGCGCTCTCCAGCGCCCGCGCGAGAACGCCTCCGGCCGGGCCGACGAAGGGCTCGCCCTCGACGTCCTCGCGGTCGCCCGGCTGCTCGCCAACCAGCATCAGCTCCGCCTTCCTCGGGCCGGCGCCGAAGACCGTCTGCGTCGCGTCCTTCCACAGTGGACAGCCACGGCACTCGGCGGCGGCCCGACGCAGCGTGGCGAGCGAGCGGCTGGCGGGGACGAACTCGGCGGCGGTCGTCGGGTCGGCGGCCATGCCTCGGGTTACCCTTCTCCGCCCGCCGACAAGCCCTGCTTCAGGTAGCGGGCGTTGGCGGGCGCGTAGCCCTTCCAGTCGTTGTTGAGGTAGACGAACACGGGTCGTCGCGAGCGCCAGGCGGCGATCCGGCGTCGCCAGCCGTCGAGCTCCGTTTCGGAATAGTTGCCACCGCGGCCGCGGTGGCCGTAGTGCAGGCGCAGGTAGGCGAGCTCGCCAGCCGGCTTGGCCTCGGGCAGCGGCCGGCGCTTGTCGTCGCCGATCGCCAGCGAGGCGCCTCGCTCCTCGAGCAGCTCCCGCACCGGGGCCGCGAACCAACTCGGGTGGCGGAACTCGAAGCAGTGGCTGGCAGGGGGAAGCTCCTCGAGCGCCGAGGCGAGCAGGTCGTCGTCGCGGTGGAAGTGCGCCGGCAGCTGCCAGAGGACCGGCCCCAGTCGTCGGCCGCGCCGCAGCGGCTCCAGCGGCTCCCAGAAGCGCGCGACCGCGTCGGCGATCTCGCGCAGCCGCTTCATGTGGGTGAGGTAGCGGCTCGCCTTCACGGTGAAGAGGAAGTCACCGGGGACCTGCTCGACCCAGTTCTCCACGGTCGAGCGCTTCGGCAGCCGGTAGAAGGTCGCGTTGACCTCGACCGTGTCGAAGGTCTCGGCGTAACACTCCAGCCAGCGCCGCTTCGGCAGGCCCTCGGGGTAGAGGCCGCCGCGCCAGTCGTCATAGCTCCAGCCCGAGCAGCCGATCCGCACTCGCTGCATCGCCGGTTAGACGCCGAGGCCGGCGCCGAGCTTGGGAAGCACCTCGCGCCCGTAGTCGGGGCCGAACTGCTCGTGCGCGCAGAAGTGCAGGTAGCGCATCGGCGGCCTACCTCGCTCGGGCGGCAACGCGCTGTTTCGCTGAGGCCATGCGGTGCTCCTACCCGTTTCGTTTGAGTGTCAGGCAAGCGGGGGTACACCAGCCGGGTGGCCGCGAATCTGCCGATCACCATCGTGCTCGACGTCGACGGCACGTTGGTCGACACCAACTACCAGCATGCGATCGCCTGGCACCGAGCGCTACGCGATCAGGGCTACGCGGTGCAGGTGTGGGAAATCCATCGCCACATCGGCATGGGCGGGGACCAACTGGTCGCGGCTTTGATCGGGGAGAAAGGTGAGAAGGCCGACGGCGAGGCGATCCGCGAAGCAGAGGGCGAGGCATACGGTGAGCTGATCGGCGAAGTCCAGCCGATGCGCGGCTCCATCGAGCTTCTGCGGGAACTGCACGAGGACGGCGCCGCGGTGGTCCTCGCGAGCTCGGCGAAGGCGGAGGAGGTGGAGCACTACGTCGATCTGCTCGAAGCTCGCGAGCTCGTCGAGGGCTGGACCACCGCCGCCGACGTCGAGCGCACGAAGCCACACCCCGATCTCGTCCAGGTTGCCTTGGAGAAGGCCGGTGGTGGCGAGCAGGCGGTGATGGTCGGCGACTCGACCTGGGACGTGAAGGCTGCCAAGGCAGCGGGCATCCCGACCCTTGCTGTTCTGACCGGCGGCTTCTCGGAGGCAGAGCTGCGCGAGGCCGGAGCGAGCGAGGTGGTCAGGTCGGTCGGCGCGCTACGCAAGGATCGAAGCGTGCTGGCAAGGCTTGCGGGAACCGTGTAGAGGGCCAGTCAGCCCTGCAGCCGCTTCGCCAGCATCTCCTTGCCCCGCTCGGCGCCCTTGCGACTCGTCTCCTGAGCGCGCCGGAAGAAGTCGGCCAGCTCGGAGTCGCCCTCGCGATCGGCGTCCTCGATGTAGGTCTCCAGTCGCAGCGCGTTGCTCAGGCACTGCTCGGTGAACCAGATCACGTTGTAGTCCTTGTCCTTGGTGCCGGTGACTTGGCCGGTCTCTTCTGAGCCCATCGTCTCCTCCTATTGCTCGCTGATGTACCTCGCGAGTTACCCCAGCGACAACCAGGCAAACGATTCGGCCCAACTACGCAAGGGGATTGGGGTATGGGTTCGACGCCTCGCGAACTTGGGTAGGAGACCGGGGCTTGTTTCTCAACCGAATCGAAGGAGGCAGAAAAGTGGCTGAGCTGACGACGCTGGAGGAGAAGCTCGCGGAGGTCTTGGGGCTGGCCCAGGCCGCGCAGGGCGCCACTGAAAAAATCGAGGGTATGGTCGAGGACGAGGAGATGGTCGCCACCCTGACGCAGATGCGCGATGAGGCCGAGGAGACCGAGCGCCGTTGCATCGACGTGGCCGACAGCCGCGACGGCAAGAAGACCGCGATTCTCGAGAAGGCCCAGGAAACGAAAACCGAGGCGACCGACATGATGTCGACCTACCTCGGCGGCGAGTCCGACGGGCTCGACGGCTTCGAGTTCCTGACGATGGCTGAGGCCGGCGAGGTAGGGCACTGGGCGGTGCTCGGAAAGCTGAACGAGTCCGCCGGGGAGAGCGAGATCTCCGAGTTGGTCGAGTGGGCGCTGCCGATTCAGGAGCGCCACTTCGCCGAGGTGAAGGACGGCTCGTTGAAGCTGGCCGGGGAGAAAGACCCCTACGAAGAGTCCTAGTCGAAAAAGCTCCTCGTGCGGGCAATGGCGTTCATCTGGGCGGTGATCCTGGTCGGCGGCATCGCCTACTTCTCGGTCATCGGGCTGACCCACCACTGAGGGCGATGAAGCGGTTCGTCAGAGAGAACTCCCTCCCTCTTCTTCCTGACGATCTTCCTGCTGGCGCTGGGAGGCCAGGCGATCGCCGGCCACAACCTCTACAACGAGGAGGCGTTAGCCCACCAGGAGAGCCAGATCAGCTTCTGGCGCTACCTGACCTCCTCGAGCTTCGGGCAGGCGGTGATGGAGAACTGGCAGTCCGAGTACCTGCAGTTCGCGCTGTTCGCCCTGGCGACGGTCTGGCTGCTGCAGAAGGGCTCGCCGGAGTCCAAGGAGCTCGACCGGGCGGGCACCGAGTCCGATCGGGAGCAGCTGATCGGCAGGCACGCGCGCGAGGATTCCCCGCGGTGGTCGAAGTACGACGACTGGCGCACGGCGATCTATTCCAACAGCCTGATCATCGCGATGGGCCTGATCTTCTTCGCCTCCTGGTTCGCGCAGTCGGTCACCGGCTGGACCGCCCACAATCAGGAACTGCAATCTCACGGTGAGCCACGCCTCTCATGGCTCAGCTACATCGGCAGCTCCGAATTCTGGGAGGCGACGCTGCAGAACTGGCAATCGGAGTTCCTTGCCGTCGGCTCCTTCGCGATCCTCGCCGTCTACCTGCGCCAGCGGGGCTCGCCGGAGTCGAAGCCGGTCGGCGCTCCGACCGAGGACGCGACCGGCGAAGAGGGGTGACGCGCCTCGAGCGGGTACGAGTGGTTTGTGATGAGCAAGGGCGACGAGGCGCGGATCGAGTCTCCGACGGCCCGGCTGGCCTCGCAGCCGCACGAGGTCTCGGTGGCTGAGTTTCGGGAATCGCGGGACAAGGCTCGACACCGGACAAAACCCGTCGTCGACCGTCTCTGCGATCGCCATCAGCAGCGCCTCGGGCTCGGTCTTCTTCCTCTTTCTCATCCTCTGCTCTGAGTCATGTTTTGACACGGCCCTCCCCTGGGTAGATCGCTGCCATGCTGCGGGAGGAGAAAGCAAGAGCCCAAGCGCCGGGTGCGCGAGCGGCGCCCTCCCTCGCCCGGACCATCCAGGCTCTGCGGACGATCCGGGGTCGTCGTCCGCGTGTATTGGATACCAGACAGCTTCATCGTCACTGAGGAGTTCTTGCTCTGATTTGCGGGCGGCCGCTGGGTAGCGGCAAGGCGCGTGGAGAGCTACTCGCCTCACGAGGCGGCTCGAGGCGCTGCATCTGAAGGCCGCAGCGCTGGCTTTGCAGCGGAGGGGGCGCGTTTTGCGCTGGCCCGTGGGGGTAAAGACGGCGAGAGGCCTAAGGGAGCGGCCCCCCGCTCACTCCTCGCCAATTCCGAATCCCAAGACCCACGGGGAGGCGAGCAAAAAGATGAAGGTAATCGTCACTGGCGCGACGGGAAACGTCGGCACCAGCACGGTCGACGCCCTCAGCGTGAGCCCAGAGATCGACGAGATCGTCGGGCTGGCTCGGCGAGAGCCGACCTGGAGGCCGTCGAAGACCAGCTGGATCGAGGCAAATGTCCTCACCGCGGACTTGGGTGCGATTTTCGAGGGTGCCGATGCGGTCATCCACCTCGCGTGGGCGATCCAGCCCTCTCGCGACGCGGTGACCCTGGAGCGGATCAACGTCGAGGGCAGTCGGCGCGTCTTCGAGGCCGTGGCCGCGGCCGGGGTGCCGAAGCTGGTTCACGCATCCTCGGTCGGCGCCTACTCGCGCGGGCCCAAGGACCGCGAGGTCGACGAGAGCTGGCCCACCGAGGGCACCTCCACCTCCTTCTACTCGCGCCACAAGGTGGCGGTTGAGCGCGAGCTGGACCGCTTCGAAGCCGACAGTCCCGAGACCCGGGTCGTGCGGCTGCGCCCGGCCTTGATCTTCAAGGACGAGGCGGCAACGGAGATCCGCCGCCTCTTCGTCGGGCCGTTCCTCCCCAGCTTCCTCCTGCGCCTCCGCTTCCTCCCGGCGCTGCCGCGAGTCGAGCGTCTGCGCTTTCAGGCGGTGCACTCCGAGGACGTCGGACGGGCCTACCTGCGCGCTGTCCTGGCGGACGTTGACGGCGCTTTCAACATCGCCGCCGAGCCGCCGCTCAGCCCCGAGGAGATGGCCGAGCGGATCGGCGTGCGCAGTTTCCCGGTCCCGGCCAGGGTGGTGAGGCGCCTCGCCGACCTGAGCTGGAGGATGCGCCTGCAGCCGACGCCGCCGGGCTGGCTCGACATGGCGCTGAACGTGCCGCTGATGTCCTCCGACCGGGCGCGCGAGGAGCTTGGCTGGGAGCCCCGCCACAGCGGGGTGGAGGCACTGGAAGAGCTGCTGGAGGGCCTGCGTAAGGGTCATGGCGCCAAGACCCCGCCGCTCGAGGCCGACAGCGCCGGTGCCCGGCTCGAGGACCTGAAGACCGGCGTCGGCGCCCGCCAGTGGGATCGCGACCGCGACGAGCAGATCGTCAAGTACCTCGCCGACGTGCACTCGATCGAGCGGCAGGCCCTGACGCAGCTTCGCGCCGCACCGAAGATCGCCGGGGACGAGCGCCTCTCCGAGGCGTTCGAACAGCACCTTGTCGAGACCGAAGACCAGGAGCGGCGCGTGCGCGAACGCCTGGAGGCGCTGGGTGGCGAGCCCTCGAAGCTGAAGGACGCGGCCGGCACTGGCGGCGGCTGGGCGATGGTCGCGTTTGCGGCCAGCCAGCCCGACACGCCGGGGAAGCTGGCGATGCACGCCTTCTCCTACGAGCATATGGAGCTCGCCGCCTATGAGTTGCTGAAGCGGCTGGCCGAGCGTGCCGGCGATGAGGAGACGGCGCGGATGGCGGCCGACATCGCAGAGGAGGAGCGACGGATGGCCGAGCGCCTGGAACAGTCCTTCGACACCGCGGTCGAGGCCTCCCTGGGGACGGCTGATTCCGATCAACTCGACTCCGCGCTGCTCGCCTACCTGCGCGACGTCCATGCCCTCGAGGGGCAGGCCGAAAAGCTGCTGGACGCCGCCGCCGAGCGGGTCGACGACGAGTACCTGGAGGTGGCCTTCCGCGACCATCTCGAAGAGACCCAGCGCCACCGGGAGCGGATCGCGGGCCTGCTGGATGAGCGTGGCGCCAGGCCCTCGCTGGTCAAGGACGCGGTGCTGAAGGCCGGCGGCCTCAACCTCTCTGCCTTTTTCGGCGCCCAGCCGGACTCGACCACCAAGCTCGCCGGCTTCGCGTTCGCCTTCGAGCATCTGGAGGTCGCCGCTTACGAGCTTCTGCAGCGGGTCGCTGCCCGAGCCGGTGACGAGGGGGTGGTGGCGGCGGCGGAGGAGATCCTCGCCGAGGAGCGCCGCGCTGCCGAGCGGGTCGCCGAGAGCTGGAATCGCCCCGACATGCCGCTCGGACTGGCGTCGTGAAAGAGCAAAACACGAGAAGGGAACCCGATGGAAGCTGAGCAGAGCAAGCAACTGGCAGTGGTCACCGGCGCCTCCAGCGGCATCGGCTTCGAGCTGGCAAAGGTCTTCGCCGAGGAAGGATTCGACCTGCTGATCGCCGCCGAGGACGCGGAGCTGACGACCGCGCTCGAGGAGCTGAAGGGGTCGGGCGCAAACGTCGAAGCCCACCGCGTCGACCTCGCCACCGAGGCCGGGGTGATCGAGCTCTACCGCGACATTCAGAACACCGGCCGCCCAGTCGACGCGCTTGCGCTGAACGCTGGAATCGGTGCGGGTGGGGCCTTCGCCACCGAAACGGAGCTGGCCGACGAGTTGAAGCTGATCGACCTGAACGTGCGCTCGACCGTCCACCTCTGCAAGCTCGTCGTCGCCGACATGGTCGAGCGCGACCAGGGGCGGATTCTCTTCACCTCCTCGATCGCCTCGACGATGCCCGGTCCCTTCCAGGCCGTCTACAACGCTTCGAAGTCCTTCGTGCAGTCCTTCGCCCTGGCGCTCCGCAATGAGCTCGAGGACACCGGCATCGCGGTTACCTCGCTGATGCCGGGCGCGACGGAGACCGAGTTCTTCGAGCGCGCCGAAATGGAGGACACCGAGGTGGGCGCCGGCGAGAAGGACGACCCTGCCGAAGTCGCGCGCCAGGGCTTCGATGCCCTTTTGGCCGGCAAGGAGAGGATCGTTGCCGGCGCCTTCAAGAACAAAGCCCAGGTCGCCGCCGGCCGGGTTCTCCCCGACAGCGTCAAGGCCGAGAAACACCGCGAGATGGCCGAACCGGGCTCGGCCGAAGAGGAGGACCGATGAAGGCACTCACTTTCCATGGCAAGCGCGACGTCCGGGTCGACGAGGTGCCCGACCCGAAGATCGAGCAGCCGACCGACGCGATCGTGCGCATCACCTCGACCGCTATCTGCGGCTCGGACCTGCATCTCTACGAGGTGCTGGGGATGTTCATCGAGGAGGGCGACATCCTCGGCCACGAGCCGATGGGGATCGTCGAGGAGGTCGGCTCCGAGGTCAGTCACATCAAAGAGGGCGATCGCGTCGTGATCCCCTTCAACATCTCCTGCGGCGAGTGCTGGATGTGCAATGAAAAGCTCTTCGCCCAGTGCGAGACCACCCAGAACCGCGAGCAGGAAAAGGGCGCCTCGCTCTTTGGCTACACCAAGCTCTACGGCGAGGTGCCCGGCGGCCAGGCCGAGTACCTGCGGGTGCCCCAGGCCCACTTCGGGCCGATCAAGGTGCCCGACAACGGAGCGCCCGACGAGCGCTACCTCTTCCTCTCCGACGTGCTGCCGACCGCCTGGCAGGCGGTCGAGTACGCAGCGATCCCGAAAGGAGGCAGCGTCGCCGTCTACGGCCTTGGGCCGATCGGGCAGATGTGCGCGCGGATCGCTCGCCACAAGGGTGCCGAGACGGTGATCGGCATCGACTCGGTGCCCGAGCGCCTGGAGATGGCCCGCCGCCACGGCATCGAGGCGATCGACTCCTCCGAGCACGAGGACGTGCCGGCGGTCATCCGCGAGATGACCGCCGGGCGTGGGCCCGACGGGGTGATCGACGCGGTCGGCATGGAGGCCCACGGCGCCCATGTCGCCCAGCTGGCCCAGAAGGCGACCGGCCTGCTGCCCGACGCGCTTGCGGCCAAGGCGACCGAAAAGGCCGCGGTCGACCGGCTCTCGGCGCTGCTGGAGGCGATCGACACCGTGCGCCGCGGCGGCACGATCTCGATCTCCGGCGTCTACGGCGGGCAGCTCGACCCGCTGCCGATGATGCAGCTCTTCGACAAGGGTGTGCAGATCCGTATGGGCCAGGCGCACGTGCGGCGCTGGACTGACGAGATCCTGCCACTGCTCGAAGGCGACGAGGACCCGCTCGGGGTCGATGACCTCACCACCCACCAGCTGCCGCTGGCGGAGGCGCCAAGCGCCTACTCGATGTTCCAGAAAAAGGAAGACGGGGCGATCAAGGTCGTCCTCAAGCCCTGATTCGGAGGAAATCTCGATGGCAAAAGACCATGGCCCCAGCGTCAAGAACGACAAGCAGTACGAAGGGCTGCGAAAGAAGGGGATGAGCAAGCAGCGCGCCGCCTCGATCGCCAACTCGTCGGAATCCTCGAAGAAGGGAGGCGAAAAGAGCGGTAAGGGCAAGGGTGGCTCGAAGTCCCAGAAGCGTGCCGCCGGCCGCGAGGGCGGGAAGAAGTCAGGGAAGTCAAGCTAGGGGTGAAAGGTCTTCTCGTCAACTGCACGCTGAAGTCGAGCCCCGAGAAGTCGAACACCGAGGCTCTCGCCGAGGTAGTCGCCGGCGCGCTGCGCGAGGAAGGGGTCGAAATGTCGTCGGTCCGGGCGGTCGACCACTCGATTCCGCCCGGAGTCGAATCGGACATGGGCGAGGGCGACGAGTGGCCGAGAATCCGCACCCAAATCCTCGGCTCGGAGATCCTCGTCTTCGCCACGCCGACCTGGCTCGGCCGCCCTTCGAGTATCTCCCAGCGGGTACTGGAGCGGATGGACGCGATGCTCACCGAGACCGATGAGGGAGAACGCCCCGTCGCCTACAACCATGTCGCCGGGGTCGTAGTCACCGGCAACGAGGACGGCGCCCACCACGTCATCTCCGAGGTGTCCGGCGCCCTCGCCGACATCGGCTTCACGATTCCCGGCCAGGCTTGGACCTACTGGAACAAGGGACCGGGGCCGGGCGAGGACTACTCGGAAACCGAGGAGGGCCACGAGTGGTCGCACTCCACCGGCAGGGCCGCGGCGGCGAACCTGCTCGCGGTCGCCCGCGCGCTCCAGGCCAAACCGATCCCGCCGCCACCCTCCGAATGAAGAGATCCGGGTCTCGCCCGCAAGGGCGGCTCAGGCGCTCGGATTGTTCAGGCCCGGGCATCAGCCGCAGGCGCCGTGGCGGCGGCTTCAGCTACCTCGACCCCGAAGGCGGGCGCGTCAGAGACGAGGACACCGTGGAGCGGATTCGGGCGCTGGCGATCCCACCGGCCTGGCGGGAGGTCTGGATCTGCAGCGATCCCTACGGCCACATCCAGGCGACCGGCCTCGACGAAGCCGGGCGCAAGCAGTACCTCTACCACGAGCGTTGGCAGCTGCGGGCAGCGCAGCGCAAGTTCGAGTCGATGCGAGAGTTCGCCGCAACGCTACCGCGACTTCGCCGCGCGGTGAAAAAGGATCTCGCCTGCGAGGGGGTGCCGCGCGAGCGTGCCCTTGCCTGCGCGGTCCGCCTGCTCGACCTCGGTTTCTTCCGGGTCGGCGGCGAGGAGTACGCCGAGACCAACGAGAGCTACGGGGTGGCCACGGTGCTTCGCGAGCACGTCTCGATCGAGAACGGCGAGGTGGTCTTCGACTTCCCGGCGAAGAGCGGCCAGCGCCGCGTGCAATCGATTCGCGATCCCGAGGTTAAGGCGGCGATCGAGGCGATGCGCCGCCGGCGAGGCGGCCCCGAGGACCTGCTCATCTTCCGCGAGGACGGCGCCTGGCGCGACATCCGCTCCGACGACGTCAATGCCTACCTGCAGGCGAAGGCCGGGGAGGAGTTCTCGGCGAAGGACTTCCGCACCTGGCACGGAACCGTGCTCGCCGCGTTTGAGCTGTCGCGAGAGGGAGCGCCACGTTCGAAGGGTCTGGCAGAGCGTGCGATTCGTGCCGCGGTCAAGTGCGTCGCCGAGCGTCTCGGCAACACCCCGGCGGTCTGCCGCAGCTCGTACATCGACCCCCGACTGCTTGACCGATTCCGTGACGGCAAGACGATCGAGCTGCCGAACCTCGGCTCCGGGAGCGAACTCGCGCCTAAGCAGCAAGCAGCGATAGAGCGCCGGGTATTGGACTTGATCGGGTTCTGATCGTCGCCATCGTCGCGGTGGCGGCCGTCGTGGTGCTTTTCGCCATGGTCTTACTCGTGCTGGTTGCAGCCGGTGTCTGGGGCGGGGCATAGGGCGGTGACCAGAGAGGAGCAAGCCAAAGTGCCAAACGCGGGTGGCGTTCCCCGATCAGCGGCACGAGAAGATCGCGCTACGGCTGTGTGACGACGCTGTGGTCGTCGAGTTCTTCCGGGGCTTCGGAAAGCTCTCGCGGGAGCCGAAAGACGTCATCCCCGACACGCCCGCGCTCACCGCCCGAGGGTCCACCTGAACCCGGACTCCTGCCCTCAGGTGCTTTTCTCTCCCCAGATGCCGCCGTGTTGATGTCCACCCTCGCCCTCGCCTGACACTGGTGCCCCGCTTGGCCTGGGTTGCTTCTCGTCCGCTCTCCGACTGAAGCCGACGAAGGCGAGGAAGAGCACAAAGAGAGGCACGGCGATGATCAGGGCGAAGATCGGCGACCAGACGGCGCCGATAGCGATCACAAATGCCAGGACGATTATCGGAACCACGTACATGCTGCTCTCCTTCCGTTTGCCTACTCTCGGTACCCCGCTACTCAAATGACGAATCAAGGGCCGGGACTTATTCCCCCTCAGGGGCCTCCTCGCCCGGCCAGGATCCGGTGGCCCTTGCGAAGGTCCGCTTTGCTTCCTTCCGGTCAGGTGGTCTTCTGTTCCTTGGGCTCGCTGCGGGGCTCGAGCTGGATCTCACGCTCCGCCCTCGGGCGCCCCTCTTCGATCTCGAGGCTGCGCTCCCGCTCGGCGTTCAGTTGATGGCCGAAGAGGATCGCCAGGTTGCTGATCCAGAACCAGACCAGCAGAGCGACGAGGCCGCCGAGGGTGCCGTAGGTCTTGTCATAGGAACCGAAGTTGGCGACGTAGAAGGCGAAGGCCGCCGAGGCGATCGCCCAGACGACGATCGCCACAAGGCTTCCTGGCGTAACCCACTTGAAGCCGCGCAGCTTCACGTTCGGCGATGCGTAGTAGAGGAGCGCGACCATGAAGAGGAAGATCGCCAACATCGCCGGCCACTTGGCGATGTTCCAGACGCTGATCGCGGTGTCGCCAAGGCCGATCGGGCCGGCCACCGCCTCGACCACCGGCCCGGTCAAGACCAGGGCCAAGGCGAGAATCGCCATCAGGACGACCATCACCAGGGTCACGGCGAGCTGCAGCGGGCGCAGCTTCCAGAATGGTCGCCCCTCGGGGGGCTCGTAGATGACGTTCGAGGCCCGCATGAAGGCGCCGACGTAGCCCGAGGCCGACCAAAGCGCCACCGCCAAGCCGGCGATGAAGGCAAAACCCGCGGCGCTCTGGTTGGAGGCGATCGATTCGATCGGCCCGGAGAAGGTCTCTGCCGCCGATGCGGGCCCGATTTCAGTGACGAT
>Ga0190265_10002018_pt1 | contig 13510 bp, 13 predicted proteins | sample Popmic124T_FD_133135 | JGI IMG/M metagenome (GOLD analysis project Ga0190265, IMG submission 133135) | Populus adjacent soil microbial communities from riparian zone of Indian Creek, Utah, USA - 124 T | ecosystem: Environmental > Terrestrial > Soil > Riparian zone | place: USA: Utah | collected... | reverse complement strand
GAGCTCCGCGAGCTGCGGCAGCACCTCTTGCACTCCGGCGAAGCCACCCCACGACCGCGGGAAGAGCTCGTACCACGCGCCGAAGCGCGCCCGCTCGCGCTCGACGTCGACCTCGAGCGGCTTGTCGAGCGCCGTCTTGCCGTACCGGTCGGCGGCCGCGAGGTCGCCGACCCGCTCGCGCCAGTCCTCGAGCGTGCCGCGGCCGAAGAGCGCCTCCGCCTCGGAGGTCTCGCCGGTGAGGTCGACCTGCTCGGCCGCGATCTTCCGGTCGAGCTCGTCGAGCAGGGTCGCGTAGCGGTCGACCCAAGCCTCGATCGTGAACTGCCAGCGCCCGAGCTCGTCGACCTCGAACTCGCCCAGCCAGCGATCGTTCCCGAGGAGGTGCAGCGGCCGCTCGAGCCACCTCCTCGTGCCGACTCGCCGGTAGCGGACGACGGCGCGGAGGATGTCGTGGCCGTCCTTGAAGATGTCGGCCGTGACCTCCACACGGTCGCCGAGTGTTCGCTTGTACGCGTGGCGGCCGCAGTCGACCTGCGGCCGGACAGCCTGGATCTGGATGCGCGGGGGTCGCTTGCGGGAGGGTGGGGGCACGCTTCGGTGACTTTCAGCGATGACCAATCGGTAAACAGCGACGCGTGAAGCTACCTCGATCGAGCGGCATCGTGCTGCACCCGACCTCGCTGCCGAGCGGAAGGCTCGGCGACGCGGCCTTCGAGTTCGTCGACTGGCTCGCGGCGGCGGGCCAGAGCTGGTGGCAGATGCTGCCGCTGGGACCGCCCGACGCGCACGGGTCGCCGTACGCGTCCGCCTCGGCGTTCGCGGCCTGGCGCGGCCTCCTCGCAGACCCGGAGGCGCGCGTGACGACGCGCGAGATCGACGCGTTCCGCCGGCGCAACCGCTACTGGGCGAGGGACTGGGAGGCGGCGGGCGGCGACCTGGCCGACCAGGTGCGCTTCGAACGGGAGTGGTCGGCGCTCCGGCGCCACGCGCTCGAGCGGGGCGTGCGGCTCGTCGGCGACGTGCCGATCTACCCGGCATACGGCAGCGTCGACCATCGCGCCCACCCCAAGCTCTTCGTGCATGGGCTCGTCGCGGGCGCGCCACCCGACGCGCTCGGGCCCGAGGGCCAGCTCTGGGGCAACCCGCTCTTCGACTGGGAGCGCGTGGCCGCGGACGGCTATCGCTGGTGGATCGAGCGGCTGCGGCGGACGTTCGAGCTCTTCGACCTGACCCGCATCGACCATTTCCGCGGCTTCGCGTCGTACTGGGCCGTGCCCGAGCGTGCCCGCAGCGCCAAGGGAGGGCACTGGGAGCCCGGCCCCGGCGCGGAAGTCTTCCGCGCGGCCGAGGCCGAGCTCGGGCCGCTGCCGGTGATCGCCGAGGACCTCGGCCTCATCACGCCGGACGTCGTCGCGCTCCGCGACGAGCTCGGCTTCCCGGGCATGGTCGTGCTCATCTGGGCGTTCGGCGGCAAGCGGAGCAGCCCGCACCGGCTCGAGAACCACCGCGAGCACGCCGTCGTCTACACGTCCACCCACGACACGGACACCCTGGCCGGCACCTTCCCGCGGCGGAACGCGTGGCGCCTGCTCGAGACGGCGCTCTCGTCGCGCGCCGCCCTCGCGATGATCCCGGCCCAGGACGTGCTCGGGCTCGGGAGCGAGGCGCGCATGAACACCCCCGGCCGGCGCGGGGGCAACTGGGCCTGGCCGCTCGAGCCCGGTCAGCTGACCGAGGCGCTGGCGGCCCGGCTGCGAGCGGCGACGGCGGCGGCAGGACGTTTGCCGATCGACCCTCCGGCTACCCTCAGCGCGTGAGCCGCCGCGTCCTCGCAGCCGTCCTCGCGTCCGTCGCCCTGGCCGGCTGCACGACCGACGAAGACGAGCCGGAGGGCGCGACGACCAGCGCGACGACGACCACCGAGGCGCCGCCGGAGACGACCGAAGCGGCGCCGCTCCCGATCGGCCCGGCCGCGTCCATCCCGGACCTCGTCGACCAGCTGCAACCGTCGGTCGTCTCGGTCGTCCTGGAGGGCGGCGAGGGCAGCGGCGTCGTCTTCGCCAGCGACACGATCGTCACGAACGAGCACGTCGTGCGCCAGAACCAGACGGTGGACGTCGTGCTCGCGAGTGGCCGCCGCGTCGAGGCGAGGGTCGAGGCCACGGACAGGTTCACGGATCTCGCGGTCCTGACCGTCGAGGGCGAGGAGCTCCCGCCGGCGCGCTTCGCCGAAGACCTGCCGCGCGTGGGCGAGCTCGCGATCGCGATCGGCAACCCGCTTGGGTTCGAGAAGACGGTGACTGCCGGGATCGTCTCCGGGCTCCACCGCGCGATCCCGTCGGACGGCCTGACGCAGGCGCTCGTCGATCTCATCCAGACCGACGCAGCGATCTCACCGGGCAACTCGGGTGGCGCGCTCATCAACGGGCGCGGCGAGCTGATCGGGATCAACGTCGCCTACATCCCGCCGCAGACGGGCTCGGTCTCCCTCGGCTTCGCGATCCCGGCGGCGACCGTCACGAGCGTGGTCGAGCAGCTGCGGGCCACCGGCCGCGCCCGCCACCCGTTCCTGGGCGTCGGCCCGGGCCAGCTGACGTCGCAGATCGCCGAGCAGCTCGGAATCGACGCCGAGGCGGGCGTGCTCGTGCTCGAGGTGACGCCGGGCTCGGGCGCCGACGAGGCCGGGCTCGAGGAGGGCGACGTCATCGTCGGCTTCGACGGCGAGCCGATCGCGACGGTCGAGGACCTGCTCGCCCGCATCCGCGCCAGCGAGCCCGGTGAGACGGTCGAGATCGAGTACTTCCGCGAGGACGAAGGCCGGCGCGAGACCGAGGCCCGGCTCGGCGAGCGAGATTAGGCGGCGTCGCTCTCGAGCGGCAGCCCGCTGGCGACGCCGCGGCGGCCGCCGCTCTCGTAGACGACGTCGACGACGTCGTTCTGCCGGTAGGTGCCCGCGACGCCGAAGACGATCGACGTCCAGCGCCAGAAGCCGAGCTTCCCCTCCTGCTTCAGCTCGCGCCTGAAGACGAGCGTGCGGCCGCGGACGTCGAAGTCGTGGCCCTCCCGCTGCGCGACGCCGTTGACGTAGACCTCGAACGGCCGGCCGACCGCATCCGGCAACCTCACCCGCGTGCTCCCGCGCGCCGCCTCGTTCACCGCTCGTAGAATGCCACCCGCCGTGCGACGTTCCCTGGGGCTCATGCTGCTGGTGCTCGTTCTGCTGGTACCGGCGGGGGCGGCCGTCGCGGCTAACGCCGGCTTCGCACCCGTCGAGCCCGAGTCGCCCAACGCCGAGGCGATCAACGACAGCTACGCCTGGGTCGCGATCTTCACGGGCGCGATCTTCCTGCTCGTGCAGGGCTCGCTGCTCTGGTTCATCTACCGCTACCGCCGCGGCCGGCGCCCCCGCGGCGAGGACGGCGCGCAGGTGCACGGCAACACGAACCTCGAGCTCGCCTGGACGATCGCGCCCGTCCTGATCCTCGTCGCGATCGGCTCGTTCGTCTTCTACAAGCTGCCCGACATCAAGGACATTCCCTCGGCGAGCGCGGCCGGCGGGGAGCCGGTCGAGGTCACGGTCAAGGGCTACCGCTTCTACTGGCAGTACACCTATCCGAACGGCGTCATCGCCATGGACCGTATGCGCGCCCCCGTCGACCGGAACGTCAGTCTCGCCATCACGGCACCGGAGTTCGACGTCATCCACTCGTGGTGGATCCCCGCGCTCGGCGGCAAGTTCGACGCCATCCCCGGCGAGACGAACGAGAGCTGGTTCCGAGCCGAGCGCGCCGGCGTGTACCGCGGCCAGTGCGCCGAGTTCTGCGGCATCCAGCACGCCGTCATGACCGCGGAGGTCGAGGCCGTGCCCGGGGACGAATTCGACGAGTGGCTCGAGAGCGAAGCCGAGGCCCAAGAGGCGGGCGAGTCGGACCTCGGCGAGCAGACCTACGCGGCGGCCTGCGCGAAGTGCCACGGCCTGGCGGGACAGGGCGACATTGGCCCGCCGCTCGCGGGCAGCGCCCTCGCAGCCGACCCCGAGCTCGCCGAGGAGATCGTCCGCAACGGACGCGGCGAGATGCCGCCCATCGGCCAGGACTGGGAGGAGCGCCAGATGGCGGCCCTGACCGAGTACCTGCAGGAAGGCCTGGGCAGTGGCGGTTAGGGTCGAGACCGTCCCCCGCTGGTACCACGGCCGCTTCGCGAGCTGGTTCGTCACCGTCGACCACAAGCGGATCGGGATCCTCTACATCGCGACGGCCGGGTTCTTCTTCCTCTGCGCCGGCGTGATGGCGCTGCTCATGCGCACGCAGCTCGCGCAGGCGGACATGAGCGTGGTCGAGCAGGACGGCTACAACCAGCTCTTCACCGTCCACGGCACGATGATGGTGTTCCTCGTCGTCGTCCCGATCCTCGCCGGGTTCGGCAACTTCCTCGTGCCGCTCATGATCGGCGCCCGCGACATGGCGTTCCCGCGCCTGAACGCGATGTCGTACTGGCTCTACCTCTTCGGCGGGCTCGTGCTCCTGTTCTCGTTCTTCGCGGACCAGGGCGCGCCCCAGGCCGGCTGGACGAGCTATCCGCCGTTCTCCGTCTACACCGACGGCCCCGGGCAGGACCTGCTCATCCTCTCGCTGCACATCCTCACGGTGTCGTCGCTCGCGGGCGCGATCAACTTCATCGTCACGATCCACAACATGCGGACGCGCGGGATGAGCTGGACGCGCCTGCCGCTCTTCGTGTGGTCGATCGAGGTGTACGCCGCGCTGCTCCTGCTCGTGCTGCCGGCGCTCTCGGCCGGCCTCACGCTCCTGCTCCTCGACCGGCAGTTCGACACCGGCTTCTTCGTCCCGACCGACGGCGGCAGCCCCGTGCTCTACCAGCACGTCTTCTGGTTCTTCGGCCACCCCGAGGTCTACATCATGATCCTGCCGGCGATGGGGATCATCTCCGAGGTGATTCCGGTCTTCGCGCGCAAGCCGATCTTCGGCTACAAGGCGATCGCCTTCTCGACGGTCGCGATCGGCTTCTACTCGCTGCTCGTCTGGGCCCACCACATGTTCACGGTGGGCATGCCGAACTTCCTGAACGGCTTCTTCATGGTCTCGTCGATGATCATCGCCGTCCCGACCGGCGTGAAGATCTTCAACTGGCTGGCGACGCTGTGGCGCGGCAATCTCCACTTCGACACCGCGATGCTGTTCTCGCTCGGCTTCCTGAGCACGTTCACGATCGGCGGCCTCTCCGGCATCTTCCTGGCCGCGTTCCCGATCGACTGGCAGGTGCACGACACCTACTACGTCGTTGCGCACTTCCACTACGTGCTCTTCGGCGGCTCCATCCTCGCCATCCTGGCCGGGCTCTTCTACTGGTGGCCGAAGATGTTCGGGCGCATGCTCGGCGAGCGACTCGGCAAATGGAGCTTCTGGTTCATCTTCGTGGGCTTCAACCTGACGTTCTTCCCGCAGCACATGCTCGGCCTCCTCGGCATGCCGCGGCGGGTCTACACGTACCGCGAGGACGGGCTCTGGGAGGGCTACAACCTCGCCTCGTCGATCGGGTCGTATGTCATGGGCATCGGGATCCTGCTCGTCGTCTGGAACATCTGGCGCTCGCGCAAGGGCCGTCGCGCCGGCAACGACCCGTGGCTCGCGGACACGCTCGAGTGGTTCACGACCTCGCCGCCGCCGCCGCACAACTTCGACCGCGTCCCGTACGTGACGAGCGCGCGGCCGCTGTACGACCTCCGCCGGCGGCTGAAGGAGCGCGGTGCGCTCTGACGCGGTGAAGCCGGGACCGTGGCTGCGGCTGACCGCGCTCGCCGCCGTCGCGGCGACGCTCGTGGCAGTCGTCTCGGGGACCGTGGGGCCGGACGCGGCGCACTCGCTGCTCTCGGCGCTCGCGCTGCCGCCGCTCGTCGCGCTCGCGGTCGCCGCCTGGGTCGCGCACAGGCGGCTACTGCCGGCGACGGGCGTCGCGCTCGCCTTCTTCGGAGCCGCGGCCGCCGTGACTGTGCCCGGCGTCCACGCGGCGCTGGCCGGCGTGGCGTTCGCGGCGTCGCTCGTGTTGTGCGTGCAGGTCTTCCGCGGCCGCGAAGCCCGGGATGAGGCGTGGCGCGACTACGTGACGCTGACCAAGCCGCGCATCATGTCGCTACTGCTGCTGACGGGGGGCGCCGGCGCGTTCGTGGGCGCACAGGGCGTGCCGCCGCTCGGAGTCTTCGCCGCTGCGATGGTGGGCCTCGCGCTCGCCTGCGGCGGCGCCAGCGCGCTCAACCACGTCCTCGACGCCGACATCGACCGCCTCATGGGCAAGCGCACCGAGCGACGCCCGATCGCGGCGGGCCGGGTTGCGCCCTCGCGCGGCCTCGAGTTCGGCCTCGCGCTGTCCGCGCTCTCGTTCGTGCTGCTCGCGAGCGTCGCGAACGTCCTGACGGCCGTGCTCGCGCTCGTCGGCAACCTCTTCTACGTGGTCGTGTACACGCGCTGGCTCAAGCGCTCGACGCCGCAGAACATCGTCATCGGCGGGGCGGCCGGCGCGGTGCCGCCGCTCGTCGGCTACGCGGCCGCGACGGGGAGCCTCGCGCTGCCGGCGCTCTGGCTCTTCCTGATCGTCTTCCTCTGGACGCCGCCGCACTTCTGGGCGCTCGCACTGCTCATCCGCGAGAGCTATGCGGCGGCGCAGGTGCCGATGCTCCCGGTCGTGCGCGGCGAGCGGGAGACGATCCGCCAGATCCTCGGCTACACCGTCGTGCTCGTCGCTTTCACGCTCGCGGTGGGCGTGTGGCTCGGGCCCGTGTACGTCGCCGCGGCCGCTGTGCTCGGCGGCGCCTTCCTCTGGCTCGCCTGGCAGCTTCGCCGCGAGCCGACCCGCCGCCGCGCCGCCGTCCTCTTCCACTACTCGCTCGCGTACCTCGCGCTGCTCTTCGTTGCGGCCGCCATCGACCCGCTGCTTCTTTAGGAGGACTGCTTGGCAGATCTGACCCCGGAGCTCGAGCGCAAGAACCTCGTCCTCGGCTGGTGGCTCTTCGCGATCTTCCTGATCCTCTTCGCCGGCACCGTCGGCGTTGCATTCCTGTACCTCGCCTTGGACTAGCCCGAGACCGTGGAGGACGGGATCTTCCTCGCGCGGCCCGACACACCGCCGGCCGGCCCGCGGCTCGCGGTCAAGGATCTCTTCGACACGGCCGGGCTCGAGACGACCTACGGGTCGGCGCTCTTCGCCGGGCACGTGCCGCGCGAGACCGCGGCGGCCGTCGCCGCGGCCGAGGCGGCAAGCTACGCCGTCGTCGGCAAGACGAACCTGCACGAGTTCGCCTACGGCACCACGTCCGAGAACCCGCATTTCGGCACCGTCCCGAACCCGGCCGCGCCTGGACGGGTCGCCGGGGGGTCGAGCGGCGGCTCGGCGGCTGCGCTGGCCGCCGGGCTCGCGGACGCCGCCCTCGGCACCGACTCCGCCGGCTCGATCCGGATCCCCGCGGCCTGCTGCGGCGTCGTCGGCCACAAGCCGACACACGGGCTCGTCTCGCTCGACGGCTGCTGGCCGCTCGCCGCGAGCTTCGACACCGCCGGGCCGATGGCCACGAGCGTCGAGGACTGCGAAGCGCTTCTCGGCCACCTTGCGCCCGGCTTCGGGCCACAGCGGCTCGACTCGATCGAGGAGATCGAGATCGGCGTCATGTGGGCCGAGCTCGCCGACCCGGGCGTCGCGGCAGCGTTCGCCGCCGCGGTCGAGCGCTTCCCGCGTCGCCGGCCGGTCGACCTCCCACTCCCCGACAGCGGGACGTACGCCGTCTTCATGCGCGAGGTGGCCGACGTCCACCGTGAGCTCTTCGCCCAGAACGCCGACCTCTACGGGGAAGACGTGCGCATCAAGGTCGAGCGCTGCCTCGTGGTGAGCGACGCCGAGGTCGACCGAGCCGCACGGGCACGCGAGGAGTACCGCGAGCTCGCCGAGGCGGCCCTGGCCGGCGTCGATCTCGTGCTCACGCCCACGCTGCCCTGCGTCGCCCCGCCCGTCGGCGCCGGCGGCACGGGAGACCTCGGCGTCCGAGAGGCCCTCATCCGCTTCACGTACCCGTTCTCGCTCCTCGGCTGGCCGGCACTCGCGCTCCCGATCGGCCCCGCCGAGGACGGCCTCCCCGCCTCTCTCCAGATCGCCGGCCGCCCCGGCAGCGACGCGCTCGTGCTGGCGGCGGGCAGGCTGGTCGAGCCGTGAACGTCCGTCGCGCCACGGAGGCGGACCGCGAAACGCTGCTCTCGCTGTGGGACGAGTTCGCCGCCGACTCCGTGCCCGAGTGGGTGCCGGACGCGCGTGCCGACACAGCAGCCGGCATCGACCGCAGCATCGCCTTCGAGGCGGCCTACCTCGCCGCGCGGGACGGCGAGGCGGTGGGCTTCGCGGCCGCCGTTCCGTACGGCCGGGGCGCAGCCGAGCTCGTCGAGCTGTACGTCCGTCCACCCGCCCGCCGCGGCGGCGTCGCAACCGCGCTCCTGCGGGAGGTCGTGGCTGCGCTTCGCCGAAGCGGCGTCGAGCACGTCTTCGTGTCCACCGCCGCCGAGAACGACCCGGCCCTCGCCGTCTACCGGCGCTGGGGCTTCGCGCCGCACCAGCTCGAGCTCATGACGACGCTGGGCGAGCTCGAGCGCGCGCTGGCACCGAGGCCCGCCGACGACCTCGCGTTCGCGCTCTCGCTCGCCGACGACGCCGACGCGATCACGCTCGCCCGCTTCCGCGCCCACGACCTGCGCGTCGAAACGAAGCCCGACCTGACGCCCGTCTCCGAGGCCGACCGGGCGGTCGAGGAGCGGCTGCGCGAGCGCATCGCGGCTGAGCGGCCGGGCGACCGCGTCCTCGGCGAGGAGTTGGGCGCCGACGAAGGCGAGGGCGACCTCTGGATCCTCGACCCCATCGACGCGACGAAGAACTACGTCCGCGGCATCCCGATCTTCGCCACGCTGATCGCACTCGAGGAGCGCGTGGCGGTCGTGTCGGCGCCGGCGCTCGGCCGCCGCTGGTGGGCGACGCGCGGCGGCGGCGCCTTCACTGACGGCGGCCGGCGCCTCGCCGTCTCCGCGGTCCGCCGGATCGAGGATGCCGTGCTCGCCTATACAAGTCTCAGCGGCTGGGACGAGCGCTTCCTCGGCCTGGCCCGGCGGGCCTGGGCCGCGCGCGGCTACGGCGATTTCTGGCAGTACATGCTGCTCGCCGAGGGAGGCGCCGACGCGTGCGCGGAGCGCATCGCCGAGCATTGGGACCTCGCGGCGCCGAAGCTGATCGTCGAGGAGGCGGGCGGCCGCCTCACCGATCTCGACGGCCGCGCACGCGCCGACGGCGGCAACGCAGTCGCGACGAACGGGCCGCTGCACGAGGAGGTGCTGCAGGCGCTTACCGCAACGCCCGCAGAATGACTCTGCCGAATCGGTAGAATCGAACGCCGTGGAGCGCCAACGCAGTGCCGACCTCTTCCCCTCCGACCGGCCCGTGCCGGCCAGCCAGCTCATCGGCCGTGACGTCGACGTGGCCAACGTCGCCGCAGCGCTCGCCGCGGGGACGAGCCTCGTCGTCGCCGGCGCGCGGCGAACGGGCAAGACGAGCGTCTGCGAGGCCGCGCTCGTGCACCTCGAGCGCGACGGCCTCTACACGATCGGCGTCGACCTCTTCCGCATACCGACCGCGGCACAGCTCGCCGAAACGCTCGTCGCGAAGACGATCGCCAACCGGCCGGCCCTGAAGCGGCTCGTCCACGCGGCGCGGCGGGCCGGCCGCCGCGCCGGCGAGGTGGCTGAGCGGTCGCTCCGCATCGCAGTGCAGACGGAGTTCGGCGAGGAGGTCGAGATCGCCTTCCGGCCCGGCCTGGCCGAGCGCGACCCGGCGCGCTACCTGGAGTACGCCCTCGAGCTCCCCAACCGCATCGCGCGCGCGGACGGACGTCACGCGGTCGTCTTCTTCGACGAGTTCCAGGAGGTCGCGAACCCACGCCGGCCGTACGGCCACCCGGACGAGATCACGAAGAAGATGCGCGCCATCTTCCAGCGCTCCGACGAGTGCAGCTTCCTGTTCGCGGGAAGCGTCGAGCATCTCCTGCGCGACCTGTTCGCGCCGTCGCAGCGCGCCTTCAGCCAGTTCGGGAGCTTCTACGAGCTGCACCCGATCGCGGTCGACGACTGGCTGGAGGGCCTCGGCTCCCGCTTCGCGGCCGACGGGTGCACGGTTCGCGCCGGTGCGCTCGAGCGGATCGTCGAGCTCGGCGAGGGACACCCGCGCGCGACGATGCTGGTCGCGCAGCAGACGCACCTCACCTCCGTGATGCTCGGGACACGCGAGATCGACCTTACGCTGGTCCAGCAGGGCTACGACGCCGCCCTCGAGGGCGACCGGCCGGTGAACGAGCAGTCTGTCGAGCACATCCGCCAGCTCCACCGGCTCGCCCTCGTCGTCGCCCGGCGCATCGCCGCCGGCGATCCACCTCACGCCGGCCTGAACGCGAGCGAGAGCTACCGCGCCGTGAAGACGCTGCACGACGCGGGGTTCGTCGACCACGCCGGGCAGCGACGCTGGAAGGTCGTCAATCCGCTTCTCGCGCGCTTTTTGCGGGAGCTGGAACCGCTGGGGTGAGCCTGCGCATGACCTCGCGTGCGGCGCCCACGACGAGCACGAGCGCGGCGCCGCCGACCGCCGCCACCACGAGATAGTCCGAGCCGGGAGCCTCGACGAGCTTCAGCCCGGCGAGGGTGAGCGTCGCCGCGAGACCGAGCCTGAGCGCGCGCTCCGGCAGCTTCACGGAGACGCTGCTGCCGATGAGGACACCGGGCACCGAGCCGACGAGGAGCCACCCCATCGCGACCAGGTCGACGTTGCCCGCGACGAGGTGACCCGCGCCGGCGATCCAGAGCAGGGCTGCGGCGTGGAAGATGTCCGTGCCGACGACCTTCGCCGCGGTGAGCGGGAACGCGAGCAGCATCACGAGCGCGAAGAACGTGCCGCTGCCGACCGAGGTCAGCCCGACGATGAACCCGCCGCTCGCCCCGAGCATGAGGGCGATGCGGTGGTCGCGCGCGGCGAGCAGGAACGGCGCGTCGCTCTTCGCGCGCCCCTGCAGGAACGTCTTGATGCAGAACCCGATTCCGCAGACGATCAGCGCCACGCCGAGGATCGCGGCGGCCATGTCCTCAAAGGACTCGCCGTAGCGGCGCTCCAGCCAGGCCGACAGGGCGACTCCGAGCAGCGAGAACGGCGCCGAGCCGAGCAGCATCCAGGCGGTGAGGCGGAGGTGGACGGTGCCGAGCTGCCGGTGCCGCACTGCGCCGAACGACTTGAAGATGGCGCCGTGCAGGATGTCGGTGCCGATCGCCACCGTCGGCTTGAACCCGAACAGGAAGACGAGCATCGGCGTCATCAGCGAGCCCCCGCCCATCCCTGTCATCCCGACCAGCAGGCCGATGAACAGGCCGGCGATGGCGAGCTTCGGGTCCATCGCGGCACTCTAGCGTGCTAATGGGATCGATTAACGCTCGTTATGCGAAACTGGTGGAGTGCTGCGAGCTGCGGATCCCTATCGCGACACGAGCGTCATCGACTCCCGGGCGCCGCGCGTCAACCAGGCGGTGATCGGGGTGCTGGCGCTCGTCGCCGTCACCGTCGGCCCGTGGTGGCTGCTCGCGCTCCTCGCCGCCCAGCTCGTCGCCGGCCTCACGCTGGGCCGGCGCTACTGCCTCGCCTGCGTCGCGTATTTCGAGCTCGTGCAGCCCCGGCTCGGCGAGGGCCCGCTCGAGGACGCTCGGCCGCCGCGCTTCGCGAACCTCGTCGGCACCGTCTTCCTCGGCGCCGCCTCGGTCGCCTTCGCCGCCGGCGCAGAGACGCTCGGCACCATGCTCGGCGCCCTCGTCGCCGCGCTGGCGCTGCTCGCCGCCACGACCGGCTTCTGCGCCGGCTGCGAGGCCTTCAAGCTCGGCTACGTCCTCACCGGACGGCGCTTCGAGTCGTGTCCGCTCCCGCCGCAGCCCGCACCTGGATCACGGAGCCTCTAGCGCTATTCGTTGAGCTTCCCGAGGTTGCGGAGGATCGTGATGATGGTCCCGTTCGACGTGAAGAAGTCGATGTACACGTTGCGCCAGCCGCCGAGGTCCTCGACTGTGAACAGCCTGCTCGGTTCCGCGAAATCGAACGCCGCCCGGGCCGACTCGAGCACGGGCCGGTGCCCCTCCTCGGCGAAGATGCGCTGCGAGCCCTCGGTGCGTAGGTAGTCGACGAACGCCTTCGCCTCGGGCGGCGCGCTCGTCGTGACGGAGATCGGGCTCTCGATCAGAATGGTCTCGTCGGGGACGACGAGGTCGAGCGCGCTCCCCTTCTTCTGCGCGACGAGGCCCTCGGCCTCGGACGTGAGCAGCACGTCCGCGTTGCCGCGCGAGAACGCCCCGAACGACTCGCGCGCGCTGTTGCCCTCGATCGTCACGTTCGCGAACAGCTGCTCGAGGAAGCTTCGCGCCTGCGCCGGCGTGCGCCCCAGCTCGAGCTGCGCGCCGTAGGCGGCGAGCGACGCCCACCGCGCGACGCCCGAGAAGTTCGGGTCGGCCATGACGATTCGGACGCCGGGCTTCGCGAGGTCGGCCCAGCCCCGGATCCCTTTCGGGTTGTCGTTGCGCACGACGAAGGCGGCGACGGAGTTCGTGACCATGCCGCCGAACTCGTTGTCGGCCCAGTTGCGGGGGATCTGCTCGGCCTCGATCAAGCCGAGCAGGTCTGCCTCCGAGCCCGGTGCGAAGACGTCGGCGGGAAGGCCGAAGGCGACCTGCTGCGTCTGCTCGAACGTGTTGCCGTACGTCTGCTCGACGAGGACGCCCCGGCCTTCGGGCGTCTGGCTGAACATCGCCGCGAGCCGCTCGTAGGCCTCCCGGGGCGACGACGTCGCGATGAGGATCAGCCGGACGTCAGGGTCCGTCGGCGGAACGGGCGTCGTGTCGGTCGAGTCGGTGGTGCCGGCCCCGTCCTCCTCGTCGTCGCCGCTGCAGGCCGCGGCGAGCAGGAGCAGCGCGAGGAGCAGCAGCAGCGCGCCGGTTCGTAGTCCTCGTCTCTCCAAAATACGTGCCATTAGTGGTGCTTATCTGCTAACCCGGCGCGTTGGTAGGATGCCCCCGTGCTGGAGACCGCACAGCCGGACGACATCGCTCTGCTCGCGGAGCGCTCCGAAAGCCTAACTGCAGAGGAGCTGCTCGCCTCGCTCGTCGAGCGCTTCCACCCGCGCCTCGCGCTCGCGTGCTCGTTCCAGAAGGAAGAGACCGTGCTGCTCGACCTGCTGTTCGGCCTCGAGCCGAAGGCGCGCGTCTTCGCGATCGACACCCACTACCTCTTCCCGGAGACGTACGAGCTCAGGCGCGAGGTCGAGCGGCGGTACGACACGACGATCGCGGTCTTCGAGGGCCCGAGCCCGGAGGAGCTCGCGGCGTCCCACGGCGACGAGCTCTGGAAGCGCAAGCCCGATCTCTACCTGGCGGTCGCGAAGGTCGAGCCG
>Ga0190265_10002017_pt1 | contig 13511 bp, 13 predicted proteins | sample Popmic124T_FD_133135 | JGI IMG/M metagenome (GOLD analysis project Ga0190265, IMG submission 133135) | Populus adjacent soil microbial communities from riparian zone of Indian Creek, Utah, USA - 124 T | ecosystem: Environmental > Terrestrial > Soil > Riparian zone | place: USA: Utah | collected... | reverse complement strand
CTGCTAGCGTTGCCTGCCGTGACCGGCGAGACGACGTGGCGCGAGGTGATCCCGGCGGGCGAGGCCGCGCGCCTCGAAGGGCTCGCGCGGCGGCTGGTCGGCGACGGGACGCTCGACGGCCGGCCGCTCCACCGCAAGACCCTCGCCGCGCTGCACGCGCGCTTCGAGGTGGGCGACGCCCCGCCCGATCTGCGCCACGGCCTCTTCGCCGCGCCGGGGAGCTACGATGCCTTCGCGCGCTTCTCCTCGGGCGCGGGCCGGGCGCGGAGCGACCGGGTGGCGGACGTGCGCGGGCTCGCGGTCAAGGTCCTGGGCGTCGCCGGCCCGAAGGTGATCCCCGGCCTCGAGGCGGCGTCCACCCAGGACTTCCTCACGATCCTCACGCCCACCTTCCCGTTCAAGGACCCGGCCGCCTTCGTGGACGTCGCGGTGGCCGCGCGCCGCGGACAGCTCGCGGTGCTGGGCGCAGTGCTGCGGCACTACGGCCTGGTCGGGCTGCTCCGGACCCTCCCCCGGCTGCGTCGCGCCTTCGACTCCTCCATGAAGAGCCTGGCCGAGCGCACCTACTGGAGCGCGGTCCCGCTTCGCCTCGGCCCGCACGCGGTCAAGCTGCGCTTCCGCCCGGTCGACGTGCCGCCGCCGGTGCCGGCGGTGGGCGGCCCGGACGCGCTCTCGGTGGAGCTCCTGGCCCGCGTGAGAGCGTCGACCCTGTCCTACCGCCTGGAGGCGCAGCGCTTCGTCGACGAGTCGCGCACCCCGATCGAGGATCCGACCGTGGAATGGGCCGAGCGCGTCTCGCCGTGGGCCGCGCTGGCCCGGCTGACGATCCCCGCGCAGGCGGCCGAATCGCGCGCGGGCCGGGCGCTCGCCGCATACGTGGCGCGCCTGTCCTTCGATCCGTGGCACGCCCTCGTCGAGCACCGCCCGCTCGGCCTGGTCATGCGGGCGCGCGCCGTCGCCTACCGACGCGCGGTGCTCGCCCGCGGCGCCGTCTCCGAGCTCGAGGTCGAGCCGCCGTCCGCGGTGATGGGCTGAGGCGCCGGGTCAGGCGTCTAGCCCGAACTATTCATGAACGGACATCGCGTGAGGCGGACGGGTCCTGGCGCCGTGGGCGGCTCCCGCGCATCCGGCTCCGTCACCCACTCGCCGGACTCGCCGCTCTTCGAGCGGCGCCCCGGACTCGGGGGACCCACGCAGCACCGGATGCGCGGGAGCCGCCCACGGCGCCACCCGTCCGGCCTCGGTCGAGGCCGTTCATGAATAGTTCGGGCTAGGCCCGGGCCCCGCCCTTCACCTTGTCGGGCGTGAACGGCACGCTCCGGACGCGCACCCCGATCGCGTCGAAGATGGCGTTGGAGATCGCCGGCGGGGGCAGGCACGCGGCGGGCTCCCCCACCCCCCACGGCGGCTCGCCGGGGCGGTTGATCAGCTCCATCACGACCTCGGGCACCTCCGGGAACTTCAAGATCGGGTAGCTCGCCCAGTCCACCGAGGTCACCCGCGAGCGGTCCCACTTGAGCTCCTCCTTCAAGGTCCGCGACACGGTCTGGATGATGTTGCCCTCGATCTGCGCGCGCACCCCGTCCGGATTGATGATCTGCCCGCAGTCGTGGGCCACGAAGAAGCGGGTGCAGCGCGCCGCGCCGGTCTGGCGATTGACCTCGACCTCGGCCACCCCGGCGACGTAGGTCCGAGCGTTCTCGTACTTCACGTACGCGATGCCCCGGCCCCGCGCCACCGGACCGGTCTGGCCGGCCTTCGCCGGAGAGGGCCGCGTGTCCCACTTGGCCAGATGCGCGGCCGCGCGCAGCACCGCGATGCCGCGCGGGTCGGTCAGGTAGCGCAGCCGGTACTCGACCGGGTCCGCGCCGGCGGCCGCCGCGCACTCGTCGATGAACACCTCGTTGGCGTAGGTATTCTGCATGCGCCCCGGGGTGCGGATCCACGAGGGCCGGAACGGGGTGGTCTCGAGCCGGTGCGCCACCGCCTTTTGATGCGCGAAGGGGTAGGACGGGTCGAGGTTGCGGTGGATATTGCCCGGGTTGATGGCCTCCTTCTGGGGAATGCCGGCCAGGGTGGCGGCCAGCGTCCGCGGCCACTCGGTGATGTCGGCCTTCGGCGCCCACAGCTCCGAGTCCCACCCGATGATGTCGCCCCGCGCGTCCAGCCCCGCCCTGATCTCGACGAGGGTGGGCGGGCCCTTCGGGTCCCAGCCGTGCTCGTCCGCGCGCGACCACTGCACGCGGACCGGCTGGCCGGTCAGCTTGGAGAGGAGCGCGGCGTCGGCGGTCGCGTCCTCGTGGCCGTTGCGCCCGTAGCACCCGGCGCCGTCGAGGTACTGGATGCGGATGTTCGCCACGTCCATCTGCAGCGTGGCGGCCAGCTCGCGACGCAGCCAGTGCGGCGCCTGCGAGGGCGACCAGATCATGGCCTGGCCGTCCCGGACGTCGGCCACCGCGCAGGACGGGCCGATCGAGCCGTGGGTGTGCACCGCGAAGTCGTAGGTGGCGGTGACCGTCTTCGCGGCGCGCCCCATGGCCGCCCGGGGGTCGCCCTGGTTGACCGCGACGTCGTCCTTGGCCACCGGCGTGGCGCGGACGTGCTCCCAGAGCTTCGACTGCTCGGGCAATCCCGCCCACGGCGACCACCCGGCCTTGAGCTGCCGGGCACCCTTCACCGCGGCCCACTCGCTCTCCGCGACCACCGCCAGGAAGCTGCCCTGGCGGACGACGCGCGCGCCCTTGATGCCCTTCAGCGACGACTCGTCCACGCTCTGGAGGGCGGCCCCCATGGCGGGCGGCCGGACCACGCGCGCGTGGAGCATGCCGGGCACGCGGAAGTCCTGCATGTAGGTGTGGGTCCCGGTGACCTTGCCCGCCACGTCCGGCCGCGGCACCGGCTGGCCGACGATGGTGTGCTCCTTCGGGTTCTTGAGCGGCGCGTCCTTGTCCACCTTGAGGTCGAAGGCCTGGTCCCCGATCAGCTCGGCGTAGGAGACGCGGCGATGGGGCTCGGCCCGAACGGCGACCACGCCGTCCTTCACCGCGAGGTCGGACGCGGGCATGCCGAGCTTCTGCACCGCCATCTCGATCAGGGCGCGGCGGGCGGTGGCGGCCGCCTGGCGGAGCTGCACGCCGGCGACCTGGACGGAGAGGCTCCCCCACGTCGGGCCCTGATCGGGCGTCAGTGCGGTGTCGCCCTCGATCATCTTCACCTTGCCGAGGGCCACGTCGAGCTCCTCGGCCACCATCTGCGGTAGCGCGACGCGGATGCCGGTGCCGATGTCCACCTTCCCGGTGTAGATGGTGACGGAGCCGTCCTTGTGCACGGCGAGGAAGCTGTCCACCTGATCGAGGGCCACCGGCTTCGGCTTCCCGGCCGGCTGGGCGAGCGCGCCGGAGACCAGGCGGAAGGACACGACGAGCGTCCCGGTGCCGATGAGAAACTCGCGGCGGGTCGTCTCGATGATCGCCATGTCAGGCCCCCTTCCCCATCAGGGCGGCGGCGCGCTTGACCGCGGCGACGATGCGCTGGTGGGTCCCACAGCGGCACAGGTTGTTCTGGAGCGCTTGACGGATCTCGCGCTCGGACGGGTTGGCCGGCCGGCTCGAGAGGAAGGCGGTGGTCTGCATCACCATGCCGTTGATGCAGTAGCCGCACTGGGCCGCCTGCTCCTCGATGAAGGCCTGCTGGACCGGATGCGGCTTCTCGGCAGTCCCCAGACCCTCGAGCGTGACGATCCGGCCCTTGATCTGGGAGACGGGCGCCACGCAGGAGCGCACCGGCCGCCCGTCCACGAGCACCGTGCAGGACCCGCACTGCGCGAGGCCGCAGCCGAACTTCGGACCGTGCAGCCCGAGGTTGTCGCGGAGAACGTAGAGCAGCGGGGTGTCGGGCTCGACGTCGAGCTGGTGGGACTTGCCGTTGACCACGATCCTGATCATGGGCCCCTCCTTCGCGCCATTGCGCCGGGCGGGAACAGCGGACGGAGCTACTCGGCTGCGGAATCGTAGGTGGGGCCCGGGACGGTGTCAAGCCCCACTCGCCGTGGTGCGGCTATACTACGGGCCAGCGAGTCACCATCCCTGGGGGGAGACCACGATGAACGGAGCGGAGAGCCTGGCGCGGACGCTGGTGGCGGGCGGGGTCGACGTATGCTTCACGAACCCCGGCACCTCCGAGATGCACTTCGTGGCCGCGCTGGACAAGGTGGACGGCATCCGCTGCGTGCTCGGCCTGTTCGAGGGCGTGGTCACCGGCGCGGCCGACGGCTACTGGCGCATGGCCGACAGGCCGGCGGCGACCCTCCTCCACCTGGGCCCCGGGCTCGGCAACGGGCTCGCCAACCTCCACAACGCGCGCAAGGCCGGCTCGGGCATCGTCAACATCGTCGGCGAGCACGCGACGTACCACGTCAAGCACGACGCGCCGCTCACCTCCGACATCGAGGGCATCGCGCGTCCCGTCTCCGCGTGGGTGCGCACCTCGCCGAGCGCCCGCGCGGTCGCCGCCGACGGGGCGGCGGCCATCGCGGCGGCGCGCACCCCGCCCGGCCAGGTCGCCACGCTCATCCTGCCCGCCGACACCGCGTGGAACGAGGCCGACGGCGTGGCCCCGGCGCCGCCGGTGCCCGCGCGCGCGGCGGTCGCCGCGGCCGCGGTCGAGCGTTGCGCCAAGGCGCTGCGCGAAGGCCAGCCGGCCATGCTGATGCTGACCGGCCTCGCGGTCCGCGCGCGCGGCCTGGCGCTGGCCGGGCGCATCGCCACCGCCACCGGCGCGCGCCTCATCGCGCAGGGCTCCAACGCGCGCATCGAGCGCGGCGCCGGCCGCGTGCCGATCGAGCGGCTCCCGTACCCGGTGGATCAGGCGCTCGCGGTGCTGAAGGACGTCCGTCACCTGATCCTGGTCGGGGCCAAGGCCCCGGTGGCGTTCTTCGCCTATCCGGACAAGCCCAGCGTGCTGACTCCGGACGGCTGCCAGGTGCACCAGCTCTCGACGCTGGCCGAGGACTCGATCGGCGCGCTCGAAGCGCTCGCCGAATCGGTCGGCGCGAAGCAGAACGGCGAGGCGGTGCAGCAGCCCGGCCGCCCCGCGCTGCCCACCGGCGCGCTCAATCCCGACACGCTGGCCGCCGCCCTCGGCGCGCTCCTGCCCGAGGGCGCCATCGTCGCCGACGAATCGGTCACCACCGGGCGGGGCTTCTTCAGGATGACCGCGGGCGCCCCGCCCCACGACTGGATGAACAACATGGGCGGCTCGATCGGCCTCGGCCTGCCGCTCGCCACCGGCGCCGCCATCGCCTGCGCCGACCGCAAGGTGGTCTGCCTCGAGGGCGACGGCAGCGGCATGTACACGGTGCAGGCGCTCTGGACCCAGGCGCGCGAGGGGCTCGACGTGACCACCGTCGTCTTCGCCAACCGCACCTACGCGATCCTGCGCCACGAGCTGGGCGGCGTTCGCGCCGGAACGCCCGGACCGAAGGCGTCGGACATGCTCGACATCGGGCGGCCCGACCTGGACTGGGTGGCGATGGCCCGGGGCATGGGGGTGCCCGCGAGCCGGGCCACCACCGCGGAGGAGTTCAACAAGCAGTTCGCGGCCGGCCTCGCCGCCGCCGGCCCCTACCTGATCGAGGCCGTGCTCTGACCGCTAGCAGGGCGTCCGAGGAACCTCTGTTCGAGCGCCGGCTTCGCCGGCGCACCCCGTTCTGGGGGGAGGCTCGGAGGGGGCCGGCGCGGCCCCCTTCGATGATCTAGCTACAGCGCCAGATGTCGTCGGCCATCTTCCGGCCGTCCTTCTTGACGGTATACGCGACGGTCAGGCTGACCCCGATGGCGAACTGACTCCCTGCCTGCTTGGCGGTGAGGAACACCCGGGTGCCGTCGCGGAGGATGATGTGATCTGCGTGCCGCTCCTGGAGAATGCCGACGATGACCCCGCCCGCCATGGTCACGCCCCCGCGATCAGGCGCGACTCCCCGGCTCGGCCGATCGTGTGAACATGAGTCCGCTGGCCCCGCAACTGCAGCGGCCCGGCGCGAACGGCGGGCGGCGGTCCGCCAGCTCGGTCATGGCGGTCGAGACCGCGCTGCCGGGCACGTCCGGGCCGAGGGCTCTCGCCACGCAGTCGGCGCAGCGGACTTCGCCCGGATGATCGCGGAGGTATTCCCGCACCACGCTCTCGGTCAGGTCGAATTCCATCAGGTGGGCATCCTCGGCAACTCGACTCTACACCTTCGATGCGGGCAGGGTACGGAAAACTCCCGCGGCGCCGGGCGCGTTCGCTAGTCCCCCGCGCAGCAGTGCAGGTTCGCCACCGGGCGCGGCACGTCCAGCCCCGGGTTGCGGTCGAAGAAGCCGGCGGGCTTGAGCATGAAGCCGATCGTGGCCACCGGCATCACCGGCCAGTCCTCGGGCCGGACGACGTGGTGAGCGCCGAAGGTGTACCAGACCACGACGTCGCTGTTCTCGAGCGGCGCGTCGTCCCGCACGTAGGTCGGCAGCCCGGCGCCGCCGGGATGCTGGTTCGGGTACTCGCCGGCGGCGTAGCGCTCGCGCGGATCGTGGCGCGTGACCCAGAGATGGCGGGTCATGAATCCCGCCCGCTTGGTCACCGAGGCCTCGGGCCCCGCGAACGGCAGCACGTTCTCCCCCGGCATCAGCTTGAAGGCGACCGGCTCGCCGAGGCGGTTCCGCACCGACGGGTTCACGATCTTCCAGAACCGGCCGGCGAGCGGATCGATGATCCGCTGGGCCCGGGCCTCCGAGGCGAGCAGGGTCGCTTCGGCGTGGAACGCGTTGTGGTGCGGGTTCTCGGGCCCGGGCAGGTCCGCGACGGTATTGACCTCGTAGACCGAGTTGTCGGGGCCGTCCACCATCATGTCGAGGCGGGCATTGAAGAAGTGCTGGTGGATGGGCCCGTAGACGCCGGGCGCGACCATCTCGCCCCAGCGCGGCTTGTCGCCGGGCCGCTCGGCCCCGTTCGAGATGACGCCGGTCAGCTTGACCTCGAGCTGGATGGTCCCGTCCTGGTAGAAGTACCAGTAGAAGCCGTACTCGTAGTTGCCCACCGTGGAGATGGACGAGACCACGAGCCGGCGCGAGCGGCGCACCTCGGTCGTCCCCAGGCGCCAGTCGACGTGCTTCCAGAGAATGCCCGCGTCCTCCTCGTGTACACAGATGGCGTTGGGCAGCGTGAGCGCGCCGCCCCGGCCGTCGTTGACCACCGCGTCGAGGTAGCGGATCTCGCCCAGGCAGTCGCAGCCGTTCTGGAGCGCGTTGGCGAGCGTGCCGATGCCGTACTCGCCCACGTCGAAGGCGTTGCGATGGAAGTAGGTCGGGCGCGGGTCACCGTAGGGCACCACCATGTCCGCGACCGAGGCCCGGTAGAGGATCGGCCGCTCGCGCCCCTGGTCCTCGTAGGCGACGGTGTGGAGCACGAGGCCCTCGCGAGGCGTGAACCCGATCCGCATCCGCCAGCGCTGCCAGCGCAGCTCGTGGCCCGAGAGCTCGAAGCTCGGCCCCTCGGGCTGGCGGATCTCCACCGGCTTGAGCCCGGAGCGGGCCCCCGTCGCCTCCGGCGAGTAGCCGGCGTCCTCCGGGGGCAGCGGGATCACCCCGCCGTCCTCCACCGCGAGCACCGCCATCGCGTTCAGGTCCACCACGGTCAAGAGGTTCGCCACCGGGCGGGCGTAGCCGTTGTCCTGCGCGTGCCGCCGCACCCACGTGAGCGCGCGGACCAGGCGCCGCCCCTCGTCCTCCGGGAAGCCGAAGTTGCCCGCCGACCAGCAGTCCACCATGGCGAGGCCGAAGTCGGTGACCCCGCGCTTGCGCATGGCCTCCTGCCAGCGCGGGTCGGCGCGGACCGCCGCCTCGCACTCGACGAACTCGTCGAGCACGATGGCGGGCTGGGCGCCCGGCACGTGCTCCCACGAGAGCACACGGCCCGCGGAGAGCGACACCACCGCCTCGTAGGTCTTCCCGGCCACGGAGTCCACCAGCACCACGAACGCGGCCCGGTCCACCGCGTCCCCCGGACGGTGCGCGAGCACGATCTTCTTGGCGGGCTCGTGCAGCATGACGAAGATGACGCGAACCCGCGGCCCCAGCGCGCGCTCGGTCCGCACGATCTCCCACGCGCGCTCGATCTCGGCCGCGCTCAGGGGGTCCAGAGGATGGGCAGTCGATGTCATGCGTCGTCTCCTTCGTCGTCTACCCGGTACTCGAAGACGACGGTCTCGGCTCGGTGGCACGTGTCGACCGCGGTGCGGCGGAGCTATCGAGGCGGCGGCAGCTCCCGGATGGGCCGCACCTCGATCGAGTGGCCGCCCACCCGCGCCAGCGGGTGATCGACCGCGATGGCGATCGCCTCGTCGAGGCTTCCGACCTCCACGATCGAGTAGCCGCCGAGCTGCTCCTTGGTCTCGGCGAACGGCCCGTCCGTCGTGACCGCCTTGCCGTCGCGCATCCGCACCGTGGTGGCGGTGCGGGTGGGCAGCAGCGGGTCGCCGGCCAGAAAGATCCCTCGCTTGCGCAGCCCCTCGGAGACGTCCACGGCCTGCTGGCGGATCGCGCTCCGCTCCGCCTCGGGCTTCGCGTCCCACCACTTCTCGTCCCGGTACATCAGCAGGATGTAGCGCACGGCGCCGGGTCCCTTCAGTGCGCCACACTCGGCACCGCGAGCCGGAGCGGCTGCGGCGGCCGGAACGCGAAGGCGATGGCCACCGCCCCGAGGCCGATCCCGAACGAGCCGAGGAAGAGCCAGAAGTAGCTCCCGAGCGAGTCGTAGAGCCACCCGCCGGCCCACGGCCCGAGCGCCATGCCCAGGGTGGACGCGAAGGCGACCGCGCCGAAGGTGGCGCCCATGATCCGGGCGCCAAAGTACTCGCGCACCACGATCGCGTACAGCGGCATCACGCCGCCGTAGGCGAGGCCGAACAGGAGCGCCAGCGCGTAGAAGCCGGCGAGCTCCCGGGTGAAGAGGTAGAGGCTCACCGCGACCGCCTGGACCGCGAGCCCCGCGATCAGCACGCGCTTGGCGCCCAGGCGATCGGCCAGGAGCCCGCAGACGATGCGGCCGGTCAGCGAGGCCAGGCCCGCCGCGCTCAGCACGGTGGTGGCGGCCATCACGGACACGCCGTGGTCGATCGCGTTGGTCACCATGTGGAAGATCGGGCCGGAGTGCGCCGCGCAGCACGCGAAGTGCGTGAGCGCGATGGCGGCGAACTGCGGCGTGCGCAGCGCTTCCGCCACCGTGAACTCGCGCGCCGCCGGGATCCCGGGCACCGGGGCCGCGGCGGCCGCCGGGACCGGCGGGTTGCGGACGACCAGGGCGGCGGGGATGAGCAAGAGCCACGCGAGATCGCCGATCACCAGCATCGCGACGCGCCAGTCGTAGGTGGCGATGATCCAGCTCGCGAGGGGCGCCACCGTCATCGAGCCGAGCCCGAGCCCCGCCGAGACGAGCGCGACCGCGAGGCTGCGATGCTGGACGAACCAGCGGGTGGTCGTCGCGGTCATCGGCGCGTAGAAGCTCCCGGCCGCCACGCCCACGACCACCCCGAACAGGAGCTGGAACTGGCCGAGGCTGGCCGCCTGGCTCGCGGCCACCAGGCCACCGCCGAGCAGGATGCCGCCGGAGAGCACGACCACCCGGGTGCCGAACCGGTCGGAGAGCGCCCCCCAGAAGAACGAGCCCACGCCCATGCAGAGGAAGTTGAGGAGCGCGGCCAGCGAGATGCCGGAGCGGGACCACCCCATCGCCTCGGACATGGGCTGGAGAAACACCCCGAGCGAGAGCATCGAGCCGATCCCGATGCACGTCATGACGATGCCGGCCGCCACAATGACCCAGCCGTAGAAGATGTTCATCGCGCACCGAGCAGCCTACCACGGGCCGGTTGCCGGAGCGGGATCAGGTGGCCTTCGGGATCCTCCAGGATGCGCCAGATCGATACCGCCCTCAGCTCCGTGACCATGCCGGCTCTCCAGTGGGGCGGGGCCCCGGGGCGGTGGTGTCGCGTGCTCCCTCACGCCATGGTCGAACGGGCCGGCCCGGGATCGACAGGGGCCGAGAACGTCGGCATGCTGGGCAAGGCCGGGCGATCGCTGTCGATCTCCGGGCTCCCCGAACGACCATCGGGTGTCCGCAGCCATCCGATGCGCCATGAGGAGGGGCTATGAAGTACGTGTGCCTGGTCTATCTTGTGGAGGAGGAGATGAACGCCATGACCAAGCGGGAGGCCGACACCTGCACCGACGAGAGCCTCGCCTACGACGAGGCGCTCCGGAGGAGCGGCCATCTCGTCGTCGCCCAGGCTCTCCAGCCGGTGGAGGCGGCCACCACCGTCCGGGTCCGAAGCGGCAAGCTGTCGACGACCGACGGCCCGTTCGCCGAGACCAAGGAGCAGCTCGGAGGGTTCATCCTGATCGAGGCCCGGGACCTGAACGACGCCATCCAGGTGGCCGCCAAGATCCCCCTGGCCCGCCGGGGCAGCATCGAGGTGCGGCCGATCAAGGAGCTCCGGCCGTGAGGGCGTCGGGCTGGCTGAGCGCGGCCGGCCTCGCGCTCACGCTCGCGGCGGGGAGCGCGGGCGCGGCCGAGCCCGTGAACACCAACGGCAGCCCCCTGGCCCTGGGCGGCCACGACGTGGTGGCCTACTTCACCGAGGGCAAGCCGGTGGCCGGCCAGGCCGCCCACGAGACGCAGTGGAACGGGGCGCGCTGGCGCTTCGCGAGCGCGGCGCATCGGGACCGGTTCCTCCAGGAGCCTGAGCGCTTCGCGCCGCGGTACGGCGGCTACTGCGCGTACGCGGTGTCGCGGGGCTATACCGCCCCGGTGGCGCCCGAGGCCTGGCGCATCGTGGACGGCGGGCTCTACCTCAACTACTCGACGGACGTCCAGAAGCTCTGGGAGCGCGACGTCCCGGGCAACATCCGCAAGGCGGACACCAACTGGCCGGGAGTCCTCGCCAGGTAACGGAGGGTACGATGAAGTTCTTGTTCATGATCTACCACGACGAGAAGACGCTGGACGCCCTGCCCGAGGGGGAGATGCAGACCCTCGTCGACTCGGCCCTCGACTACGACGAGGAGATCCGCCGGAGCGGCCACTACATCGTCTCGAACGCGCTGCAGCCCGCCCGGACCGCCAGGACCCTCCGGGTCCGCGCCGGCAAGGTGTCCACCACCGACGGCCCGTTCGCCGAGACGAAGGAGCAGCTCGGCGGGTTCTTCCTGATCGAAGCCAAGGACATGGACGAGGCGTGCGCGGTGGCCTCGAGGTTCCCGCCGGCGCGCCTGGGGATCATCGAGGTGCGTCCGGTCCAGGAGCTGCGGCACTCCTAGCCGCGGCCCCGACGCGCGATGAGCGAGCCCACGGCCAACCACGCCCGCGAGGCGGTGGACGCGGTCTACCGCTCCGACTCGCGTCGCGTCCTCGCCACCCTCATTCGCCTGCTCGGCGACTTCGACCTGGCGGAGGAGGCCCTGCACGAAGCCTTCGCGGCCGCGGTCGAGCAGTGGCCGCGCGAGGGCACGCCGGCCAACCCCCGGGCCTGGCTCGTCTCCGCCGGCCGCTTCAAGGCCATCGACGCCATGCGCCGGCGCGCGCGGTTCGACGCCTCCCAGGCGGAGCTGGCCGAGCGGCTCGAGGCGGAGACCGCCGGCCCCAGGCCGGGGGAGGCCGAGGACATCGAGGACGACCGGCTCCGCCTGGTCTTCACCTGCTGCCACCCGGCCCTGCCGCCCGACGCCCAGGTGGCGCTGACGCTGCGCGAGGTCTGCGGCCTCACGACCGAGGAGATCGCGCGCGCGTTTCTCACCGCCCCCTCCACGCTGGCCCAGCGCATCGTCCGCGCCAAGGCGAAGATCCGCGACGCGCGCATCCCCTACGAGGTCCCGGCCCGGGTCGAGCTGCCCGATCGCCTGGACACCGTCCTCCACGTGATCTACCTGGTGTTCAACGAGGGGTACTCGGCCTCGTCGGGCGAGTCGGTGACGCGGGCCGACCTCTCGGGCGAAGCCATCCGCCTGGGCCGGCTCCTGCTCGAGCTGCTGCCGGAGCCCGAGGCCGCGGGCCTCCTGGCCCTGATGCTGCTGCACGAGTCCCGCCGCGCCGCGCGCACCTCGCCCACCGGCGAGCTGATCCTGCTGGCCGACCAGGACCGGGCGCTCTGGAGCCGCGCGCAGATCGCGGAGGGCGCCGCGCTGGTGGAGCGGGCGCTCGCCTCGCGCCGGATCGGCCCGTACACCCTCCAGGCGGCGATCGCGGCGGTGCACGCGGAGGCGCCGGGGGCCGCCGCGACCGACTGGGCCCAGATCGTCGGGCTGTACGACGTGCTGGTGCGCGCCGAGCCGTCGCCGGTCGTCGAGCTCAACCGGGCCGCCGCGGTGGCGATGCGCGACGGACCGGCCGCGGGGCTGGCCCTCATCGACGCGATCCTGGCGCGCGGCGACCTGGCCGACTACCCGCTCGCGCACTCGGCGCGCGCGGAGCTGTGCCGGCGGCTCGGGAAGACGGGCGACGCCCGCGCGTCCTACGAGCGCGCGCTCGGCCTGACCCGGCAGGAGCCGCAGCGGCGCTTTCTCGAGCGCCGCCTGGCCGAGCTCCGGGACTGAGGCGCCGCGCGGGCGGTTTGACCTGGCCCGGGACGATCTGGCAGGATCGCCTCACTCTCGCCGTCCCCGGAGGCCGCCGATGCGCATGCCGCTCGAAGACGTGAAGGTTCTCGATCTGAGCCACGCCCTCGCGGGCCCCTTCTGCTCCACGATGCTGGCCGACTTCGGCGCCGAGGTGATCAAGCTCGAGCCGCGCGGCGCCGGCGACATCGCACGCGCGTGGGGGCCGCCGCTGCCCGGCGGCGAGACCTCGTACTTCGTGAGCCTGCACCGCAACAAGAAAGGCATCGAGGTCGACCTGAAGCATCCGGAAGGCAAGGGCCTCTTCTTTCACCTCGTAAGCAAGTGCGACGTCGTGCTCGAGAACTACCGGGTGGGCGCGCTGGCCCGGCTCGGGCTGGGCTACGAGGCCGCGCGCGAGCGGAACCCCGGGATCATCTACTGCTCGGTCTCCGGCTTCGGCCAGGACGGCCCGTACCGCGACCGGGCCGCGCTGGATCTCATCCTGCAAGCGGAGAGTGGGATGATCAGCACCACCGGCGAGGCCGACGGCCACGGGGTGCGCTGTGGCGTCTCCATCGCCGACATGACCGCGGGGATGTACGCGGCCTTCGGCATCATGCTCGCGCTGCGCGTGAAGGAGCGGACCGGCCGCGGCCAGGCCATCGACGTCTCCATGCTGGAAGGCCAGCTCTCGCTCCTCGGCAGCATGATCGGGGCCTACTTCGCCGACGGCGAGGTTCCGCTGCCGATGGGCACCGCCTACAAGGCGCTCCTGCCCTACCAGACCTTCCGGACCAAGACGCGCGATCTGGCCCTGGCCGTCGGGAGCGAGAAGCTCTGGAAGGTGTTCTGTCCCGTGATCGGCCGGCCCGAGCTGACCGACGATCCGCG
>Ga0190265_10002016_pt1 | contig 13513 bp, 14 predicted proteins | sample Popmic124T_FD_133135 | JGI IMG/M metagenome (GOLD analysis project Ga0190265, IMG submission 133135) | Populus adjacent soil microbial communities from riparian zone of Indian Creek, Utah, USA - 124 T | ecosystem: Environmental > Terrestrial > Soil > Riparian zone | place: USA: Utah | collected... | reverse complement strand
GAGGATATCCACCGACGCACGCAGAGACGAATGCGGTCACGATCATGACGCCGAGAAAACCAATCAATCAGGACGATGTTCCCGAGTCGCTGCCGGACATGGAATGGGACCCAAAGGATTCAACCGCCACCGGTGTGAATGAGTCGGAACCCAGCGTCGAAGCTCTGCTGAAAGAGCGCGACGAGCTGGCGGACAAGCTGCTCCGCGCGCAGGCGGAGTGCGCCAACATTGCCCGCAGGCTGAGCCAGCAGCACGCACAGGAACGGCGGCACGCGGCAACCGGGCTGGCCAAGGCAATGTTGCCGATCCTCGACGGCCTTGAGCGCATGCTGAAGAGCATCGAGGAGTCCGGGCGCACCGATCCAATTGCAGAGGGCGTGCAGTTGCTGCGCGACCAGTTCGAGTCCGCGCTCCGCCAGAACGGCATCGAGCCGATTGAATCGCTCGGCAAACCGTTCAATCCCGAACTGCACGAGGCCGTGATGCAGGACCCGAATTCGGACCAACCGCCGGGGACCGTCATTCGCGAGTATGAGCGGGGCTACCGGCTGCACGACCGGGTTTTGCGGCACGCCAAAGTGGTCGTTTCGGCAAAGAATGACCAGTGAAGGCATAAGGTGGCCGGCTGTTGACGATGAAGATGAAGGGGTGGTTTATTCGCATCGGTTTTCCGGTGCTGCACCCTGTTGAAGCAGTTAACCCCGCGGGTAGTTGCCAATGCCGACGTACGAGTATCAGTGTTCGCAGTGCGATTCGGTCTTTGACGTGTACCAATCCATCAAGGCCGCGCCGCTGAAAAAGATGGAATGCGCCCATTGCGGCGCCGTTCGGCCGGTGCGTCGCCTCATCGGCACCGGCGGAGCGGTGATCTTCAAGGGCTCCGGATTCTATCAGACCGATTATCGCAGCGAGAACTACAAGAAGTCGGCGAGTTCGGAATCGCAGAGCAAGAGCGACGCGCCGAAGGGAGATTCGAAGCCGGAAACTTCGAGCGGGAAGACTCCGAGCGGGAAGACTCCGAGCGGGAAGACTCCGAGCGCCCCGGAAAAATCAGAGACAAAGAGTTCGTCGAAGAGCGAACCGGATTCGTCCAAGCCGGCAAGAAAAGCGAAGCAATAGTCGGCATTCCGACATTTGAATTGAACGAATGCCTTGATTCGAGCGAGGCCGATGTGATTTCATTCAGCCGCACTTTTTCACATGAATCTAGTTAATGCCAGTTATATGGCATTCAATCATACCACGTATGCGCCAGCGATTCGATAAGATCGCAGGCCCCGTGATGATGCACCGCGAATTGGGCCCCCACGAGAAATCCCTGCTGGGTGATCTCGCAATGCCGGACGATTGCCGGCACCCGACTCGATTCAGACTCCTTCCAAAAAAGCTTGACCGCGAGCACTGCGCCGGCCGGCAGGCCATGATCGCAGTAGAACGCAACCCCGTCGTTGGACACGTTGTAGAGCGTGGCCGGATGATCGGCGCCGGGACCATCGTCGATGCGGGTGAAGAGCACGGGCGTGGAGCGATGAATCCGAGCCGACGCGCGTCGATTGTGGTACAGAACCGGGTTTCCATGGCGTGAGGCGAAAACCACGAATCGGTTGATCTCCCTCTCGAAACGTGCGGAAATGTTGCGTTCGGCCAGTTCGGTCATCGTTAATTCCAGGAAATAGAAGAGTTCACGCCCTCTCCGTGCCGGAGCGGCACGAGCCCGCGCGATGTTGAAGAAAACACGATTCGCTGACAGATTGCCGGACACGGTCCGGGTCTGAATGACTCCTAAATTTGGGGTGCTTCAAGGTCGCTTCTGGCCGACGACCGACGCAGATAATGTACGATACGCACTGCGACCGTCCGACGAAAATCGACGGTTCGCGGACTTGCACCACGCAAATTGAACTTGCAATACGTTTAGAGAGATGGCGTCGCCGCTTGTGATGTGGGCGCTGCAAGCGTAGACTTTCAGTCGTCCGGTAAACGATGACGAATCGTCATTCGCCGGCCGGTCCATTGATTTCCTGGAGGTTGAAATGCACGCAGGAACTATAAGGCGAGCGTTGTGTCTGTTTGTCGGCGGCGCCGTCATTGTGGGGGGGGCCTCTCAATCCCACGCACAGCCCTCGGGCGTGCCGACGGGATTCAGTCCACACATTCAACCCGTCAAGGGCGGCGAGGTTGATTGGGGGAACGGATTTCTGATCGTGCATGGCGAAGGGCGGGCCCGGGGCCGTTCATCGCGCGACCGCTTGATGGCGGAACGCGCGGCGTCGTTGGTGGCGGCCCGCAACGCGCTGGCAACGTCGATGCGAATTCAGGTCGATGCGGACGGGACTTTTGCAACCGTGCGCGACGGAAGCGTTCACATTCGCGGCAGAGTGAAGGGGCAGAAGGTGACGAGTGCGGATTGGCGGCCCGATGAGAATCCACCGGCGTGCCGCGTCAAGATGCGCGTTCCGCTCTGGGGACTGAAAGGACTTGGCGCGGTCGTGTACGACCGCGAACGGCGCGAAGCGAATGGTCACCGCGGTGAGAGGATCGCGCTGAGCGAAGATCGCATCGACGTTCGCAAGTACTGGCTAATCGTCGACGCCCGCGGTTTGCAGATATCGCCCTGCCTCTTTCCGGTCATCGTGGATGATACGGGAAGAACTCTGTATGACATTGGCGCAGTGGAGACTCCGCGAAATGCGGTGATCCGGCCCGTCGGATACGCGGAGACGACCATGTCGTGGACGGAGTTAGAGGAGTGGGCTGAGCATGGAGAGGCGGGATCCGATTCCGACATCGGCGCGGAACAACGTACAGATACGGACGGCCAATTAGTTCCTCAACTAACGGAGGCCCAGGCTGGTCGTTCGTCAACCAGCCTTAATTCGCGACGAGTGGGAATTGGCCCGCGGCGCGGATGGGTCGTGCGGGCATCGAAAACGGCCGCGTCGGGCAATGGAGACATCGTTCTGGAAACGGCCGTCGCGGAACAATTGGCGAAGAGTCCGAAGCAATCGAGCCTATTGCGAAACGGCCGCGTTATCATTGTCGTCGATTCGGCGACCCGTGTCGGCCAGCCCTAAACTTCGGCCAGTCGTTGATGCGGTAATGCGGTGGATGCCTGCTTATTCGTGAAATGGGTCATTGAAATAAGGCGGGACTGAAGATTGCACGGTCCATGCTGTTTATATATGGCGCTACTTGCAGTCCTAATTCAACGGCGTTAGTCTTGCGTGTTGGTCAGCTCAGACATGTGTATGAATGAGCGCGGTTAACCATTCAGTGCCGGGGAGTTTGAAAGCAGTGGGAGAAGATTCAATGCCGAGATCAAAGTTTACATGTGACAAGTGTGGTCGAGGATTCAGTATGGCCGCTCACCTGGCGCGACATATGTCGGGCAGCCATGGCGTGGCGCCGGCCGGCGGGGCTGCCGTTACGAATAGCGGACCAAGAGTCGGGAAGAAGCGAGGACCCAAGCCCGGGCGCCGCCGCGGTCGGATGCCCGCCGCCGTCGCGGGCCTTAAACTGTCCTTGATGTCGGCCGAACAACTGGGCCAGGTCATGGTGGCGGCGCGACAGGAGATCGAGCAGCGAATTCGCAACCTGCAGGAAGCGATTCGCTGACCAGCCCCGGCGACAGTCCTGCCGACAAACAACATCTTCAATGACCGACAAGGCCGGTTCGCGCGAGCGCGCACCGGCCTTGTTGTTTACCCGGCAGTCGGGCAAATCCTGCGCGGTCCCCCCATTGATCCCGCCGTCGCTGTCATTTTCTGCACGTCCCGAAACCACCGCTTCGCCAAGTGCCGATTGGGAAATTGTTTGCCGATAACTTCGTTAGCGCCGGCGCCGTGCGCCCGCGCACCGGCCATCCGCTGAAGGTCGCGATGGACTTGGCGCACGTTTGTTTAATGAGGAGCGTTTTCGATGCATTGCAAAGGATATGTCCCCTATATTGCAGTCGTCTCGGCGCTGGGCGTCCTGACCGCCTGCGATCAGCAAACCGAAACGGTTTCCATGAACGCGCCGCAGGTCGAGGAATCGCCGCCGCAGCCCGAGATGGCGGAATACTTCGCCTATCACAACGATCAGGGCATGATGTCGGATCGGTCGATCGCGGACATTCACTTTGTCCCGCATTGTCCGGAGTTGTCGGGGGCGGGCGAAGCGCGGCTGGAGCGCTATGCCGAGCTGCTGGCCACATCGGGCGGCACCCTCTGGTACGACACAAGCCTCGGCGATCGCGAGCTGGTCGAAGCCCGGCTGGCGATGGCAAGTGAATTCCTCGCACACGCGATGCCGGGCAAAACCGAGATCAAGTTGGAACTGGGGATGGCCGGCGGCCGTGGGATGACCGCCGCGGAAGCTATTCCGGGCCAGGGCGTGGCGCGACAACCTGAGAAGCGCGGGTCTGCATACAAGCTGAAGAACAGCGTCGGCGGCATGGGAGGCAACTGATCCGTGAATGTACGATCGTTGACAATAGCCCTGATCGTGTGCGCCGCCGTCGCGGGTGGTTGTCTTGAAACCGACAGCGAGCCGGTGAGCACCACGTCGTGGGACGACACCAAACAGGCGCCGGATGGCTCGAAAGTGTCGGACGCGCCCTCGCCGCGAATTTCGGCGGGAACGTTTATGGCGTCGGGCCGGATGCTGGAGCAGCAGAACGACTATCCGGGCGCGATCCGCCAATATGACCGCGCCCTCGCGAACGACGCCAATCTCACCGAGGCCCACAATCGCCAAGGCATCGCCTATCAAAAGCTGGGCATGTTTGCCGAGGCGGAGGCCGCGTACCGCAAGGGCGTGCGCTCGTCGCCCGACTCGGCGATGCTGCATAACAACCTGGGTTACTGCTATCTGCTTCAGGAAAAGTATGAAGCAGCCGAAGGCGAATTTCGTGACGCCCTGGTGATCGCGCCGAACTTCGACAAGGCTCGGATGAACCTGGGCATCGTGCTGGCCCGAACGGAACGCATCGCGGACAGCGTGGCGGAATTCAGCCAGATCATGCCGGCCGAAGTGGCGTACTACAACGTGGCGGTCCTGTGTACCGAAACGAAAAACTACGTGGACGCGCGGCGGGCGCTGCGGCGGGCGCTGAAGATCAATCCGGAATACCGCCGGGCGCAAAGTCATCTCAACCGGATTTCGGGTCTTGCAGATGCGCGCACACCAGGCGGCGAAGTGCGCACGGCCGACGAACCTGACCGGGCCGGCGAGGACGCGGCGCGAACACCCCAATAAGTTCGGCGCGCCCCGTTTCGCAATCAAATCCGTTACCCAGCCTGCCCGATTTATCGTTGCAAGGAAAATTCATCTCGTTTCACGTCTCGCGCTGAGCAGATTCTTGGCTTCGCAATCATCGAAGCAGGCAGTTCGGTCCGTATAACCATCACGCCGAACGAACTGGATGTTCCGCCTCGAATCGCCCTGCCGATAGAAGAATCTCGCCACACAAAGAATTGTTGAACACCGCGCCTGTATTGGCGCACGCGCTTCGCGGCGAATGCCGAATCGGGCGACGCGAAACACTTCATCGACAAATATGAACGAACATGCCCTTGTCCATCAGTTCGCCGCGGATTCAGTTCGCTGCGCATGGCGGGAATTCTGCCGCCCGTTTTTCTTTCTGACGCGCCGCCGCGTTCGTTCGATCGTCGAGCGGCTCTCAATCGTGTCGTTTCGCCGGGTTGCAAGTGCCGTATTTGCGACACTCATTCTGGCCAGCGCCACACACGCCCTGTCGCCTGCTCCCGGAACTGAGAATACGCTCGGCAGCGTCTTCCAAATCCCGCCGCCCGTTTCGGCGCCACATGACTACGCGGCGGACTATGCCTGGCTGTCGCGCGCCCAGCGCGCCGACTATGTGCCGCTGCTGGACTACGTCGAAGCTCCAACCGGATTCGAGCGCGTGACAATTCCGGGCGGGGTATTTGCGGACTGGCTGCGGCGAATACCGATCGCGCCGGTGGGGACGGCAGTTACGGGCTCGAACGGGAAAGCACTGATTGCAGCTGACGATCCGTGCATTGCGGCGGTTTTGGCATTGCAACCTCGGAGCGGCCGTCTGCTTGCGGGCGGAAACATGCTGGTGCGGTTGCGGGCGGAGTATCAGTGGCAGGTCGGCGGCGCCGACGGGATTCTCTTTCACCTGACGAGCGGCCACGCCGTCGGATGGAAGCCATGGGCCGACGGCGTGCGGCCGGTGATTGAAGGCAGGAAAGTGCGGTTCAAGAGCACCAGGTGGAAGGATGCCAGCCGGGCGAATTTCTGCGCCTATCTGGAGACGCTTTTCAATTACACGTCGCATCTGAGTCTGCTGGATGACACGCGGCCGCCTCGCGACGGCACGGTGGCAGCGGGGGATATTGTGCTGAAATCGGATCGAAACGCCGCGCCATTAATCGTCATGGACGTCGCCTCGAACGCCGGCGGCGAGCTGCGGCTCCTGCTGGGGCGTTGTGGCATACCGGCGCAGACTTTTCACGTCATTCGAGGGGCCGATGGGTCGGCGTGGTTTTCGATATCGCAGGGGGGCGCGATCGAGGTGGATGGGCAATCGTATGAGTTCGAGCATTTGAGGAGCTGGTCCTCGCGGTGATCCAGACCGCCGGCTTTTCATGCCGGGCGGGACCACTGGCGAACCGCTACCGTTCGCGGAATTCGCTGATGTCGTTGGCGTAGGTGCGGGCCGTTTCCGTCGAAATCTGCCCGGTATCGATCAGCCGGCGGAGGTCGGTATCCAGCGAGATCATGCCTTCGGCGCGGCCGCTCTGGATCGCCGAGTCGAGCGATTCAATTTTGCCGTTGCGGATCGCGTTGCGCACCGCGTAGTTGGCGGTCATGATTTCCATGGCCAGCACGCGTCGCCCGCCGGCCGCCGAGGGGAGCAGATGCTGCGCGACGACGAAGCGCAGGCTCATGGAGAGCTGGGTGCGGATGTCGTCGTGCCGCTCGGTGGGGAAGAGGTCGATCATCCGGGTGATCGCGCCCTTCGCGTCGCGGGTGTGCATCGTGGCCAAGATGAGATGGCCGGTCTCGGCGGCGGAGATGGCGAGCTGTGCCGTGTCCATGTCGCGAATTTCGCCGACCAGCAGGACGTCGGGGTCCTGGCGCAGTCCGGAGCGCAGGCCTTCGTAGAAAGAGGGCACGTCCACGCCGACTTCGCGCTGGGTGATGATGCTCGCGCCGCTTTGCGGATAGATGTACTCGATCGGCTCCTCGATCGTGATGATGCGATGGCCGCCTTTGGTGTTGAGCATCTGGATGAGCGAGGCGAGGCTGGTGGTCTTGCCGCTGCCGGTGATGCCGGTGACGAGGACGAGGCCGTCTTTCTGCGAGATGAGCCGGACGCCGAGGTCGGTGGGGAAGCCCAGCTCCGGCAGGGTTGGGATTTGCTCTGGGATCGCTCGGAAGCAGGCGCCGAGGGCGCCGCGGCTGGAAAAGACGTTACCCCGGAATCGCCAGGTTCCCTGGGGCGTATCGATCTGAAACGCGAAATCGATGTCGCTTCCGGTCTCGAGGCGTGAAAATAATCCGGGTGGCACGATTTTCTCGACCATTGCCTTTACGGCGTCATGACCGATCGCGGAGCCATTGTTAGCAGCCGCCAGCTCGCCGTGAATGCGATAGGTCGGGGGGTAGCCAGGCACGAGGTGGAGGTCGGAGGCCTCGCGGCGGTGCATGGCGATGAGGAGGTTTTGGAGGGACGAGTCCATGAGGCGCCTCTGGAGTCTGTTGGTGGCGTGATATGGTACGGGATTCGGAGCGATCCGTCGCATTTTTGATTTGGCGATCTGGCGATTTGGGGGGGCAAACGCCGAAAACGTCGAAACGCCGAAACGCCGAAACCGGGGGGTGATACGCAAACGGACCGACACAGAGGCAAACAGGAAAAAGCCAAATGGACTTTTTGTAAACATTTCTTGGCGTTATGCAGGATGTAGCACTTTCGTTCATTCAAGTTGAATGCTGGATCAGCGCTCCGGCAACTCCCGCATTAGAACGCAGGCGAAGGAAGGCATAAACCGGCGGGAAAATTGAAGATTAATTGGAGAAAAACAAGCCTGGGAATCATCGTCCTGGTCGCAGCTATCGGGAGTGGACTCTTATTTGTCCGAGCCTCGATGCAGCGAGCGGATGATCTTAGCGTTCGTCCTGAATGCGCATCCAATCTGCGGGCAATTGGCCAAGCTTGGCGCAGGTATTCGGAAGGACTGGACACGGATGCGTCCATGATGGATCCGCAGGCTCTGGTGAAAGCCGGGCTGATAGACCGGAGTCGGCTATCCTGTCCCTTGCATCGAGGCCGGGCATCCTATTTCGTGGTTTGCTGGCCTCGACAGGACGCTCCCCGTCCGGATGCGAATATGGTTGTCATGTATGAAGACGCGGCGAATCATCGAGGCGATGGAGGCAATGTGCTGTACCAGGATGGCCGCGCGCGTTTCGAGAAAACGCCGAGATTGAATGAGATTATCAATTCGATTCCACCGCAGCGGCGGGTTCGGGTGACGCCGTAACCGATACACATGCGTACAACTTTCGGCCCAACGCTCGCTTCGGGGGAATCGGCCATTCAGTCAGGGTGGGATGTTTCGAGAACCCATTCGTCGAATTTGGCTCGGCGCGGGTCGTCCACGGGCGTGAACGTGTTCATCTCGGCGCGAACAAACTCCAAGTCCAGTTTGCCCGCATATGAACGCAACAGATCTTTGACATCAGCCTGGTCCTGCAGGCGCATGGCGATGAGTTTCATGACAATCAGGCCCTCGGCGGAACTGATCCGAACCTGTTGGCCGAGAACATTTGCGCTGATCGCACGTTCGAGGACATGGTTGTAGGTGGGAATCAACGGACGCATCAAGTCGATCTGCACATCGTCAAATCTCAGGGCAGTAAAGCCGTCATCGAGAAATTCGCGTACGTTGGTTTGAAGGTCCACGGTGAACCCGCGCCGCCGGAGCGCCTCAAATAAACCGGGCAACCCAATTTGCGGAACGAGAAGGAGGGCGTCAATGTCGTCCGTCGTGCGCACGCGAGTATGCTGAATCAGCGCAATTCCGCCGATGATCGCGTAATTGATCTGGCGTTCGTTAAAGGTGGATACCAGCGCTTCAAACGCCCGCTCCAGCGTTGGTCGCCCCGGCGGCAACGAGTCGTCGGCAGAACTCACGCAGATTCTCCCTGTCTTGCTGGCGGGCCAGGAGCGCCCGCCGGCGGCGCTCGCGAGCTTCCGGTCCGCGCGGCGCCATGGCGCGGGCTGCATCCAGCAAGTCGCACAGCGCCAGAAAACGCTCGGTCGGCGTGCGGGCCTGGTTTACGCGAATTTGCTCCTGAATGCTTCTCGTGAAAGCGTCCGCCTCGGGCAACATGGAGTCTATTCTATCGGGGTTGGAATGAGCAGCAATGAATCGAGCGGGCGAAAGTTCGCGGATGCTATGGCTAGCCGACGCACCGCTCGGGGGTGGGCCGCTCGGCGCATAATGTCATCGATTTGGTGAAGGGGCCGTGATGAGCGCGTAGGGTGGGTCAGCCTTATCGACCCACCTTTTGCGCACGCGACGCCTTCGCGCAAGGTGGGTCGATAAGGCTGACCCACCCTACAGACTGCGGGCACGATCTATCGATAACCAATGCATCGTTTGGGGATCGGTCGCTTCGGCATCTCCATCGTTTTGGCGTTTTGACTTTTTGGCGTTTTCGCGTTTATCTGAGTCGATGCAAATTGTCCTCTTTGAAGATCAGGGCTACGCCAATCTGCTTCCCCTCGTTTATTCGCGGGCGACGTTCAACCTGCGCTGCGGCTACACCAATCTCCGGGAGAAGGTGGAGCAGGCGTATGGTCAAAAAATCGACGCCATGTTTGTCCGGCCATCCATCGCGGCCGTGATGGCCGAACGATGGAAGATGCCGGTCAATCAGGTGGCCGCGGACGCCGATCAGCTCTGGATCAATGGACGCGTGCTGGTCCGCAGGCCGCTCGAGATTCCCCCGAATTCCGCGATATGGTCCGGCGAGACGCTGGTGGCCCTTCGACTTGCCAATGCGCCGGCCCAGCGCCGCACCACCGAGCCGCTTCCCGGCAACGAGGCACTCCGACGGGGAACCGCGTCCCTCCAGAAGGGTGTCGTCCCGTCAGACGCCTTTCGCATAATTGAATATCCGTGGAACCTGGTTCATTTGAATGCCGAGGAGTTGTTGCGCGAGTTCACTCTAAATGGAGAGGCTCAGCGGGATGGCAAGGTTTATCCCAATGCCCACATTCTGAATGAAAAAGCGGTGCACATCGGCCGCGATTCGACGATCAAGCCCGCGACGGTGCTGGATGCCGAAGAGGGGCCGATCCACATCGGTGAGAGGGTGCGGATCAGCCCCAACGTGACGATCACCGGGCCGTGTTTCATTGGCGACGACTGCGTGATCCAGTCCGGGGCCAATATCCGGCCCGGGACGAGCATCGGGCGGTTCTGCAAGATCGGCGGCGAAGTCGAAGGCTCGATCTTTCACGGCTATTCCAACAAGCAGCACGACGGGTTTGTCGGCCACAGCTACGTGGGCGAGTGGGTTAACCTCGGGGCCGACACGGTGACGAGCGATCTGAAGAATACTTATGGCAACATTCGCGTGCCGATCAACGGGCGCGAGATCGACAGCGGCGAGATGTTCGTCGGCTCGATCATCGGCGATCACGCGAAAACTGGCATCAATACGACACTGCCGACGGGCTGCGTGATCGGGTATGCGGCCAACGTGCTGACGACGCGGCATCCACCGAAGTTCGTGCCGAGCTTCAGTTGGCTGACCGATGACGGCCGGGAGGAGAACGATGCGCGGCGGGCGCTGGAGGTGGCGCTGAAGGTGGTGGCCCGGCGGAAGCGCGTGTATTCGGCGGCGGAGCAGGCGCTGTTCATGGCGATTGCGGGGGAGGCGTCCGGCAACGAGCGAACAGAGCCGCGACCGTAAGGGAGTGGTCACCGCTCGCCCGCGTGCGAATTCTCCGAATTGAGTTACACCCGGTGGCGCTGTTGCGCCGCGCCGGATTTCCACTTCTGCGTGCGGCAGAGCCTGTCTTCGAGATTCGCGCAACCCATCGCCGCTGAGCGTTTACCGCTTCCTTACGGGCGCGGCTCTGTTTTGTGCGCCGATTTCCGGCGAGACTCGCGCGACATAACGACTTATTTCGGTCAGCTTCGCTTCCCACGTTTCCGCGCTCATGGCGGCGCTTGCGGCCGTGGCCGGTTTGCGGCGCAAGGCTCTCTCGCAGGCGGCGGCGAATTGCTCGGGCGTGGCTGCGAGTTCGAGATGCTCGCGGTATCGCGCCACCTCGGGCAGCGGCGTCGAGACGACCGGCAGGCCCGCGGAGAGATACTCGCGCAGCTTAATGGGATTCACCGCCCGGGTGAGTTCGTTGATGCGAAAGGGAATCAGACCGACGTCGAAGCTCTTTGCATAGGCGGGCAATTCGGCATAGGGCCGGCGGCCGATGAGATGCACGTTGGGCAATGGGCGAAGGGCTGCGACATCGGTGGCGACTTCGCCGATGAGCACGAAGGACCAGTTCGGCCGAGCCGCGGCGACGGATGCCACCAGTTCGACATCGAACCAGTCCTGGATCAGGCCCCAGAAGCCGAAGATCGGCCGGGGGATGGAATTCATATCGGCGGGAATCTGCGTTTCGCCCGCAAGCGCCGTCGAGAAATGGGCATGGTCCACGCCGTGCGTGACCAGCTCTATGCGCCGGCACAGGGGAGCCTTGGACTGGTGCAGCGCGTGCGACGTTGCGATGACCAGGTCGGCCCGGGCGCAGAGGCGCTGCTCTGCCATCAAGACGGCATCGTGATCGTAACCGGTGAATTGGCTGAACTCGTCCACGCAATAGTAAATGACGCATTCCTCGTCGAATCGACCGCACAAATAGTCCACGTCCGGCGCGAACGACCAAAACTGGATCGGCCGGTGCGGCAATCCGCGGATAACTTGCCGAATCTGGCGCGTGAGCAATGCAGCGTTCATCCGCCGAGCGGTCGCGTTGCCGGGCAGCGGAATTATCAAAGGTGTAATCACGGTCATGTTCTGTGAGACGCGGCGGGGCCCTTCGATGAACTGCCGGAGTTTTCCGGCGGCCGCTCTGAAATCCGTTGGCGTCAGGGCAGGACGGCGGGAGGCGTGATAGTTCACCCAGATGACGTGGTTGTTTTGGGAAAGCAGGCGCATGATGTGGTGCTTGCTGGTGGGGTCGTAGAACCAGTTGCTGGCGAAGCAGATGATGATGCGATCGGAGATCATTCGTCGGCTGCTCCCGCGAGAAGCAAGTCGTGGCGATTGATCGACGAGCCCCGGACTTCCAGTCCGGGCGGCGCATTGTATTTGCGCGTGGTTGAATCAGCCGAAAGTTTTGATCCAACGGAAGCGTCGCCAACCTTCTTGAGAACGTCTACGCATTCCCGCCCAACGTCGGTCCAGTTTCGTACAGCTCCACATTCCGCGATGGCGGCACGATTCCACCGCCGCCGAAGCGTGTCAGCAATCGCGTCCACGAGGCCCTGGGAATCTGAGAGGGGTACGAGCGTGCCCAGCCGCTGATGGTTGATGATCTCCGAATTTCCGCCGACATTCGTCGCCACGACCGGGCATCCGCACGCGAGGGCTTCGGCGATGGAGTTGCACCATCCCTCCGATTCACTCGCGAGGGCGAAAAAGTCAGCGGCGTTCAACAGCCGGGCGATGCCGGGCTGATCGTGCCGGTCGAGCAAACTCACCGCAGGTTCAATGCCGAGGGGTGCGATGCGCTGGTTCACCGCGTGAATGGCCGCGACAAGCCGCCTTTCATATGCCGGCTCTCCGGCACTTCCCCCGACGAGGACGAGCCGGACAAACCCGGCCTCTTCGCACACCGCCGGCCAGACCTCGACCAGCCGGTGAAATCCCTTCAGACGCTGGCGATGGCCAACCGAGACGACGTATCGGGCGGATGCATCCCATCCGAGATATGCACGGCTGGACTTGCAGGGTCCGGGACATCCGCAATCGCACATTCGGAAAACCGCTGCATCGATCCCGTTGGGAATGAGGCGAATATCCAACGGCCGGCCGGCGATTTCCCCGGCGAGTTTTGCAAGCGATTGGGAGACTGAGATCACCGCATCCGCGTCGCGCAGCATTCGGGCGATCATTCGCCGGCGCACCGGATCGCGGGACTGGCTCACGAGCTTGCCCCGAAGCGTGCAAATGAACTTCATGCCGAGCTGCCGCGCCACCATCCAGGCGCCCACGGCGTCTGGCCATTCGAAATGCGCGTCGATGATCGCGGCTCCTCGTCTCGATGTCGCATTCGAGCTTGGATTCGGTTGCCATCCGTCAATTCCGGCCCGAAGCGCCCGCGCGTAAAATCGGGCATCGAGATTTTTGAACATGCCGGGGAAATAGAACATGCGAGGCCGGACGACCGGCGGTGACGCACTTTTTTCTATTTCTGGTTGGGGTCTCGCCGGGCGGAGAATTGGAAAATAGGGTTGAG
>Ga0190265_10002015_pt1 | contig 13514 bp, 13 predicted proteins | sample Popmic124T_FD_133135 | JGI IMG/M metagenome (GOLD analysis project Ga0190265, IMG submission 133135) | Populus adjacent soil microbial communities from riparian zone of Indian Creek, Utah, USA - 124 T | ecosystem: Environmental > Terrestrial > Soil > Riparian zone | place: USA: Utah | collected... | reverse complement strand
CTCCGCGGCCTCGGCCGGGTCGTGCTGTACGTGCCGCTCCGTGTGGCGGACGGTCCCGGCATCGAGCGACGCGTGGAACGAGACGTCGTCGCCGCGCCCCACGACCAGCTCGGTCGACCCGCCCCCGATGTCGACGACCAGCGTCTCCTCGCCGGCGGGGCGGTCGTGGTTGGCGCCCAGGTAGGTCATGCGTGCCTCAGCTTCGCCGTCGAGGATCCGGGCGTCGAGCGCGAACCGCTCCCGGAGCTCGCCGGTGAAGGCGCCGCGGTTCTCGGCGTCGCGCACCGCCGAGGTCGCGATCGCGGCCACCCGCTCCGCGCCCAGCTCGTCATAACGGGCCACGTACTCGCCGACCGTGTCGCAGACGTCCTCGATCGCCTCCATCGCCAGCTGGCGCGACGTGTCGACCCCCCGGCCGAGCCGGGTCACCTTCGAGCGCCGGTCGACCTCAGCGAGCTCCCCGCCCTCGACGTCGGCGACCAGCAGCCGGGTTGAGTTCGTGCCCATGTCGATCACCGCCACGCGCATCCGGGGAGCGTATTGCCGACCCCTCGGATGCGGGGGCTGCGGTCGGAGAAACCACTCCCGCGGGGTCTTGCCGCCGGGCGGCGGCGTCCGCACACGTCTCCACAATCGAGGACGATCAGTTTCGGCGCTGACGCGCTCGATCGCCGTGGCCTCGAAATCGAGCGGCGCGTAGTGCTCGGCGAACAGCTTCGCGACGAGCTCGCCGCGGCTCGACACCCCGACCTTGGCGAAGATCGCCTTCACGTAGTCACGCACGGTGTGGACCGACAGGTGCAGGTGCTCGGCGATCTCGGCCGTCGCGAATCCGCGCGCAATGAGCTGCGTGATCTCCCGCTCCCGGCTCGAGAGTCCGTAGGCCTGGACGATGATCGGCGCGATCTCGGCCGCCTTCGCCGGCTCGATGACCAGGGCGGTGTCGCCGAGCTCGCCGCTTGCTCCGCAGGCAGGAGGCGTGGCAAACCAGCCAGCGTCCGGTCCGCGGCGACCGCGCTGGCGCGCATCAACGTGGTGGCCGCGACCAAGGGCAGATCGATGCCGGATCGGGCACTCTCGGGCGGATCCGGAGCGAGCTGCTCGAGCCAGGCCAGGGCGTCGTCGTTCGCGGAGATCAGCTCGCCGTCGAACCCGTACGGGCGCAGGAACTCGCGGTAGCGCGGGCTCCGCGAGGGCGATCTCGGGTGCTCGCGCGAAGCGCGGCAGCCGGGGTCGGGCGGCGGGCCAGATATCCGAAGAGGTTCACATCCTCGACCAGGAACTCGCGCTCCCAGAAACGCATGCACTCGCCGATCCCGTCGAGCCCGACGTTCTCGGTCAGCGTCGGCGCGGTCGGCAGGTCGGTCGCCGGGTCGGTCCCGAGCCAGGCCGACGAGTCGAACTGGACCAGGTGGCGCAGCCCTTCGGTGGCTGCGCGAATACATCGCGCACCTCATCCGCCCCCTCCACGCGCTCGATCAGCGCGTCCCGGTGGTGCGCCGCTGTGGCGGTAAGCGTCGGCACGCACCCATGAGGGTGGCAGACATCGGCTCCGGCGTGCACCCCGCAAATAGGGGGTGCGAGCGACGCCTTGCGAAGGCGGCATAACGGCCTTGCACGCACGGATTCCGGTGCTAACCTCGTGCTATCCGCCGCGGGGTGGAGCAGTCAGGTAGCTCGCCGGGCTCATAACCCGGAGGTCGTGGGTTCAAATCCCACCCCCGCTATGTCCGTCACGACCACGCCCGAGCCCTCCGCCTGGAGGGCTTTTGCGTTCTCGAAGCGTTTGCGACGGCCTCGGACAAGGTTGCCGTGAGTTCGACGCGGTGCTCCGCCTTGTCATAGGCGATCTGCACGTCGAGTGACTGGAATACCTGGCGCTTGATCGCAGGCGGCGCCTCGCGTAGCGCCGCGGCAAGGTCAGGGAGGCGCGCGAGCTGCTCGGCCGGCTCTTCGTCCTCAACCTGCCGCTGCCCCGAATGACGCTCGCGGCGGCCGCCCACCAGCGAACCTCTCCCCGATCCAGCGCCTGAAGTACCGGCGCCCATTGAAGGTGTCGAAGACCGGTTTGTGTCCCGGTGACCGCCCGGGCATCTGCTGCGGGCCGTCGTCGCCCCATTACAATCGGGCCAGTAGGTGTCCAGGGAGGAGTGTGATTTCGGTGAGAGCGCGAGTCTTGGTCTCCGTCGTAACCCTGCCGGCACTGCTGGCGATGGTCGGGCCTGCCCAGGCACGCCCGGTCCAGATCGACATGACGGATGCCTTCAATGAGGACGTCATCGTCAACGGGACGACCCTCGGCAATCTCGACGAGACACAGACCAGCGTCGACATCTTCGAGACCTCGTTCATTACCAAGGGAGCCGCTCAGGTACTGCCGAACTGCGTAGAGGATCCCGACGGCCTGCCCAACGCGGGCCGCGTTGCAGCGAACGAAGAACACCCGCTCGTGAACCTCGCGTATGACAACCGGAAGAACGGGAAGAACGCGCGCCGCTCCCCGGAGCCGGACAGTTATCGGGTTTCGGTTCCTCACCGCCGCTACCGGGCCATCCATGTCTTCGCGACCTCCGGTAACGGGGTCTCGGTCATGAACGTCAAGCTGCTCTACGGCGCCAGCTCCCCGCCCGCGGAGCTGTTCCTCGTCCAGGACTGGTTCGGTTCGCCCGGATTCGGCTACGCCCTGATCGACGGCAGGGATCGCGCTAACCCCGACGCGTCCACGTGTCATGACGACGACACGACGGCGCTCTGGGGGTTCAAGGTCAAGGCCAAGTCGAGGCGAACGCTCAGGGCCGTGAAGATCACGCGCCCGGCGAGCGACGAGGACGAGTCGGTCCTGAACGTGTTCGGGATGACCGGAACGCCCGCCGGGCGTCGTTAACGGCCCGATGGACCCACCACGCGCTCGAGCGGGACGGCGCGCCCGCCTCGCCGGATGGAGGTATGAGCATCTCGATCTGGCGTGCTGGCCGAACCTGGCCGGACAGGGCAAACACGGCTCGGATCATCGGTCAGGCGGTAGCCCGGATTCCGCATGACTATGTGGGGCAGCCGGATCGGGCCGGACCCTTGGTTATCAGTTCGCCGGGCTCATAACCCGGAGGTCGTGGGTTCAAATCCCACCCCCGCTACTCTCGGAAAGCCCTCTACGGAGGGCTTTCCGCCCTCTAGAACCCTTGAGGCCCCGGCTGGTGGCTACCAACTGGCTACCAATCCGGCGGCAGCCCGAACGTCAGAGCTGGCCTCGGGATGCCGACAAACCCACCGATCCGACCTTGGCTGTTGACGTCCGCGAGCGGCCGTAGGCTGGGCGAACACATGTTCGTGTAAAGGCGTCAAGCGCCAAAGCGCGAAACTAGGGGCGATACGAATGCATGGGACCCGGAGCGATGACCACTGAACACGAAGAAGAAGTCCGCCTGGAGCTGGACGCTCCGTACGTCTCGCTCTCTATTCTCGTGTCCGCGGCCGGCACGTTGGCGACTCTCGTAAGCGAGGTGTCGCGTAGCGTGATGCACGGCGAAGCCGTCGAATGGACTGTCGAGGTGGCATCCGGAAGCGTTGTTCTTCCCGTTAAACCGCAGGTCGATGCAGACACTCGTGCTCAATTGGTCCGTGCGGTCAGCGATGGCCTCGCCACGGTTGAAGACCATGCGGAGCGACCGCCTCATTTCAGCGATCGAGCGTTGGTCCAGGCACGCGCGCTGGCGAACCTTTCAACCGATGACCATCCTGTTCGGATTGGCAATGGGCACCGCACGGTTCGCCTGACAAAGGCGATGGTGGCCCACGTCGATCAGGTGACGGGCGACGCCCCGCCGCGCATCGGCACGGTCGAGGGGAAATTGGAGGCGGTCAACGTGCATGGGCGGCCAACGTTCGCCATCTGGGAGCGGGCGACCGGTCAGCGCGTCGAATGCGTGGCCGGCGAGGGACTGACCATTGAGGATCTTGGCGCCGCGCTCGGTCGACGTGTCGCCGTGCGTGGACGGATCCGCGCTTCCAAAGGTGGCGAGAAGCGGAAGATTGACGCGACCGACCTGCATGTCTTCCGTTCCGAGCACGAGCTCCCCAGCGCGGACGACGTTCGCGGCATCCTCCGAGCGTCCTAGATGGATCAGCGTTACTGGGACTCGGACGCCTTTCTCGGCTGGCTCGCGGAGGAGCCGGACAAGGTGGACGAGTGTCGTCCGGTCATTCGTGCCGCAGAGGACGGCAGAACCCTTATCGTGACCTCCGCCCTCACGCTCGCTGAGGTTCTACTAATGCGGGGAGGTCCGCCAGTCCCCGCAGATAAGGCGGCAACGGTCGAGGCCTTCTTCGAACACGAGTACATCCTGGTGCACGACCTCGACCGCGAGACCGCTCAGCGTGCCCAAAAACTCGTCTGGCACCACAGCATCAAGCCGAAGGACGCCATACACGTCGCGACAGCGATCGACAGCGGGGTCGACCGAATGGAGACCTTCGACGGCGACCTGATCAAGCGGTCTGGGACTGTCGGCGACCCGCCGCTCGAAATCGGGCGGCCGAACGAACCAGGAACCTTGTTCGATCCTCGGAACGGGAGCGAATAGCGCACTCGACTGGGAGCCGAGCCGTAGCTGGTTCGAATCCAGTCGCCCCGATTAGTTAAGGAAACGCGACACGGCACGACAAGAGGCCGACAAACCGCGTCGCGCCTTGCAGTTTGGCGAGACCCCTGCGTTCGCCGGTCCGTTTCCGAAGCGCAACAGACCGCATCCGTCACGGCCGACTGGTAGCCAGCTGGTACCAACAGGGCTAGTCTCAGGTGCTTCGACTGGTAGCTGGCCGGCGGCTGCAGGTCCCGGGAGTAACGAAAGCTCGGGCGCACTCGAATGGCGTTGACAACGCCAGACAGCAAGCGTAGGCTGGGCGCCCCATCGGCGCTAAGGACGGCTCCGAAATCATAGGGAGGGAGGGTGCTCATGGCACCCCGTCGCGCAACCGCCCACCGCGATGCTCGTGTGCAGCGTGTCCGGAGGAGTGGTGTGCCGCGTCACAGGCGCGTTGCGTTCCGGCTTGGGTGGATCGCCCTGGTTGTCGGCAGCATCAGCCTCATTCCACTGGCTTGGGGCGACTTCTATGCGACCGGCGACGGCAGCGCCGGGTGGTTGCCCGACAACGACGAACACACGTATTGCTTTGCGAACGATTACACGGGCGAGAACCCTCGCGATGCTGCGAACGGGAAGATGGAAAACCTCGACCAGCAGACGGACATGAGCGACAACAAGGTTCCTGCGTGCAATGACGCCACCGACGCCAAGTTCCACATCGCCGACCTCGTCGGGTTCGATGGGTTCTGGACTTGCTTGGACCTGGATCCCGACGTCTGCAGGTCCTACCGGCTCCAGTTTGACCGGGAAGCGATCACCAGCAAGAACGACTGGCTGCAGACGACTTGTCATGAGATCGGCCACTCGGCGGGGCTCGGCCACGGTAATGAGAGCGACTGCTTGGGGACGAGAAACGACGAGCATCAGTTCCGGATCTACGACGGCCACCATGTCGGACACATCAATGCCGTGTTCCCTTGACGGCTCGGTCACGCACGGCGGCCCGCGCGCGCGACGAAGTTCCCGGCGAGCGTCCCCTTTGAGGTCTCCTCGCCGCGTCCATCAACCAGGGTGAGTGCGCCTAGCGACGGCGAGGTGATTGCCGCGTCTACGAGGGATCCCGCGCGCTTCGGACTGATCTTCGAACGCCATCACAGCACGATCTACTCGTATCTACGGCATCGCGTGGGCCGGGACGAGGCTGCCGATCTTGCCGCAGAAACATTCGTCAAGGCCTTCCACGCCCGCGCTCGCTACGACGTCGAGCGGGAGAACGCCAGACCATGGTTATTTGGCATCGCGACCAATCTGCTCCGACACCACGGGCGGCGAGAGCGTCGTCGCCTCGCCGCATATGCGCGAACGAGAAGTGACCCGGTCCCGTCGGCCATCGAGGAGGCCGAAGACCGCGTCGACGCCGAACGCGCGGGACCGCAGCTAGCCCGTGCGCTCGCATCACTCTCTGGCGACGAGCGCGAGGTGCTTCTCCTTTACGTCTGGGCGGACCTGTCTCAAAAGGAGATCGCCGACGCTCTCGCGATACCCGTTGGCACCGTCTACTCGCGACTATCGAGATCGCGCCAGCGCATGCGCGAAGGAATCTCGCCGAGCGGGAAAGTACAGGGTGAAGAGCCAATTTCCGAAGGAGACTAGGCATGGACGAGTTCGAGGCCCTGAGAGCGCTCCGGTCAACGCGGGTCGCACCTGACAACGAGGCAGTGAGCAAGGCCAGGGATGCGCTTGAGCGGGCGATCGACGAGGAGTCGCAAGGTGACGTTGCCGTGGGCACTCGCTTCTCCGGAATCCAGCCCGGGTGGCGTTGGACGCTTGCCGGAGCGGGCGTGGCGGCTCTCGTTGGAATCGTAATTGCCTTGACCGGTGACGCTACGCAGGACCAATCGGTGAGGCCCTCGCTAGGGGCCGTGGCCGCTGAACTGCAAAGCTACGTCGGCGGCGATTTCGAGCACCTGGATGACCTGGGACTGACGCTGGCAGATGTTGCCTCGGAATCTGAGGTCGTTGGGACCGGTCAGATTGTCGACATCCGCGAGGGATATAAGGAAGGCGGGGCGCTCCACATGTTTTTGGTAGTGGAGCCTGATCGATTGGCCGCTGGAGCGCCCCTTCTCGGGCGGTCGAACGAGGTTCTCGTGGACCGAATTGCTCCCCCGCTCAATCACGCGACCGGGAACAGAGGGATCGGCGAACTGCGAGCGGCGGCAGTTGCCGCTCCTGAGCGCGTTGCCTTCATGCTTACCCCGACGCCGCCCTCAATCTACGAGAACGCCTCGGACAAGTTTGCTGGGCGCGACGAGGATGATCCGATCTTCCAGCCGACCCATCCCTCCTCCCTCCTCGCGCTCGACGAGAAGGCGGGCGTCGCCTTCCCATTGACGACGGAAGAGCAGCTCGAGAACGCCGCGGGGAATGTGGATTTCCTGACCAAGCTCGGAGCCAAGATCGACCGCTTCTCGGCGCGCAGCGGCGCGCTGGTTGGGGGGGGCTGAGTTTCCAGGGCGCCCGTAGAGGCACGCGTCAAGCCCGCAACTGCCGTCACCTCGCATCGGCCCGGACGCATGTACGGAAGGATCCGCGGAATCCGGATCCGAGCGTTTTTTTGCTGAGAACCCAAGCGGGCAGCTCCCCGCCGTTGCCGACCACCTCCCTATAACAAAGAGTTTGTTACATGAAGGTGGTCGGCAACGGCGGGGAAGAAAGCTGGTAGTGGACAAAGGGAGATCTGATCAAGGTCTGGGGTTGGTTGAGGAGAGATTGAGTTGAAGGAAGGCTGGGGAAGGCGGTGAGGGGGCAGGGAGTCGGTGTTGAATTCGGCGGTCGACGGGGACCGTGGGGACTCGCGGGGCTGAGCGGATGAGGGCGCGGACTTCATACAAAACGGGGTCGGCTCCGACAAGGAGTCGTGAGCGGATATGGCCGGCGATCAAGAGAGCGCGACGTGGTCGGATGGATCGGGCGGATCGGGGCGGTCGAGCTCGGGCACGTGCGCCGGCGTTGGGAGGTCGGGCGCTCGGTCGCCTACGGGCTCGTCCGACGCCTGGTCGAGGCCGGGCTGCTGGAACGAATTGCGACCCTGCCCGGCGACCCGACCCTGATCCGCGCGACGCTAAACGGCCTGCGCTACGTCCACCTCCCGCTGCCGCTCGCCAAGGTCTCCGCCTACCAGTCAGACCACTGGGCGGCCTGCGCCTCGGTCGCGCTTTGGGCCGAGGAGCGCTGGGGCAAAGACGCGGTGATCTCCGAGCGCGAGCTGCGGCGCCTCGAGGCCGAGTCGGAGCGGGCGATCGGAAGCTGCGTCATCGGGGAGCACCGGGGCGGTTACGAGGCGCTCCACCGCCCCGACCTCCTCGTCACTGACAACGGCTCACCGACAGCGATCGAGGTCGAGCTCACCCCAAAGGCACCACGGCGGCTGGAGGCGATCGTCCGCGGTTGGCGGCGGGCGCGGCACCTCGAGCGGGCGATCTACGTGGTCGGCGACGGCACGACGCGGCGGGCCGTCGAGCGCGCCGTGGCGGCCATGCGCGCTGGAGAGAAGGTGCAGGTGATCGAGCTTGCGAGGGTGCCATGGCCGCGGCCGTGAGCGATCGTTCGACTGCGCGGTTGTTGACGGCGGAGGAGGTCGCCGAAATCATCGGCATGCGGGTCGACTACGTCTACGCGCTCAGTCGGCGGCGCCAGATCCCGCACCTGCGCTTCGGCCGAACGCTGCGGTTCCGCGTCGAGGCGATCGACTCGTGGCTTCGCGCCGCCGAGCGGGGTAGCGTGCCGAAGTCGATGTGAACGGCCGGGTCCGCTGCCGACGACGCCGGCCTGGCGGCAGAAACGAGGTTCCGATGCCCCCTCATTCCAGCTCGCGCCGCTCCTACGGGACCGGCTCGATCATCGTGCGCCGCGGCGCCTACTACGGCAAGTGGAGGGCGGGTGAGCGCCAGGTGATGCGAAAGCTCGGACCCGTGCGCCGGCCCGGCTCGCGCGAGGGACTGACCCGCAAGCAGGCTGAATCCGAGCTGCGCCGGCTGATGCAGGAGGTACGGGTCGCGCCGGCCGCCTACGAGCGGCTGACCGTCGAGGAGGTCGGGCGGCGCTATCTGCGCCACGTCGAGCACGTCCTGGAGCGAAAGCCAACGACGGTTGCGGACTACGGCTCGATCCTCCGCCGGCATCTCGCGCCCTACTTCGGCTCGCAGGCGATCGAGCGCATCACCGCCGAGCACCTCGCTGCCTACATGGCGGCGAAGAGCGCCGAGGGCCTGTCGGCGAAGACCGTCGGCAACCACCTGAACCTCGCCCACGGGATGTTCGCGTTCGCACTGAAGCGCGGCTGGGTCGCCGCCAACCCGGTCGCGGCGGTCGACCGGCCACGAGCCCCGGGACCGAACCCCGACATCCGCTACCTCGACCGCGGCGAGGTCGAGGCGCTCCTGCGGGCGGTCCCCGACGACCTCCTCGGACCCACCGACCGCGCGCTTTACCTGACAGCGACGATGACCGGGCTGCGCCAGGGCGAGCTCGTCGCGCTTCGCTGGCAGGACGTCGACTGGGTCGCCGGCGTCGTGCGGGTCCGCCGCAACTACACCCGAGGTCGCTTCGGCACGCCGAAGACCCGGCGCTCGTCGCGCGCGGTGCCGATGGCCGACCGCGTCGCCGCCGAGCTCGAGCGCCAGTTCCAGCGCTCGCGCTATCAGGCTGACAAGGACCTGGTCTTCTGCCATCCCGAGACGGGGCGCCCCTACGACGCCTCGAAGTCGCGCAAGCGCTTCAAGGACGCGACGGCCGCGGCCGGGCTGCGGCCGATCCGCTTCCACGACCTGCGCCACACCTTCGGAACCGGGATGGCGGCGGCGGGGGCGCCGCTGCGCGCGATCCAGGAGTGGATGGGCCACCGCGATATCCAGACGACCCAGGTCTACGCCGACTACGCGCCGGACCCGTCGCAGGGGGCCATCTGGGCTCAGGCGGCGTTCGGGGTGGCTACCAATTTGGCTACCAATCTGAGCGAAAGTGGGGGCAACTCAGACGAGGCGAAACCGCATGGGAATGCGGGATCGCAGGTAGACACACCTGGCTGAGTCGATCTCATAACCCGGAGGTTGTGGGTTCACATCCCACCACCGATTGGATTTCAGGGAGACGCACGAGAAGTCCCGCTTTGGACAAGAAGCGCCTCTAAACGCGACGCACCGAAGGGCAGGCGACTAACCGTCGCGGACGTTCAGTAGAGCACGGAGGGAAACCACCCACCCTGCGGTTCTTGGTAGTCCCCTAGCGCCATCAGATTCATCGGCTTGATGAGGCGCAAACCCTCCTCGAGGCACCATCGGAAGAGGCCGGAGCGCAAGGGCACGAGGAAAGCGAGTGGTTCCTCGATAGCCGCCCCCGCGCCGAGGAGCAACCCTTTCAGGGCCTCCTCGCTTTCGGCCGCCCCGTGGTTCATCGGCCAGAAGCTCACAGCTGACGCATATGCCACGACTCGGTCTTCGCGAAGCCCGACGAAGGGTGCGAACGCTTGAATCGCATCCCGAAGCTCGTTGGTTCGTTCGTAGCCGTGGACCTTCTTGCACAGCGCTTCGCAGGCGTCCAGATCGTCCTCCCGCATTGGTCGCACCTGCATGTCCGCAAGGGGGTCACTGCGAGGGCTCCCCGTGATGACCCCGACGCCCTCCTTTACGTCGAAGCCAAGTGACTCATAGAGGGCAAGCGAGCGCATGTGGAACGCGTCTTGGAGAAGGCGAATTCCGGGAGCTCCGTCCCCGCGTTCGAGCACTGCCTGCATCAGCTTGCGTCCGACCCCCGAGTTCTGCCCTTCGGGTGCGACCGTAATTGGTCCGACGCCTCGAATCGGGCTGCGCTCATCAAGAAAGTTGGAGCCGACTATGCGTCCGTCAACCTCGGCGACCACGCCCCAGATCATGGGATGTGGGATGAATACGTTCAGGATGCCGGCGGCAGCCTCGAGCGCCGGGAAGTCGCGTTGAAACCGGTGGTGATCGTGGAGGGCACCGAACGCGTCGAAGACGATCTGGGCGCACTCGTCGGCGTCAGCGAGTTCGGCTGGCCGTAGCGTCACCTCTCCGGTGGCTGGGCTCGCGGAGTTCATCATCGATGCCTCATGCGTTAGACCCGCTGCAGCCTATGTGGGGCGGCACCTGCACTTCAACCGAAACAGCTAAGGCGGAGTCAATATGTAGCGACCGGGGGCTCGGCGAGAAACGAATCGGGCCCCCGCTATGTCCGTCACGACCACGCCCGAGCCCTCCGCCTGGAGGGCTTTTGCGTTCTCGAAGGCATCTGCGATGGCTTCCGACACGTCCGCGGCGCCACGCTCCGATCAAACGCTCGCCTCGGCTCAGCAGAGCCCGAAGCTGCGACGCAGGATCCGCGGGTGCGCGTGGCCCTTTCGCTTGACCCGCAGCCGAACGTGCACGTCGCCCTCGGGCCCGGCCGGAAGGGTGAGCGTGACGCGGCGGCCTTGGCGGCTCGTGGGCACGCGACGACCGTTCACACGCGCGCGCACCCTGCGCACGCGGGCGGCGCGGCGTAGCTTCACGGTCACGGTCCGCGACGGGCAGGTCACCGGCTCCGCGGTCTCGGCGCACGGCATCCCGGTGTCCGCCTTGCGATAGCGCTTGAAAAAGGCCCAGCTCGCCTCGGCTCCGCTCGGGGCGCGGGGGTCCGTGTAGCCCTCGAACTCGATCGGCCCGCCCGGCCAGGCGTGGGGCATGCCGTGGATGATCCAGCGCTCGCCGATCAGGCATCCCCCGGGGTCCCGGAAGGTGCTGACGGTGTAGGCGAGCCCCCCGGGCACCTGCTTCTCCTCGACGGCGGCGGGACTCAGCGCGATCGGCCCTTCCTGGCTGCCGCTCAGCACGAGGTTGTTGGTGCGAAGTCCCTGCTCGAGCGCCTTCTCGGTGCAGGTGGCGGGGAATGCGAGGTCGGCGTCGGAGCCGATGGCGATGATCGGGACGACGCGCGCTCGGGGCCCCATCTGCGTGTACGCAAGCGTGGCGTTCACCCCGACCGGGGTGCCGACGCCGGTCGTGAAGCACGTCCCGTCGGCGAAGCCGGCGGAGGCGACGATCCCGACCGCGGCGTAGATCTCCGAATAGGCCGCGGCGTCGACCGCTGCCATGAGCCCGCCGGCCGAGACCCCGACGATGTAGACGCGCTCGGTGTCGATGTTGAGCTCGCCGATCACGGCCTGCGTCATCGCGGCGATGGCGGCCGGATCGCTGTTGCCGCGGAAGTACGCGCTTGGATCGAAGAACTTCCAGCACTGGTTCAGCGGCCCGGGCAACGCCCGGGAGACCGCGTCCACGTCCGGATAGAGCACGACGAAGCCCTTCCGCTCGGCGAGCTTGTTCAAGGCCGTAGCTCCCATCATCTGCTCCGCTGTCGTCTGGCAGCCGTGGGCCGCGACCACCAGCGGCGCAGGGCGCTCTGGCGAGTACGAGTTGGGCACGTAGCGCAGGTACTCGTACTCGGACCCGTTCGAGACGATCGTCGCCGCCGTGGTTTGACCCGGATCCGGCGGATCGGCGGCACCGGCCGTGGCCGGCGCGAGGGCGAGCAGGCCGGCGAACACGCTTGCCGCGCAGCGAACGCCCGCTCGGACTACTCCCATCTCCACGACCGCGACTGTACCTTCGAGCAAGGATCGGCGAGCCACACTTCTACCGGCGCGGGCCACGCCCGCGCATGGTTCCTCGACTGCGCTCGGGTCGAGCGCTCTAGCCCTTGAATGTGTGCAGGAACTGCGTGACGGCGGGGTGGAGCACAGGCACGAAGCCGAACTTGGGCGGACGGCCGGCGACTGATTCGTTACATCGGGACGAATGCCCGTTAGGCAGCGAGCTCCCGTGTGCTCGGCCGCCGGTAAGGCGAAAGAGCTCCGCGAAGCGGTCGAGCAGGGCAGCGTCGCCCCGGAGCTGGACCCCCTTCCGCTTGCGGGCTTCCGCCGCTGTGATCTCGCCGCGCAGGAGTGCACCGAGGCCGAGGTCGGTCTCGATCGTGACGTCGGGAGACTCGGCGGGACCGTCGGCCAACTCGAGGCGGCCGTTCGCGACCCGCACGTTGAAGACCGAGTCCTCGATCCGGATCTCGTAGGTCACGTCGAGTCCGCGGGCCGCCCGTGGCCGGAAGGCCACGCGCAGGCCGAGGAGGAACGAGTTGCCGCTGAAGCTGTCCTCCTGCCTCGGATCGCCGAGTGACTCCATGCCCCAAAGGAGCAGGTCGACGACGATCGGCTCGAGTCGGCGGCCGTACTACGGCCCGGCTGCCCGCGCGATTCCCGCGGTCCCGTTCGTGGTCCCATTCCGAGCGAAGCTGGGAGGGTCTCAGACGACTGTAGCCGCTTTGAACAAACGGCTTGCGGACGGGGGTTACTCACTGGCGCAGGGCTCATAACCCGGAGGTCGTGGGTTCAAATCCCACCACCTATCGGTTTTCGGGGAGACGCACGAACTCAGGTACTGAGCAACTTTCGTTTCTCCGCGCGAAGGGGAAGCGACACCCAACCGAGGGTGTGGACAAGCGGCGCGGCGTGATTTAGGGTCGAACCTGCAGGAAAGCCCCGCCTAAAAAGGCACCGAAGAAAAACGGAGGGGAGCATGAGCAACGCCGCGTCACGAGCAAGCACAGCGCGCCAGGAGGTCGCCGGCTTCGACGGTAGGCTGATCGGGCCCGGTGACGCCGACTATGACGCGGCGCGCAAGGTTTATAACGCCATGATCGACAAGCGGCCGGCGCTCATCGCGCGCTGCACCGGCCCAGACGACGTCGCCAAGGTCATCGCCTTTGCCCGTGACCAGGATCTGCTCCTGGCCGTCCGCGGCGGGGGCCACAACGGCGCCGGGCTGGGGACGTGCGACGACGGAGTCGTGATCGACCTCTCGCCGCTCAAGGACATCGAGG
>Ga0190265_10002014_pt1 | contig 13521 bp, 11 predicted proteins | sample Popmic124T_FD_133135 | JGI IMG/M metagenome (GOLD analysis project Ga0190265, IMG submission 133135) | Populus adjacent soil microbial communities from riparian zone of Indian Creek, Utah, USA - 124 T | ecosystem: Environmental > Terrestrial > Soil > Riparian zone | place: USA: Utah | collected... | reverse complement strand
GCCGGCGCTCGATCTGGAACGAGCGCTTCAGAGCGACGACGACATGTTGGGCTCGCACCGCGGCAGCGGCGATGAGCGCGCCCTCCAGCACCCGGTACGGATTGCGCCGCAGCAGCATCCGGTCCTTGAACGAACCCGGCTCACCCTCGGCGCCGTTGACGACGACGATCGGGGGTGGTCCCGTCCCCGCTTCGGCGGCGACGGTCTGCCACTTGACACCCGTGGGGAACCCGGCTCCGCCTCGCCCGCGCAGGCCGGAGGCGGCAACCTCCTCGGCGATGCCGACGCCCTCGAGGCGGCGGGCGGCGTCGAGGCCGGCACCGCCGCCGATCTCGATGTAATCGGCGAGGGCGGCGACCAGATCGTGATCGAGCACGCGATGAATCGACGGCATGGTGCGAGGATGCCCGTCGTGTCGGCCGGCAAACCGCTCGGGCGGCGAACCGAACGGCGCAACTAGCGTCGGCGGCGATGATCAGGTCGATCCGGTGAGCAATTTGTCGCGTGAACTGCGAGTCACGTTGCTGGGCACGGGTTCGCCGTCGCCGAGCCTGATCCGCCACCATCCCGCTGCGCTCGTCCAGTGGGGCTCCGGTTCAACCTGGCTCGTCGACGCCGGCGACGGGGTCGTCACCCAGGTTCTCGCGGCTGGCCTCAAGCTCGCCGACGTGGAACACGTCGCGATCACGCATTTGCACTGGGACCATGTGCTCGGCTATCCGGCGTTCGTGTGGGGGAGTTGGTCCGCCGGACGGTCGCGGCTCGGCGTCGTCGGGCCGGAGGGCACGGCCGACATGCACCGCCGCCTGGTCGAGGACTTCTACCGCGACCAGGCCGAGTGGGCGATCGACCTCGGCTTCGGTCGGGCCGGGTGGGACGACGTCGAGGTCGTCGACGTCGAGCCCGGCTGGTCCGACGAGCTCGACGGATGCGTCGTCGAGGCCGGTCGGGTCGTCCATCCGCCGATGGCGTCGCTCGGGTACCGCTTCACGTTCGGCGGACGTTCGTTGGTGATCTCCGGCGACACGGCGCGGTGTGACGAGCTCGTCGACCTCGCGCGCGGCGCCGACCTGCTGATCGTCGATGCGTGCGCTTCTGCGCCGCCACCCGACGTCACACCTGCCCGTCGGGCGCTCATCACGCGGCTGCACGAGTTCCACGCGTCGCCCCAGGACTGCGTCGACATGGCGGCGGCGGCCGGCGTGTCGACCGTCGTGCTCACCCATCACCTGCCCGGAGCGGAGCCGGAGTTCGATGCCAGTGGCTACGACGGCGAGGTGTTGATCGGGAGCGACCTCGATGTCATCGTCGCGTGACGACCGCTCACTTGGCGTCGTGGAACACGAGACCGAGGGCGCGGCGCCGGCCGGATCGCAGCACGCTGACGCCATGGCGCATCGGTGCGGCCGACCACCCGCGAGCGGATCGCACCGGGCGGTCGCGCGTGGTGAACACGAGCGCCTGGCCGTGTCCGATCGTGGTGACGGTGGCGCGCGACTGGGCGCGTGGTCGTTGCTCGACCATCACGAACTCGCCACCGGTGAAGTCGACCGCCGGGTCGTCGAGTCCGACCACGACCTGCAACGGGAACACGAGCTCGCCGTACAGGTCGCGGTGCAGCGCGTTCCAGTCGCCGGGGCCATAGCGCAGCAACAACGGCGTCGAGCGCGGCTGACCGGCTGCGTGGCACATGTCGATCCACTCGTCGAGCTCGTCCGGCCACGGCGCGGGCTGATCCAGCCGCTCCGCCCAGTCGCGTGCGACCGGCAGCAGCCTTGGCCAGAACGCGGCCCGCAGGTCGGCGACGACATCGGGCAGCGGCCGGTCGAAGTAGCGATACTCGCCCTCGCCGAATCGATAGCGGGCCATGTCGATCGTCGAGCGGAACACGGTGTCGTCCGCGTACAGGGCGGCGACCGCCTGGCAATCCGGCGGGCTGAGCACCTGATCGGTGAGCGCGCAGCCGACGTCGTCGAGCGCTACCGCGATCGCTGGCCAGTCGAGCCGTTCGACGCGCTCGGCGACGGTCGTCGCGGTGGTGATTGCGCTCATGTGACCGCCTCCATCGCCAACAACGCCTGCTTGATCTCGGTACCGCCGAGGTACTGACCGATCGAACCGTCGCTACGGACGACTCGATGGCACGGCACGACGAGCGGCAGGGGATTGTTCGCGCACGCACTCCCGACCGCCCGGACGGCGGCCGGGCTTCCCGACGCAGCCGCGACCATCGCGTAGCTGGCGGTCTCGCCGTAGGCGATGTCACGCAGATGCGTGAGCACCGCCCGGCGGAAGCCGTGGGCCAGCTGCAGGTCGATCGGCAGATCGAACGTTCGGCGCTGACCGCTGAAGTACTCGTCCAGCTGCGATGCCGCCCCGTCGAGCCGGCGTGGGGCTCGGAGGATCCGGGGGCTGATCTCGGTGGCCAGGTGACCCAGGACGACGTCGTGGTCCTCACGGTCGAACGCCACGCGCACCAATCCGTCCTCCGTCGCGGCCAACAGCAACGACCCGACCGGGCTGTCGATCGTGCGGTACGAAACGTCGAGCACGCCGTCGCGCTCGGCCGCGTCGACGAGTCGGGTGTGGAGCCGTTGCTCCGTGGCGATGTCTGATGTCGTCGGGCCTGATGTCGTGATGGCGAACAGGTCGTCGATCACCTGCTGGTCACTGACGTTCGTGCTCGTCATCGGGGATTCCCTTCGGGTAGCTCCTGCGGAGGCCGGCGATGCCGTCGGCCGCGCTCCGTCGGGCCGCGGCCTCGCTCGAATCGAGCAGGGCGGCAACCTCGGAGTACGGCATTCCGGCCAGATGGTGATACGCGACGGCGCCGCGCTGTTTGAGTGGCAGCGCCTGGAACGCGGCCCACAACTCGGTGTCTGGATCGGCGGGGACGCCGATCGTCGACGGCGTCTCGGGCAGATCGGCGACGGGGAGCGGCCGCCGTGCCCGTGACCGGGTCTGGTCGATCGCCTTGCGGTGGGCGATCGTCACCAGCCAGGCCCGGACGTTGCTGTCGGGCCGCAGGTCCGGATACGCCTTCAGCGCGGCGAGGAACGTCTCCGCCCACGCGTCGTCGGCGTCGGCGTGGCCGAGCATCGCCCGGCAGACGCGCAGGACCACAGGGCCGTGCTCGGCCACGACGTCCTCGAACGGTTGCACCCCACCAGTCAAATGCCTCGCCGCGGTCGAACGTGAGGTCACCGGTCGTCATCACGCCAAGCCCGTCTCGCGCACGGTGATGCTGAGCCGGCCGGGCGGTAGCCCGAGACCCGCCGGCGCCGTTCCCGTATGGACCTTGGGGACGCCGTGGTGGATCAGGCGGTTGGGACCTCCGAACACGAGCAGGTCGCCGCTGCGCATGTCGATGTCGGTGAACGGTGCGGTCCGCCGATCGACGCCCGCGAGACGGAACACGCAGGAGTCACCGAGGCTGATCGTCACGACCGGGGCATCGGCCGGCTCGTCGCCATCTTGGTGGATGCCGAGGCGTGCGCCCGGCGCGTAGAAGTTGACGATTGCCGCGTCGGGCGCGAACGCGTCCGCCGCCGGGCTGTGTGGACCGTACGAATCGCCGACGGCGGCCCGGGCGAGGTCGAAGATCTCGGGCGGAAGCGGCTTCACGGGCGCGCCGTCGGTGTCGTCGGCGGTCCGCGAATACTCGTACGGCAGCCAGTGCCAACCGAGGCAGACCGACTGGACGCTCATCAGGTGACCGGTCGGCACACGCGGGTGGCGGAGCCCGGCCGGTGGTCGGGCCCAGCGCCGGAACGCACGGACCAGTTCCTGTTGGGCGTCGAGGTCGAGCCACGCCGACACGTGCACCACGCCGGGCAGCACCTCGTGGTGTCCTGTCGGTCGAGTCGGGCTGTCGATCGGCAGGTTCAACTGCCCGGCGGGTGTGTCGGCAGCGGACGGCAGTTCCGTCGGCACGCCGCCGCGACCGCTCCGCCTCGTCCGTCGCAATGCAGTCGGGCGAATGCCATCGATCATGCCTTGAGAACGCTCGGCGGCGCCTGTTCGTGAGGTCGCCGACGAAGATTTCGCCGGCGAGAGAGCGTCAGCGTGGTCAGGTGATCCGGATCACGCGCACTTGTTTGACGTTCGAGCCGCGGTACCCCTCGACACGGATCTGCTCACGCACGTCGTTGAGCTCGAGCGTGAGACTGTCGTCGACGTCGACCGACTCGCGTGGCCGGCTATCGACGTAGACGTCGACGCGATCGAGCCGTCCGACGGCAACCGCGAGCTGGGGTGGGTTCCAGTCGACCGTCATCATCGTGCTCGGCTCGGCTTCGAGGAGCCGGACGCAGTAGGCGTGCAGGCCACCGTTCTCGTGCAGCAGGTCGTCGCGGGTCATGACGTACGAACGGTGCCCGACGATGCCGACATCCTCGATCGGGGCGCCGTCGGAGGCGCCGATCCGCGTCGCGCGACGGACCGACATCGTGAACCCGACGCCGTTCGGCAATTGGGGCAGGCGGTGCGGCGTGCCGGACAGGACGCTGTTGAGTGTGTCGGCGCGCCACACGTTGGCGCCCCCGGCACCTGTCGCCCGGCCGACACTCACGACGGTGCCGATCCCGTTGTCGGCGAACCCGGCGGCGAACAGGTCGGCCGCCGAGTACGTGGTCGGATCGACGACGGCGACGACCGGGCCGCCATACACCTGGCCGATGTCGTTGCACCTCTCGTACGGCGTGATGGTGACCGATTGTGAGTACAGCTCGCCGGTGCCGATCGCTTCGAGGAGGGTCCGCCGCCACGGGCCGAGCTCGCGCCGGTTCTGGGGTGCGTCGGTCATCGCTCGCGTCAGGTCCGACGCGATGATCGAGAACCGCGAGGGCGAGATGCGCGACGGCGTGAACAGCTGCAGCAGCCGTTCGGCAGCCCAGATCAATCCGCCCGGGTTGCCACGCAGGTCGATGATGAGCCCGTTCTGCGGCAGCTCGCGCAGCATCTCGATCACCTCGTCGACGAACCCGTCGTCGTCGGCGAGATCGAAGCTCCACAGCCGCAGCGAGCCGTAGTCGCGCCCGTCGACGGTGATCGTGCGAGCCGACACGTTGTCCTGGAACCTGCCGCTCATCACACCGCTCGCTCCTCGCGGCGCGAGTGCGGCCGACCTCCGGTCGTCCTTCTCGCTGCTCCACAGTCCGGTGTTGAACGACAGCTTCTTGGCCCTTCGCACGAGGGCCCGGTCGGGGTGCATCGCGGTCGCCGTGGCCGCCGGCGCGGTGGGATGCGGTTCATCGGGTCCGGGGCCGGGCTCGATGAAGCGCCACTCGAAGCGATGCTCGCGAACGGGCTTGTCGTCGCCGGCGCGGTAGCCGACGATCACCCACTTCTCGTCGGGTGGTGGCCCGAATCCGAGCGGTCGCAGTGTGAGCGAGTCGAGCGCCCGCGCCATCGCGCTGTCGGGACGTCCACCGCGCTCGACCTCACCACGGCGGCGGATCGCCTCGGCAATCGGCACACCGTTCCACTCGATGATCTCGACACCGGCGATGAACGCAGCGTCGTCGACGAGCTCGTCGATCACCTTCGACACCAGGAATCGCGGCGCGTCCTCCGGCCCGAACTGCTCGATGAGGAACGGCAGGCGGGCGACGGATCCCAGGAAGGGCGACGGCGCGATGTAGACGGTGTGCGCGTCGCGCAGGTTCGACAGAACCGCCCCGATCTCGCGATGGAACGCCTCGTCGGTCATCGGACGCGACCGTTCGTGGAGCCGGCGGAGCTGTTGAACGGGATCGATCCCGTGCATCGCCCGTTTCAGGGGCAGATGCACGTACAGCCCATCGAGCAGCTCGGTGAACATCGTGATGATCTCGTCGCGCTTGCCGCTCCCCAGAGGTTCGATCGGTTCGGCGCGGGCGCGCGCCTCCTCGCGACTCAAGCCGCGCCGGTCGGGGTTCACGTCAGCACCGCATCCGGCGCGAAGAGCTCATCGAGGTGGTCGAGCACATGATCGTGATAGCCGTGGTTGCGCACCGCTCGGAACCAGGTGGCGTCGTGCACGAGCGAGGGCAGTCGTGGCGCTTCGAACTCCGTGCCGGCGGGTGGTGGGCCGGCGACGCTGTTCGGTCCACCCGGCATGTCGGACTCGAGGATCAAGCGGCGGCCCGCGGTGGGGGTGGTGACGTTGGCCTCCGTTCGTTCGAACGCAAGTCCGTCCGCGATCGCCGCGACGGGGTCGACCTGCACCCGGCGCAGCTCGCGCATCACCGCCCTCCACGTCCACAGTTCGGTCGGGGACTCGGGCCGTCGCAACACGACGTCACGCGTCGTCTTCCCGATCTGCACTGCCGTGGTGAGCTTCTCGCCTGCCGCGCGGATCAGGACACGCGTCCCGTAGCGCGCGCGGCCGTCACCGATGACGAGCTGGACGTCGCTCTCACGGGCGAGGACGAGATTGGTCCATGGGTCGGGGTGGCGCTTCTCGAGCACCAAGGCGTCCGCCAGCCGACCCGGTTCGAGCCGTCCGGGACCGCGCTTCCACGCTCTGACCAGCAGATCGCCCGGCGACGACGTCACCATCTCGGCGAGGTCGAACGGGGTCAGACCGAGGTCGAGGTGCCGGGCGACCGTGTACGCGACCTTCAACTCGCCGAGCAGGTTCTTCGTGCCCGACGGGCCCCAATCGGAGCCGAGTGACACCGCGACACCGTGCCGGCGGGCAGCGAGCACGTCGGTCGTCTGGTTGTACAGCCACAGGTTCGAGAACGGCGACCACACGACCCCGCCTGGTGCGTTCTGATCGGCGAGCTCGGCGTGGACCTTCCACTGCCGGAACTCGTCATCGCCGACGGCGCAGCAGTGGATTGCGATCAGACGATGGCGGAGGCAACCGGCCGTGGCGACGTCGCCGAACTCGCGGGCCACCTTGCTCCCGAGCTGGCCCTCGCAGAGGTGGTACACGAGCGTGCGTCCGCCCTCGAGCAGCGCCCGCCGGTCGTCGAGCTCGGCCGATGTGAGGTTGATCACCGATGTCCGCACCGCGTCGACGTCGACGCCGTCGTCGACGCTGCGTACGAGTTGATTGGCGGCCGCCGCATTGGCGTTCGGCCAGCCCTGGATCGTGGTGGTGCCACCGGCGAGGGCGCGCACCTGGGCGTAGACGAGCAACTCCTCGGGGGCGCCCTTCATGTAGGCGTAGGCCGGCCAGCTCACCGACGGCTTGTACGAGCGCGCGCCTGGCCAGAGGTCGCGGTGCATCCAGGGGCCGACGGTGCGCGACTCTTCGTGCCACAGCGGGAGCGTGGCGAACCCGAGGTGGGAATGCAGGTCGGTGAGCCCCGGGTAGACGTACGCATCGCCGACGTCGACTTGGGCGACGCCCGCCGGTGGGGCGGCGCGCCCTTGCAGCACACGATCGACGAGGCCGTCGTCTCCGAACCGCACGCGACCGATGAAGTGCCGTTCCGGATCGGACGTGGCGAGGGCGACGATCCGGCCCTGCAATTCGAGCATCAGAGGTTCTTGAGCACGTCGGCGTCGGCGGCCTCCGACGGCGAGAGCGGCGTTGCGCCGAGGCTCGCCGCCCAGGAGGGCATCGACACCTTGTAGTAATCGAACGACGCTGATCCGCTGCGGGTCGGGCGCTGGGCCCGGTCGCCGCTCGAGCCCTGCCAGCGCAGGGTTCCGAACGGAAGGTCTCGGCGGGGGATCTGCTCGCGCTCGCCGTCGTAGTCGAACGTCGGCGAGGCGATGTCGCGCGTGTAGGCGAGGCCTTCGAGCTGCGTGAGCGCGGCGCGCCAGTCGGCGTCGACGCCCGTCTGGCGGCGCGACTTCATCGTCACGACCGGTGTGCCGCTGGGCGTGACGTGGTCGCGCAGTCGTGCGGCGAGCGGACCCACGAACAACACGACGTCAGGGTCGGATCGGCGGACCGCCTCGGCGTACAGCGCTCTGACCTTCGGCGAGTCGACGGCGTCCTCGACGTGCGTCTGGTCGTCTCCGAGTGTGTCGACGGGGAGGACGCGCAAGATGCCGTACCGCGCGGTGACACCGGCCGCGGTGAGGAATGCCTGCAGGTGCTGGCCGGCGTCGCCCGTCGATGCCCGCATCGTGAACACGTCGTCGTGCGATTCCTGGTCGGCGAGCACCAGGATGCTCGGCTTGTCGAGGCGTCCCCTGAAGATCGGACCGGTGCCGAACGACGCCTCGCAGCGGAGCCCGAACGTCTTGAAGTCGGGCCATGCGAACCCGGCGAGTCCGCCTTGCAGCAACCGCGCGAACTTCGTGCCGGGACCGCGGTCGAAGTCGCCGTGTGCGAGACGGGGCGGCTCCCAGGCGAGGTCGCCCGGTGGCGCGTCGTAGCCCTCCGGCGTTCCGGCGACACTGCCGGCGTAGGAGAGGCTGTGACCGTCGTTGTTGTACTTGCCGTGCTCGGAGAAGATCTGGATGCCGCGCTGGTTGTCTCGGCGGTTCGACGACGTGCCGCCGCGGCCGAGCCGCCACGCCGTGCCGTACGGGAAGTCACGGAACGGGATCGGGTCGGACGAGTACGTGTACGACGCGGCGGTGCTGCGCGTCGCGCCGGTGTCGACGGGCAGCCAGCCCGGATCGTCGTCGACCCACTGGTGCACTTGGTTGATGGCGGCCTTGAAGCTGGCGATGATGGCGGCGACGGCCCCGCCCTGTGCGGCGCCACCCGGATGCAGGACGCCGACCATCCTGAGATGGGGCGAGATCACCGACGCATCGGCGAGGTGGAGCTTCTCGGAATCGGCCGTGCCGCCGTGCGCTTCGACCCAGCTCGCCAGCGACTCCTTGGCGGCGCGACCCACGGCGATCGCCAGTTGGAGATCGTTGCGCGCCGCGGCGTAGTCGAGGATCTCGTTGCGGTGGCGGGCGATCGGCGAGGCGGGATGCTGGGCGATCGTGGGCAAGAGACCGTTGTACTGATCGAAGATCGGATAGACGAACGTGTTCAAGAACAGGTACGAGCGGTCGATCCCGAGGTTGGTGAGGAGCCGCTGCATCCGGGCACCCGTGCCGCCCGTGAACGACCGGTGGCTCAGCGACTCGTCCTGGGCGCCTTCCTGACCGACGATGAGCACCTTGACCTGATTGTCACCGAGCCGCCCGCGGTAGAACATCGGCCCGAAGTGCCAGCGGAACTCCTCGCTGCCCGAGAGCGCCTTGCCGAACCCGCGGTAGTTCGGCGTCTGCCCGAACAGCCGCGACCACCGACGGTTCTTCGCCGGCCCCGAGTCGTACTCCCACGGCGAACCCCGGTCTTCCCAATACTCATCCCACATCAGGCACCCCGGGTCCCATGTTCGCGCGAGTGGATCCCGCACCTGTGGATGAGAGCCTCGTGGGGCGTGTTCTGATACGTGTCGCGTCCGCGGCGGATGGGTCAGGCGGCGCGCCGAGCGGCGACGAGATGGGCGACGAGCGGAGCGTCGAGGGTCCCGGCTGCCGTCACGAACGGCTGCAACACCTCGTTCGCTTCCGCCTTGATGCGCGTGTACACGCCTTCCGAGATGCGCTCGATCAGCGGGGTGCTCTCGACCTCGGTTGCCACGAACTCGCCGGGCGACGCGAACCTCGCGACTCCTGCCACGGTCAATGCTTGCGTGACCTGGAGTCCCGCCGACTCCACGACGGCTCGCAACGCTTCGAGATCACCGCACGCCCAGTAGGTACCGAGCAGTGAGACCGCCGCCGGACCGGCGTGGCGGGCCGCCATCTCCACGAACGGTCCGTACGCAGGTTGCGCGTCGAGGCTCGCTGGAACGCAGACCGCGACCGTTCCGTTCGGACGCACCACGCGGCACATCTCGCCCAGCGCCCGGGCGCGATCGGGAAAGAACATCAATGCCATCTGGCAGAGCGCGGCGTCGAACTCGTTGTCGGCGAACGGGAGCTCGGCGGCGTCGGCCTGGCGCCATTCGAGGTCAGGTCGCACCCGGGCGGCGACCGCGAGCATTGCCTCGTTGAGATCGACGCCGACGACGCGGCCATCCGGGCCGACGGTCTCGGTCGCCGTGCGCGCCAGGATGCCGGTTCCGCACGCGACGTCCAAGACGGAATCACCAGGCCCGACGGCGGCGACCTCGACGAGCCGCGGCGACCACTCTGCGAACAGCGCCGGGACGAACTTCGCCTCGTAGAGCTCGGCCACTTCGATCGGGATCTGGAACGTCTCGGCGCCGTGGCCGAGTACGTCATCGGACGCTGGGGTGGGGTTCGTCATGCCCTGATGATGCGACGTCCGCCGGCGTGGAGCATCGGGCAGCTGACCCATTCCGCACCCGGTGTCGGCTCACGCATCGGCATTGCGGACGGCGTAGGCCGCGGCCTCGGCGCGGTTGCGCAACCCGAGCTTGGTGAGGATGCTGCTCACGTGGTGCGAGGCCGTCTTACGGCTGACGTGCAACCGTTCGGCGAGCTCGGGGTTCGAGAGTCCGAGCCCGAGCAGTCGCAGCACCTCCTGCTCGCGCAGGGTCAAGGTCCCGACCCGTTTCGGTCCGACCCGCGTCGTGACCCCGAGCGACCGCAGGAACGCGGCGACACGATCGGCGTCGATCGTCGCGCCGAGACGCTCGAACGACGCCAGCGCCCGCTGGGCGTGCTCCACCGCATCGAGCGGGCGTTGCGTTGCCACCACCCGGCCGAGCTCGAACGAGCATCGTGCCGACTCGTAGGGAAGGTCGAGCGTCGACAGGGTCTGGAGCGCCGACTCGAGGCTCGCCGCGGCCGTCTCGACGTGACCGCGGGCAGACTCCACTCGACCCCGCGCGGCCGCAGCCGACGCGCGAGCGCGGTCCCCGCCGATCGTAGTGGCGAGCGTCGTGAGCCGATCCGCAGTGGCGGCGGCGTCGTCGAGCTCGGCGGCGGCCAGGTGCGCATCGATGAGGAGCTCGAACGCGATGACGTTCGTCGCCTGCGACCGGCTCAGATCGTCGGCACGCGCGGCGAGCACCCGACTCGCGCCCGCAGCGTCGCCGCGGGCGAGCATGAGCGCGGCGCGCGCCAACGCCGTGTCGCTTTCGGAGTCGACCCGCTCGTCGAGGCCGAGCAGCAGTTGGTGGGCCTCCTCGAGCCGGCCCTGACGGATCCGCAGTCCGGCCAGGCGGGTCAGGGCCATGCCGTGCAGTGCCGGACACGTCCCGGCAGTGATGTGCAGCGCGGCAGCCAACTCACGGTCGGCGTCGGCCCAGCGGCCGCTGGCCGCGAGCACGCCGCCGTACAACGTCCGGCACTCGGCGTAGAGGAACGGGCAGCCGTACTGCTCGATGAAGCCGTCGGCCACCTGGCACCACTGGGCGGCCCGCTCCACATCGGTTGCCACCTCGCAGGCGTTGAGCATGTCGCAGCACGTGTAGACGACCGTGTCGAGGCTCGACCGTTCGCCACCGAGTGCGGCGGCCATCGCCTCGTCGATCATCGCGAACCCCGCCGCGGTGTCGCCCATGCCGACCTTGATGCGTCCGAGCTGCGAGAGCGCCACGAGCTCGAGGTCGACGTCGTCGCATCCACCGGCAACCGCGAGCGCGCGTTCCGTGAGCTCTGCCGCGGCATCGAGATCGGGCATCCGGTAGGCGCGAGCGATCCACGTCCAGGCGTGAAGCGGGCCGATCGCGACCGTGCCGAGCAGGCGATCCGCCCGCGCGATCCAGCCGTTGGCTGCGGCGAAGTTGCCGAAGTTCGACTTGTACGTGATGCACAGCCACGTCGCGCTGCGGACCGCACCCTCGACGTCGCCGGCGCGACGGAACAACGCATACGCGCGCGTCGACGAGTCGACGCTCGCCTGGCTCTCGCCGAGCCACCACAGCGCGGCCGCCAGACCGAACGCCGCCGCCGCCGACTCGCCATCGCGCAGGGCGGCCGCGAACGCATCCCTGGCCGCCAGCCACTGGCCAGACTCCAACGCCGCATTGCCGACCGACTCGAGATCCTCGGTGTCCGAGTCGGCCATTGGCGCATTCTCGCGAATCCGACCAAGGGGGTGAATTGACGCGTATAACAGTCGTGCGTACCGTTGCGCGAGCGCGGGCCAGACACAGCTGAGAGGAGTGCCATGCGCACATCTACCAGGACCGTTGCGGCCGCGTTAGCGCTGGTCGCGATCGCCATCCCGACCACCGTGCACGCCGACAGCCCGCCGACGTTGTCGGAGCCGATCGCCGAGGGACTCGCCGGGCCGCTGCAGCTCACGGTCCAGGGTGACACCGTCTACGTGGGCCAGGCGTTCGCCGGGCTCCTGACCAAGATCGACAAGAACGGTGCCACCGAGAACCTCGCCGTCAATCCTGGTGGCGAGATCGCGGGATCCGCGCTCGACGGGCAGACGGTGGTGTACACGACCCGCAACGGCCCGCCGACCGGACGGCCGGACTCGTCGACGCTGAGCCGTGTGCGCCGCGGCACGACATCGGTGGTCGCTGACCTGCTCGCGTACGAAGTCGAGAACAACCCCGACGGGGGTGTGGAGTACGGCTTCGACGGGATCTCCGACGAGTGCGCCGCGCAGCTCCCGCCCGAGGTCGGCCCGCCGACCTACACGGGACTCGTCGACTCGCACGCGTACGGGGTCGCCGAGGGCGCCCACAAGTGGTACATCGCCGACGCCGGTGGGAACGACATCCTCGCGGTCTCGTCGAAGGGTGTGGTCAGCACGGTCGCCGTGCTCCCACCGCAACCGCTCGTCATCACGGCCGAGACGGCCGCTACGGTCGGGTTCCCCGAGTGCACCGTCGGCCTCACGTACAACTTCGAAGCAGTGCCGACCGACGTCGAGGTCAGCAACTCGGGGATCCTCTACGTGACCACGCTGCCGGGCGGACCGGAGGATCCGAGCCTCGGGGCCCGCGGTTCGGTGTACGCCGTCGATCCGTCGAACGGTGAAGTCGCGCTGGTGGCCGGAGGTTTCCTCGGCGCGACGAACCTGGCGATCGGCAAGCGTGGCGCGATCTACGTCGCCGAGCTGTTCGGTGGGCGGGTGTCGCAGATCGTCGACGGCGTTCCGCAGACCGTGGTCGAGCTTCCCCAGCCGGCCGGGCTCGAGTGGGCCAACGGCAAGCTGTACGTGAGCTACGACGTGTTCGGCCCGAGCGGCAAGGTGGCGACGATCAGCGTCTGAAGGCTTCTCACAGGATCTGCGACCTAGAGAATTTGTGAAAGGAACAGCTTCGTGCGTTCCTCTCGCGGGTCCGTGAAGAAGTGCTCGGGGGTGCCGACCTCGACGATCTGGCCAGCGGCCATGAACACGACGCGGTCGGCCACCTCCCGGGCGAACCCCATCTCGTGGGTGACGACGATCATCGTCATGCCCTCGCGGGCGAGGTCCTTCATCGTGTCGAGGACCTCGTTGATCATCTCCGGGTCGAGCGCCGACGTCGGCTCGTCGAACAACATCACCTTGGGCCGCATCGCCAGCGCCCTGGCGATCGCCACCCGTTGCTGCTGACCGCCTGAGAGTTGCCCCGGGTACTTCCTCGCCTGCTCCGGAATCCGCACGTGCTCGAGCAGTTCCATCGCTTCGGCCTCGGCCTTGGCCTTGGG